>ERZ773190.1478-NODE-1478-length-22168-cov-9.750102_pt1 | contig 22168 bp, 17 predicted proteins | sample MGYA00511111_ERZ773190 | MGnify/ENA primary metagenome ERZ773190 (study PRJEB29015, sample SAMEA2737777) | human gut metagenome | biome: human gut; feature: human-associated habitat; material: faeces | place: China | collected 2012 ... | reverse complement strand
TTTTTCAAAAATGCTGCCGAGGTGTGGGCGAGCAGCCCACATTTGCGGAGCAAATAGAAACTGCACAATGAAATGCAACAAAAATCTAAGAGAGAATTAGAGGAATCGCAATTGCCTTTAAAAATTAAAAGGTTGTAATGAGATACAAGGTTTCAGGGGCAATTGCAGCAAGCTGGGAGGCAAAAGCAGGGGTGAAATCCCCTTTTGCCGGATGGGAGAGATTGTTTTCCCTAAGAATAATATTGATTGCTGGAAGATGTGCCCCCAGCCTTGCCGCATTATACGCAAGTGGTTTCCCGAGAAGAGCACCTGTTTTTCAAAAAGCTGGCGGATATTGGCAAGATTGGCACATCATTTGACATTTCTGTCGGTTTATGCTACAATAAAATGACCCTATATGTCGGAACGGCGTATGGGGCATTTTGCAAAAATAGAGGAGGCTCTTCACTTGACAGGAAAAACCCATCTTACGGTTGGAACTGCCGCAACCATTCTCATTACCCAGCCATCGGACTGGAAATCATTCTTACTCTGCATGGGGGCTGCTGCGGTCGGCTCTTGTGTCAGCGATATTGACGTTAGTACCTCCGGCAGCCATAAGGGCTTGCAGCGGATTTTGATTTTAATCGGGCTTGCAATCGTTGTAGTTTCTGTGCTGGACGGTATTTTTCACGCTGGTATCTGGACGATGATTCAACAGAAAAATGGACTGCTGCAAAGTCTAGCCGGATTTGCGATGTTCATCGCTATCTGTATATATGGAGAACGTCAGCCGCACCGTACCTTTACGCATTCTCTGGCAGGTGTTGCAACGCTGGGACTTGCTGTTTTTATCATGCTGCCGGAAGCTGTATGGTATTTTATTTGCGGTATGGGAACACATATTGTATTAGATTTATTTAACTGCAAAAAAATTCAGCTGCTTTTTCCCTTTGAACGGGGCAAAATCTGCTTTTATCTCTGCAAAGCTGGCGGAAAAGTCAATCAATCGCTCTTCTGGGTGGGATTGGTACTCTGGATTTTGGAAATCCTATGGATGGCAGCCGCTTGGGTGATGGAACACGGCTGGCGGTAATGGCGGATAGATTCAAATGGCGTTTGTACATAGAAAAAAGGAGGAGATTCCCATGGATTGGATGACGCAGCTTGCACAATATGTTCCGCAGACACCGCAGGAAGCCGCTGACAAGGCTGCCCTGCAGGACGATGTACAGAAATATGGAACAGCTGTGCTGGAACGCAGTTCCCCTAGTGGCAGCCATATTTGCTGTTCGGGGATGATTTTAGACCCAACAATGACACAAGTGCTCTTGGTGTATCATAATATTTACCAGTCTTTTTCTTGGACAGGCGGTCATGCAGATGGAGAATCTGATTTTCTAGCGGTCGCCATTCGAGAGGCACAGGAAGAAACGGGTTTGCAGCAGGTACAGCCGCTTTGCAGTGCAATTTTGTCCATTGACCGCTTGCCTGTAAAGGCACACATTCGACGTGGTGAGCCTGTCGCTGCTCATTTTCACGATTGCATTTCATTTGGATTGCTGGCAGACCCAAAACAGCCACTGCGGATTCAGCCAGCGGAAAATAGTGCCGTCTGTTGGAAACCAATTGCAGAACTGCCGGAACTCTGTCAAGAACCGCATATGCTGCCCGTTTATGAAAAACTCATTGCACGGATGAAACAGGTACGGCAGGAACAGCAGGCGATTTTGCCGCAGATGGTTGCACCGCTGTTGGATTGGTATGCGATTCATAAGAGAGATTTGCCGTGGCGGAAAGACCAGAACCCCTATCATGTCTGGATTTCAGAAATTATGCTGCAACAGACTCGTGTCGAGGCAGTCAAAGGCTATTATCAGCGATTCTTGACTGCTTTTCCAACGATACAGGCATTGGCAGAAGCCGATCCGGAACAGGTGCGGAAATGCTGGGAAGGGCTTGGTTATTATACCAGAGCGAAAAATTTGCAGCGTGCTGCACAGCAGATTTTAGAACAATATCACGGACAATTCCCGACCAAGCACGAAGAAGTTCTTTCCCTGGCTGGAATCGGGGCATATACAGCTGGGGCGATTTGTTCGATTTGTTACGAACAGCCAACGCCGGCGGTAGATGGAAACGTACTTCGAGTCGTGATGCGGTTGCAGGATGCATTTGATGAGATTGACCGACCGGATGTGAAACGTGCCGTTACGGAGACGTTGAAAACCTGCTATCCAGCTGGAAAATGTGGGATGTTTACACAAGCCCTCATGGAATTGGGAGCATTGGTCTGTGTTCCGAATGGAGCACCACACTGTCAGGAATGTCCAGTTGCAGCACTCTGCCGCAGCCGAAAACAAGAAACACAAGCTTTGTTGCCTGTTCGGAAGAAAAAAGCTGCCAGACGAAAAGAACAGCGAGTGGTCTGGATTTTGCAGTGTGGGGAACGATATGCAGTCTGTCAGCGACCGGAAAGCGGACTGTTGGCAGGGTTGTGGGAATTCCCAAACCAGCTGGGAACAATGACAGAAGCCGAAGCGATTCAGCAGGCAAAAAACTGGGGATGCAAACCGATTTCTATTGAAAAAACCGCAGCCAAGAAACATATCTTTACGCACATCGAATGGCAGATGTTTGGCGTTTATCTAACCTGTGCTGCTATGCCGGAAATGTTTGTCTGGAAAACGGCAGCGGAATTGCAGGCGGAATTGACACTGCCCACTGCTTTTCGGCAGTTTTTACAGGAGGAGTTGCAATGATTTCGATTCGGGTTGCAGAGCAGGCAGACTTGCCGGCATTGCTACAAATCTATAACGAAGAAGTGCTGCACGGAACGGCAACCTTTGACCTGCATCCAAAGACGCTTGCAGAACGGCAGCTCTGGTTTGACCAGCACAATCAGGACAATCACCCGTTACTGACTGCGGAACTGGATGGAACGATTGCCGGATATGCAAGCCTTTCTGCCTATGCGGAAAAAGAGGCGTATTGTTCTACAGTAGAACTTTCTGTCTATGTTGCAAAATTTGCCCAGAGAAAAGGCGTTGCCAGTGCCTTGATGCAGGAAATTTTAGCGATAGCACAAATAGATGTCCGAATACATTCTGTGGTTTCCATTATTACGGGCGGAAATGCAGCCAGTGAACGGTTGCATGAAAAGTTTGGATTTCAGCGTTGCGGAATGTTGAAAGAGATGGGAAAGAAGTTCGGGCGGTATTTAGACGTTGTATATTATCAGTTGTTGGTATAAGACGATAAAATAAAAAATAGGAGGATGATTTTGATGAGAGCGGTAATCACTGGTGCAACATCCGGCATTGGAAAAGCAATGGCATGTCAGTTGGCACAGGAAGGCTGGAGTCTGGTTCTGACTGGTAGAAATCAAACGGTTCTGGAGCAGCTGCAAAAGAATCTGCCGACAGCAGTCGAGATTTTGCCGTTAGATTTGGCAGAGGAGGAAGCCCCCTATCAGCTGTTTGATTTCTGCAAGAAGAAACGGGTGGATTTGCTGGTAAACAATGCCGGATTTGGCATTTTCGGGCGGTTTACAGAAACCAATTTGCAGGAAGAAATGGATTTGTTGGCGGTCGATGTGCGAGCACTGCATATCTTGACGAAACTCTTTTTAAAGAAGTTTCAGGCTCAGAAACATGGTCGAATTTTGAATGTTGCTTCGAGTGCTGGATTTTTAACAGGGCCATTGCTGTCCTCTTATTATGCCTCGAAAAATTATGTCGTGCGGTTGTCTTTGGCGATTGCAGAGGAACTCCGCCGGCAGCATAGTCCGGTTACGATGAGTATTCTTTGCCCTGGGCCAGTCGATACCAATTTTAATGCTCGTGCAGGGGTTTCGTTCAGTGTGCCGCCGATGAGCAGCCAGCAGGTTGCAGCGTATGCACTGGAAAAGACGATGGAAGGGAAATTGCTGATTGTTCCGGGTGTTGGAATGAAACTGGCGTTGTTCGGGGCAAGATTTGTGCCGCATACATGGCTTTCTGCGATTACCTATGAAGTGCAGAAGAAAAAGTTACAATAAAGTTGCAGAGAAAAATAAACGCCAGCCGTCCGGAAAATTGCTCCGGATGACTGGCCTTCTTTGATTTTTTGATAAACTGGAATTTATCGAATGATTCGCTTTGACAAAAAATACTTGCATAATTTAGGATTTTTATCTTCTCGAATGAATTCAACGATATATCCAAGTTTCTTATAGAATTCCGGTGCTTGAAATCCAAATGTCGTGAGTGTAATTTTATCATATCCTGCATTTTGAAATGTTTCCTCAACTGCTGAAACAAGTTTACTTCCATATCCACATTTTCTGTGAGCTTTATGTATAATCAAATCACCTATATGCACCTCATTATAATATGCACGACCTGTAATAACACCCACTATCTCACCATCATCGCTTTCCGCAATAAAACAGAATTCATTATAATTCAAATCAACATTATTCTGTTCAGCATAGGATAAGAATTCTCCATTGATAAAGTTGCCTATTCTGTTATCTTCTTCAATCATACGTTTTATATTCATCTTTAACAACCTCGTCTCTAAATTAAATATCATAATTCGTCACACAAATTCCGATTTGTCGAACACGTCTTATCATCATAGAAACCTTCAGAACGAACTTAAAAAAATACCACCGTAATTCATTCAAATTACGGTGGATTTTCTGGCGGAGACGGTGGGATTCGAACCCACGTGCCCTTGCGGACAACCTGATTTCGAGTCAAGCTCGTTACGACCACTTCGATACGTCTCCATACTATTGGAATAGCGTCTGAAAAAGAACGCATACTACTTTTATAGTATACCATGCCGTTTGCAGAAAAGCAAGTCCCTCTTGAGAATTTTGTGAAAATTACTGAATCCATGCGAAAATAAAGCTGGTTGATTGTGAAAAATGCTTTTTTTCTGTCGTTTGATTGACAGCATTTCAAAAAAGTACTAAAATAATAGTAAAATTCGACTATGATTCTTTTCCATCTGGAGGCTTTTTATGAAAACATCCTTAAAAACAACGATTCAAACATTTTGCCATGACCTTTCTGCAAAAACGCGGATTACCGTTCTATGTTGCGGGTGCTTTTTGGTATTGACAGGATTCTTGTTGGTATTTTTAATGCTCTGTCCGGTGAAGAAAGAAAATCTTTCCAACCATGCCAACGAAAACCTGATGTCTGCCATTACAACTAGTGCTCCAGCTGCAACCACAACGGCGGAGGAAACAACAACATTCAAGCGGACACGGAAAACAACTGATAAGAAACGTGCTCGTTCCACCACGCAGACCACTGTGAAAACAGAACTGATAGAAACCGAAGAACCGCTGATGACAGAAGAGAACAGTTCAGACGACCTCTATAGCAATGATTACAATAATAATTATAATTACAACTATGGTTACGATAACAGCTATAACAACGGCTATGATAACAGTTATAATAATGGTTATGACAACGGTTATAATAATGGCAATGGTTATTACGAGCCGGCAACTGATGCACCGAATTATGACTCGATTCCAGATCCAGAACCTGTTCCAAGCGAGGGCGATGCAGGCGGATTGGATGCTGGATTCTAAAAAAATAATTTTTTTCAAGTTTCACTTGACAAACTGCAAAAAAACCGTTATAATAAAATCTGTAAAAGGGAGTAGCTGACAAGAATTTGTTTCTTGTTTATGCGGCGTCAATACGATTGCAGATTTCTGCGATCCGCTTCATAAGTTCAAAGCTATGCCTCGCAAGAATGGCATATGTGGAAAATGGCAAGACTTTTACTGAATAAATGGCAGCCTTAATGGGTGAAGTGTCGATTTATTCAGTAAGAGCCTTGCCTTTTTTGCTGCCAAAAAAAGAAGAAAGGAAGTTTTCCCATGGCAAACAAATCCCCCTATCAACAACCCCTGAACGACCTGTATGCAGTGTACCACTCCAGCCGAGAGGGTCTGAGTACCGCACAGGCAAACCAAAACCGGGAACAGTTCGGTAAAAATCAGCTGGCACAGAAAAAGAAGAAGCCAGTCTGGATGATTTTTCTCGAACAATTCAAAGATTTTCTGGTTATTATCCTGATTATTGCTGCTATTATCTCTGCAATTACCGGAGAACTGGAAAGCACCATTGTCATTCTGGTTGTCATCACCATGAATGCGATTTTGGGCACCGTGCAGACAGTCAAAGCGGAAAAGTCGCTGGACAATTTGAAATCGCTATCTGCTCCGCATGCAAAAGTTCTGCGAGATGACACAACGGTTTTGCTCCCAGCAGCAGAATTGGTTGTTGGCGATGTCATTTTGCTAGAGGCTGGCGACCAAGTTCCGGCAGATGCTCGTATTTTAGAGGCTGCATCGTTGCAGACCAATGAAAGTGCACTGACAGGTGAAAGTACCAACGTAGAAAAAGAATGCTGTGAGATTCCGCAGGAAGTTCCGTTGGGCGACCGGAAGAATATGGTTTATTCCGGCGGTTTTGTCACCTATGGACGGGGTGTCTGTCTGGTCACGAATGTGGGCATGGAAACGGAAGTCGGAAAGATTGCAGCATTGATGCAGAACGCTTCGGAACGCAGAACGCCTTTGCAGCGGACGCTTGACCAGTTCGGACAGAAACTGTCAATTGCGATTCTGATTATTAGTGCGATTGTCTTTTTGTTGGAATTGTTCCGTGTCGATGTTCTGAACTTCGACAGCATTATGAATGCTCTGATGTTTGCGATTGCTCTGGCAGTTGCAGCCATTCCGGAAGCCCTCAGTTCGATTGTTACCATCGTGCTTTCATTCGGGACACAGAAGATGGCAAAAGAACATGCTATTATGCGAAAATTGCAGGCAGTCGAGGGATTAGGCTCTGTTTCTGTTATTTGCTCGGATAAAACCGGAACACTGACCCAGAATAAAATGACCGTTCGGAAAATCGTTGCCCATGGACACAGCATTGCAGAAGAAGATGTGAATCTGGAAAACGATGATGAAAAGTGGTTGATTATCGCATCTGTTCTGTGTAGTGATGCAACCTGTCAGGGAGAAACTGAAATTGGTGACCCAACAGAAACAGCATTGATTCGCTTTTCTCAGAAAAACGGTATGCAGGCAGAAGACCTCCGCAGCCAGTATCCTCGTCTTGCAGAAATTCCGTTTGATTCTGACCGAAAATTGATGTCCACCTTGAACCAGACCCCACAGGGAAAGATTCTCTTCACAAAGGGTGCAGCAGATGTTCTGACAGAACGGATGCTGATTACTACGGAAGAAAAGGAAAAGATTCACAAGCAAGTGGAAGCCCTCTCCAAACAGGGGCTGCGGTTGCTCTGCTTTGCAGGAAAGCCATTCGATGGCGATACTATCTCGCTGGAAGACGAAACAGACTTGCAATATATGGGCTTGATTGCCATGATGGATCCGCCACGTCCAGAATCAGCAGAGGCAGTTGCAGCCTGCAAGGCAGCAGGCATTAAGCCAGTGATGATTACAGGTGACCATGTTGTAACTGCTGCGGCAATTGCAAAGGAAATCGGCATTCTGGAGCAGGAAACCGAAGCCGTAGAGGGTTCTGCATTGGATGCCTATACAGATGAACAGCTGGTGGACTTTGTCAAGGATAAGTCGGTTTATGCCCGTGTTACTCCAGAACACAAAATCCGGATTGTACGGGCTTGGCAGGCTCGAAATTGTATGGTTGCCATGACAGGGGACGGTGTAAACGATGCTCCAGCACTGAAACAGGCAGATGTCGGCGTAGCAATGGGCATTACCGGAACGGAAGTTTCCAAAGATGCTGCAGCAATGGTTCTGACAGACGATAACTTTGCAACGATTGTCAAGGCAATTGAAAACGGTAGAAACCTCTATGAAAATATCAAGCGTGCTATTTTGTTCCTGCTCTCTGGTAACTTGGCAGGAATTCTGGTGGTATTGGCTTGTGCTCTTGCTGGACTGGGACAGCCGTTTGCAGCGATTCACTTGCTCTTTATCAACCTCTTGACGGACTCTTTGCCGGCAATCGGCTTGGGCTTAGAACCGCATCAGGCAAGCGTTATGCGGAAAAAGCCCCGTCCTGCAAATGAATCCATTCTGACAAAACCATTCTTGATTTCCACGGGATATTCCGGCTTGATTATCGGAATTATGACTTTTCTTGCTTATGTGTTCGGCAGAAGTGAGGGTGGCAATTATCTGGGCATGACAATGGCGTTTGCAACACTCTGTATGTCCCGCTTGTGGCATGGCTTCAGCTGCAAGTCTGAAGAACCAGTGCTGTTCCGGAAGCAGATGATTAACAACCCATTCGGCTTGATGGCATTCTTTGCCGGCATGATTTTAATCAATGCAGTTCTGTTAGTTCCGCCGTTGAAGAGCTTGTTCAGCATTGCCAGCCTGACTGGTTTGCAGTATGCATGGATTCACATTTTCAGCTTTGGTTCAATGATTCTGATTCAGATTGTGAAGTTTGTGAAATCTGTGGTGCAGCGGTCTGCGTCATAATGACATACGAACAAAAATGTAAAAAAAATATGAATCCTCTTGACAAATCCGAACGAAGTGACTATAATAAAAGCATCTTAAAATTCTTAGAGCAAAGGCAAGTAACCTGCTGAGCGGCAACAGAGAGAGTCAGGGATGGTGGGATCCTGATATGGAAGCGGTATGGTGAATGGATTTGTGAGAAGCACAGGGAATCCAAAAAATTTGGTAGTAACTGTCGCCGTATGTCCTACGTTATCGGGATAAGAATATATCCGGTGGAAGTCCGGCGTATTCGGAAAGAGGGAAACAGCATTCCGGCAAAGTAGAATGATGTTTCTGAAATTGGGTGGCAACACGTTAAGGATTTTACGCCTGACGTCCCATAGCAGTGGGATGTCAGGCGTTTTTTGTTTTTTCTGCATCTCCATCAAGGACAATCGTGACTTTCATTTGACAATATAGAACAATATTCATCATTTTCTTATAAGGAGGAAAGCATATGCTTACACCATCATTGGAACAAGTGAAACAGCTTGCCAAACAGTACAATACCATTCCTGTTTTCTATGATTTCTCTGCGGACAATCAGACCCCCATCAATTTGTATCGGGCAATGTCTGAGGGAGCAAAAAATGCCTTTATTTTCGAGAGTGTGAACAACGGCGAACAGTGGGGACGGTATTCCTTTGTCGGAGCAAATCCGAAACAGGAAATTCAGATGCACAGCACAACGGCTTGCATTCTGGAAAACAACCAGAAGAAAACATTCATGGTGGAACACCCCATTCTGTTCCTGAAAGAACGAATGGCACAATATTCCGCTCCGGTTTTGCCGGATGCACCGAATTTTACTGGCGGATTGATTGGCTATTTCGGATATGATACCGTGCGGTATATGGAAAAGACCTTGGTGAATGTTCCGGAAGATGACATTCACATGCCAGACTGCGATTTGTTTCTGTATGAAGAACTGGTTGCTTATGACCACCTGAAACACAACGGGATTGTAATTCAGAACCTGCACACAGATGGCAACTTGGATGCCCAGTATGCAGCAGCTCTCTGGAGAGCGGAAGAACTGGCACAGAAGATTCGCACTTATAACCCAACACCAAAGCCAACCTTGAAAACAGGAACTGCCATCGTACATTCCAATACGAGCAAGGATGCCTATATGGACATCGTTCGGCAGGCAAAGGAACACATCGTGAACGGCGATATTTTCCAGATTGTTCTTTCCCAGCGGTTTGAAATCCAGAATCCGCCGGATAGCTTTGATGTTTACCGGAAATTGCGGGTCAGCAATCCATCCCCGTATCTCTATTATTTCCATACACCAACTTATGATGTTGCCGGAGCTTCTCCGGAAATGCTGGCAAGCGTAAAGAATGGTACGATTCACAACCGTCCAATTGCCGGAACAAAGCCACGGGGCAAGACCAGAGAAGAAGATATGCAGAATGAAACCGATTTGCTGGCAGACCCGAAAGAACGGGCAGAACATACGATGCTCGTTGACCTCGGAAGAAACGATGTCGGTAAGGTTTCTGAATTTGGCAGCGTTTCCGTAACTCGCTATATGGTGACGGAACGGGCATCCAAGGTGATGCATTTGGTTTCCGATGTAGAGGGAACATTGCGGAAAGACTTGACCGCTTTGGATGCACTGATGGCAATTCTGCCAGCTGGAACGCTTTCCGGTGCTCCAAAGGTACGGGCAATGGAACTGATTGACCAGTTTGAACCGAAAAAGCGTGGCTTGTATGGCGGTACGGTTGGTTATCTCGGATTCAATGGCAATATGGATACCTGCATTGCGATTCGAACCGTGCTCTTTACCAATCAGAAAGCATATGTACAGGCAGGAGCTGGCATTGTAGCGGACTCTGTGCCGGAAAATGAATACTATGAAACCGTAAATAAAGCATTGGCAGTCATCAATGCCATTAAGGAGGCAGCACAATGATTCTGTTTTTGGATAATTATGATTCTTTCACTTACAACCTGTATCAGTATATCGGGGAATTGTATCCGGATATTCAGGTAGTTCGGAACGATGAAATCACATTGGAAGAAATCGAAGCCATGCATCCGGATGCACTCTTGATTTCTCCGGGGCCGGGCTATCCGAAAGATGCAGGGATCTCAATTCCAGCGATTCAGAAGTTTGCCGGAAAAATGCCGATTCTGGGCATCTGCTTGGGACATCAGGCAATTGCAGAGGCATTCGGCGGAAAGATTGTCAAGGCAGAACACCTCATGCACGGCAAAGCAAGCAACATTGCAATTGACAATCAGTCGGTTCTGTTTGCAGGGCTGCCGCAGGTGATTGCTTGCGGTCGGTATCATTCCCTGATTGTGGAAGAAGCATCGCTGCCAACTTGCCTGCGAATCACTGCACGGGATGAAAACGGACAGATTATGGCACTGGAACATACAAAGTTCCCGATTTATGGCTTGCAGTTCCATCCGGAATCCATTCTGTCGGAAGACGGAAAGGAAATCCTGATTCGGTTCTTGAATCTGCTGCCGGGTGTTTCCATTCCGACCAAGCAGCAGACACCGCAGCAGCCGAAGAAAGCGTTGCTCCCATATGCAGAAAAGGTTCTGAACGGCGGAAATTTGACCGAAACCGAAGCCATGGAAGCCATGGATTTGATTATGAGCAATGCGGCAACTGATATTCAAATTGCAGAATTTCTCACTGCTCTGCGAATGAAGGGCGAAACCATTGAAGAAATCACCGGATTTGCAAAGGGTATGCGGGCAAAGGCAAAGACCGTTCCCAATTGCAAGGATGCGATTGATATTGTCGGAACGGGCGGCGATTGCTCGAACTCGTTCAACATTTCTACCACTTCTTCTTTCATCATTGCAGCAGCTGGGGCGAAGGTTGCCAAGCATGGCAACCGCAGCGTGTCCAGTAAGAGCGGTGCAGCGGATGTGTTGGAACGGCTCGGTGTAAAAATTCAGACCACACCAGAACAGGCTGCTAACTGCATTCACGAAATCGGCATTTCGTTCTTGTTCGCTCAGAGTTATCACGGTTCGATGAAATATGTTGCCAAGGCAAGAAAAGAAATGGGAACACGTACCGTATTCAATATTTTAGGGCCGCTTGCAAACCCGGCTGAAACCGATTATATTTTGCTGGGCGTTTATAGCGATGACTTGATTCCGGTGATGGCAAAGGTACTTTGCGGTCTGGGCATTCGTCATGCAATGGTCGTACACGGAGAAGATGGATTCGATGAAATTTCAATCTCCGCTCCGACAAAGGTTGCAGAAATCAAGGACGGCGGTATTTTTGAATACACCATCACACCGGAACAGTTCGGGTTGCCGCTGGCAGAAAAGGAAGAAGTTGTTGGCGGTTCTCCGGAAGAAAATGCACTGATTACACAAGGCATTCTGGCTGGAACGATTCGGGATGCAAAGCGGAACATCGTTCTGCTGAATGCTGGCTGTGCCTTGTATGTGGTTGGTCAGGCTGGCAGCATCGGCGATGGGGTTGCACTGGCAGCAGAGATGATTGACAGCGGTGCAGCACTGGCAAAGTTAGAGGAACTCAAGCAGTTTACCAATGCTCTGGCATAAGAAAGGAGCAGGCTTATGATTTTAGATGAAATTGTTGCAAAGCGAAAAGAACAGCTTGCACGGGAATTACAGAGAACCGACCGGGAAACTATGCGGAAATTGGCATTGCAGACGGAACGGGAAGTATATTCATTTCCGGATGCTCTGAAAAGTGGACGGCTTTCTATTATTGCAGAAGTCAAGAAAGCATCGCCCTCGAAGTCGGTCATCTGTGCAGACTTTCATCCGGTTGAGCAGGCAGCTGCTTATGAACGTGCCGGAGCAGATGCAATTTCCTGCCTGACCGAGGAACATTATTTTCAGGGCAGCAGCGATTATTTTCGGGCAATTCGAGAAGCAGTTTCCATTCCGATGCTGCGGAAAGATTTCATCATTGACACCTATCAAATTGATGAAGCACGGGTTATGGGAGCAGATGCCATTCTGTTGATTGCAGCGATTCTGGACGCTCCAACCATGCGGCATTTTTACGAATATGCAACGGAATTGGGACTGCATTGTCTGTTTGAAGCACACAACGAAGCAGAAATGGAGCAGGTGCTTGCTTGCGGTGCAAAAATCTGCGGCATCAATAACCGCAACTTGAAAAATTTTGTGGTCGATTTAAAGACCACAGAACGACTGGCAGCAATGGTTCCGAAAGATTGCATTTTGGTTTCGGAAAGCGGTATGCAGACGCATGAAGATTTGGCAGCTGTTCGGAAATATGGAGCAGATGCGGTATTGATTGGGGAAACCTTGATGCGGAGCGGAAATGTTGCCGTTGCTATGCAGCAGCTGCGGGAGAACTTATGAAGATTAAGTTTTGTGGAATCCGGCGGTTGGAGGATGTTGCAGCCGTGAATCTCTGCCAGCCGGATTATATGGGTATGATTTTAAGCGGTGGTTTTCGCCGGAGCATTTCTCAGGAGCATGCACAACGCTTGGTACAGGAAAAATCGGATGCAATTGCAGCGGTTGGGGTATTCGTAAATGAATCATCAGAAACCATTTGCCGTATGGCAGAGCAGTTGCACTTGCAGGTGATTCAGTTGCATGGCAATGAATCGGCAGAGCAGATTCAAACCTTGCAGCAGAAAACCGGCTTGCCAGTTTGGAAAGCTCTCCGCATTGGCACGCTGGAAGAACTTGAAGCCGCCGGAACAAATTCGGCAGACTGCCTGATTTTAGAGGGAAAGACAGGTGCAGGCATTGGCGGAACAGGTGTTTGTGCAGACTGGGAGCTGCTCGCCCGCCACAGCTGGAATCGTCCGTTTTTTCTGGCAGGCGGTTTGCAGCCGGAAAATGTTTTGGGGGCAATTGCAACGGTTTCCCCCACGGGCGTGGATTTTTCCAGCGGCATTGAAGAGGACGGCGTAAAATCACTGAGAAGAATGAAACAATTGATGACATTGATACGAGGAGCGTAGAATTATGGGTAAAGTAGGAAGATATGGAATGTTCGGCGGACAGTATGTTCCCGAAACGGTCATGAATGCGGTACACGAATTGGAAACCGCCTATGAAGAAGCAAAGGCAGACCCGACTTTCTGGGAAGAATACCGCACACTCTGTCGGGATTATGCAAACCGTCCATCCCTGTTGTATTATGCAGAACGGATGACAAAGGACTTGGGCGGCTGCAAAATCTACCTGAAGCGAGAAGATTTGAACCACACAGGTGCACACAAAATCAATAACGTATTGGGTCAGATTCTGCTGGCAAAGCGGATGGGCAAAAAGCGGATTATTGCGGAAACCGGTGCTGGTCAGCACGGCGTTGCAACAGCAACCGCTTGTGCCCTGTTTGATTTGGAATGCGAAGTCTTTATGGGGAAAGAAGACGTGGAACGGCAGAAGCTGAATGCTTACCGGATGGAACTGCTGGGGGCAAAGGTTCGCAGTGTTGACAACGGAACGGGTACGCTGAAAGATGCCATCAACGAAGCAATGCGGGATTGGGTCACCAACATTGACACCACTTATTATTTGATTGGCTCGGTAATGGGGCCGCATCCGTATCCGATGATGGTTCGGGACTTCCAGAAGATTATTGGCGAAGAAGCAAAGCAGCAGTTACAGGAAAAAGAAGGCGTGTTGCCGGATTGTGTCGTTGCCTGCGTTGGCGGCGGCTCGAATGCAATGGGTATGTTCTATGATTTCATCCCGAATAAAAGCGTTCGGCTGGTTGGTGCAGAAGCTGCCGGAAAAGGTGTGGATACTGCTCTGCACGCTGCAACGATTGCAAAGGGCAAGCTGGGAATCTTCCACGGTATGAAGTCCTACTTCCTGCAAAATGATGAAGGACAGATTGCACCGGTATTTTCGATTTCTGCCGGACTGGATTATCCGGGCATCGGGCCAGAGCACGCAAATCTTTATAAAACCGGACGTGCAGACTATGTTGCCATTACGGACGAAGAAGCGGTTCAGGCATTAGAATACCTGTCGAAAAAAGAGGGCGTTATTCCGGCAATTGAATCGGCACACGCAGTTGCAGCTGCAATGAAGATCGCACCGACTATGAGAAAAGACCAAATTATGATTATCTGCCTGTCCGGTCGTGGGGACAAGGATATGCAGCAGATCGCACAATACAGAGGAGTGAAGATTGATGACTGAGAATCGAATTGACCGCACTTTGCAGGCATTAAAACAACAGGGTAAAAAGGCACTGATTCCGTTTGTAACGGCTGGACACGGCGGATATGACCGTACCGAACAACTGGTATTGCAGATGGAAAAAGCCGGTGCAGATATTATTGAACTGGGCGTTCCGTTTTCCGACCCGATTGCAGAAGGTCCTGTGATTCAGCACGCCAGCGAACAGGCTTTGAAGCAGGGAACAACCTTAGCAGGTATTTTTGAACTGGTTAAGCGGCTGCGGAAGAAAACCGATATGCCGTTGCTGCTGATGATGTATCTGAATACGATTTTCTCTCATGGAACAGAGGAATTTTTCCGCACCTGTCAGGAAATTGGCATTGATGGAGTCATTGTGCCGGATATGCCATTTGAAGAAAAGGACGAGATTCAGGGCAGTGCTGACAAGTATCACATTCATAACATCAGCTTGGTAACACCGGCAAGTGAAGGTAGAATTCAGATGATTGCAGAGGATGCAACCGGATTCCTGTATTGTGTTTCCTCGAATGGTGTAACAGGTATGCGGACAAAGTTCCAGACGGATTTCTCTGCATTCTTTGCACCAATTCATAAGTATGCAAAGATTCCGTGCATGGTTGGGTTTGGAATCTCCAGCCCAGAAGCTGCAAAGCAGATGAGCCAGTATTGTGATGGGGTCATTGTGGGCAGTGCCATTGTCAACATGGTTGAACAGTATCAGGAACAAGCACCGGAAAAGGTGTATGAATTTGTAAAGTCCCTGCGGACAGCACTGGACGAATAAACGGGGATTTAATTTTTTAAGTAACAAGCAGGCAGGAAGATGAAATCTGCCTGCTTGTTGTTTTAATTTCGCTGCAACAATGCGACGATACAGAAAAAAGCAAAATTCGAGGATTTTTTCAAAAAGCACTTGACAAATACGGCGGAATGTGATATACTATATAAGTCGTCATGAGTAAGACGCAAAACAGTCTGAAAGAAGTTCAGAAAAATTTTTTTGAGAATTTTGAAAAAAAGACTTGACAAACACAAAAAAGTGTGATATAATAAATAAGTCGCTGAACGACAGAGGACAAAATCAAATATTGGGGTGTCGCCAAGTGGTAAGGCAGCGGACTCTGACTCCGTTATTCCGAGGGTTCAAATCCTTCCACCCCAACCAAATGAAAACCAGATGCAATGCATCTGGTTTTTTGTTTTTCAAGTATCGTACTGGGATGTTGATTCTTGTCCATGTGAAATTGAAATATGAAAAAGAAAAAGCGTATCCGCAAATTGAAACTGTGGACACGCTTTTTGACTTTTAACAATCAAATTGGTTTTATTTAATTGCTGGAACTAGAGCTGGAAGAGAAGTCTAACTTGAACGGGTCATACTTCTTGATTGCCCGATCACTCTGCTGGTCGATGTTCAAAGCGTTTGCCATTTCCTTCTTGTCATCGGTGAAATTATCCCAATACTTTCTAGAGGCAACAGCCTTCATCTGGTCTTCTGTCCAGAGGTCATCATCTGTCATTCGCTTGGTGATGTCAAACCGAACAATCAGGTAATAAGCTTCGTCATCTTCTACGATAAACGGAACATCCGTCTTTGCATCGTTGAAAATTGCTTCATAGGCTTTCTTAGACGGTGTGTAGTTGATAGCATCTTCGTTATCCTTGTCCTTTTCGTCTGTTGTGGAAACCTTTGTGATAATGCTTTCGTTTGCGTACGGTGCAGTGGTCGTGGTGGTTTCTGTGGTGTCAGAACTTTCTTCCTCTGTTGCACCGGAAACGGTTGTGGTCGTTTCATCCGAATGATCTGCATCCGATGCTGCACGTGTTACTGTTTCTTCTGTGTCCGCAGTGGTTTCTGCTTCGGAATCCGATTCTGCATCTGCTGCAACGGTTGTAACAGTAGTTGTTTCTGCGGAAGTGGTTGTTGCAGTCGTTGCAGTGGTGGTTGCTGGAATTTCATTTCCGTTTTCATCTGTTGCAGAAGTTGCAGTTGCAGCAGCAGCTTCTTCGGAAATAGAAGTTACATAAGCGTTGTATTCTTCCTGAATGGTGTCCATCTTGTCGTTGATGGCATCTTCATCCTTCAGCGTTTTCAGAACACTCAGGTAATCTTCTACCATGCTCTTCATTTCTTTTTTGCCGTCATCTTTCAGCAAATCGCCGTTGCCGTCTTTCAGGTTGAAGGTGATGTAACGAACACGAGCATCATTGTCTTCGTAGTATTCTTTCAGTTCGTCTTCCGTAACGCCCTTTTCACCATCTACGCCATAGTAGTGCTGGAACAGTTCCTGTTCTTTATAAGTAGAGAGGAAGATGTCCTGAACAGAGGATTCTGCAATTCCGTTCTTTTCAAAGGTTTCTCCACTCTTGTCCCAAGCAGAGCTGATGTAATTCTTCACCTGATTGGTCTGTTCGGTGGTCAGTTCCAGACCCTTTGCATCAAAGTCTTTCTGAATCGCAACGAATTCCTTGCAATATTCCATCGTGCGGTCTTTGATCCAAGTTTCCGCATCTTTGCCGTCAATCGTCTGTGCCTTTACCACTTCTTCATCAGTGGTGTCCAAGTCAGAATTCTGTTTTTGAATGGTGCTGGTTGCTTCGGTATAAGCCTGATAAGAATAGTAGATGTAAATACCAGCTTTGATTTTTACGCCGTCAATTGTCAGCGGGTAAGCAAGTGCCTGATTGCCGCATCCAACACAGGAAACAGCAGCTGCAGCAGCTACAACCGTAGCCGCAAGTTTTTTCCATTTAATCATGGTATCTCGTTCCTCCATTTACACGAATCCTTCGATTTTGTGTGTATTTTTTCCCATCCAGATAACTTTTTTGGAATAGGACAATATAAAAGTAGTATAGCACACGGCTGAAACTTTGTCAAGGTTTTCTCTGTTTTTCTGGTGGTTTCTGCTGGACTTGCAGCCTTTTTATGAAAAAGCAAACAGAAATAGAAGAAATACGAAAAACAGGAGAACAGGACTGCGAAAAATTACCGAATCAGACTGGAAATATCAGAAAAAATATACAAAAATAGTTGAAAAATTTTATACACTATGCTATAATAAGACCATTGGAAAAATTTCTGAGGGAAAAGGAGTCAGGATGATGAAACGAAAATCGTTACAAACGGCATTGCTGGCGGCAGTCATGGGCGTGGTATCCATGCCGCATGCAGTACTTGCAGCAGATGCCCCATCGGAAGCAGCGGCGGCAGTCAATACGTGGATTGGGTATCAGCTGCGGGACGATGCCGGACAGTATTTGACGGTTGCCAACGGAGCAGCGGAAACAGGCAGCCGGATTCTTTCATATGCAGCGGATGGCGTTGCAGCGTATAATATCTGGTACTTTACAGAAACGGGAGCGAGTACTTATACCTTGAAATCCTCGCTCAGTGAGGGAGAATTTTATGCAACAGCTTCTGACCGCCAGACGTTGGAACTGCAATTGCAACAAGATGGGATGCAGCAGCAGTTCACTTGTACTGAAGTGGGTACGAACCGCATTCACTTGCAGCAGAATGAAACAGATTTTGGAACATATACATTAGAGCCAGTCACTTGGCTGAAGCCGGGCGATGTCAACCGAGATGGGATTGTAAATGTGCTGGATTTGGCATTGGCAAAACGATGGATGTTACAGGGTGGAAGTTCGGATTTCTGTGCAGCTGCCTTGGCAGATGTGGACGGAAATGGGACACTAGATGCAGCAGACCTTGTAGCTTTGCAAGGATTTTTGATGCAGCGGCAGACTACATTTTCAGCAGAAACTGTAACACTGCCGGAAAATACGATTTTCCCAGTGGTTGAACCGGAACAGACAACGACCACAACAAGCATTGCAACCACAACCACAGCACCAGAAGAAACCACTACCACAACGACAACCACAACCGATTCCAAACAGACCTTGATGATTGCAGATATGCCGGCAAGCTATCAGTCTGCTGCGGATTGGATTTGGACAAATCGAGTAGAACGGGAACAGTCCACCGTTCGCCGAAATACCTTGTTTGATCAGATTGTTGCCGGAAATGGCGAATTGCATTATGTTGTTCGCTGGCAGTCTTATAAAACCGTATCGTTGGAACAGCGGAGACAGTTTGAAAAATTGGTGGAAGATAGCATCAACGCTTGGACAGACTGGCTGAAAGATTATGAAGATTGGCCATATGACCATATTACCGTGAAAATTGTCGGCTGGGCAGTCTTAGACCGGAATTGTCTGCTGGATTTGCAGCCGGATGAAGTGGTCTATGATTCTTTGATCAGTGATTACGACAGCAGTGGGGACACATCCAACGGCTATGAAACCATTCCGGATAAATTGCCGAGTGCACCGACAGAACTTTCCCGCATGGAGCACTTCATGGATACTAGCTATGTTTATCCGGGCGAACGGTTTGACATGTATCTCTGGGCAACGCAGGGCTTTCCATCCATTGGCGGATGCGGCGGCGACTGGGGACAGCGACTGTCAGATGATGCCTATTTGAATATGCTGGATGGAACGGGTCTGCATGTGCTGGAACATGAATTGGGGCATGGATTTGGCATGACGGACTTCTATGGCGGAGAAGGGGAACTGGATGGATTCCCACCAGGAGGATTCCCAGGCGGTTCTTCGCTGATGATGGCAGGTTCTTCTATGCAGATCACCGACTTTGATGGTTGGATGCTGCGGTATTTCTGGGATAAGATTCATTTGGAAGAGGGAAGATTTTCGTATTAAATAAAATTTGTGAAGATGAAAATGAGATAGAAAAACGCACATTATCAGAATGAAAGATTCTGGCGGTGTGCGTGTTTGTTTATTGTTCAAATAATTCACTATGGCTGCCGGTTCGGGTGAGATACAGAAAGAGTGTATCTTCTGCAATTTCATAAATGAGAAGCCAATCGGGTTGAATGTGGCATTCCCGACATCCAGCGTAATTCCTGTTAAAGCATGGTCACGGTTTTTTTCTGGAAGTGGAATGCCGTCTGCCAGTTGCTGCAAGACTTTATTCAGCAAGTCTAAATTTTTGTTTTGCTTTTGTGCCTTTTTTAAATCTCGTTTAAATTGTGTGGTTGGTTTTAAGGTGTATTTCATTGCAGCAAGTCCTTCATCATAGTATCAACATCTGTATATCCCGGGTATCGCTCAGGATGTTGCTTCATTTCGGAAACTTCTTTTAAAGCTGCTGCTGTTTCTTCGTTCGGAATAGAAGATTCTGTTTGAAAGCTATGAATGAAGAGCAGCAGTGCTTTCAGCTGTGTTTCTGTCAATGTATCTAATTCTTGCATCAATTGTTCTTTTGTACTCATAGAGATTCCTCCTTATATAAAAAGCAATCTGAAATCCATTCTATCTATTTGTAGTATAGCAGAATGATAGAAAAAAGTCAAGAAATGCAATCTTTTTTGACAGAAAAATCTCCGCACATTTCCGCCTGTTTCTGCATATCATACAGAAGCAGGCGGTTTTTCAATCCGCTGATAAAAGGAGGACGCTGATATGTGTGGAATCACTGGAATGGTCACTTGGCAAGAAGATGTTGCCCGATATCAAGCCGATTTAAAACGAATGCAGGTAGTTCTAAGCAATCGAGGTCCTGACCAGCAGGGAATGTATCAAGATACCCACTGTGCAATGGCACATACTCGGCTGGCTGTCATTGACGTGGAACGGGGAAAACAGCCGATGACACGGCAGACTGCAACCGAAACCTATACGCTGGTTTATAATGGAGAACTCTATAATACACCGGAACTGCGGGAAGAATTACAAAAAGAAGGAGCAGTTTTTACTACACACTGTGATACAGAAGTTGTCTTACAGGCATACTTACACTGGGGAGCAGCTTGTACAGAGCGGTTCAATGGGATTTTTGCGTTTGCAATCTGGGAGCAGCAGACACAGCGGTTATTTCTTGCCCGTGACCGAATCGGTGTGAAGCCATTGTTTTATGCAGAGATTCCCGGCGGATTGGTTTTTGCATCTGAAATCAAGGCACTATTGCAGCATCCAGCGGTGCCACATACCATAGACAAACATGGGATTGCACAGATTGTCTTATTAGGTCCTGGACGATCTGCCGGCTGCGGTGTTTTTCAGACCATCAAAGAAGTGAAACGGGCACATTGCGGTTATGCAACAGAAACCGGAATTTCCCTTGCACCTTACTGGAAATTACAGGCAAAACCGCACACGGATAACATGGAACAGACGATTGAACAGGTGCGGGAGTTGGTGAAAGATGCTGCAACCCGTCAGATGGTTTCTGATGTTCCCATTGGAACATTTTTGTCTGGCGGTCTGGATTCCAGCTTGCTTTCTTCACTTGCCAATCAAGTGCTGAAGAAACGGGGAGAAGTCCTGCATACGTTTTCCGTAGACTATAAAGATAATGACCGCTATTTTCAGAAGAGCCACTTCCAGCCGAATAGTGACCCGGATTATATCCGTGCGATGATGAACTATCTGCAATGTCAGCATCATTGGACGGTTCTGGATACGCCACAGCTGGCAGCTGCTTTGATTCCGGCAATGCAGGCAAGAGATTTGCCAGGTATGGTGGATGTAGACAGTTCCCTCTATTTATTCTGCGGAGCAATTAAGGAGCAGGTAACCGTTGCCCTTTCCGGCGAATGTGCCGATGAACTATTTGGCGGATACCCTTGGTATCGAGATCCAAATATTCGGGAGCGAGATGGATTCCCATGGGCACAGAGTACCGATTATCGGATGCAGTTCCTGCGAGAAGAGTTTGCAGAACAGATTGACGGGGCAGCGTTTGTATCGCAGGCATATCAGGAAACGATTCAGCAGGCAGATACGTTGTCGGAAGATTCTCCGTTGGAACGCCGTATGCGGCAGATGATGCTGCTGAACTTAGACTGGTTTATGCAAACGTTGTTAGACCGGAAAGACCGGATGAGTATGGCGAACGCTTTGGAAGTGCGAGTGCCGTTCTGCGATTATCGGATTGCAGAGTATCTTTATAATGTGCCGTGGGAGATGAAAGAGTACAAAGGCTATGAAAAAGGGCTGCTGCGAGCAGCAATGCAGGACTATTTGCCGGAGAAAGTGCTCTGGCGGAAAAAAAGTCCGTATCCAAAGACCCACAATCCGAATTATTTGCAGGCAGTACGAGCAATGCTTGCGGCGATTTTGCAAGATCCAAAAGCACCGCTGTTCCAGTTGGTGAAACGAGAAGCAATCGAACAACTATTATTACAGCCGAGCGGTGTGCAGTGGTATGGGCAGCTGATGGCATATCCGCAGACAATTGCTTATTTCGTGCAGATGAATGCGTGGTTGCAAGCGTATGATGTGAAAATTGTCGAATAAAGGGTTGTTTTTCGATAAAAAAGGGGCGGAGCGTTTCTCTTTGGGGAGGGGAAACGCTCTTTTTATGGATTTTTCACAAATCATCGACAAAAATAGACGAGAATCTTCTACATCAAGTAGCATTGACAAACTGGGGATGGTATGGTATAATAATAAAGCTGTCGCACGAGGAAAGGC
>ERZ773190.1467-NODE-1467-length-22329-cov-17.496633_pt1 | contig 22329 bp, 17 predicted proteins | sample MGYA00511111_ERZ773190 | MGnify/ENA primary metagenome ERZ773190 (study PRJEB29015, sample SAMEA2737777) | human gut metagenome | biome: human gut; feature: human-associated habitat; material: faeces | place: China | collected 2012 ... | reverse complement strand
GTATCAAAAATTCGGGCGTTTGTATAGGCTTTTTTGAGAAACTCCGAACTTTCTTTCCATTTTGTTACCTGAAATGTGGTCTGTGCAACTGCAAAAAGGGGTTTTTGGGGGTCAGAAGGGCCGTTCCACGCCTCCAATTCGGCTAAATCGGCAAAAACGAACACCTCGCCCCGGGTGTGTCCCACGATGCCCTGCACCTCCGGGTGGGTCTTATCACCCGCCACCAGCAGCACCGCGCCCTCTTTTTCGGCCTGTGCGGCAATTCGCTGGATCTTCTGCACAAAGGGACAGGTGGCGTCGTGGTAAGGGATGCCGCGCGACTCCAGCTCGTCGTAGATGCTGCGGGGCACCCCGTGGCTGCGGATGACCACCTCGCACCCGGCGGGCACATCCTGCACGGTGTCCACTACCTGTGCGCCCTTGCGCCGCATATCCTCCACCGCCTGCGGGTTGTGGATCAGCGGGCCCAGCGTTGCCACCTTATGCCCCTCGGCCAGCAGGCCGTAGGTCAGTTCCACGGCACGGTTCACGCCAAAGCAGAACCCCGCCGTTTTTGCCAAACGGATTTCCATCTCTTACGCCCCCATCTTTTCCCATGCTTCCAGCAGTGCCTGCTTGTTGGCACGGAGCTTTTTGGTGTCCCGGCGGCCCTCCATGGCAAACTGCACTGCGGGCATCGGCTCGCCGTAGATCACCCGCACTTTGCAGAACAGGTGCATTCTTCCGTCCGGGGTGTCGTACAGGATGCGGCAGGGCACAACGTCCACCCCCGCCTCGGCGGCAATGACGAACAGGCCGCTCTTGGGGGGCAGAAGCTTGCCCTCCTTTTCGCGGGTGCCCTCCGGGAAGATAAGCAGCGTTTTGCCCTGCTTACAGGCCTCCACCGTCTGGGAGATGGCCGCCATCTCGTCCTTGGTGCCGCGGACGCACACACCGCCGCAGCAGCGGAAGAACCATGTCAGCAGTGCGTTGATTTCGAACAGCTCCTTTTTGGCAAACACCACCATCCGCCTGCCCCACCGGGTGACAACGATGAACACCGGGTCGATGGCTGACACATGGGTGGGCGCAAGGATATAACCCTTCGTCTGCACCTTTTTCAGGTTTTCACGCCCCTCCACCCGGATGCGGAAACCGATGTGCCACACAAGCCATGCAAGGGGCACCAGAATATAATATAGTACCATTTTTTATTCCTGTCCTGTTTGTTTTATCCGCCGATCTTTTTGGCAATGATCTGCTTCATGGCGTCAAGGCTCTGCTCAAAATCCAGCGCCGAGGTGTCCAGCAGCACGGCGTCCTCTGCCTGTTTCAGCGGGGCGGCGGCGCGGTGGGTGTCCTGATAGTCCCGCTGCTTCACATCTGCCAGCACTTCCTCGTAGGGGGTGTCGATGCCCTTGGCCTGATACTCCTTCCAGCGGCGGGTGGCGCGTGCCTCCGGGCTGGCGGTCAGGAAGATCTTCACCGTAGCGTCCGGCAGCACCACCGTGCCGATATCCCGGCCGTCCATCAGCACATCCTGCTTTTTTGCCATGCTGCGCTGCAGCTCCAGCAGAAATGCCCGCACCGCGGGGTTTGCGCCCACGGCAGAGGCTGCCATGCCCGCGGCTTCGGTGCGGATGGCGGTACTCACATCCTCGTCCTTCAAGTAAATGTGCTGCTCGCCCGCAATGGATGCCAGCTGCAGCTCGATCTGGGGCAGCAGGGCATCCACCGCCGCGTTGTCCTTGGGGTCCTTGCCCGCGCGCAGGGCATACAGGCCGATGGCGCGGTACATTGCACCGGTGTCCACATAGATATAGCCTAGCTCTGCCGCCAGACGGCGTGCCAGAGTGGATTTGCCTGCACCCGCAGGCCCATCAATTGCAACAGATACCATGATATGTTCTCCTTATTTATATATAGTACACAGGAAATTTACTGCGCTGTTTTTACAGGTTATTCGCAAAGCTTTGTGCGGTGCAGAAAGCGATCTGCAGATTGTAGCCGCCGGTGTAGGCGTCCACGTCCAGCACCTCGCCCGCAAAGTACAGCCCCAGCGCCTTTTTGCTCTGCATGGTCTTGGGGTCTACCTCCCGCACCGATACGCCGCCGCTGGTGATCACCGCGTGGGCAAGGTCGCCCCGGGCGTCAATGGGCACCTGCCAGTGCTTGACCAGCTGCACCAGCTCCCGCTTCTGCTCCCGGGTGATCTGGTTTGCCTTGGTAGCGGGGTCGATGCCCCAGCGCGCCACCATCACCGGCTGCATACTGGAGGGCAGCAGCTTGACCAGCGCACCCTGCGCCGCGTGGTTTGCCAGCAGGGCAAAGTCCCGGGTGATGCGGTCGTACAGCTGCTCCTCGCTCAGGGCGGGCTTCAGGTCGATCTCCGCGATGTACCTGTGCTTTTTCATATCCCCCAGATGGCTGGACGCGCTCAAAGTCAGCGGCCCGCTGATGCCAAAGTGGGTGAACAGCATCTCGCCCTGCTCGTCAAAGATGGTCTTGCCGTCCTCCAGCAGGGTCAGGGTGACGTTTTTCAGCGCCAGACCCATCATCTTTTTGCAGTCCGGGTCGCGGCTGACAAGGCTGACCAGACTGGGCACCGGCTCCACAAGGGTGTGTCCCGCCTGCTGCGCCAGCTTGTAGCCATCGCCGGTAGAACCGGTAGTGGGGTAGCTCACGCCGCCGGTAGCCACCAGTACAGCGTCTGCCCGGTATTCCCGGCCGGAAGTGCCCCGCACGCCCACGCAGCGCAGCGCCGGGCCAGCCTTTTTCTTTTTGGGGTGACGCGGGTTTTCCGCTGCCGCCGGGGCGGGCTCTGCCTCCGGCACGATGTCCTCCAGCAGCAGCTTTTTTGCGCCGTCATAGACGATGTCGGCGTCCTGCGCATAGCGCAGCAGCGCCTGCCGGATCTCCTCAGCCTTATCCGATACCGGGAACACCCGGCGGCCACGCTCCACCTTCAACTCCACGCCAAGGCCTTCGAACAGCTCCATGGTCTTTGCTGGGGGGAACGCCCCCAGCGAGGAGTACAAAAAGCGCGGGTTCGTGCGCACATGGCGCAAAAACTCCTCTGCCGGGCAGTCGTTGGTCACATTGCAGCGCCCCTTGCCGGTGACAAGGATCTTCTGCCCGGGCTTCTCGGTATGCTCCAGCACCGTTACCTGATGTCCCTGCCGCACGGCAGCACCCGCCGCCATCAGTCCGGCTGCCCCGGCTCCCACGATCAAAACCCTTGCCATCTGTCATCCTCCCAAAATCGCCTTTTAACTCTATTGTATCATACCAGAAACCCCGCGCAAAAGCAATGCAGCGCCGCAGGAAATGAATGGATTTTCGGTTCTCCCCCTCTTGACAAAGCCGCCGGGCTGCTGTATTCTTTTTACAGACCGTTAGTTTGTAAAAAAGGAGCATCCGCCATGCCGCGCAACAAATACCCGGAACAGACCGTTGAAAAGATCCTGGACGCCGCCGCCCTGCTTTTCATCCAGAAGGGCTACCAGAATACCACCCTGCAGGACATCATTGATGCCACAAAGCTTTCCAAAGGGGCGGTGTACCATCACTTCCGCTCCAAGGAGGAGATCGCGCAGCGCGTCGGTGACCGTTTGGGCGACCAGATGTGGGAGCCGCTGCGCCATATCCGGGACGACCCGGCCCTGACCGGGCTGCAGAAGCTGCAGGCGGTGTTTGCAGTTTCCTTTGCCGGGCAGCGGCAACAGCAGATCGCGCAGACTTTGCCGCACCTGTGCAGCAACCCGCAGTTCCTTGCCATGGAGCTGACCAACATTGAAGCGCATCTGGCCCCGGAGTGCATTGCACCCATGATCCGGCAGGGCATAGCGGACGGCTCCATCCACACCGCCGATGCCAATGCGCTGGCCGAAGCGCTGTTCGTGCTGGCAGACATCTGGCTTTCTCCCCAGACGCGCCCCACCACACCGACCGAGCAGCGGGCGCGGAACGTCGTGTTTCAGCAAATGACCCATGCACTTGGGCTGGACCTTTTGACGGATGCGCAGGCCGAGCAGCTGGTGCAGCTGTGCACACCGGTCAAAGACTGAATTTCCCGGGCGGAACGCTCCGCCTTTTTTTGTATGTAAATACAGACCAGCAGTCTGTAAATAAAAAAGCAGGAGGTTTCCATGAACACTTTTATTTTTATCGTCCTCGGGCAGATCGTCTCCCTGTTCGGCAATGCCGCCCTGCGGTTTGCGCTGCCGCTGTATCTGCTGCGGCAGACTGGTTCTGCCGCGCTGTACGGCGGCATCACCGCTCTGGCCATGCTGCCCGCCCTTGCTGGAATGTTGACCGGCGGCGCGCTGGCAGACCGCTGCCGTAAAGCCCGCCTGATGGCACTGCTGGATCTGGTGACCGCCGGTATTGCGGCTGCAGCCGCTGCCGGACTGCCGCATCTGCCCCTGCTTCCGCTGGTTCTGATAGTGCTGGGCAGTCTGTACGCCATTCAGGGGCTTTACCAGCCCGTGGTACGCGCCTGCCTGCCCCTGCTGCTGAACGGCACCCAGCTGCTGCGCGGCAACGCAGTCATCCAACTGGTGGATACCGTGGACGAGCTTCTCGGTCCCCTGCTGGGTGCTGTTCTGCTGGAGCACCTCGGCATCCGGGGTCTGCTGGTGCTCTGCGGCTGCTGCTTTGCACTTTCTGCCGGGATGGAGCTCTGCCTGTGCATCCCACAGGATGTCCCATCGGACACAAGGCTCTCCGTCCGTTCTCTGTGTACCGACCTGCGGGAAAGTGCGCAGTTCCTCACCGGGCAGGCTGCGGTGCTGCAATTAGCCGCCGCCATGGCGGCTGTAAACCTGCTGGAAGTCCCGGCTCTCACCGTGGGTGTCCCGGTGCTGGTGGTACAGACCCTGCAGAAAAGTGATACCTCCCTTGGTCTTGTGCAGGCGGTGCTGAGCGCAGGCGGCATTCTGGGCGGCGTGCTGGCCGGAACCGTCTTTGTCCGTCATCCCATCCGCAGCGGCACACCTCTTTTGCTGGCGCTCAGCGGCGTGTGCGCCGCGCTGGGTCTTGCCCTCCGGGTGTCAGTGCTGCAGTTCGGCAGCATTCTGGTGCTGGGGGCCGTGTTTATGGCCGTGGCAGCGCTGTTCAATGTATGGTTTTTTGCGCAGCTGCAAGTGCTGGTGCCGCAGGCACAGCTGGGCAAAACTACCGCCTGTTGCACCGTGCTGGCCTGCCTGACCCAGCCCATCGGGCAGGCAGCCTACGGCATTGCCTTCCAGCACTGGGCCGCACACCCCGCAGATGTACTGCTGGCAGCCGGGGTGCTTTCGGCGCTGGTTCTCTGGCTGCTGCAAACGCGCCGTACCGTCTGACACAGCAAAAAGGAGCCGCTGTTGCAGCCCCTTTTGTGGTTTGCTTATTCCGGCAGCTTTGCCGGGTCGAGATAGCTTTCGCCCTGCTTTACCTCCACATGGATGTGGCTTTCCTCGGCGCACTCGCAGCCGACAGTGCCCACCGTGCCCAGCTTCTGCCCGGCGGCTACGGTATCCCCGGCTTTTACGGCAGGGTCCGCCACGCCGCACAGCCGCCAAAGGCGGCCAGCGGCATCTTCCAGCACCACCACGGTGCCCCAGTTGCCCTCTGCCCCGGCAGACACCACCTTGCCCGCCACGGGTGCTGCTACCGCTGCCCCTTGCGTGCAGGCATAGTCCACGCCGTTGTGGGTGCGCCAGTCTCCAAGGGTCTTGTTATACACCAGCTCATCGCCGCTGAAGGCGTTGAGCACGCGCCCCGGCATAGAGGGCGCGGCGGCAGGCTGTGCCGAACTGCTGGCAGGCGAGGATGCGCCTTGCAGTGCCGAGGGTTCGCGCAGCGAACCAGAGCCAGACTGCGCACCAGAGGATGCCCCAGAGGGCGTCTGCTGCGGCACATCTGCCTTGCTGTTTGCAACGTCGGTCACGGGCTGCTGCCATGTGGTATCCTCCTGTGCGTCCCAGTCCGGTTCTGTTTCCGGGGTGGTCTGTTGGGTGGTGCCGGGGGCGTTTAGTCCATCCAGACTTTTTTGCAGTTCTGCCCGCAGGGCGCGCACCGCCCACACCCCTGCCGCAGCCGCAGCCAGCAGGCTTGCGGTCAGTAGCAGAGCAAAGCCCTTGCCGTGCAGAAATTTTTTGATCTGCTCCATGCTTGTTACTCCCATCTGTTCGTTTTGTGTACGGGAACTTTTCTGGGCTTAGTGTGGGACAGCGGTGGGCAGTTTATGCAAGGGGGCAAAAAAGACACGCAAAAAGGCTGAGCAACCGCTTTTTTGCAGCTGCTCAGCCCTGCTGTATCCCGTTTTTGGTTACTTGCGCGCGATCATTTCGGTATAGGCCAGCACCAGCGGGCCTACGCCCTTGGCATCGTTGCAGACCACCGGCTCGCTGAAGTAGTAGGCCAGAGAACCGTCACGGTGATCCTTGCCGCCCAGACCCGCCACAAGGCAGATGCCGTCCAGCTGCAAGCTGCCGTCCGGGTTCTTGGACAGATACCGGTCACAGGTGCCGTAGAAAGCCTTCTCCGCCCATGCAGCCATACGTTTGGGCAGATAGCCCAGACGCACGCCCTTGAGCACGGCATAGGCAAACAGGGCGGTGCCGCTGGTCTCCAGATAGTTGCCCTCGGCCTCCGGGTGGTCGATGACCTGCCAGAACATCCCGCTCTGCTCGTCCTGGAACTTGTGCATATCCTCTACGGTCTGTTTGAGCATGGCCATGATGCCGCGATACTCGTTGTACAGCTGCTCGTCCATGCGCTCCAGCACATCCACCATTGCCACAAGGAACCAGCCCATGGCGCGCAGCCAGAAGTTGGGGCTGCAACCGGTCTCGGGGTCTGCCCAGTACATCTGGCGGCTCTCATCGTAGCCGTGGTAGTACAGGCCGGTCTTTTCGTCCCGCATGTGCTTTTTGATGTTCATGAATTGCTTGTAGCTGTCGATGCAGCCCTGCATCTTGTTAAAGCGGGTCTCGTACTCCATGTAGAAAGGCTGTGCCATATAGGTGCCGTCCAGCCACACCTGCCACGGGTAGATGTCCTTGTGCCAGAAGTTGCCCTCCTTGGTGCGGGGCTGGGTGAGCAGCTGGCTGCGGATGGTGTCGATGGCCTTGCGGTACTTCTCGTCCCCGAAGATGTCGTACAGGATGAACAGGTTCTTGCCCTGATTCACGTTGTCCAGGTTGTACTCCTTGGGGTCGTAGGTCTTGATGGAGCCGTCCGGCTGCACAAAGTAGTCGATGAACTCCTTGGAAAACTCCAGATACTTCTCATCGCCGGTGGTCTTGTACAGGCTCAGGCAGGCGGTGATCATGCAGCCGTCGATGTAGTTCCACTTGTTGGGCTTGCCGCTGCGCACCTTCTCGATGTTCCACATCGGTGCCTCAGCGCTGGAATTGGCGATCAGATAGTCCACATAGTCGCCCAGCATGGACAGGATCTCTTCATGGGTCATGGGTCAGTCCTCCTCAAAATGTCCTACGTTGGCAAAGTGCAGCCGCTCGCCCTCGTAGCCCTCGATCTTCACGTTGTGCAGGTCGATCTCCTTGACGTTCTCGGCATAGATAGCCAGCTTTTTCACCAGCGGACGGTTGTCGGCCATGGCCGCCTGTCCCTCCTTGGCGTTGGGGTCAAAGGTGATGCTCACATCCCGCATGGTCACCCGCTCGATGGGCTGCTCCGGCAGGCCGTCGAAGTAGCAGCCTGCAAACTGGGCATCGGTAGCCACGATATTCTCCATGGTCAGGCTGCCCAGCTTGGGGGTGTACTCGTCCACCGGCATCGGTTCGCGGCACTGTACATAGGGGCCGTGGCCGTCCGGGTCGCAGAAGTAGAACATATTGATGACAAAGGGTGCTTTGACGCCCCGCATCTCCACGTTGCGGAACACCAGCCCGTCAATGACGGCAGTGTTGCCGCGGCCCCGGCGGGTCTTGACGCGCAGACCGCGGTCGGTGTGGTCCATCAGGCACTGGGTCACTACCATGTCCTTCACGCCGCCGCTCATCTCGCTGCCGATGACGATGCCGCCGTGACCCTTGTCCAGCAGGCAGTTGCGGATGACGGTATGCTCACAGCTGCGCTTCAGCTTCATGCCCAGAAAGACCTTGCTGGCCTTCATTGCGATGCAATCATCGCCCACATGGATGTTCATGCCGATGATGCGGATATACTCGCAGCTCTCGGGGTCGATGCCGTCCGTGTTGGGGGCGTTGTAGGGGTTGTTGATGTTGAAGTTGAGCAGGTCGAGGTGCTTGACAAAGATGGGATGGATGGTCCACGAATAGCTGTTCTGCACCGTGATGCCGTGCAGGCAGACGTTCTCGCTGTCCACCGCAGCCACGGCCCGGGGACGCCATGCGATGCGCTTGACCTTGGGGTTCACCCACCAGTCGCCGTTTTCGGCATCGCAGTCCAGCGTGCCCTCGCCGGTCACCACCACGTCATGCACCTGCGTAATGTTCAAAAGACCTGCAAAGCTGTCCAGCGGGTTGCCCTCCCAACCGGTCAGGTAGTACTCGTCCACCTCGTTCTCGCTGGGCAGCACGCCGGGCAGGATGGGATAATGGGTGCGGTCGTTGTCGCCCAGCAGCACAGCGCCCTTTTCCAGATACAGGGTGGTGTTGCTCTTCATGAACAGGCTGGCCGTGCGGTAACGGCCGGCAGGCACATACACTGTGCCGCCCTTGGGGCAGGTGGACAGCGCCGCCTGCAGCCGCACGGTGTTGTCGGTCTCGCCGTCAGCCACCAGACCATAGCGGGCAGCATCCACAAAGAAGGTCTCGGCCTCGGTGGTGAAATCCAGCTTCAGGGTCTCGTCCTCGGCCTGCACCTCCACCGTATAGGTGGTGCCGGGCAGCAGGGAGAACAGGGAAAATACATTGGTGTTGCAGGCCTCGTACACCGTCTTGCCGTTCAGGGCAACGGTAAAGGGGTGTGCCGGACGGTAGCACAGTTCGTTTTCCAGCTCGAAAACGGCGCTGCGGGTCATGGAACGGATCAGGGTCAGATTCATGCGAAATAACCTCCTGTGAGTTTGTCTTGCCCCCACGGAGCAGACGTGGTATCATGAGGAAAAGCGCTCTCCCGGCTACCGGGAGGGCTGTTTCCGGAAAGGATGCGCAAGATGAAAGCGGAACGGGAAAAGATCCATGCAAAGGTAAAAGCGGACACCGTGCGGCTGAACGGCAGCAAGCTGGAGCTGACGGCAGACGAGGAGACGTGCACCTTTCTGCTGGTAAGCGAGGGCAGCTGCACCCTGCAAATGGGGGAAAACAGCCTGCTGCTGAACCCCGGCAGCGCGCTGCTGCTGGGCGCGGGGGACGCAGTGCTCTCTGCCGCCGGTGCAGCCGTACCGGAACTGGTGGGCTGTCGGTTCCCGCTCAGCGCCCTGCACGAGCTGCGCAGCGCCACCCAGCGGGATTTTGCCCGGCTGTTTTTGCCCGGCGAGGCAACGGTGCTGTACGGCCCGGTGCCGTGGGTTCGCCGCCTGCGCACCCTGCTGGAGATGATGCGCGCTGCCATGCCGGAGCAGGACTACCCCGGCGGGCTGTACCTGCTGCTCATCCTGCACTATGTCGAGCAGGAGTGCCTTGCCGAGAGCAGCGCCGCAGCGCGCCCCCGCAACGAGACCATTGAGCAGGTGTGTGCCTACCTTGCCGCCAACTACCGGCAAAAGTTCTCCCTTACCGAGGTGGCGGCGCGGTTCTACCTTTCCCCCTACTATCTCAGCCGCCTGTTCCGGCGGGTGACCGGGCAGTCCATCGTGGACTACCTGAACAACCGCCGCATCGAGGCTGCGCAGAAGCTGCTGGAGACCACCGAGCTTTCCATCAGCGCTATTGCCGAGCAGACCGGTTTTGCCAGCGCAGCCCACTTCCGCCGCGTGTTCCGCGAGGTGATGGATATCAGTCCTTTGCAGTACCGCAAGAAGCAGACGAAATGATGTATCAACCAAAACACCCCCTGTGCCATCCGTTGGGAGCAGCACAGGGGGTGTTGGTCTTGGTCAGATGTTCTTATGGCGCATTAGCCCTTGACGGCACCTGCGGAGATACCTTCAACGAACTGATCCTGTGCACAGAAGAATACGATCAGCTGCGGCAGGATGGAGATGAGGGACAGTGCAAGGATCTTGTTCCATGCAAAGCCGGTATCACCGTCCATAGACAGCTTGACGAACAGGGACATGGGGTATTTGCCGGGGGTGCTGACGTAAAGCAGCGGGCCCATAAAGTCGTTGCAGCTCCACATGAACTGGAACAGTGCGCAGGACACCAGAGCGGGTCCCAGCATGGGCACGATGACCTTGTACAGGGTCTGGAAGGAGGAGCAGCCGTCAATGGCGGCAGCCTCGTCCAGATCACGCGGGACGTTGCGCATGAACTGCACCAGCTGATACACGAAGTAGGTCTCGGTAGCAAATGCGCAGTGCACCCAGATGGCCAGATAGAAGGGGCTGTCCACCCAGCCGAACTTGTTGTACAGCAGGTACTGGGGCACGTTCAGCACGACCTGCGGCAGGAACAGGGTGGCCAGCATGATGTTGAACAGCAGCTTGCGGCCGGGGAAGTCGAAACGGCCAAAGCCGTAAGCGGCAATACAGGCAGACACCACAGTGCAGATCACCTTGGGGATGACATAGCTGTAAGTGTTGAGCATGGCCTGCAGGATGTTGATGGAGCCGCCGAAGTTGTTCAGGGCGTTGCGGTAGCCATCCAGCGTAGGCTTTTTGATCCACAGGCTGATGCCTGCAAAGATCTCGCTGTTATCCTTGAAGGTAGCGCTGATCATCCACAGCAGAGGATAGATCATGATGACACCAACCAGAATCAGCACGAAGTACTTAAAGAAGGTTGCGATCTTATTCGATGCTTTCATTCCCATATTGGTCACCTTACCTTTCATCCGAGTAGTAGACCCACTTCTTCTGGCTGGTGAACGCAATGATCGTCAGGATGCAGACGATGATGAACATGATCCACGCCAGAGCAGAAGCCATGCCCATGTCGTAGGACTTGAATGCGTAGTTGTAAACCAGCAGGGAGATCAGGGTAGTGGAACCACGGGGACCACCGTTGGTGATGATGTAGGGGCCGTTGAACTCCTGGAAAGCCTGGCAGATCTGGGTGACCAGGTTGTAGAAGATGATGGGGGTGATCATCGGAACGGTGATGGAGAAGAACTGACGCCACTTGCCGGCACCGTCGATGGTAGCAGCCTCGTACAGGTCTGCGGGCACGCCCTTCAGTGCAGCAAGGAACAGCACCATGGCGGAACCGAACTGCCATATACGCAAGAAGCAGATGATCCACAGCGCGTAGTTGGGGTCAGACAGCCATTCGGGGCCCTGCACCGCACCAAAGGTGACAGCGCGCACCACGGTGTTCAGCAGACCGTCCACGCTGAACACAGCCTTCCACAGCACGGCGATAGCCACAGAGCCGCCCAGAATGGAGGGGATGTAGTACACGGTGCGGAACAGGTTCACGCAGGCGATCTTGAAGTTCAGGATGTAGGCAATGAACAGCGCGAAGATCAGCTTCAGGGGCACGGTGATAAAGGCGTACTTGAAGGTGATGATCAGCGCCTTGGTGATCTTTCTGGTGTGGAATGCGGTAATGTAGTTGGCCAGACCAACAAAACTGGTGCCGTCCTTGAAGAAGTTCATATCGGTAAAGCTGTAATACAGCGACTGACCGAAGGGGAACGCCTTAAAGACGAGAAAGCCGATGATCCAGGGGATCAGATAAAACAGACCCTGATACTTATCGACCCATTTCTGAAACGGAGTTCGTGCGCCTGCGGGCGCATTACTTTTTTTCATCCGAAGTCCTCCTTTTACAGGATTTGAAGCAGACAGTGCAGCAGGTCACAGACCGGCAACAATTCATTCAAGGTTTGATAACCATTCTCCGATAAAACAAGGGCATCTGTCGTACGGGCGGCAGATGCCCTTATTTATTTCAGATACTGAATATCCGGTTCTGACCGCTGTCAGAGAGAGGTAAGCTTAGCCGATGGTGTAGCCAACAGACTCCATGCCGTCCAGCAGGGTCTCAACAGCCTCTTCGGGGGTCTGATCGCCGTAGTCGATGTTATCGAACACTTCCTGATAGATGCCGGTGCCGGAAGCCTTCAGGTCGTTGTTCTCAAACAGGGGATCCAGCTTGTTGGTGGTGAATGCCATGACCTTGGCGTTAGCCTCTGCAACCAGGCTCTTGACAGCGCCGGCGTCCTGCGCGAACTTCAGGCCAGCCTTGGAAGCGGGGATGCCGCACTCAGAACCCATGATGGAAGCACCCTTCTCCTCGTTCAGCAGGAAGTTGATCAGGGTAGCAGCCTCGGCAACGTTCTTGCAGGTCTTGGTGATAGCCAGACCCATGGACACCTTGGAGAAGCCGCCGTTGTTGTCGCCGAACTTGATCTCCTCGCCGACGGTGAAGCCGTCCTTATTGCTGTCGTCCAGAGCGGAGGAGTACTTGCTTGCAGCGGAATCCCACTCGAAGATGCCTGCGATCTTACCGGTGATCCACTCATTGGACTGGTGGGTAGCGGTATCGGAGTTTGCAGAGTAGTAGGTCTTCAGGTTCATCATGACGTGGTTGTCCACCAGGCTCTTGATGAAGGCCAGACCCTCAGCGATCTCCTCCTCGGTGTAGTTCAGGGTGGAGGTAACGGGATCTGCCCAGTCCTTGCCGTACTTGGACTCGAGGTAGAACACCATCAGGATCATACGGTCGTATGCGCCCAGGTGCATGGGGTAGTAATCGTCGCCCAGCTTCTCCTGGAAAGCCTTACCGGCAGCCATCAAATCGTCCAGAGACTTGGGAACCTCGGTGATGCCAGCCTTATTAAAGGTGGTCATGTTCCAGTAGAAGATACGGCCGGTCATGGAGACGGGCACGCACTGCTGGCTGTTGGCCACATAGCAAGCGTCCATAGCAGCGGAATCCCACTGGGTCAGGTCGATGAACTTGGAGGTGGTGTTCAGATCCACGAACTTGCTGCCATCGGCAGAGTAGTTGTACAGCCAGTTCCAGTTCACCTGGCAGACATCCTGAGCGTTGCCTGCGATGAAGGCAGCAGCCATCTTCTCTTCCCAGCCGGACCATGCGGCGAAGGTGGGCTCCACGGTGATGTTGGAGTGCTCAGCCTGGAAAGCCTCCAGAGCGCTCTGGTAAGCAGCGTGACGGCTGTCGCCGCCCCACCAGCTGATGCTCAGGCTGACAGGGCCGTCAGACAGGGCCAGGCTCTCGTCTGCGGAAGCAGCGGGAGCCTGAGAAGCAGCGGAAGAAGCGGTGGAAGAAGCAGCGGGCTTGCTGCCGCAGGCAGCCAGCAGACCTGCAGCACCGACAGCGCCGGTAGCCATCAGGAAGTTACGACGAGAAATTGCCTTGCTCATTTTTGTTCTCCTCCTAATAGAAAACATCTTCATGTAGGGGGGGTTCTGCACACGCCCCCTTGTATACAATTATGATAACAAAAGCCACCGAAAAAAGAAAGATGGTTTTTACAGTGATACGGGATAAAAACGTACAAATATTGCCCTTGTTTTCGCGTGCAATTCGACGTCCTTGCCGAAATGAATAAACTTGCGCTGAAAAACTGTGCAACTTGTATACTTCAATGACTTGCATAAAAATCTGGGATGCAACAGGGGCATATCATCAAAAATTCAATAATTCCGTCACATTTGCTGCTCTGACTGTAAAATTTTACACTTTGCAGCTGCCGTCCGCACCGCTCTTCCCTTGCGCCTTCTCCTCTGCGGCAGACAAACGCCCTGTCAGAACTGATATATCAATAGCGCAAAAAACGTGCGTATTTCGCCCGGTTGATATATCAGTAGCCGCCGCGAAGCGCAGCAAATTGATATATCAATCTGTATACAGCCTGTTGGGGATTCTGGCGGGGAACCCCTTCCGCAAATCACGCAAAAAAGCCGCTGCACCCGGCGCGGTACAGCGGCTTGTATACAACATAAAAGTATCTCAGTTTTTCCTTGCAGCGTAAAACGCCCGCCGTGCCTTGAAGTAGCACTGGGGGCACATGCTGACATACTGCACATCGTTTTCAAGGTCGATGGCTACCTGCTCGCCCTCAAAGACGAACCGTCCGTTCACCTTGCGGCAGTTGCAGATGGCCTTGCGCCCGCAGGTGCAGATGGTCTTCATCTCCTCGATGGTGTGCGCCAGCTCCAGCAGACGGGTAGAACCCGGGAAGCCCTTGAGGGAAAAATCTGCCCGCAGACCGTAGCAGATCACCGGGATGTTCAGATCTACCGTGATCATGAACAGCTGCTCGGCCTGCTCCGGGGTAAAGAACTGGCTCTCGTCGCACAGCACACAGGCCAGCGGCCCGGAAGCAGCGTTTGCCGCCTGCACAGCTTCGAACACGTCCAGCTCCGGCGGGATCAGCAGGTCTGCCTTGCGGCGCACGCCCAGACGGCTCACCAGTTCTCCGCCGCCCTTAGTATCCACCTGCGGCTTCAAAATGAGCACCTTCATGCCCTGCTCTTCGTAGTTGTGTGCCACCTGCATCAGCGCCGTGCTCTTGCCGCTGTTCATGGCACCGTAGCGGAAATACAATTTTGCCATGCCGTCACTCCTGATTGCGCAGACGGTAGCCCAAGCTCATCAGGCTGTCGCCCAGATGGACGTTTTCCACCACCACATTGGGGTACGACACCGACAGGTCATAGTGGGAGAAGTTCCAGAAGCCCTCGATGCCCAGATCCACCAGCCGTCCGCTGACCTGCTGTGCACCATCACGGGGTACACAGAGCACCGCCACCTTGGGCTTGTTTTCCTCGCAAAAGGCCTCCAGCTCGTCAATGTGCCGGATGCGGATACCGCTGATCTCCTTGCCTACCTCGTTCTCGGCCACGTCAAAGGCCGCGATCAGCTTGTAGCCGTTGGTGTCGGTGGTGATAAAGCGGCTCACAGCCTTGCCCAGGCGGCCGCAGCCGATCAGAATGGTGGGCAGACGGTCGCCGTTGCCGAACAGCAGACTTTCCAGAATGGAAAGCAGGTTCTCCACCGAGTAGCCGATGCCCTGCCGTCCGTTCACGTCACCGATGCAGTTAAAGTCCTGCCGCACCTGCGAGGCGGTGGTGCCCATCTGAGAGGCCAGCTCCCGGGAGGAGATGCTGGTAATGCCATCGGCCTGCAAGGAGCGCAGATACCGGTAATATTTGGGGAGACGCTTGATCACAGGGATCGATGCTTTCTGGGGGGTGTTCATAGCAAAATTCTCCTTTCTGCCCAACGCGCTGCAGCTTCTGCCGCCATGCAAGGGGCTTCTTTGCGCGCAGAGAGATGTTCCGTTTTATCCTGTTATATTATTTAAAGTATACAGCATGAAAGGCGAATGTCAAATACCTATTTGTAAAAAAGCAAAAAATTCACAAAGTTTTTTGTATTCGCTCTCCTGCATACTTCCCCGGCAGCCGGGGGATACTGACCCCACAAAGACCCTGCTACGGAAGGAGAACGCGCATGGATACGGCAAAAGACACCCCCGCAGAGCAGCACCGGATGGAAAAAGAGGATATTGAGGATCTGGGCACGGTCACCCTGAGCCGGGGCGGTCATGTCATCCACTGCCTGACCGTCATCGGCCAGATCGAAGGGCACACCGAAGCGCCGCAGGGGCAAAAGACCACCAAGTACGAGCACGTCATCCCCCAGCTGGTGGCGGTGCAGGAGGACCCCCGCATCGAGGGGCTGCTGGTGCTGCTGAACACGGTGGGCGGCGATGTGGAGGCCGGCCTTGCGCTGGCAGAACTGATCGCCAGCATCTCCAAGCCCAGCGCCACGCTGGTGCTGGGCGGCGGGCACTCCATCGGCATCCCGCTGGCGGTCAGCGCGCGGCACAGCTTCATCGTCCCCACCGCCACCATGACGGTGCACCCGGTGCGGCACTCCGGGCTGATCTTAGGCGTCCCGCAGACCATGCACTGCTTTGAGCAGATGCAGCAGCGCATCACCGGCTTTGTGGCCGCCCACAGCGGCATGCCGGAAAAGCGCTACACCCAGCTGATGCTCCACACCGGGGAACTGGTCATGGACATGGGCACGGTGCTGGACGGACGCCGTGCCGTAAAGGAAAAGCTCATCGACGAGCTGGGCGGTCTTTCGGACGCGCTGGCGTGGCTGTACGGGGAGATCGAACGGGGGTAAGGCCTTGCGTCTCCCCCGCCGGACGATTTGAACTGCGCTCCGCGTTCGCTTTGCGCAGGAACAGCGGAAAAATTATTTTTTATTTCGCGTTTGTCGCGCTTTGCGGAGCGCTCCAAACGCCTTTTCACGAGAGGGGCTGGGTTCGTTCCATTTTCCTCAAGAAAAACAACATTATGGTTTGCCATTTTTGCCCTTGCGTGGTACAATAATAGAATCAATTATTGTGTCTATGGGAAGTTGGGGAACAGAGTAGAATGGCAACGAAAAAACGAAAATCAACGAAACGGCGTACTGCTGCCCGCCGTAAAAAGGCAGAGCAGCGGCTTCCGGCAGGGCTTGGCACCCTGTTCGGCGGCCTGCTGCTGATGGTGCTGGCCTTTGTGCGGGGCGATTCCGTATGGCGGGTGCTCCATGATGTGCTGTTCGGGCTGTTCGGCTGCGGCAGCTTTGTGCTGGGTGCAGCCGTGTGCTGTCTGGCCGTTTTGTACACCCGGGGCGAGGAGCTGCTGTCCCGCATCCTCAAGCTGGTGCTGGGGCTTATCTTTGTCTGCGGCACGGTCATCGTGTTTTCCGATATCCAGCCGCAGGGGCTGTCGGCGCTGCAAATGCTTTCCGCCTGCTACGCCAACGGCGTCAATGCATGGCTCTCCGGCGGCGCAATGGGCTTTGTGTTGGGCGGCGTGCTGCTTTTGCTGTGCGGACGTCCGGCAGCAAATCTCATCATGGTCGTGCTCTTGCTGTGCGGCAGCCTGTACATTTTTGATATCACCCCCGCCGAGGTCTGGGTCTGGCTGTGTGCCGTCACCGGCGGTATCCACGCCCGCGGCGCTGCCTTTGCAGAGCAGCGCTCTGCCCGCCGCGCCGAGCGCGCCGCCATCCGGCAGGCAGAGCGGGAGATCGACGAGGAATACGACGAAATCGAGGACGAGCCGCTGGACGAGGAGGACGAGCCTGCCGGGCTGCATCTAGGGGTGCCGGACTGGATGTCCGGTGTGCTGCGCTGGGGACACAAGGTAACGCAGGAGATGGAGGCAGACGCTGCGGACACCGAAGCTGCGCCCGCCGCCCCTGCCCAGCCGGAGCCTGCCGCGCCGCCCATCACCCCGGTGCGGGTCAGCGTTGCCCATCCCCGCGCCGCCTTTGATGTAGACCTTGGCCCCGACCACACCGCCCTCTCCGAGGGCGGCAGCGAGCCCATTGAGCCGCTGATCGTCGGGCCGGGCGGCACCTTCGGGCAGGACCCGCTGCGCCCTGCATCCAAGCCCACGCCGCCGCCCATCGTGGCAGACCCGGTAGTCGCCTCTGCGGCAGATTTCTTTGCCAAAGATGCCCCCCAGCCGGAAGAGCCTGCCCCCGCTTTTGATACGCCCATCGTCCAGCCGGCAGCGCCGGTGGTGCAGCCGCAGATGCCCACGCAGCCGGAGGCTGCGCCTATCCAGCCCGCCGTGCCCCGGGTGAGCGCCGAGAACGCCGTGGCGTTCCGCTCTGCGCCGGACGAGGACGGCTGGATCAGCATCACCGCCGAGCCGGTGGAGGAAAAAGACATCAACTCGCTGGTGGCAGCGGCCATGGAAAAGCCCGCTGTCTCCGAGCAGGCAGCCGCCACCGCACCCGCCGAGGAGACCGAGCCGGTGGACCGCTACGAATACCAGTACCCGCCCATCGAGCTGTTTGAAAAAACGCAGGAGGAGAGCGACCCCGGCGCACAGGAGGAGCTGAAGGCCAACGCCCAAAAGCTGGTGGACACGCTGGAAAGCTTCGGCGTGCGCACCCGGGTGCTGGATATCTCCCGCGGGCCCTCTGTTACCCGATACGAACTGCAGCCCATGGCGGGTGTGAAGATCAGCCGCATCACCTCGCTGGCAGACGATATCGCCCTGAACCTTGCGGTGGCGGACGTGCGTATGGAAGCCCCCATCCCCGGCAAGCCCGCCGTGGGCATCGAGGTGCCCAACCACAAAAAGACCGCCGTTTCCATCCGCAGCATCTTTGAGAGCCAGAGCTTTCTGCGCATGACCTCGCCGCTGGGCATCGCCCTTGGCAAGGACATTGCCGGTGTAGCGCAGGTGACCGACCTGTGCAAGATGCCCCACCTGCTCATCGCGGGCAGCACCGGCAGCGGTAAATCCGTGTGCGTGAACAGCATCATCATGAGCCTGCTGTTCCGCTCCAGCCCGGAGGACGTGAAGCTGCTGCTCATCGACCCCAAGGTGGTGGAGCTGGCCGAGTATAACGGCATCCCCCACCTGCTGATGCCCGTTGTCACCGAGCCCCGCAAGGCCGCCGGTGCACTGGGCAGCGCGGTGCAGGAGATGGAGCGCCGCTACCGCCTGTTTGCGGAGAACAATGTGCGCGATATCAAGTCCTTCAACAAGCTGGCTGCCGAGCAGCCGGAGCTGGAAAAGATGCCCTACATCGCCATTATCATCGACGAGTTGGCCGATTTGATGATGGTGGTGGGCAAGGACGTAGAGGATTCCATCTGCCGCATCGCCCAGAAAGCCCGTGCCGCCGGTATGCACCTGATCGTTGCCACCCAGCGCCCCAGCGTGGACGTGATCACCGGCCTGATCAAGGCCAACATCCCCAGCCGCATCGCCTTTGCGGTGTCCAGTCAGGTGGACAGCCGCACCATTCTGGACGGTGCCGGCGCAGAAAAGCTGCTGGGTCAGGGCGATATGCTCTTTATGCCCGTGGGCGCACCCAAGCCCACCCGCATTCAGGGCACTTTTGTGCGGGATGAGGAGATCAGCCGTGTGCTGGACTTCATCAAATCCAGCGCCACCGTGCAGTACGACGAGGCCATGATCGAGGCCATGGAAAAGCACGCCATTCAGGACGGCAAAAAGGGCGGCGGCGGTGCCGACGCCGAGGAGGACGCAGGCTCCGACCCCATGTTCAAGCAGGCCGTGGACGTGGTCATCGACGCCGGTCAGGCCTCCACCAGCCTGTTGCAGCGCCGCTGCAAGCTGGGCTACGCCCGCGCCGCCCGCATCATGGACGAGATGGAGCAAAAGAGCATCATTGGCCCCTACGAGGGTGCAAAGCCCCGCGCCGTGCTCATCAGCCGCCAGCAGTGGCTGGAAATGCAGATAAACCAACCGGAGGAATAATAAAGGAGCATTATGGAACATTCTACTCCCCAGATCTACACCGAATTTCTTCCCATCAGCCGGGCAGACATGGAAGCCCGGGGCTGGGAGCAGCTGGACTTTGTGGTGGTGGGCGGTGACGCCTATGTGGACCACCCCAGCTTTGGCACCGCCATCATCAGCCGCCTGCTGGAGGCCGAGGGCTACAAGGTGGGCGTGCTGGCACAGCCCCGCTATACCGACTGCGAGGACTTCAAGCGGTTCGGCAAGCCCAAGTACGGCTTTTTCATCGGCGGCGGCAACGTGGACAGCATGGTCAGCCACTATTCCGTGGCAAAAATTCCCCGCGCCGAGGACGAATACTCCCCCGGCGGCAAGGCCGGTGCCCGCCCGGACCGCAGCGCCACCGTGTACACCAAGCTTGCCAAGCAGGCTTACCCCGACCTGCCGGTGATCTTAGGCGGTCTGGAAGCCAGCCTGCGCCGGTTTGCCCACTACGATTACTGGCTGGACACCGTGCTGCCCAGCATCGCCGAGGACTCCGGCGCGGATCTCATCAGCTTTGGCATGGGCGAGCACCAGACCGTGGAGATTGCCCGCCGTCTGGCCGCCGGGGAGCCGGTGGAGACCATCACGGACGTGAACGGCACCTGCTACCTGACCGATTTCGACCACCTGCCCCAGCGGTATGTGGAGTGCGCCGGTTTTAAAAAGGTGGCCAGCGATAAGACCGCCTACGCCAAGGCCTGCCGCATCCAGATGGACAATCAGGACGTGGTCAGCGGCCAGATCATCGTGCAAAAGCAGAGCGAAAAGTATCTGGTGCAGAACATCCCCGCAAAGCCGCTGGTGCGCGGAGAGCTGGACAAGGTGTACGCCCTGCCCTACACCCGCCGCTACCACCCCATCTACGAGAGCATGGGCGGCGTGCCCGCCATCCGCGAGGTGCAGTTCTCCATCATCCAGAACCGCGGCTGCTTCGGCGGCTGCAATTTCTGCGCCATCCAGCTGCATCAGGGCCGACGCGTCACCAGCCGCAGCGCCGACAGCATCGTGGCCGAAGCAGAGCGAATGACCCACGAGCCGGATTTCAAGGGCTACATCCACGACATCGGCGGCCCCACCGCCAACTTCCGTTTCCCATCCTGCCGGGAGCAGATGCTGCGGGGTATGTGCAGCGGCGGCAAGCACTGCCTCGCCCCCACCACCTGTTCCCACATGATCGTGGACCACAGCGATTACCTGAAAATCCTCCGCCGCGTCCGGGAGCTGCCCGGCGTCAAGAAGGTGTTCATCCGCAGCGGCATCCGCTTCGATTACCTGATGGCCGACCCCGATGACACGTTCTTTAAGGAGCTGGTGGAGTACCACGTCTCCGGCCAGCTGAAAGTTGCGCCGGAGCACTGCGCCCCCAACACCCTCGCCTACATGGGGAAACCCCCCATCGAGACCTTCAACAAGTTCAAGGATAAGTTCTACGAGCTGAGCAGGAAGGCAGGCAAAAAGCAGTACCTCGTGCCGTATCTCATGTCCAGCCACCCGGGCAGCACCCTCAAGGATGCCGTCTATCTGGCCGAATACCTCTACAAGAACCATATGCGCCCCGAGCAGGTGCAGGATTTTTATCCTACGCCCGGCACCGTGAGCACCTGTATGTTCTACACCGGCCTCGACCCCTACACTTTGAAGCCGGTGTTTGTGGAAAAGACCGCGGAGGGCAAGGCACTTCAGCGCGCCCTGCTCCAGTATTATGAGCCCCGCAACGCCGAAAAGGTCATCAAGGCGCTGAAAATGACCCACCGCGAAGACCTCATCCCCCTGCTGGTTCCCGCTGAGGGCCGCATTGCGGTCCAGCGCTCGGCCCGCAGAGCCGAGGCCGCCGATGTGACCATCCACGGCGACGGCACCTACACCGTCCGGCCCAGAGGCAAGGGCGGCAAGCCCCAGAGCCACTCCGCCGCCCCGGCGGGCCGCAGCCCGGCAGGCCGTCAGCCCAGCCCCGGCGCGCGTTTTGCGCCCCATTCGGCTCCTGCGCGTAAACCGAAAAGCAATCAACAGAAAGAGAATACATCGTGGAAAACTTCAAAAAAGAAAAAGTGACCTCTCAAACGCTCATGAGCCGCCTCGCTGCGCTGGCACTGGCCGCAGCCCTTGCGCTGGGCCTCGTGGGCTGTGACACCTCTTCCATCGTCCCGGGAGGCAGCGGCGACGTCATGCCGAACCCGGCAGCTTCTCAGACCGAAACGACGCCTTCCGACGGGCAGAACGCCGCCTTCCAGATGCACTTCATCGACGTGGGTCAGGCGCTGAGCGTGCTGGTGGAGTGCGACGGACAGTTCATGCTCTACGACGGCGGCAATGTGGACGACGGCAGTCTGGTGGTCTCCTACTTGCAGAGTCAGGGGGTCGAGCAGCTGGAGTATGTCTTCTGCTCCCATGCTCACGAAGACCATGTGGGCGGTCTGGCCGCTGCGTTGGCCTATTTCCCGGCCTGCCACGTCTACAGCCCCGTGACGGAAGCCTCCACCAAGTGCTTCAAGGATTTCGTCAAGTACACCCAGCAGCAGAACTTACAGGTGGAAGTGCCTGCCGCAGGCACCCAGTGGGCGCTGGGCAGCGCCACTGTGACCATGCTTGGCCCTGTGGCGCAGTACGATGACACCAACGATACCTCCATCGTCCTGCGCATCGACTACGGCGCGACGAGTTTTCTGCTCACCGGTGATATGGAGGCCGACGCCGAGCGCGACCTTGTGAACAGCGGCGCGAACCTCAAGGTGGATGTCTTACAGGTGGGCCACCACGGCTCCAGCACCTCCACCAGCTACGTCTTCCTGAACGCTGTCCTGCCCAAAATGGGCATCATCTCCTGCGGGGTCAACAACAAGTACGGCCACCCCCACGAGGAGACCCTGAGCATCCTGCGGGATGCCGGTGTGGACGTCTACCGCACCGACCTGCTGGGGACGATCACCGTTTCCAGTGACGGCCAGAACTACACGGTGGCAACGGAACACTTTGCCACCGACGCTGAGCTGAACCCCACCGACCCGGCAGCGTCCAGCACGGCCCAG
>ERZ773190.1464-NODE-1464-length-22362-cov-3.857892_pt1 | contig 22362 bp, 20 predicted proteins | sample MGYA00511111_ERZ773190 | MGnify/ENA primary metagenome ERZ773190 (study PRJEB29015, sample SAMEA2737777) | human gut metagenome | biome: human gut; feature: human-associated habitat; material: faeces | place: China | collected 2012 ... | reverse complement strand
CGGCAGGAATCATTAAGATGCTGGATCTGAGAAGACCGATCTACAAGCAGACAGCCGCTTACGGACATTTTGGACGTAATGACCTGGATCTTCCGTGGGAGAAACTTGACAAGGTAGAAGATTTAAAGAAATATCTGTAAAGTTAAAGAATATCTCAAAAATGAAAGAAATATTTGTAGAATCTGTAAAATAAGCAGAAGTATCAAAAGAAGGTGTCTGATCTCCTGAAAAGGTTCAGGCACCTTTCGTTAATCATACTCGATTTTCGGAAAGGAGCTGCAAATGAAGCTTAAGACAAAACTCGTTATCGTATTTATGGTGGTCATGGTATTTCCGATGCTTTTTACCGGAGTGATGACAAGGGCATTTGTACCGGAAAAGGCAACGGAGATCCAGCAGATGTATCTGATCGTCGTATCCATCACGGCAGCATTGTTGATCATATGGATTTATCGTGCGGTATCAGTGCCGCTGCAAAAATTACAGAAAGCGGCAAGGAATATCAAAGAAGGAAATCTGGATTTTGAGATTAAAGCAGAAAATGATGATGAGATCGGGCAGCTTTGCAGGGATTTTGAGGAAATGCGTCTTCGGTTGAAGGTGCAGGCAGAGGAAAAGGTTGCGTTTGACCGGGAAAATAAGGAACTGATCAGTAATATTTCACATGATCTGAAGACTCCGATCACAGCGATCAAAGGTTATGTGGAAGGAATTATGGATGGTGTGGCAGATACACCGGAAAAGATGGACAGATACATCAGAACCATTTATAATAAGGCTAATGAGATGAATCTTCTGATCAATGAGCTGACCCTTTACTCCAAGATCGATACGAACAGGATTCCATATAATTTCACAACGATCTCTGCAAAAGGTTATTTTGGAGACTGTGCAGAAGATCTGAGTGTGGAGCTGGAGTCAAAAGGGGCAGAGTTTACATACCGAAACTTTATGGATGATGACTGTAAAGTGATCGTAGATCCGGAACAGTTAAGAAGAGTCATCAATAATATCGTATCAAATTCGCTGAAGTATACAGATAAACCGAAAGTGGAGATTACGATGGATGTAAAGGACGTGGGAGATTTTATCCAGATAGAGCTGGGAGATAATGGAAGAGGGATTGCGGCAAAGGATCTGCCGTTTATCTTTGACCGGTTCTATCGTGCGGATGCTTCAAGAAATTCTTCAAAAGGAGGAAGTGGTATCGGACTTTCGATCGTGAAGAAGATCGTGGAGGAGCATGGCGGAAATATCTGGGCTACCAGCGAAGAGGGCGTTGGTACTACGATGTATTTTGTAATAAGGAAGTATCAGGAGGTACCGGTGAATGAGTAAACGTATTTTGATCGTGGAAGATGAAGAAAGCATTGCAGATCTGGAGAAAGATTATCTGGAGCTGAGTGGATTTGAAGTAGAAGTAGCAAATGACGGAGAGACAGGTCTTCGGAGAGGACTTGCCGTAGAATTTGACCTGATTATTTTAGATCTGATGCTGCCGGGAGTTGACGGATTTGAAATCTGCCGTCAGATCCGGGGGCAGAAAAATACTCCAATTATTATGGTTTCAGCGAAGAAAGATGATATTGACAAGATCCGTGGACTGGGACTTGGTGCGGATGATTATATGACGAAGCCGTTTAGTCCAAGCGAGCTGGTCGCACGCGTGAAAGCCCATCTTGCAAGATATGAGCGTCTGATCGGAAGTGTTGTGGAACAGAATGATGTGATAGAGATCCGCGGACTTAAGATCGACCGGACAGCGAGACGTGTATGGGTGAACGGTGAGGAACGTTCCTTTACAACAAAAGAGTTCGATCTGCTTTCGTTTCTGGCAGGACATCCAAACCATGTTTATTCAAAGGAAGAATTATTCCGTGAGATTTGGGATATGGAGTCAATAGGAGATATTGCAACAGTTACCGTACATATTAAAAAGATCCGTGAAAAGATTGAATATGACACATCTCATCCACAGTACATTGAGACAATCTGGGGAGTCGGATACCGCTTCAAGGTATAAGAGAAGTTAAAAAGAGAGAGGAAAGCAGAGCGGAAAATTTTGTATAAGACAGGCGGAAGTCTGGCATAAAGATAGTTATAGAAAAGAAAGAACGTTACTCCATGGATGTGCAGTCATTCGGGAGTAACGTTCTTTTTTGTCAGACAGTCCCATCAATCAGGTCTTTCAGTGAGACACTGCCAAGATAATCCTGGATCAGTGTATCCAGTTTTTTCCAAAGTGGGCGGGTAGGGCAAACCGCTTCCCTTTCACATTCAGTCGCATTTTCTTCAAGACATGCCACCGGTGCAAGTGATCCCTCTGTGAGACGGAGAATTGAAGAAATAGTATAATCCTCCGGTTTCTTAGTGAGCTTATAGCCACCGCCTTTTCCGCGAAGTCCAAAGATCAGGCCACCGGTAACAAGAGACTTGAGAATATTTTCAAGATATTTTTCAGAAATCTCCTGCCGTGCTGCAATTTCCTTGAGTGGCGTATAAGTATTCGGATCTTGTCCGGCCAGATCAATCATGACACGAAGTGCATATCTTCCCCTGGTAGATATAATCATAATTATTCCTCCTGCGTTGATTCGTTATTATTATAATACCCTATTTCAAAGTGAATTTGTAGGAAAAAAGAAAAATATAATTGACTAACTTGTGCAAAAGCACAAAAAGTTCCGAATCAGACAAAAAACGGTAGGAAAAGTGGGGGGGTGACAAGACTAAGCGGAATAGAAAGAGTAAAATAATAAGAAGCATACTAAAATATGCTTATGCACAAACAATATTTTAGTCTTTACAAAAATGAGGGATGGGAAATTTATTAGGGACATCTTTGCATTCGGCTGTTCCCTACCCATATTTTTGGAGAAAAGGAGGAAGAAGATGAAAGTAAAGAGCATGAAAAAGGCCGTTGCAATGGCATGTGCACTTGGAATGATCGTGACAAGCGGTGCTGTGCCTGGAAGTGTGCTGACGGCAGAGGCAAGCAACGGTTGGACGTGGAATGCAGATACCAGTGAATCGGGATACAGCAAGTTTCCGACCAGTGGACTGTCAGCAACGGCAGACAGTTGTGCAGGATCAACAGAAAGAGGTACCAGTGGCAAGGATACACAGACAAATGGTTCCTGGAATAATGCAGTGGATGGAAATGTTAATACGTACTGGCATTCAAGATATGCTAACAGTGGTACAGGAGAAGCAGGTAATCCTGCAACCGGTAATGCAGACAATGTAACCGGAAACAATACATTTACTGTGACACTTGCAAATCCGGGAGCTGTGCAGGGTGTTACTTATCTGTCAAGACAGTCACAATTAGCGAATGGATATTTCCGTAAGTTTAAAGTGGAAGTTCAGAAAGAGGGAGAGGAAACCTGGATCCCGATCACCGAATACAAAAAAGTGGAAGATGGATCAGCAGACAGTACAGGTCTGATTACATTAACTGCACTTACCAACGATAATTTTGAATCTCATAAATTTGAGAAAGAATTTATATTCCGTGAAGCACAGGATAATGTAAAAAAAATCAGGTTTACGGTAACATCTGTTTTTGGCGGAGGTGCATTTCTGAATGCAGCTGAGATCAGTGTCCTTAAGCCGAAGAATAGTACGGTATCAAATGTAACGGTTACATCTGAAACAGGAGTTACAACGGTAGCTAAGATTGACAGTAAATTGCAGTTAAATGCAACTGTCGAGACAAAAAATGAAGAGACAGCTAAGACAGTAACGTGGACTTCTTCCGATACAGATGTTGCAACAGTAAGTGATACAGGACTTGTTACATTTAAGAAGAAAAACGGTTCTACAACAATTACCGCAACTTCAACAGTGGATACAGAGAAATCTGCGGCGATTACGTTGAAGTTGGCAGCCAAGAAGGCAGAACAGGAGTCATCAATCGTAGAAGATGGAACACCAGGTAATAATGACGGTGGAACTTTAAATCCGGCTATTATATGGAGTGACAACTGGAGTGTCTGGAGCGGTGAAAAAATTAACGGAGTCAATAAATACCATGGAAATTCCAAAGCTGATGCTAATGCAAACGGAGCATATTTTGAATATACCTTCACAGGTACAGGAATTGCTTATTATGCACAGATGCATTCCAATCAGGGAACTATGAATGTCAAGATCGGATCTGCAGATGCAAGTGTAGGTGAAATGACAGATTTAGGAAATTTTTCGTTTAATGATGGCTCTGCAAGTGGAACACCACAGAAGGAAGTTTTCTCAAAGAGAGGACTGGAACCGGGAACATACAAAGTCAGATTCACAAGAACAAGTGAAGACAAGGGTATCAATTTTGACTTCCTGAAAGTATATTCACTGGGAGAAGATACAGCAGTCACAGTTGACAAGGCAGAACTGCAGGATCAGCTTGCAAAGAAAGCCGGACTGAATGCGGCTGATTATACACCTGAAAAATGGGCAGCTTACTGTACAGCTTATGATGCAGCAGTAGCAGTAATGAATAATGCGGCTGCGACAGAAGAGAATGTTGCAACTCAGGTAGCAGCACTTACAAAAGCTTATACAGTATTAACTACAAATGTTGATAAGGCAGCGTTAAATGCAGCGATTGAGGAAGCAACAGGACTGGTTTCCCAGACAGAAACTTATACATCAGCATCCCTTGCAGAACTGCGGAAAGAACTTGATGCAGCAAAGACACTGGCAGCAGATGATGCGGCAGAGCAGGATGCAGTTAATGCGGCAGTAGCAGCACTGAAGAGTGCAAAGGCAGGTCTTGTTCAGATCAAAGTAATTGATATGACAGTGACAGCTCCTACAAAGGTTGAATATGAAAGAAAAGATAACCTTGATACTACAGGAATGGTAGTAACAGTTACAGACAATAACGGACAGACCAGAGAACTTACAGCAGATGAGTATACAGTAGAAGGATTCGATTCTGAAACAGCAGGGGAAAAGACAGTAACTGTAAAATATGGTGACTTAGAGAAGTCATTCACAGTAACCGTAAATGCTTGTTATATCGTAACAGTTGATGGAAAAGAGTATAAAAGAGGACAGTATAATAAGAAGATTACTGTAACCGCAGAAGAAAGAAAAGGACAGACTTTTGCGGGATGGAAACAGAATGGAAAGGTAGTGTCTTCTGATAAGACATATACGTTCTATCTTGCCGGGGATGTAGAACTGGAAAGTGTATATGATGAGGCAATTAACGTAGAACCACAGGCACTGCTTTCAAATGTGATTGTAACAAAAGCAGATGCGAGTGGAAAAGGATCTGTTAAATATGTGGGACAATTAGTAGTTCCAAAAGGATATACAGTAGAAGAATGTGGATTAATATGCTCTGGAATGAGTCCAAAGACAGTTCCGGTATTGTATACATATGAGAATGGAGAGCTTACAATACCAAGTAAAGTATCTAAGATACCATCCATTTATGGAAGTAATACAGTAAAGCAGTTTTCAATTACGGTAACAGGTATTCCGAAAAAGGGAGGAGCACGAGGAGTTATATATGCAAAGGTATCGAATGGTACTGAGAGTAAATATGTATTCTCTGAAATGGGAACAGGAAAGATGCAATAATCATTATTAAAGTGGAGAAAAGATTAATGAAAGAAATATATGAAAAATTAGAGTTAGATGTTGTAAAATTTGAAAAAGAAGAGAATATCTATATGAGTGGAGTTAACGGCGGCAATCCAGATCAAAATGGAACTACTGATGTAGAAGAATGGTAGAAGGTAATTTGTATTAATAAACCCCTGATGGGATATTGACCATCAGGGGTTTGCTGGTAAGAAAGGGGAAAAGGATGTATTATAAGATTGCTGATTGTTTTGTGAAATATGAGCCGAATTATATGTATATGCAAAAGAAAATAAAACCATATGAAGAGCGGTTTCATGGAGAAAGCGAAAATTCATGTATATATTTAGGGGATAAGTCGGATGCATATTATAAAAAAGAGCAAAAAATGCATCCAGAAATTACCCGTGAACAACTAGAATACGTTTATGTTGGAGCTGAATTTAATAGAAAAATTTTAAAATACGGTGGTATCATGATTCACTCATCTGCGGTTGAAGTGGATGGAAAAGCCTATTTATTTTCTGCTCCATGTGGTACAGGGAAATCGACACATACGAAGCAGTGGCAAAAATATTTTGGTGCAGATCGGGCGATTATAATTAATGATGATAAACCGGTTCTAAGACGACTGGAAGATGGATGGTATGCATATGGAACACCTTTTAGTGGGAAAACCGATGAGAATGTAAATAAGAAAGTAAAACTTCAGGGAATCTGTATGCTTGAACGGGGAGAGAATCGGATACGGCAGATTCAGCCGGCAGAGGCAATCCCTCTGATTCTTCAGCAGACGATCCGTCCAAAGAATGAAAAATACCTTGGAAAGATGATGGAGATTATGGATCAGCTTCTTAGAGAAGTTCCGGTCTATAGAATGCAGTGTGATATATCAGAAGAAGCTGTAAAGATGTCATATGAAGCAATGAAGGGATAAAGAAGGCACAAAATGAAGTTAAAAAAAGGATATATTATGAAAGAACTTGCCGGAAGATATGTAGTTCTTCCGGTAGGAGGCGAGCCAGAGGGATTTCAGGGAATGATCCAGATGAATGTGACTGGAGGATTTTTATGGGAATGTCTCTCAGAAGAGAGGACAAAACAGGAATTGATAGATCTGTTTTTGGAGAAATATGATGCAAGTAGAGAAGATGCAGAAGCAGATGTAACTACTTTTATAGAAAATCTTAGTAAAGCGGGGATACTGGAAGTCTGATCATTACGAGGAGAAAAATAGATGATGTATGATAAAGCACAGTGCAAAATTTTGTTTCAGATCATTCGGGTCAGCTTGTTCGACAGTGATGAATTTGAAATAAATGCGGAGGCAGACTGGAAACTGATCTATCGGATCGGCCGGGAGCATAAAATCCATACGATTCTCTGTAGAGGGTTGGAAAAGATTTCTTCAAAAGATAAAATACCGGAAAAGATGATCGGAAAACTACAAGAATTGTGGCAGATCGAGAGGGCAAAAGATGCTGTGCAGAAGTACTCCATTGATGAGATATTGGATGCATTTGAAAAGGATAAGATCGATTGCGTGCCTCTAAAAGGAATTTATATGAAAGAGTTTTATCCGGATTCCAGTCTTAGAACCATGTCAGATCTGGATATTTTTTACAGACAAGGTGATGAGGAAAAAATAGAAAAAGTACTGGTGTCCAAGGGGTATGTATTTGATCACGACGGTCCACATCATGATGTTTATCAGCGAAAGCCATTTATGAATGTGGAGATGCATCATCATTTAACGGATGGAGATCCTGTCGCTGAAAAATATTATAAAGATGTATGGACGACCAAAGTTCATCTTAAAAAAGGATATACTTCCATTTATGAATTTTCATGGGAAGATTACTATATTTATATGCTTGTGCATCTTGCAAAGCATATAAAACTTGGAGGCAGTGGAATCCGCTCCATAATTGATATCAAGATTTTCCTTGATAAAAAGAAGGAAGAACTGAATTGGGATTATGTGAAAGAAGAACTAAAAAAACTGCATTTAAGTCAATTTGAATATTGGATGCGACAATTAAGTGAAGTCTGGTTTGGCACAGAAAAAACTACACCTTTGTATGATGAATTGACAGAGTTTATCGTAGACAGTGGAACTTATGGAACTATAAAAAATTATCATGCAAGTCATGTTGTTGAATTGGGTGGAAAAAATCAAAATCTTTCTGTAGGAAAGATACGCAGCAAACTGGAAATTATTTTTTTACCATATGAAGGAATGCAAGAACAGTATTTATATCTGGAGAAATTTCCATTTCTTCTTCCGGTGGCATGGATACAACGGATTTTCAGAACAATAGTATGGCGTAAGGACAAAATCACTTCGACCCTGCAGTCTACAAATATAGAACAAGATAGATTGGAGAAAGTAAAAAAAGTGATGGATGCTCTGGAATTGTTTGAAAGCGATTAACCGTTCCGAATTAGATAAAAATTGTGCAGTAACTGTTAAAAATGGCGAGCTAAAGTTTTATGGGAAGAGGCTCTTGATAATGTAGCCACTGTTGGATATAATGTATATGTGATGTCGGGGTCAAAAGCCCCCGACTTTGATGCCTACGGATTGCAGAAGCTAATTGATATCACAGTGAAAGCTCCTGACAAGGTTGTATACATATGAGAATGGAACGCTTACATTACCAAGTATTAGTAACTGTAAAATAATTTATACTTTGAATATAATATTTTATTTAGGAGGAGATGTGCAACATGAAAAAAGAGAGTTATGAGAAACTTGAAATGGAGGTAATTGCTTTCGATAAGATCCATATGGATACAAGCTCTACAAGTGGTATAGCAGTTGATGATAGGGAGGATGCTGATGAAGGAATCTGGACAGGATATTATTAAAATCTACCTTTAGATAAGACCGCATATAGAATGCTGTGAACCAAAAGAAGCTCTGATGATTTATTATCAGAGCTTCTTTGAACTGAAATAGCATTTCATGAAGAACGGGAGCAATACCATGAAAGAAGAAAATACCTATAGACAAACTATTCCGTCATCCACCACAGGCCGTTATACCGCCCTGACAAGAAAGGCGATGCGGATCTGTTATGCCGCACACGAGGGACAGATGGACAAAAGCGGTGTACCATATGTCTTTCATCCGATCCATCTTGCGGAGCAGATGGAGACAGAAGAGGAAATCTGTACTGCATTGCTGCATGATGTGGTGGAAGATACGAAGTGGACACTGAAAGAACTTGAGGCAGAGGGGTTTCCGACAGGTGTGCTGGAGGCAGTCAGGCTGCTGACCAGAGAGAAAGATGTACCATATATGGCTTATATTGAACGACTGAGTGGAAATCAGATTGCGAGAAAAGTTAAACTGGCAGATCTGGAACATAACAGCGATCTGACCCGTCTGATTGAAGTGACAGAGAGGGATTTGAGAAGACAGGAGAAATATTTTCTTGCAAAAGAGTTTCTGCTCCGACAGGAAGATACATAAAAACGTCGAAAAATGAGAATAAATTTCATCAAAACTCCGGTTTAAAATGCCGGAGTTTTATTGATGTTAAATAAGAATCATGGTATATTATGGTTGGTGTTGTCTCGGACAAGCTAGTAGAAAAAGTAGGTAGGAGTGATAAGTATGTATCAGGAAGAGTTTAAGCGTTGGCTGGCAGCAGATCTTGAAGATCCGGATCTGAAGCCGGAGTTATCCAGAATCGAAGGAAATAATGATGAGATCAAGGAACGTTTTGCAGTTGCACTGAAGTTTGGAACAGCTGGACTTCGCGGTGTACTTGGAGCCGGAACAAACCGCATGAATATTTATGTGATACGACAGGCTACGCAGGGACTTGCAAACTGGGTTAAGACGCAGGGTGGAACGCAGACTGTTGCGATCAGTTATGACAGCCGTCTCAAGAGTGATGTATTTGCAAAAACTGCTGCAGGTGTTCTTGCTGCCAATGGGATCAAAGTAAGAATTTATGATGCATTGATGCCGGTTCCGGCACTCTCTTTTGCGACACGTTATTATCAGTGTAATGCAGGAGTTATGGTGACAGCGTCCCACAATCCGGCAAAATATAATGGTTACAAAGCATACGGACCGGATGGCTGTCAGATGACGGATGATGCAGCAGCGATCGTATACGAAGAGATTCAGAAGACGGATGTTCTGACTGGAGCTAAATATATGTCCTTTGCAGAGGGCGTTGAGGAAGGTCTGATCCGTTTTGTGGGAGATGACTGCAAGAAGGCTCTTTATGAAGCGATTGAGTCTCGTCAGGTGCGTCCGGGTCTTTGCAGTACAGCAGGACTGAAACTGGTGTATAGCCCGTTGAATGGTTCAGGGCTTGTTCCTGTTACCCGGGTATTGAAAGATATCGGCATTACAGATATCACGATTGTTCCGGAGCAGGAGTATCCGAATGGTTATTTCACAACCTGCAGTTATCCGAACCCGGAGATTTTCGAGGCATTGGAGCTGGGATTGAAGCTTGCAGAAGAGACAGAGGCAGATTTGATGCTGGCGACAGACCCGGATGCAGACCGTGTAGGAATTGCAATGAAATGCCCGGATGGTTCTTATGAGCTTGTCAGCGGAAATGAAATGGGAGTTCTTCTTTTGGACTACATATGTGCAGGTCGCATTGAGAAGGGAACGATGCCGGAGAAGCCGGTGGCTGTGAAGTCCATCGTTTCTACTCCACTGGCAGATGCGGTTGCAGAGCATTACGGAGTAGAACTCCGCAGCGTTCTGACAGGATTTAAGTGGATCGGTGATCAGATCGCCAGACTGGAAGATGCCGGAGAGGTCGATCGTTTTATCTTTGGATTTGAAGAGAGCTACGGATATCTGGCAGGACCATATGTACGTGACAAAGATGCCGTGATCGGTTCCATGCTGATCTGTGAGATGGCAGCTTACTATAGAAGTATCGGAAGTTCACTGAAGCAGAGACTGGAAGAGATTTATGCCCAGTATGGACGTTATCTCAACAAGGTAGACAGCTTTGAGTTCCCGGGACTCAGTGGAATGGATAAGATGGCAGCTATCATGCAGGGACTTCGTGAGAATCCACTGACAGAGATTGCAGGATATAAGGTTGTGAATGTAACGGATTATCAGAAACCGGAGGAGACAGGTCTTCCGGCAGCGAATGTTCTGATCTATAAGCTGGAGAATAACGAGACAGTCATTGTCCGGCCTTCAGGAACAGAACCGAAGATCAAGATTTATTATACAACGCTTGGTAAGAACCTTGCTGAGGCTGAGGCTGAAAAAGAGAAACTGGCAGCAGCAATCGAACCGATGCTGGTATAAGAAGAAAAGAGAATCTATTTACCAACGAAGCAGACTTTAGATCATCGAATCCAAAGTCTGCTTTTCTTTCTTCTATCTGAAAAGCTCTTGTCCTGTAAGAAAGTCAGATGTTGCTTTTCCTAAAAATTCCAGTAATGGAGAAAGTTCAAAGACGGTCAGTTCTTCCACTGCACAAGGCGAAAGATCCATAAATTTTTTTAGCATAGAAAGCAGACCGTTCATATCCTCGGAATGGATTCCCTCAATGCCGTTTTGGGGAAGGTGGGGATAAAGTTCTGTCGGCAGTTGATATTTTTCAACCAGATACCGGTTCATTTTAGTGTAATCACCGTAATAGTATTTTTCAGATAAGTAATCGGTCAGAGAAATGCACTGATTCGATTTATGGATCAGGACAGAGCAGATCTCATTGCGGATGTCGGTAATCTTTCCTTCTTTATCGTAAAAGGATACGATCTGGGGAATATAATCTTTAAAAAAGCGTTTATCAATATAAAGATGAAAATAGTAGCCGAGATACAGATCATTTGCAAGCTGATCCTGATAGCTGGAAAGAAAGCGTTTCAGATCCGGCCAAAGCATCATTTTGTCAGCATAAAGCGGATTGCGGAAATGAGTCCGGTTCTTGTTGGCAGTGGCATCGGGCAGCAGAGAACCGGTCATGAAATCATTTTCGGAAGCAATCATATAGGGAAAATGAGGGTGATCCGGTAATTGGTTCAGAAGCATTTTAGCGGAAGTCAGATGTAAAATAAAACCAGGCATAAAGTATCGGTCCTTTCTTTGGTGATTTAGCTGTATACTATTTCAAGTATACAATCAAAATCCCGTGATTGCCAATTATAAATTGCACAGCAGAAAGCAGTGTGGTAGAATGAAATCAATGTTCAGATAATGGATGTACCAAGGTAAAGCAACAAAGCGAATAAAGTTGAATAAATGGAGGAAGAAAGTTATGTATATTACCTGTCTTGATGTAGAAGGAGTTTTAGTACCGGAGATCTGGGTCGCATTTGCGGAAGCAAGCGGTATCCCGGAGCTTAAAAGAACGACACGTGATGAGCCGGACTATGATAAGCTGATGAACTGGAGACTTGGAATCTTAAGAGAGCATGGTCTGGGTCTGAAAGAGATTCAGGAGACGATCGCAAAGATTGATCCGCTGCCGGGTGCAAAGGAGTTTTTGGATGAACTTCGTACCTTCAGCCAGGTGATCCTGATCAGTGATACATTTACGCAGTTTGCAACTCCGCTGATGGAGAAGCTGGGATGGCCGACACTGTTTTGTAATAGTCTTGAAGTGGCGGAGAATGGTGAAATCACCGGATTTAAGATGCGTACGGAACAGTCCAAGCTGAGTACAGTAAAGGCGTTACAGTCCATCGGATTTGAGACGATCGCCAGTGGAGATTCCTATAATGATCTGGGAATGATCCAGGCAAGCAGTGCAGGATTCCTGTTCAGAAGTACAGAGAAGATCAAAGCAGATTATCCTGAAATTCCGGCATATGAAAGTTATGACGAGCTTCTTACTGCGATCAAAAAAGCAATGAAATAATCTCGGAATTATAGCAGGACTTCAAAAAATAGAAAAATGAGATTTGAGTGACCGGTCGGAACAGAGAAATGTGATCCGGGAGATCAGAGAGATAAGAGGGAGCAGATGAACCAGAAATTATATAACCCTAAGTTTAAAGAAAAAAAGACAGCGGCTGAAAAAAAGAAGAAGACCAGAAATATTGTGATCATTGCGGTCATACTGGTTTTGGCTTCAGTGGCAACCTACTGGATGATGCCGAGGACAGGTTCGCTTGAGGACAGTACTCTTTTTGATGAAGCAACCGTAAAAAGTCAGGCAGAAAAAGTCATAGGATATATTAATGCGGATGATTATGAAAGTCTGCAGGATGTTTCAGCTGATAAGATGAAAGAGATCATGACAGAAGAGCGTCTGTCAGAGGCAAAAGAAAAAGTTTCAGATGACTGGGGTGCATTTAAGTCAATGGGAGATATATCCACGACAACGATTTCCAAGCGTGGTGTGAATGCAGCGGTTGCTTATGTCACAGCGACATATGAGAATGTAGAGATTCATTATACATTAGCGTTTGATGAGGATATGAAGCTTGCATCTTTTGGAATGCAATAGAAAGTGTCATAAAATAGGTTGACAGCGGACAACGTAAAGTGGAAAAAGTTAAAAATTTAACGCGTTAAAGCGATAAAAATTTTACACTTTACAGTATTGAAGTTTTGAAAAAGAGATGTTATACTGTACCTACGTTTTGATTTTGGGAGGTATTTGTAATGGAAAAGAGAATTAACGGACATACGAGATTATACGCTTTGATCGGATCACCGGTAGGTCATTCAGGATCACCGGCAATGCAGAATTATAGTTTTGAAAAGCTTGGGATTGATGCGGCTTATCTTGCATTTGATGTGAATGTAGGGCAGACAGCTAAAGCACTGGAGGCGTTCCGTACTCTGAATGTAGGTGGATTCAATGTAACGATGCCATGTAAGACGGAGGTAGCGAGACTGGTTGACCGTTTATCACCGGCTGCCGAATTGATCGGTGCGTGCAATACGGTCGTTGTGGAAGAAGATGGTACAATGACCGGTCATATCACGGATGGGACAGGTTTTGTACGCAATCTGAAAGAGCATAGTGTAGAAGTAAAAGATCAGAAGATCGTGGTGCTTGGAACTGGCGGAGCAGCGACAGCGATCGCAGTCCAGGCAGCGTTGGACGGAGTAGCTGAAATTGCGATCTTCAACAGAAAAGATGAGTTTTTTGCCAATGGTGAGAAAACCGTGGAGAAGATCAAAAAAGCTGTTCCGACGATCGGAAAGGTGTACATAGAAGATTTGGATAATACGGAGAAATTGCGAGCTGTGATCGCAGAAAGCGATATCCTTATCAATGCTACCCGTGCGGGAATGGCTCCGCTTCAGGATGTGATTCCGGTACCGGAGGATGTCCTTCGTCCGGAACTGGCAGTTGCAGATGTTGTATACAATCCATTAGAGACTTTACTTGTGAAGAAAGCAAAAGAGGCAGGCTGCCGTGCGGCGATCGGTGGAATTGGAATGCTGTTATGGCAGGGAGCAGCAGCATTTGAATTATTCACAGGAAAAGAAATGCCGGTAGAAGAAGTGAAAGAAAAGTTTTTCTCAGAGGCATAAAGATAACGGGAATATAGAGTGAGTCTGAATGAAAAGAGGCAGGAATGGAATGTTTTTCCATCCTGCCTCTTTGAGAGTATAAAACTTTTTAAATCATTCTTGATGAAAAGAAAATTTTATAAAAATTTAATTTAATCTATCTTTTTTTGCAAAAATGTAGTCTAATAGAGAGAGGCATTCTGCCTGTGGTAAAGAGAATGCTGCCGGAAAGAACCGGATACAAAGGATGAGGAGAAAGTGAATGGAAAAGGAAACTTTTGACGGAAACGATATAGAAGTAACAGAGACAGAAACGTCAGAACAGCAGGTGTCAGAGGAAACTGAGAAGCCCCACAAATGGAGAAAACCATTGTTGATCACGCTTGGAGGGATTGCAGGAACAACTGCTGCAGTTTACATTGGAACAGCAGCGTATTTCTATTTTCATTGTCTGCCGAATACGGAGATTAATGGAAAAGATTTTTCTTATGCGAACAGGGCAGAAATTGAGGACTATTTAAAAGAAGATACAAAAAATTATGTGTTGGAGATAAAAGGCCGGGAAAATGTGAAAGATCAGATTCAAGGTTCGGAAATCGGTGTTGAATATGAGGCGGATGATGCGGCAGGTAAGTTGTTACGGGAGCAGAATTTCTGGCTGTGGCCGGTTGCATTTGATCGAGAGCAGACGCTGGAAATTCCGGTCAGTGTATCTTATGATAAGGAAAAGTTAAAAGAAAAGATCAGTACATTGAATGTAGTGACAGGTGAACAGACGCAGCCGGCTTCTTCCACTCCTTTTTTTGACGGAGAAAAATTCGTACCGGGAGAGGAAGGAAAAGGGACGGCAGTAGATGTAGATACATTGAACGAAGTGATCGGAGATGCAGTTTCCCATTTGACAGAAGAGCTGGAGCTTGATGATACAGGATGCTATGTCAGACCGAAATATATTAAGGATTCTCCGGAAGTTCAGGCAGCATGCGATCAAATGAACCCTTATCTGAAAGCAAGGATTACTTATGAGATGGATGAACCGGTTGTAGTAGACGGGACAGTGATCTCGCAGTGGGTAACGGCTGATGAAAATTTTGCTGTGACTTTTCATCCAGAACTGGTACAGGAGTGGTTGAAGCAATTTGCGGAAAAGTATGATACAGTCGGAAAGACAAGGACTTTTACGACAGCGGATGGCCGGTCAGCTCAGGTGAGTGGAGGAACCTATGGTTGGGAGATCGATGAAGAAAGCGAGCTGACAGCATTGCTTGCCAATATTGAGAATGGGGATACGGTCAGCCGTGAACCGGCATATGTAGAGGGAAAGACGGCGATTTCCCATGGTGCATCTGACTGGGGGACAACCTATGCAGAAGTCGATCTGACGAATCAGAAAATGTGGTATGTCAGGGATGGACAGATCCTGATGAGCACGGATATTGTGACGGGACTTCCGACCAGGGCAAGGCAGACCCCGGAAGGTGTTTATACGATTCTTGAAAGGATGAGAAATAAGACATTACGAGGAGCTTTGAAGCCGGACGGAACTTATGAGTATGAGACACCGGTAGATTACTGGATGCGGGTAACGTATTCAGGGGTTGGATTCCATGATGCAACATGGCAGAGGACATTCGGTGGTGATGTTTATACTTATCGTGGATCACATGGATGTATCAACATGAGCTATTCCGATGCAGGACAATTATATGATCTGATTCAGGTGGGAGATCCGGTAGTGATCCATTATTGAGTTATTGCGGACTGTTGACAGTCATGAATTGGCAGATAAAAACTCAAAAAGATATGAGATTGTCATGAGGAACAGATTAAAAAGAACAGATAAGGAAGTCGAGAGAAGATGGACAAAAGAAAACTGAGTAATATGCTGTTGATTCTGACAGCGTTAATTTGGGGAAGTGCATTCGTGGCACAGAGCATCGGAATGGAATATATCGGACCGTTTACATTTGGTGCAGTCCGGAGCATTTTAGGGGGATTGACTTTGCTCCCGGTCATCTTTTTCAGAAAGAAAAAGTCACAGGCAAATAAAGAGAAAGCAGAACCGGATGAAAAGAAAGAAAAAAATGAGCAAAGAAAGACTTTGCTGGCAGGAGGTATCTGCTGTGGTATCTGTCTGACGATCGGAAGTATGGCACAGCAGATCGGACTGCAATATACCACAGCAGGAAAAGGCGGATTTATTACAGCTCTCTATATTCTGATTGTTCCACTTTTGGGACTGGCATTCGGGAGAAAAGCAGGGAAAAAAGTTTGGTGCGGTGTTATTTTGGCCGTGGTTGGAATGTATTTCCTTTGCGTAAAAGACGGATTTTCTATTTCAAAGGGAGACTGGATCATTTTGGCAGGTTCTTTCGCTTTTGCGGGACACATTCTTGTGATCGATTATTTTTCGCCGAAAGTGGATGGAGTATGTCTTTCGTGTCTTCAGTTTTTTATTTGCGGGATGATCTGTGCCATTCCGATGCTGGTGTCAGAACAGCCGACAGTGAATGCGGTACTGGTATCCTGGCGACCGATCGTATATGCAGGTGTATTGTCCAGTGGCGTCGGATATACGCTTCAGATCATTGCACAAAAAAATACAGACCCGACGGTAGCATCATTGTTGATGAGCCTGGAATCTGTATTTGCTGTACTGGCGGGATGGGTCATTTTAGGAGAAAGACTTTCCGTCAGAGAATTTGTGGGATGCGTACTGGTATTCTCAGCAGTGATTATTGCCCAGCTCCCGGAACGGAAAGCAGTCAGTTCCGGAAATCGGACAGTTTCAGAATAAACTGCAGGGTTGCAGAATATGCCCCTAACGCATGAATAGATTAACAACATGAAGGACTCCGTCTTCATCATTCGAGCGGGTGATGAAATCAGCGGAGTCTTTTATAATTGGCTGTGCATTTTCCATGGCGACACCGAGTCCGGCATATTCGATCATGGAAAGGTCATTAAAGCCGTCACCGCAGCAGATCATGGAATCAGCAGTCAGTCCGATACTGTTGAGAAGTTTTTGCAGAGAATGAGCCTTATCAATGTTCTGAGGCATGATCTCAAGGAAATACGGTTCGGAAAGATAAATATTGAGTAGTCCGTGGTATTTCTCTTTCAGCAGTTTCATCAGCTCCTGAAGGACATCTGCGGGTCCTGGGACAAGCAGCTTATTGATCGGGAAATCAATATAGGAGACAAAGTCATCCGGCTGATAAATCTCCATACGGTTGATCCCCGATTCGATCCGGGTATACTGGTTCGGAGCGATCGCAGAGATAATCGTTGTATCAGTATAAGTGATCAGATCAACCTCCTGTTCTGCATAAGAGCGGACGATATCACAAATCGGTCGGATCATCTCAGGCGGAATCTGCTTATTATAAATGATCTTCCCATCTGAACAGCGTGTCACTCTTGCACCGTTAAAGGAAAGCATATAGCCTCCGAAATCCTGAAGACGCAGTTGCTTTGCCAGTGGAGCAACCCCGTTGATGGGGCGGCCGCTGGCAAGAACAACTGTCTTTCCGTTCTTTTGAATGTCGATGAGAGCCTGACGGGTCGGTTCGGTGATCTCCTTTTTTGAATTTGTAAGTGTGCCGTCCAAATCCAGCACGATAACCTGATATTGCATAATTCTCCTATTTATGTGCTTCATTCAGAAGCTCAGTTTTTGTATCATATAATTTCTGAGAAAGATCCACATATACTTTATGAGGATTGAACAAACGCTTTGTCTCATCCCAGAGAGTTGCTTTTTCTTCTTTACAGAAAGCTGCGATCTCTTTGACGGAAGGGGACTCATACTTACATTCTCCGTGAATAAAAATTGGCTGTAAAAGTTCTTTCATAGTATAGGTTCCGCCTTTGAGAAGTGTCTTTTTCCAGGTTGCATTCGGATCGAAAAGAAGAAGGTCTTCTTCAGGATCATAAACCTCATCAGCGAAACAAATAAGGTCTGCACGAAGCATATGAGTTTCTTTATCATAAATTCTGTAGATCGTCTTATTTCCCGGGTTTGTGATCTTCTCTGTATTTTCGGAGATCTTGATCTTCGGGATAAACTGTCCTTCTGCATTCTGGATCGCTGCCAGCTTGTATACACCGCCAAAGGACGGGCAGTCTTTTGAAGTGATCAGATTCGTTCCGACCCCCCAGGAAGTAATGGCAGCACCCTGCATTTTCAGATCGTGGATGAGGTATTCATCGAGGTCATTGGATGCAGCAATAACAGCATCCGGGAAACCGGCATCATCCAGCATCTTTCTTGCCTTTTTGGAAAGGTAGGCAAGGTCACCGGAGTCAAGGCGGATTCCATAGCTCTTCGGTTTGATACCTGCCTCACGAAGCTCTTTAAATACACGGATCGCATTCGGAACACCGGATTTTAAAGTATCATAAGTGTCTACCAGCAGGGTACATGCATCCGGATACAGTCTTGCGTATTCTTTAAATGCAGTGTATTCATCCTTAAATGTCATGATCCAACTGTGGGCATGTGTTCCCATAACAGGCACATCAAACATCTCTCCTGCGAGTACATTGGATGTACCTACGCATCCACCGATGACGGCAGCTCTTGCACCGTAAAGTCCGGCATCCGGTCCCTGTGCCCGGCGGAGACCAAATTCCATGATCCCATCTCCCTGTGCGGCGTATACAACGCGGGATGCCTTGGTAGCGATCAGACACTGATGGTTGATGATGGTCAGGATCGCAGTTTCTACAAGCTGTGCCTCCATGATCGGGGCAACCACTTTGATGAGCGGCTCTCGTGGGAAAATCACACTTCCTTCCGGAATCGCATAAATATCCCCGCTGAAATGGAATCCGCTCAGGTAATGAAGAAAGTCTTCACTGAAAAGCCCCAGCCCTCTCAGATAGTCCACATCTTCATATGAAAAATTCAGATTCTTGATATAATCGATGACCTGATCAACGCCGGCCATAATGGAGTACCCACCTTTATTTGGGTTCTCACGGAAAAATACGTCGAAGATTACGGTCTGGTTTTCCTGAGTTTCAAAATAGCCCTGCATCATAGTAAGTTCGTACAGGTCTGTCAGTAAAGTAAGGTTCTGTGCACTCATAAATTTCCCTCTTTTCTGTAGCATTGAATCAATTATACATAATTAATGCGTGTAAATCAATAAAGAATCCATTGACAAGGGAATGTAAAATAGCTTAATCTATATGGAAGATTAGGATGAAATCCGATTGAATGACAGGAAAATCAGTGAAGTAAGTGCTGCAGGGGCAGCAGATTGGAGTAGAGAATGAGATTAGGAGTAAAGCAGGTACTGACGGTTGTAAAGATCGTAGATTTTGGAGTGTATCTGGGCAGCGATGAAGAGAGAGTGCTTCTGCCAAAGAAGCAGGTTCCGGAAGAAATCGAGGTCGGGGATCCGATAGAAGTCTTTCTTTATAAAGATTCATCAGACCGCATGATTGCGACGACGAATGAGCCGAAGCTGACACTTGGGGAGCTGGCAGTGCTGACGGTAGCAGATGTTGGCAGAATGGGGGCATTTCTTGACTGGGGATTGGAGAAAGATTTGTTCCTTCCATTTAAAGAGCAGACAGAGAAAGTGGAAAAAGGGGATCAATGTCTTGTGAGTCTTTATATTGACAAGAGCGAGAGACTTTGTGCCACAATGAAGATCTATCACCTTCTGCGGACGGATTCTCCTTATAAAAAGGATGATACAGTCAGAGGTACGATTTACGAAGTGAACCGGGAGATCGGTGCTTTCGTGGCGGTAGATAATCTTTATTCTGCACTGATCCCGAAAAGAGAGATGTACGGAAGGATGTCTGCAGGACAGGAGATCGAAGCCCGTGTAGCAGCCGTAAAAGAGGATGGCAAGCTTGATTTAAGTGTACGTGGCAAGATCCCGCAGCAGATGGACGAAGATGCAGAACTGATCCTGGACTGTATTGAGACGTGTGGAGGCAGGTTGCCATTTACGGATAAGGCAGACCCGGAGCAGATCAAGATGGAGATGGGGATGAGCAAGGCGGCATTCAAGCGTGCGGTCGGAAGACTTTTGAAGCAGAGAAAGATTCAGATCAGGGAAGACGGGATTTACAGACTGTGATCTGAAATAAAAAGATCAGGCAGAGCCTATGGAGAGAGAATGTCAGGTGTCCGGTCAAAAAAAGAAAAATACTACTTGAAATTAAGCTGGCAGAAGCGATAGATGCAACTTATTGATAACTGCAAAAGAAAGGACAATGAGGTGAAGGTATGAGTTTTGCACATTTACATGTCCATACGGAGTACAGTCTTCTGGATGGCTCGAACAAGATCAAAGAGTATGTTGCAAGAGTGAAAGAGCTGGGGATGAACAGTGCGGCAATTACGGATCACGGAGTCATGTACGGAGTGATCGATTTTTATCGGGAGGCACGTAAGCAGGGGATCAATCCGATTCTCGGATGCGAGGTCTATGTAGCTCCCAATTCCCGGTTTGACAGGGAAGTGACAGGCGGAGATGACCGGTATTACCATTTAGTGCTGCTGGCTGAGAATAACGAAGGATACGAGAATCTGACAAAGATCGTTTCCAAAGGATTTGTGGAAGGGTACTATTACAAGCCGAGAGTAGATAAAGAACTTTTAAGAACCTATCATAAGGGGATTATTGCGTTGAGTGCGTGTCTTGCAGGAGAAGTTCCAAGATATCTTACCAAAGGGATGTATGAAGAGGCAAAAGACCGGGCTTTGGAGTATCAGGAGATTTTCGGAAAAGGGAATTATTTTCTGGAGCTTCAGGATCATGGAATCCCGGATCAGCAGTTGGTAAACCAACAGTTGATGAAGCTGTCGCAGGAGACCGGGATTGAACTGGTTGCTACGAATGATGTGCATTATACCTATGCAGATGATGAGAAGGCACATGATATTCTGCTCTGTATTCAGACGGGGAAAAAGCTGTCGGATGAGAACCGGATGCGTTATGAAGGCGGGCAGTATTATGTGAAGTCCGAAGAAGAGATGGCGGCTCTGTTCCCGTATGCAAGGCAGGCACTGGAGAATACGCAGAAGATCGCAGACCGCTGTTCTGTGGAGATTGAGTTCGGAGTGACGAAGCTTCCTAAATATGACGTGCCGGAAGGCTATACTTCCTGGGAGTACCTGCAGAAGCTGTGCTATGAAGGACTGGATCAGCGTTATAGGACACCGTCGCAGGAGCTGAAAGACCGGCTGGCATACGAGCTGGATACGATCCGGCATATGGGATATGTCGATTATTTCCTGATCGTATGGGATTTTATCAAATATGCAAAAGACCATGGAATCGCAGTCGGACCGGGGCGTGGTTCAGCAGCGGGAAGTATCGTGTCCTATTGTCTGGGGATCACAACCATTGATCCCATCCATTATCAGCTCCTGTTCGAGCGTTTTCTGAATCCGGAACGTGTATCCATGCCGGATATTGATGTGGATTTCTGCTATGAGAGACGGCAGGAAGTGATCGATTATGTAACGAGAAAATACGGAAAAGACTGCGTGGCTCAGATCGTTACATTTGGAACGCTTGCAGCAAGAGGTGTCATCCGTGATGTAGGAAGAGTCATGGATCTGCCTTATGCCTATGTGGATTCGATTGCCAAGATGATTCCCCAGGAGCTTGGAATTACGATTGATAAAGCTCTGCAGATGAATCCGGAGCTTCGTAAGCTTTATGAGTCAGATGAGACGGTGACGCATCTGATCGATATGGCGAAGCGTCTGGAGGGACTGCCGAGGCACTGCTCGATGCATGCAGCAGGAGTGGTGATCTGCCAGAAGCCTGTAGAGGAGTATGTACCTCTTTCAAGGGCGGCAGATGGGACAATCACGACCCAGTTTATTATGACAACGCTGGAAGAACTGGGACTTTTGAAGATGGATTTCCTGGGCCTGCGTACACTGACCGTGATTCAGAATGCGGTACAGCTTGCAAGAAAAAAGCAGCCGGATCTTCAGATCGACAAGATTGACTACAATGATAAGGCAGTGCTGGATTATATCGGTACAGGAAAGACGGAAGGAATCTTCCAGTTGGAAAGTGGCGGGATGAAGAATTTCATGAAAGAATTGCAGCCCCATAGCCTGGAGGATGTGATCGCGGGAATTTCTCTGTACCGTCCGGGTCCGATGGACTTCATTCCACAGTATATCCGGGGAAAGAACGACAGATCATCCATCACATATGACTGCCCACAGCTTGAACCAATCCTTGCACCGACTTATGGCTGTATCGTTTATCAGGAACAGGTTATGCAGATCGTTATGAAACTAGCCGGATATA
>ERZ773190.1459-NODE-1459-length-22431-cov-86.636798_pt1 | contig 22431 bp, 18 predicted proteins | sample MGYA00511111_ERZ773190 | MGnify/ENA primary metagenome ERZ773190 (study PRJEB29015, sample SAMEA2737777) | human gut metagenome | biome: human gut; feature: human-associated habitat; material: faeces | place: China | collected 2012 ... | reverse complement strand
GAATTATTATTCCGCTGGAAAATCTGATTGACAAATATATGCCAAACCTTCAGGCGGTCTTTGAGAAATATCCGGAATACCGGACGATGTGTACCGCACCGGACGGACATATTTATTCATTTCCGTGGATTGAGCAGCTTGGCGCAGGGAAAGAAGCCATTCAGGCAATCGGGGATATTCCTTATATCAATAAAAAGTGGCTGGATTATCTGGGACTGGATATTCCAACGACAACCGATGAACTGGAACAGGTGCTGATTGCGTTCCGGGATCATGCGGATGATCTGAAAAAACAGTTTGATATCGAGGGAGATGTGATTCCGATGTCATTTATCATCAACAATGGCGATCAGGATCCGGCGATTCTCATCAACGGATTTGGCGAAGGATATGGAGATACGGGCGATCATTTTGCCGTAAAAGATGACGGAACCGTGATTTATACGACCGTGCAGGAAGGTTACAAAGAAGGCATCGAATGGCTGCATAAGCTGGTAACAGAAGATCTTGTAGATCCGGAGGCATTTACGCAGGAGTGGTCAACTTATGTGGCAAAAGGTAAAAATCACCGTTACGGTCTCTGCTTTACCTGGGATATTGCAAATATTGACAATAATACCGATTATGTGATGCTTCCGGCACTGACCGGTCCGGAGGGAGCCAGAAATATCACAAGACAGAATAACAGTGAAACAAGTGGGTTTGACAGAGGCCGCTGCGTGCTTACATCCAGCTGCCGGAACACGGCACTGGCGGCAGCCTGGATTGATCAGATGTATGCGCCGCTTCAGTCCCCGCAGAATAACTGGGGAAGTTATGGGGAAAAGGATTCGTTTAATATTTTTGAACTGTCCACAAATAAAGATGGCGGTGAAATGTTGAAGCATCTGGATCTGGGCGACCAGTCACCGGTAGAGGTACGTGAGGCGCAGTCCGTCAACGGTCCGCTTGCAGTTCTCAATGAGTATTATGATATGTATGTCACACAGCCGGCGGATGCCAAATGGCGTCTGGACAATATGCATGAAACATATCTGAAGGATATGAAAAGCAAGTATGTATATCCGAATGTGTTTATGAGTATTGACGATACCAATAAAGTATCCCAGTATGATACCGATATTAAAAAATATGCGGAGCAGAAAAAAGCAGACTGGATTTTAAATGGCGGAATCGACAAAGAGTGGGATTCCTATTTAAAGAAAATGGAGAAATACGGGCTTTCCGATTATCTGGCAATCAAACAGAAATATTTCGATCAGTATCAGGAGTCATTGAAAGAAGAAAAATAAACAGGAGAATTTGTATGAGTGAGATGTTAAAAAAAGCGAGAGCATATGAGGCAGAAAAAGCAGCACAGACCGATAAAAATACCAGACCGTTGTTTCATATCTCGGCACCTGCCGGATGGATCAATGATCCGAACGGTTTTTCCGTTTACGATGGAAAAATCCATCTGTTCTACCAGTATTATCCATATGCAAGGGAGTGGGGACCGATGCACTGGGGGCACAGTGTGACAACGGATATGATAAGCTGGGAACAGCTTCCGGCAGCACTTGCACCGGATCAGGACTATGACCGGAACGGATGTTTTTCCGGAAGTGCTATTGAAGCGGATAACAAACATGTGCTGGTCTATACTGGTGTCACAAAGATTACACTGCCGGACGGCAGGGAAGAGGAACGGCAGAACCAGTGCATTGCATTCGGGGATGGCAGGGATTATGTAAAGTATGAAAACAACCCGGTTGTGACCGGGGAGATGCTGCCGGAAAACTGCAGCCGGATTGATTTCCGTGACCCGAAAATCTGGAAGGAAGAGGACACCTATTATCTGATTGTCGGAAGCAAGGATAACAGGCAGATCGGACAGGTCGTGCTCTGTTCCAGCAAAGATTTAAAAGAATGGAAATTTGAGACCGTTCTTGCGGCAAACAGTACCGGAAAAGTCGGAACGATGTGGGAATGTCCGGACTTTTTCCCACTGGGAGATAAACATGTATTGATCTGTTCCCCACAGAATATGAAAGCGGAAAAATATGAATTCCACAATGGAAATAATTCTGTTTATTTTCTTGGAAATTATGATAAAAATTCGCATATATTTGAAAAAGAAGAACCGCATACGATTGACTACGGACTGGACTTTTATGCACCTCAGACCACACTTCTCCCGGATGGGCGGCGTGTGATGATTGCATGGATGAAGTCATGGGATGCCTGTGTGGTGCCGGATACGCAGGACTGGCAGGGCATGATGACTCTTCCGCGGGAACTGGAAGTAAAAGACGGACAGATCTGGCAGCAGCCGGTACGGGAGCTTGCGCAGTATCATAAGAATCCGTGTCATTATGAACATGCAGAGATTGATGGTGAGACAGCACTTTCCGGCATTTGTGGACGGACGATGGATCTGACTGTTACAATGGATGAACAGGATTTTAACGTTTTTTCCATACAGCTTGCCGCAGATGAGGAATACGAGACCGCTTTTACTTATCATAAGGGAACAGGAATATTGGAGATTGACCGCACATACTGTGGTGTGACAAAAGATGTGGTCTGCGTGCGCAAAATTAAAATTGCAGATCCAAAAGGACTTAAAAAAATGCGGTTTATTCTGGACCGTCAGTCCATTGAGCTTTTTATCAATGACGGGCAGCAGGTGGCAACAACGGCGGTCTGTACCCCTTTGGAGGCAGAGGGAATCCGGTTTTTCAGCGATAAAAAGATGTATATTACGGTCGAAAAGTATGATATTGTATTATAAAAAGTAACAGGAGGAAGAGAACATGGACGTAGTGGCTTTGGGGGAACTGCTCATTGATTTTACCGAAAACGGAGTCAGCGGGCAGGGCAATCCGCTGTTTGAGGCAAATCCGGGAGGCGCACCGTGCAATGTGCTGGCAATGCTGTCGCGCTTAGGACATAGGACGGCTTTTATCGGAAAAGTAGGAAACGATTTTTTCGGAAAGCAGCTGGAAGATGCGATCACGGAAGTCGGGATTGATGCAGCCGGACTTTTAAAGGATGACAAGGTGCACACAACGCTGGCACTGGTGCATACATATCCGGATGGAGACCGGGACTTCTCGTTTTACCGAAATCCGGGCGCGGATATGATGCTGACGGAAGAAGAACTGCCGGAGGAAATAATCCGCGGAGCAAAAATCTTTCATTTTGGAACGTTGTCCATGACGCATCCGGGTGTCCGCGCAGCAACGAAAAAAGCGATCGCGGTCGCAAAAGAAGCAGGCGCGCTCATTTCCTTTGATCCGAATATCCGCAAACCGCTCTGGGACTCCATGGAAGATGCCAGGGAACAGGTGTTATATGGTCTGGGACAGTGTGATATTTTAAAAATATCGGATAATGAAATCCAGTGGCTGACGGGTAAAGAAGATTATACGGATGGAGTCCGCTGGATACGGGAACGCTATCCGGTTCCGCTCATACTGGTTTCCATGGGAAAAGAGGGAAGCCGGGCGTATTATAAAGACAGAATTGTGGAGGCAAAGCCGTTTCTTCAGCCAAATACGATTGAGACGACCGGTGCGGGAGATACGTTCTGTGCGTGTGTTCTGCATTATGTGCTGGAGCATGGACTGGAGGGGCTTGAAGAGAAAAATTTGAAAGAGATGCTTCGTTTTGCCAATGCGGCGGCTTCTCTGATCACGACGCGCAAAGGCGCGCTCCGCGTGATGCCGGAGAGGGAAGAAATTGAAAAAATGCTATAAGAAATGGGAGGGCAGTGCCCTCCCGTTTCTTACAAAGAAAATGGTTCTATCTTACATGTATGAATCCTGCTTTTGGTATCGTAATTGATTCCGACCAGTAAAAGATTTCCATGATACTCTTTCAGGCTTTCACAATATTGTTTTTGTTTAATCTGCGTGATTGCGCCCTGTGCACTATGATCCCATTTTAATTCGATAACAAGTGCTGGTTTATCCGGAAACTTCTTCCGTGGAAGAAATACCATATCCGCAAATCCCTTACCGCCGGCAAATTCCCTGTGTATCGTATAGAAATTGCGTGCGGCATAGAGTGCCAGTGAAACCGTATAACTTAACGCATTTTCATCATTATACTGGATATGTGATGTCTCAAAATGCGCCTGCTGAATCCCAAGTGCTACCTGTTCTGGTCTTCCCTGCCAGATTGCCTGCAGGGTGTCTGCTGAATTTTTCAGGGCTTTAGAGATTTCGCCCCAGTCGGATACGGAAACACTGTTAACGTATTCTTCACGCACTTCATTGTTTGGTATTTTTACGGTTTTGTTTTCGTAGTCATAGCTAAGATAGCCCAGATGGATTAAAAGAGTCAACACATCATCTTCGGTGCGGAAGGTTGTCATATCATTGGTAAAACTTCCGGTATTGACAGGAACGGATTCCCCGGCTATCATACTGAGAACATCATCTTTTAATCCTTCAAAATTCATATCGATATAAATCTGCAGGGCTTCAAATGTTTCTGTCTGGTTCCAGTAATTTCCAATTTTCCCAAAACGCATGCAGCTTACAACAGACCTCGGATTATAGATGGATGGTATTTTTTCAAAAGAGTATCCATTATACCATGCTTTTATTTCATCCAGATCCATATGATAATCTGTACAAAGGGCAGCGACTTCCAGTTCGGTAAAGCCGACATAGGATGCAAGAGGTCCCGGATTTATCATGGAAAATTCATCAAACATATTTAAAGCGGAATGGGTTCCGTATTTTTTGATCGGAAGAATTCCTGTCATATAAGCGAGTGCAATACAGGACTTATCTTTTAGCATATCCCTCAAAAAATCCAGATAGATTTCCTGGGCTTCTTTATCCTGTTTGTATTCCCGGAAAATACAGTCCCATTCATCAATGATTACGACAAAAGGACAGTTAGTTTCCTGATATACATCCTGCATGGATTCAATAAGATCTGTATCATCAAAATAATCAACATTCGGGTATTCCCGTTTTAAATCCCGCAGTACCAGCCGTTTCATGCGATCAAGCAGTTCATAGATGTTTTTCGTCTGGCTTAAAAATTCCTGCATATTTAAAAACAGGGTGTTGTATTTATTACGATAGGTGTCAAAATCCAGATTCCGGGCAATTTTATATGGGGAAAAGAGTTCTTTTGCATCACAGCCACGGCTGTAGTAGGCAGCAATCATGCTGGCGGTTATTGATTTCCCAAAACGGCGGGGACGGCTGATACATATATATTTCTGCAGAGTCTGTAAGACAGAATTTGTATAGGTCAATAATTCTGTCTTATCCACGTAGATATCAGAATGTGTAATTTCGTAAAATTTTTTTCCATCCTGGTTTAAATAATTTCCCATGCAGTACCCTCCTCTAATTACACGTTTGCCCGTGTAAATGTATCATATCACAGGAATGCCTGCAGACTCAACTATTTCCGCAGAAACAGCACACTTACATACTATTATGCGATTAAATATACAAAAATAACAGGATTATGTAAATTATAATCTGATATTCTCTTGGAAAATCTGGAAAATACCAGTATAATTTTCTTAAATGAAGATCGGAGAAGGAAATCATGATTAATCGGGAAGACATGCTCGAACTGACACGGCGCATGACTCCGGCGCGGTCACACATTGACCGGATCGCCGGTGCATATTATGATGCAGAAGGATATATAGATGGTACATTCAACACGCATTTTTTAAAACTTTCCACAGCAGAAAAAACGAAAAATCTGGAACTGGCGAAGGCAGTTTTACAGGCAGAGACCAACAAACAGCTGAAGGATTACCGGATTCCGGAAACCGCAAGAAAGCCGGGAAGTATCTGGCAGCTTCTGGATGGAATTAAAGAGTCCGGGCTGCAGAACGATGCGTTTTTGGATCTGCTTTATGAAATGATCGGGGAACGTGTTGCACCGGGAAAAGAAAGTTATTGTTTTTTGTTTCATGGAATGTATGATGTTCCAGTGAAAGGAACCGATAAGGAATGGCAGGAAGGTTCCGAGGAAGTATACAATTATCTTCTGTGTGCCGTGGGACAGCTTGAGGGAGAATATGAGCCGGGGCTGCCAGAAGCAGGATTTTTATATCCGGCTTTCCGGCAGAGAAGTACGGCATGTAATTATATAAATCTGTATGAAACAGCTGCTTATCAGAACCTGTGGAATCTGTTATGGAAATAGAAACTACATACGAAAACATTTTTGAAGTTCTTTATATTCACCGAGAACAAGCAATGTGGTACCAGACTGGAATACGGTATTTGGAGAAATTGCCATATTAATTTTGCTGTCTTCCCGGATGGCAACAATATTGATTCCGAATTTTTTCCGGATATCCAGTTGACCGATTGTTTTGGAAATCCAGTTTTCTGGAACTTCCACTTCAAAAATTGCATGTGCCTCATCCACCTGAATATAATCGCGTATGTGATCGGCAGTATACCGGATAGCAGCCCACTCTGCAATCTGTTTTTCCGGATAAACAACTTCGTCTGCACCGTTTCGCAGAAGAAATTTTTTCTGTACATCCCGTTCTGCACGCGATACAACCGTTTTTGCACCGAGTTCCTTGAGCAGGGAAGTAGTTTCAAGGGAATTCTGGAAATTTCCACCTATCGTTACCATACACACATCAAAATTACCAATGCCAAGGGATTTTAAGAAATCGGCATTGGTACTGTCACCGATCTGAGCATTGGTGACAAACGGAAGAACCTCATTGACACGTTCTTCGTTGTTGTCGACTGCCATCACTTCGTGACCAAGATTGTTCAGCTGTATGGCAACATGTCTTCCAAATCTTCCTAATCCAATTAATAATATATTTTTCATGGTATTTTCAACTCCTTTTTAACCAACTGTTATCTTTTCGAGCGGCAGTTTTACTCCGTTTTGTTTTACGGAAATTGCCGCATAAATTAAGGTAAGCCCACCGACTCTGCCGAAAAACATCAGAAGGATCAGAATCAGCTGGGACGGGATGCCGAGAGTTGGTGTAATTCCAAGTGTAAGTCCGACGGTTCCGACAGCGGATGCCGTTTCAAACAGGCAGTCCAGAAGCGGAAGGTGTTCGATGGAACTGATGGCAATCCCTCCAATAAAGAAAAAAATGATATATAAAGCAACGATGGTGGCCGCATTTTTAATGGCATGACTGTCAAGCCGCCGACCGAAAATTTCAATGTCCTCTTTCTGGCGGAACGTGGCAACCATATTTAAAATAAGGACTGCAAAAGTTGTTGTTTTCATGCCGCCGGCAGTAGAGCCGGGAGATCCTCCGATCAGCATCAGCAGAATCATAACAGATTTTGATGTCGGTGTCATTGCTGTAAGATCTGCGGTATTAAAACCGGCAGTTCTTGTTGTTACAGACTGAAACGTGGAGGCCAGCAGTCTGGTGCCGGTTGATGAACCCGTAAAATCCACAACAAAAAAGAATACGGCCGGAATTATAATAAGTAAAGCCGATGTCCAGAGAATGACTTTGCTCTGTACGCGATAACGTCTGATATGCCATTTATGGGTGCAGATATCGTCCCACGTCAGAAAGCCGATGCCACCAATTATGATCAAAAGCATAATTACGAGGTTGATCAGTGGGTTGGCGATGTATCTGCTCAGAGATACAAACGGCTGGCTGGAAGTTCCCAGAAGGTCAAAACCGGCATTGCAAAATGCAGATACAGAGTGAAAGGCTGCCATCCAGATGCCTTTGATGCCATAATCACGGAAGAAAACCGGAAGCATGGCCGTCATGCCGAGCAATTCAATAAATAATGTACCCTGTACGCTGAATTTGGTCAGGCGGACAATACCGCCGATTTTCGGTGCAGAAATTGCATCCTGCATCGTACTGCGCTGCATGAGCGAAATTTTCCGTCCGGATAAAATGGCAAAGGAAACAGCAACGGTGATGACACCCAGCCCGCCGGTCTGGATCAGCAGCAAAATAACTGTCTGACCAAAAGAAGACCAGTAACTGCCGGTGTCCTGTACAACAAGCCCTGTGACACATACCGCTGAAACAGAGGTGAATAGTGCCTCATGAAAAGGAGTCTGTGTACCGGAAACCGAAGAGACCGGAAGCATCAGCAGCAGTGCGCCGACAAAAATGACAGCGGCAAAGCCCAGTACAATTAATTTAAAGGAGGAAAGTCTTTTCTTCCTGTGAACCACTTTTGACATATGTTTAAATTTCTCCTGTATTTATTCTACGTATTATAACATCATCTACATAATAACGCATTTGTGAGGATATACGAATTTACAGTAAAATTTTTGTAAACTATTATGCGTTTGTATCAAAATGCGAAAACAATGGTGGGATTTGTAAGAATTGCAGTTGTAAATATATAATAACGGGGATCAGAATTTGTATGGAAGATGTGGAAAAAAGAATGGTATCAGAAACTCAAAAGGATACATGTTGATTATTTACAGAATAGAGAGAAAGTTCATCACCTTGTTGTGAAAAATTATATAAACTTATATAGGGTGTAGGAAGTTGTATGAGCAATGCATTTTTTAAAACTTTCCACAGAAGAAAAAACGAAAAATCTGGAACTGGCGAAGGCAGTTTTACAGGCAGAGACCAACAAACAGCTGAAGGATTACCGGATTCTGGCAGAGAAGTACGGCATGCGAATATATAAATCTGTACGAAAAAATTAAAATATGGGACATATGTGGGAAAAAGTTATAAAAAGATCCTGCGAGAAACAGGGGAGTGGACATATGTAAAAAAATTTGATGAAAAAGTCCCTTGAGAGACTGAAAACGGGATGCATACACCAAAAATAAGACAAAAAGTCCCGTAGGGATTTCTAAATGGGACATAATTGCAAAGAAAGTTGCTATATATCCTGAAGAGATAAATTGTCGGGATATCTATGTAAAGAAAAATTTTATATGTCCCAACAGAAGGGAGGTGCGGGATATATGAATTTACTTTTTTCCGATATATCCCATTGGTGAAAAAATATAAAAATTTACTTTACATGAGAATGAAGTTGTGTTTTAATAACGTCATATTAATGCACAGAAAGGAGAGGTTTTTATAACAATTTATCATCAGATTCTTTCGGAGAAGAGAAGGCTTACGAAAGAATTACAACAAATCAGTGAAGAACTATTGCATCTTCCTGATGGAAAAATTATTTGTGTTCACAATGGAAACCGGGTGAAATGGTTTCACAGTGACGGTCACACACAGACGTATATTCCAAAGAAACACAGAGAATATGCACAGCAGTTGGCATACAAAAGATTCTTATTGGAAAAACAGACAGAGTGTAAAAAAGAACTGTATGCATTAGAACTTTATCAACGACATGCAGTTGGTGAAAATAAAAAGTCGGACAGGTTTCTTTCAGAAGATCCGGCGTATCAGGAATTGCTCTGTCCATTCTATCAGATGGTTACGCAGGAAGAACTTATATGGAGTGATACTTCCTATCCTAAAAATCCCAATTATCCCGAACAATTGAAGTATAAAAGCTGTAAAAATGAATATGTACGATCCAAGTCAGAAGCATTGATTGCAATGAATTTGTATATGGAAAAAATTGCATACCGTTATGAGTGTGAATTAAAAATCGGGAAGGCAGTGTTTTATCCGGATTTTACAATTCTTCATCCGCTGACAGGAAAAGAAATTTATTGGGAACATTTTGGGAAGATGGATTTGCCTGAATATGCAAAGAATGCCGCGGATAAGTTACATATGTATGCGAGAAATGGGATATATCCGGGAGATCGGCTGATTACAACATATGAGACTATGGAGCAGCCGCTGGATACTGCAATTGTGCAAAAGTTAATTACTTATCATTTTAAATAATTCTGAAAGGCAGGAAAATGAGAGTATTTTGCTCTGGAAATTTATATACAGGGTATGTTGATAAACAAATAAGTATCATCTGATAAAGATTTTGTGGCGGTATTAAAAGGTGGGACATATGCCAAAAAAGGCAAGGAAACCTCCCACAGAAATCCGAAAGCAGGACATATGCAAAAAAAGGCGAGGAAACCTCCCACAGAAATCCGAAAGCAGGACATATGCAAAAAAAGGCGAGGGAACCTCCCACAGAAATCCGAAAGCAGGACATATGCAAAAAAAAGGCGAGGGAACCTCCCACAGAAATCCAAAAACGGGACATAATCAGAAAGAAAATCTGCATATGTCCCAACAAAAGGAAAATGTGGGACATAGTCAAAAGAAAATCTGCATATGTCCCAACAAAAGGAAAATGTGGGACATAGTTGAAAGAAAAAGCTCCATATGTCCCACATCCTATTTAAGTTTACCTGAAATAAAATTTGAATAAAGTTTGTCAGGTTAGGGTGTGAGCTTTTCAATTTTTTTGTGATGGTCAATAAATCAGCCACCATTTTTACAAGGTTTAATCAAACTCAAGTTCTTCATCTGCAGATTCTGAAACAGACGTTTTGTGAATATACCGGTTCATTAAATTTTTCGGAACAGAGATGTCTTCTTTTATCAGTAAATCCAGTCATACAGGGGACGTATGATATAAAAAGTCTTGCGACCTTCCAATAAAGACTGCGGACCTAATGGGTCAGCAGTTCTTCATAAATCCCCTTTGTCTGGGTATCGTCTACACCGCCCATATAGTAAGTTTTCCCATTTGCGGAAAATTGGAGAAACGCATCATTTTCTGGATTTAAGAAAACATTGACATCCTCCCCTCCGGAGATGGTAAATGTGCCTTTTTCCAATGTATCCATGCTGGTGCCGTATGTTCTGGTCCAGTCCGGCAGATCACTTGCGGTAAGAAGTGTGGGATCTTTGATTTCACTAAGCGGAATCTGATAATCTGTTTTCAGATGCTGTGCGCATAGTGTGTGGTTTTGGATCACCAGATCAATGGGAGTAAATTCCTCCTGAATCAGCCATATGCATAACAGAGGGCAGGAAAGCATCATAATGGCACTGAAAATAGTAAGTCCTTTTCCGAGGGATGTGGCCATATTTACCGTTGTCCCGATGCCGACGCGCTGTTCTACCATCGTATGGGGATCGGACGGATTGTAGTAGAGGATGCCGCCGATCCAGTTTCTGTCATCATTTTCATCGCTGGTCAGATTCCGTTTCTGTGCATAGCTCCGGTCAATTTTTTTCAGCTTTATCATGCAGAAAATGCACAGCAGGAGTAAAAGCAGTGTATAAACAATCATGCCGGCGATGGAACATATTCCCATGTGTCTGGCAGACAGGGTAAGGATCTCCAGAAACAGGATCAGTGCCGTGTTCAGCCAGCAGGAGATCAGCCAGAAGTTCTTCCAGAGGTTTTTCTTTGCGCGTGCATAATTGATATTCACGTCACTGTCCGTACTGATGACGGAAACCGGCTGGCGGTCTATCCATACAGCTGCAAGCCAGAAGACCAGCCCGCAGGAGGCACCGATCAGACAGGAAATCCCAAGCCCGCTGGACTTTGGAAGCAGCAACAGGGCACTTGCAATACTGATGATATTTGGCAGGAAAAACGGGAGAAACAGGACTTTTCTTACGGAGCCAGCCTGTTTTAATTCCACATAATGTTCCGGCTGCCGGTCTTCGTACAGATGGTTTTGCGTTTTCCATGTTTTCAACCGGTGATTCGCACGCATGATCGGCAGGGAAAGCAGAAAAATCGCTGCCAGAAGCCAGAACATCCAGATGGTAAGCTGAATGGACATATGGGAGGTCAGCAGACTTACAAATGGAACAATCGCAAGGAGAATGGCGTAGTAACGCATTTCCTTTTTAAATTTTTGCCGGATGTCTGCGACGGTGGCATCTTTTATCCATTCTTTTTTCATGTTTACGGCAAACAGGCGTCCGTTCTCATACTTATTTTGTGTGGAAAATAAAAACAGCATGATAAAGACGATCGGATACATGGTTGCAAAAAAGATAATATTCATAATCATAATCATAACAATCACCCCTTATAGATGCGTTTGCATAAGTCGAAAAATTCTGTCTGCGTCATGCCGCTTACTTTCGCTTCGGAAATGATCTGGCGCAGCAGTTCCTGGGATTTTTCCGACAATTCTTTATTCGTTTCAAATTCCTGCCGCACGCGGGCACCGCTTCTGCGGTCGGTGTAGATGTAGCCCTCCTGTTTTAAGAGGGTGTAGGCTTTGCTGACGGTCATGGAGTTGATACCGATCTCCTCTGCCAGTGCCCGCACGGTGGGAAGTTGTTCGCCCGGAGCAAGCCGCCCGTCCGAAATGCCGAGCACGATCTGATTGCGGATCTGCTGGTAGATCGGAATCTCGGAGGCATCATTGATGGAAATTACCATGTTTTCTCCTTCCGTAAATATCATACAGTATTTTGTATTAGCTACAATAATACAAACAATACAAAATGTCAAGTAAAACAAGAAGGAATCTCAGGCATTGAAAAATAAATAAAAAATTGAATAATAGGTTATAGAAGGAAGGGAAATTATTCTATGAAAAAATCAATGATCTATCGTGTATTGATCTATATTGCAGGATTATTAATTCTGGCGATGGAATCGTACAGGCGATTGCGGATTGTATTCACAGAAGTGTCGGATTTACGAAGAACTGTTTTGATGTGCTCAACGTGACAATTACGATTGCGATCAGTCTGGTCTGCACCGGGCGGTTGCATGGGATCGGGATCGGAACAGTGCTTGCCGTGATCCTTGTAGGGCGTACGATTGCGGTCTTTAATCATTTTACAAAGGAAAAACTGACGGCACTTGCCGGAATCGAGGAGTAAACAGGCGGTTACTTTTCCAGTGGAATTACTGCAAACGGGGAGCGTTCCCTGTTGTAGGTATGCAGTAAACCATCTGGAAAATTTCAAACCGCAATCTACATAATCAATTCTAAAAATATTCGTTTTCTATATAGTATAAAATAATCAGGAAATTCTCAGGAGAATAATTATTCAATCAATTTCATTTCAGTTTTCGTGAGCTCAAGTCAGGGCATATTTCGAGCGTGGTGGTGACGAAAATAAGACTATACTATTGAATCAGAAGCATCTGATACCTATCTTGTACTATCTTTTTTGGTCAGTCAGTTGTTATATATATATAGTTTTTGATTGTGTGCTGTTTAAACTGACACCTGTGGATGTCGAAGCAAAAATCGTATGATGTTTATAAGTAGGCAAATATGGATGCATTTTCCTAGAATATTGCGAAGAATAATATAATACTTTACACAGAGATTTTAATTTTCTGAAATGAACACGAGTACAAATATTGCAAATAGTAAAAATGCACAAAAAACTAATGGGAAATATGACACTACAGACAAAAATGCAAAAGAATATTGACATTAACAAGAACAGGTAATATATTTAATTTACAAGATAAATGTACACGTGTACAACACGACGCAGCAAGAATAGTTGAAGGTTATTTGCTTGACGAAGTAGAATAATTGGACATATTTCAGAATGGAGGATATATGAATAAGTTTAAAAAGTTTATGGCATTGGGATTGGCGGCAATGATGGTTACATCACTTGTAGCCTGTGGTGGATCAACAGGTAATGCAAAAAATAAGAAATCAGATTCATCAAAAGGGACAACAGTTACTTTCTGGAATAGCTTTACCGGAGCTGATGGAGATATGCTGGTAAAGATGGTTGATAAATTTAATAAGGAAAATACTGATGGAATCAAAGTAAAGATGGATATTTCATCAGATTTTGACAGCCAGTTATCAACAGCATTTGCAGCTGGCGAAGGGCCAACAATGATTCTTAGCTCAAGTGCTTACAGATTTACATATGGGGACTATTTGCAGGATGTTAGTGATGTGTTTGATAAGACAGATTTGAATAAGGATGATTTTATTCAGTCATATTTGGATTATTGTTCTGATGGTGATAAAACATATTTCGTCCCATTCCAGGTAGTTGGATACTATATGTACTGGAACAAAGATCTGTTTAAAAAGGCTGGTCTTGACCCTGAGACACCTCCTACATCATGGGATGAGTGGCAGCAGGATGCTGCAAAGATTTCTGATTCAACCAAAAATATTTACGGCTCAGGAATTTCTTATGATTATGCCTACCAAATTGCACACATTATGCAGAGATTTGGGGGATTGGCTGTTACTGATGATAATGGAACGTGGAAGGCTAATTTTGAAAATAATGCGGGATATGAGAATTTCCTTAACATGTACAAAGATATGGTGGACGATGGCGATAATCCTCTTGAAGCAGATACGGATTCAATGATGAGTGCTGGACAGGTTGGAATTACTGTTGGAGGTCCTTGGGTAACAGCAGGACTTGACACTGCCGGGGTGGATTATGGTATCGGGCTTATTCCACAGGGCGATGCAGGAGATATGAATTCTGTTGAGGTTATTGGATTTGGTATTACAACAGCAGCAAGTGATGCCGAAAAAGAAGCTGCTTATAAATTCATCAAGTGGTGGAATACCCAGGATAAAGATGGAAGCAGTCCTGCTTTAGAGTGGTCTCTTCAGAATGGATTCCCGGCATATACATATTCAGTTCAAAATAACAAAGAATATAAGGCTAATAAGAAACTGAGCGCCATGTCGGCAGCTAATCCGGAAGCTCCTACAGATTTTATAGTTGATTCAAACTTCCCTGGCATTAATTCTGTATTATCAGATGTTATTCCAGAGATGATCAACTCAGTGGCATTTGGTAATTCATCGGTTGAAGATGCGTTAGCAAAAGCTCAGAAATCGACCCAGAAGATAGTTGATAAATACAACAAATAGCAGGAAACATAAATAGCAAAAGAAGGGGCGGCTTTAATAAAAGGTCGCCCTTTCAATAGAAAGGTTGAAGTAATAGATGGAAAAAATAAGAAAGTATTGGAATAGACCATCCAGAAGTGCATATGTTTTTATCGCTCCTTCAATAATTTTATTGATATTATTCAATATAATTCCCTTAATTATGGCATTTGGTTTAAGCTTTTTTGATGTCCCTATTACGATGAATCATGCTACATTCGTAGGATGGGATAATTTTGTAGAAGCATTTCATGATCCACGCTTTATAAACAGTTTAAAGGTTACTGCGATTTTTACAGGCATTGAGGTACCTGTGCAAGTATTAGGGGCCTTGGTAATAGCAGCATTTATTAGCAAAAACAAAAAGAGAAATAAGTTTTTACGTGCAGTGTACTTTCTCCCTGTTATTTGTTCTGCAACTGTAATAGGTATTATGTGGAGAATGATTTTACATTCAAATATAGGCTTTATAACGGCTGCTTTACAGTCAATGGGATTAGGAAAAATTAATTTTATGAATACTCCGGGACTTACAATATTTGTAATCTCGTTTATATCAATATGGAGAAGCTTTGGTATTTCGACAATAATATATGTTACTGCAATCCAGCAGGTATCACCTTCATTATTTGAAGCAGCTCAAATGGATGGGGCGGGAAAAATTCTTCAGTTTTTACATATAACAGTTCCTTCCATACGGCCTACATTCTGGTATATCATGATGACCAGATTTGCAGGTGCTCTTCAGATTTTTGATATCATATATGTAACGACAAACGGTGGACCAAATTATACTACAGAGTCAACTGTTAGTTATATATATTCAAGAGCGTTTTCATCAAATTCAAGCATGGGATATGCATCGGCAATGTCGGTAGTACTTTTCATTATTATTATGTTCATTACTGTCTTGATGTATAGAAGAATGGTAAAGGAGGACTAACGGTATGAAAAAGAAAAAGACGATAAGTATTGGGAAAGTATTCTTTAATGTACCGGTTGCTTTGATATTGATCATAATTGCTTTGCTGGTTTTAGTGCCGGTCATTTGGATGACATTTAGTGCTTTCAAGACAGAAAGAGAGATCATTTCATGGCCACCTACATTTATTCCTAAAACATTTACACTTGAAAACTTTGTGGACGTGCAGGGGCGAATTAACATTATTCGTTATATTGCAAACTCTGTAATATATGCAGGTGTAACAACTGCTTTAGCTGTTGTCGTAAATAGTATGGCTGGATATGCATATGCATTTTACGAATTTAAAGGTAAAACAGGAACATTTTTGATGACATTGGCAACAATGATGGTTCCTTTTCAGGTAATTATGGTTCCGTTATTCCTTGTTGTATACAAGATGGGAATGTATGACACTTATTGGGGACTTATAATTCCGAGAGTGGCAGTTGCTGGTTCAATATTTATGATGAGAGCTGCGTTTACGGGGATACCGAAAGAAATGGCAGAGGCAGCCAGAATTGATGGCCTGTCGGAATTTGGAATATTCTGGAAAATTATGCTTCCGCAGGTAAAACCAGCGGTAATAACATTGGTTATTTTAAGTGTTAATGGCTCTTGGAATGATCTGTTATGGCCGATGATTGTTACAAGCAGTACAGAAATGAGAACACTTGCAAATGGATTAGCATTATTTATAGGACAAAATACTATTGAATATGGTGCTGCTTTTGCAGGAGCACTTGTTTCATTACTGCCGATGTTTGTACTTTATATGTTTGGACAGAAGTACTTTGTTGAAGGCATGAGCAGTGGTGGATTAAAAGGATAGGAGTTGAGGAAGATGGAAACTACAAAAGTAGTATGTAATAAAGAATTTCAAATTGACAGAGTAGATTCTAGATTGTTTGGCTCTTTTCTTGAGCATATGGGAAGAGTCATATATTCTGGAATATATGAACCTGACAACAAGAATGCTGATGAAGACGGCTTTAGGCAGGATGTGATTGATCGCGTAAAAGAAATGAATGTAACAACAGTACGTTATCCAGGTGGTAATTTTGTTTCTGCATACCATTGGGAGGATGGTGTTGGGGCTAAAGAAAAGAGACCGCATAAACTTGATCTTGCATGGAGGTCAATTGAAACAAATGAATTCGGTACAAATGAGTTTATGAAATGGGCCAAAAAAACAAATGTTAATCCTATTTTTACGGTAAATTTAGGAACACGGGGTGTTGAAGATGCTGCACATTATCTTGAATACTGTAATTTTTCTAGCGGAACACAGTATAGTGACATGCGTAAATCTCACGGTGTAGATGAGCCATACGGAATAAAAATGTGGTGTTTGGGGAATGAGATGGACGGAAGCTGGCAGATAGGACACAAATCAGCGGAAGAGTATGGAAAGATTGCGGCTGAGACCGGAAAGGTTATGAAGTTGATAGATCCTGATATAGAACTGATTGTATGCGGAAGTTCTCTGTCAAGTATGGATACATATCCTGAGTGGGATATGGAAGTATTGGATAAAACTTATGATGTTGCAGATTATCTGGCACTGCATCAGTATTATGCAGGACAGGAAAAGGGAACAAAAACTTTTCTGGCACAATCGGTTGATATGGAAGAGTATATTCATACTATTAGATCTGTTGCACAGGTTATCAAGCAAAAAAAACGTTCTAAAAAAGATATGAAGTTTAGCGTTGATGAGTGGGGCGTATGGGCTGTGCCAAGCAATACTGTAAATAATGAAATTGATGAGAAACCATGGCAGATAGCACCCGCAATCAGTGAACAGATTTACACCCTTGAAGATGCGTTATTGTTTGCAGAGATGCAGATGGTAATAATTAGAAATGCAGATGCAATTAAAATCGCATGCCAGTCACTTCTTACTAATATAAGTGCATGTATTATGACAGAAAAGGGTGGGGGGCATTGGTTACAGACTATATATTATCCATTTTATTATTTCGCAAATTACGCTAAGGGGATAGTTTTAAATGTCTCGAGTACTGGGCCAGTATATGACTGTAAAGAATTTAACAATGTGCCTTATGTAGATTTTATTGTTGTATGGAATGATGAGGATGGAGAGTTAGTCTTTTTTGCAGTAAATCGTGATGAAGATAATAAACAGAAAGTGTCACTTCAATTGTCGGATTTTAAAGTAGATAGTGTAATCGAAAGTATCGGTATGACAGCAGCAGATAAAAAAATGACAAATCAATTTCAGCATGATGCTGTTAAACCGGAAACAGTTGACAATGTGAAACTGGGCAATGGGGAGGCGAAAGTAGTATTAAAACCATTATCATTTAATGTGGTTAGATTAAGAATAAATCAGTAACAGGAATATATAGTGAATCCTGAGAAAATCGTGAGTTCATTGATGATAACAGGCGATTATGGTATACTCTGACTAGAAATATACGGGGGTACGGATATGGCAATTACAGTAAATCAGATAGCAGAGCAGTGTGGTGTTTCCAGAACGACAGTTCTTAGAGCATTAAATGGTGGAAGTGTGTCAAAGGACACTAAGGAACGAATATTGCAGGTTGCTAAAGATAATAATTATCGCCCGAATCTTCTGGCTAGGAGCTTAAATCATGGAAGAACAATGTCACTTGGGGTTGTAACAATCAATATCGAAAACATGTACTTTGTACAATCATTAAATACTATTAATAAAGAGGCTGATAAAAGAGGATATTTTACTAATATAGTAGTTTGTGATGATAGCCTTGAATGGGAGAAAAAACTTATTCAGGGTTTGGCTGAACGTCAAATGGAAGGGATATTGATTAACCCAATAAACAAAGGAAAAGAATTTGAAGATTTTCTCTTATCACTGCATGTTCCGGTAGTATGTATTGGCAATCAGGTATCAGAAAAGATTACAACTGTGCAGGTAAATGAAATGGTTGCGACCATGGATGCGGTAAAACATATTGTATCAAAGGGCTATGAGAAGATTCTGTTTATCTGTCCTCCGCTTGAGATGAAAGAAGTGAAAAATACTTATACGCATGAGCAGAGAGAATTGGGATTTAGAAATGCTATGGGGATGTATCCAGATGTAAATATGCATGTAATTGGAAAAAATGAATTTTTACAAGAAGTGCAAACAGTTTGCAAAAATAATCTGGATAAAAGAACCGCTTTTCTTTGTTCAGGAGACAGCTATGCATTGATGATAATGCAATGGGCTGCTAAGGAAGGCTATGAAATTCCAAAAGATTTTGGATTAATGGGATTTGATGATATCAGTGTTTTACAATATATTTCTCCAAAACTTACAACGGTTTCGACAAATGTTGAGGGAGTTGCATCTACTGCGGTAGTGGAACTTATCCAACAGATAGAATCAGAAGTATATTCGCCTAAGTCTATATATTTGAATCACAAAATATTAGATAGAGATACATTATAATTACCGTATTCATATTTCCTGTGCGAATAAAGGAGATATGAATATGAATAAGAACAATTATATAGAAACTGAGTACAATAAACCATTTATTAGACAGCGTGCAGATCCATATGTGTATAGGCATTCGGATGGAAGCTATTATTTTACAGCTTCCGTGCCGGAGTATGACAGAATAGTATTGCGACGGAGTAATACTTTAAACGGGTTAAGAGAGTCAGATGAAGTAACTATATGGAAAAAGCATGATAAGGGAATCATGAGCGTGCATATTTGGGCACCAGAGATTCATTATCTAGACAATAAATGGTTTATTTATTATGCAGGAGGAGATATTGATGATATATGGGCTATAAGACCATATGTGTTAGTGTGTGAAGGACAGAATCCGTTAAATGATCCGTGGAAAGAACTTGGAATGGTAAAGGCAACTGATGCTTTTTCTTTCAATGATTTTTCATTGGATATGACGGTGTTTGAAAACAAAGGTAAGAGATATTGTGTATGGGCTGAGAAAGTAAATATCGGTAAGAAAATATCTAACTTGTATATTGCAGAGATGAAGTCTCCTACAGAACTTGCTACAGCGCAAGTACTTTTATCCTCTCCTGATTATGAATGGGAAAGGGTTGGTTTTTGGGTAAATGAAGGACCGGCAGTAATCAAACATAATGGAAAGATTTTCTTGACATATTCAGCAAGTGAAACGGGAGAATGCTATTGTATGGGAATGCTGAGCATTGGCGAAAATGAAGAGATTTTGAATCCTCGTGCTTGGAAGAAGGAATGTAATCCTGTTTTGAAAACTGATGTTGATAAGCAAATATATGGACCAGGACATAATTCGTTTGTAAAAGATGAAACAGGTAATGATGTAATGATTTATCATGCCAGACAGTATGATGAAATTATAGGTGATCCGTTGTATGATCACAATCGTCATGTTTATCGGATGAAAATAAAATGGAATTCAAGAACTGAACCCGTTTTTAACTATGGCAATAACTTTTAACATGATTTTCAGAAAGAATAAGGAGGAGTCACTAAAACAAGCAAATATAAAAACAGACCGCCTAAGTGAAAAATCAAAGCGGCTAAATTTCCATACCGAAAATACATCGAAGATCTGGAAATGAATCTTCTCCCGGAAGGAATGCGAAAATGCCTACCGGAGCTGTGTACGCTGGATTTTATCAGAGAAGGAAAAAACATCATTATGACCGGCAATCCGGGAACCGGGAAAACGCACACGGCTATCGGACTTGGAATAAAGGCCTGTGAACAGGGCTATCGTGTCCTGTATACAACAATTCCTTATCTGGTAACAGAACTAAAAGAAAGTAATAGCAAGCAAAAACTCCGCACATATCAGAAACGCTTTGAAAAATACGATCTGATCATAGCTGATGAGTTTGGTTACATATCTTTTGATCGGGAAGCTACTGATTTGTTATTCACAGTCCTTTCATTAAGGGCATCCCAGAAATCAACCATTATTACTTCAAACCTTACATTTGAGAGATGGGACGAAATCTTCGAAGATGCCGCCATTACAAGTGCAATCGTTGATAGGCTTACATACAAAGCTTATCTGATTGATATGGAAGGCGATTCCTACAGGCTCCGTGAAACTCTGCGGAACAACGGAACCGACTTCGAAACAGTAGTAAAATAGTAACTGCACCTGTGGCAGTAATGCTGCAGGTGCCAAACTTGGTCTATAGTGACCTAGTTTTCAATGAGCGGTTGACCGAATTTTCGGTTGACAAATACAGCAAGTATTTATTACAAAATAAAAAGATCTCAGGATTATTCCTAAGACTGAGATTTTGATTATATAATAACACTGACTAAAATGCCCTTCTATTTTACTGAATTTCTTCTCCATTTTCATTTAAAAACTTGTATTGTATATCATAATCAGATGGAATATTTGACATGTACAAATAATATACAAATGGAATATTATTAATTTCTATATTTTTGGTTATATCAGCTCCATTTCGTGGCGATATGACAGCCTGTATGGTACTAACATTTTCATTATTGCAGACTATGATATATCCGGTATTCAGTTTACCTAACCTTAATTGCCATCCTATATCATTCAAGGAAATGGCATTTTTATATTTATATTTTCCATCCTGATTTTTGGAAAACTGTGCTGCATAATAATGATATGTTTTGTCGTTTTCCCCTGTCATTCCGACAACTATGGTAGTATCATTATCTACAATACGGCCACACTCTATCATATCAACTTCAGCAGATATATTTTCTTTTTCTTTCACAACATCTAACATTTCATCAGGTGTACTCACTTTTTTTCCGCAAGCAGCAAGGCATATCGCCAAAGAAAGGATAAGTAAAACGGTTACTTTTTTCATCTTATTCCTTGTATGATAATTAGGAAGTTAATTATCACACGTTCCCTTTCTTTTAATATCGTGGTTCAATACAATTCAGATACTATGGACTTTTGATTTTTCCCTGTAGCTTGACTACTCAACTGGAGTGTATTGCCGCTACCTTTATCTGAATTGTTTATCAGCTGGATGTTGCCGGAGTGTTTTTCACTCAGAGTACTTATTTCTATCAAGTCTACGATGATAATCGATGGTGGACATCATGGTATCAGACTTTATGAAAGGGAGGTACAACCTCATGAAAATTTTTGTAGGCATTGATATTGCCAAACTCAACCATTTCGCCGCTGCGATTTCTTCGGACGGTGAAATACTCATTGAGCCGTTCAAATTCACAAACGACGCTGATGGCTTCCAACTGCTGGTCTCTAAGCTCGAATCATTCGATAAGAACAGCATCATCATCGGTCTTGAGTCGACGGCACACTACGGTGACAACCTTGTTCGATACCTTGTTGCTGAGTTCTACCAAGTGTGTGTGTTGAACCCCATCAAAACCTGTCAAATGCGTAAGAACAATGTTCGTAAAACAAAGACAGATAAGGTCGACACATTTGTTATTGCTAAAACTCTTATGATGCAGGATGACCTAAGATTTATTACCTTCTTTGATCTCGATATGATGGATCTTAAGGCCTTGGGGCGCTTTCGGCAGAAAACCATTAAGCAACGCACCCGATTGAAAATCCAACTGACAACCTATGTTGATCAGGTATTCCCGGAGATTCAATACTTTTTCAAATCCGGTCTGCATCAGAATGCTGTCTATGCTCTTTTAAAAGAAGCACCTTCTCCAAAAGAGATTGCTTCCATGCATATGACTCATCTGG
>ERZ773190.1458-NODE-1458-length-22478-cov-3.363065_pt1 | contig 22478 bp, 23 predicted proteins | sample MGYA00511111_ERZ773190 | MGnify/ENA primary metagenome ERZ773190 (study PRJEB29015, sample SAMEA2737777) | human gut metagenome | biome: human gut; feature: human-associated habitat; material: faeces | place: China | collected 2012 ... | reverse complement strand
AGTAGTAGCGATACGGGTGATCTCTTTATTCAGTGCATCAATCTCAGCCTTGATGTTGTCTCTTGCAGTCTTGGTATAAGTACCGTTTGCTGCCTGAGTGGCCAGAGTCTTCATACGCTGAAGCATGGAGTGAGTCTCAGTCATAGCACCTTCTGCTGTCTGGATCAGACCGATCGCATCGTTTGCGTTGTTTACAGCCTGGTTTAAACCATTGATCTGGGAACGCATGGTCTCGGAAATAGCCAGACCTGCTGCGTCATCGCCTGCACGGTTGATCTTGTAACCGGAAGACAGCTTCTCTAAGTTTTTGCTCAGTGCACTCTGGTTGGTACTTAAGTTTCTGTAAGAATTGATCGCTGCAATATTATGCTGAATTACCATAATGAATTCCTCCTTTTATAAAAGAAAATATGGCAGTGGACTCCTTTCCTCTGTCTTCTACTGTCCCAAGGGCCCTTTCTGGAACAGCAGAATTTTCTTTTCATATATATATATCGTCTTATGTTAAAAAAACATAAGCCTGTTTTTCATTATTTCTTTCATTTTTATTTTAAAAGTTCAAGTATGGTCTGAGGGAGATTATTTGCATTTGTAAGCATCATATTAGAGGACTGTAGGACGATGTTACTGCTGGTATATTTTGTGATCTCCTCTGCCATATTGGTATCACGGATCTGGCTTTCTGCCGCCTGCATGTTTTCACTTGTAACGCTTAAATTATTGTGGGTGTGATCCAGATGCATATAAGCAGCTCCAAAGGATGCCCTGACCTTAGAAACAGCCTCTATCGCGTTTTCAATGTATTCCACAGATTTTTGTCCCTTTTCTACAGTGGAAAAATTTGTCCGATCCAGCTGTAGTTCCTTGCTTCCTATATAATAGCGTTCTACATCCAGAACTTCTCCATCCTGAGTAGAACCGCCGATCTGGAGCGGGATCGGGTTCTTATCGTCCAGCACTGGCGGCTGCCAGCCCGGTGTAAATGCATTGGCATCTGCCCTGGAAAACAGGGAGATTTCTCCAAATTTAGTGGTAGAACCAATCCTGTCAATCTCCTCAAGGATCTGGTCTTTTTCCATGTTCAAGGTTTCCCTGTTGGATTGATCGTAAGTTCCATTTGCAGATTTTAAAGCCAGAGTCTTCAGTCTCTGGAGCATGGAATGGACCTCTGTCAAAGCGCCATCTCCTACATTGGTAAGTCCGATGCCGTCATCAATGTTTCTCATCGCCTGGTTCAGGCTGTTGATCCTGCTGCGCATACCTTCCGAGATCGTCAGGCCAGCTGCATCATCTCCTGCACGGACGATCCGAAAGCCGGAAGACAGCTTTTCAAGGGACTTTTTCAGCTTTCCTGTTTCGATCCCCTGATTTCTGGCAGCATTTATGGATGCTATGTTATTCTGCACCTGCATGATGTTTCACCTTCCTTTGTATCTTCTATGAGAATATCATCAAATAACCATTTGTTTTTATTATCGGCAAAATGCCTTATTTTATTGATACCAGGGTCAAAAAGCCGGAATTGCGGGAGTGCAAAGCACGCAGCAATCCGGTATCTGTCTGTCAGATCAGCGTACCCGTATCCTTACCCATATTCATCATCATCTGAAAACGGAGGATCTGCACCATATTAGACCAGTCTTCCCCGGAAAGGTTCTCTCCCTTTCCTGCTGCCAAAAGTGTACCAAGGCTGCTTCCTGTAAGGCCACTTCCTATAAGGCTGCTCACTGCTGTACTGCCGGATGTTTTCCCATATGTTCCGGTACTCACCGTACGTCCTGCCAGGATCGTATTGTTTCCCGTATAATCCGCCATGATCTTTTTTACATAATTCTGGGTTTCTTTATATGGTGGGATGCCTCCGTATTTGGTCACACTGTTCGGACCTGCGTTATAAGCTGCCAGTGCAAGGCTTACGTCTCCTCCGAACCGGTCCAGATTTTGTTTTAAGTATTTTGCCCCTCCAAGGATATTTTGTCTGGCATTGTAAGGATCGCTTACTCCAAGAGAACGGGCTGTTCCCGGCATCAGCTGCATCACGCCCATAGCCCCTGCTTTGGATACAGCCTTTGGATTAAACCCTGACTCCGCCTTTGCCACCGCCCTGAGAAGTTTAGAAGGGATCTGATATAAAGCAGAAGCTTCTTCGAAAATAGAATCCATATCTTCTTTTATGGCATTCAGCCCATTTTTCAGTATCCCCTGAAATTCCTGGACCGGTGTTGTCTTCTGTGTCTGATCTGCTGCCTGTGCAGCTAACTTTACTCCATCTCCTGTTATCGGTGCTAAACTCATATTTCTTACTCCTTTCGGCCTGCGCCGTCTGCTCCAAGGTACCAGCCGTCCTGAGAACGGTTTACTGCCATAGATCCATCGTTATTTAAATAATACCAGATATTTTTATCATACACCCAGCCGGTCTTCATATCCCCATCCGGGTTTAAGTAATACCATGTTCCATTTCCTGTGTTCACCCATCCGGTCTTCATATATCCATTTCCGTCGAAATAATACCATTTTCCACCATACTGGAACCAGCCCCTGGTACGGTTTCCTTCAGCGTTAAAGTAGTACCATATACCTCCCACCAGCTTCCAGGTATTGACTGCCAGAGTCCCATCCGGCATAACAAAGTTGTCTCCCTTTAGAGAACCTGCTACGCCTGGACCAGTACCGCATGCTGCATGTTCTTTTTCTTTCTCCTCTTCCGCACTGTCATCTATATCCTGTTCCTGTGATGTAACAAATTCCCCTTCTTTTAAGTATTTTTTCTGTTCTGCCGTAACCGGGACCGCTTTTACCTGATAATAGTAGATCTTGTCCGGATCTGTCATGTACTCCTTTAAGCTGACAGAGTTACCTGTAACTGTCATCCGTTTCACCACTTTATCATTTCCATATAAAGTCAGGGTATAGCCCGGAGCATAGTCTACCTTCTTCCACACTGCCTTTTCTGAGTCAAGTGAGCTCCAGCCTGCTAAAGCTGTGTCACCCAGAACAGTGACCGGCGTATAGTCCACTTTTACCTGCATGGTGGTATTATCCAGGGCTTTCGCCGATACAAAATCCGCCCCGGTCACACGGCATTTGGATCGTCCAAGGGACACAGGGAAATACTTTCCCTGTGCAGCATCCACAGTGATCTCCATCCGTACCTTTTTACCAGGTTTCCAGTTTTCATATTCTGTTTTGTAATAAATATCCCCAATGGATACCCCTGATCCGCTGATGGTGATCTGGGGCTGTGGTATTTCCTCCGGATCTCCAAAAGTGGTGTTAAATTTAATACTCATGGTCTCGATGATGCTGCTCTCTGCCCCATAAGCTGTATACATATGAAAGATTCCCCCTGGCACAGACTGTAAGCTTCCTGTGCTAAGCAGCAGTCCTGTTCCGGCACAAAGGAGTATTTTTCTGATCATTTTCATTTCCATTCCTCACATATCTTTACCTGTACCAGATCCCGTCCCCATTAACATAAAATCCATTGATATACTGGTTTTTTGCCATTTCACCTGAATCCGGCCAAAAATAATACCAATTCCCGTCAACCTGATACCAGCCGGTAGCCATAACTCCGTCAGCATCCAGGAAATAAGTTTTCCCTTCCCGGATCAGCCAGCCGGTAAACATGGCTCCCTGAAGGCTGTTGTCAAGTGTGTTTAAGTAATACCAGGAACCATTCTGTTCCAGCCAGCCGGTATATAAGGAGCCGTCTTCCCTGAAAAAGTAATAATCCGCCCCTATGATCTTCCAGCCTCCATAAGCCATGGTTCCCTGTGTATGCCCATTTTCCGTTAATGGCCAGAAGTAATACCACTGTCCATTGATCTTTGCCCATCCGGTTGCCATTTCCCCGGTACCATACAGGTAATACCAGTCATTTGCCATCTTCTGCCAGCCGGTGAGCATCGTGCCATTGACATCAAAATAATACCAGTATCCGTTGACCGACTGCCATGTACCCCGGCATATAGAGCCATCCGGAAATCTGTAATTCCATATATTGCCTTTTTTTACCCAGCCTACTTTATCTGTGGTTCCGCGCTTTGCAGAAGGATTTTTTGATTGCTGTCCTTTACCATCTGATACATACCGGTCTGTAATGGAAAGCTCCCCGGATTCTATCCATTCGCTTTTTCCACCATATTTTTTTTGGGAATCCGTTCCCGGTACTGTGCGTACCTTAAAGGTATACTCTCCTGTTTTTGTCATATATGGATAAAAATTATACTGAACCGCACTGGTCTGGGAGACGCTGTAAACTTTCGTTTTTCCTCTGTAAAGCTGCACTTCGTAATAACCGGATGTGTTATCCGGCTTTTCCCATTTAGCCTGTCCCAGGCTTTTTTCATTCCACCAGGCATCTTCCGGAGCAGCATAGTCTCCTTTGATCCCTTTTACCCGCAGGGTAACTACCAGTTCATCTCCATCTCGTCTGGCAGACACAAATGTGCCCCCACTGATCTTTACATTCGCTTTTTTATAGCTGGAAACAAAATAATCTTCACTGACATCTTCCGGTTCCAGGGTGACTTTCATCTGAGGCTCTTCAGCAGCTTTCAGTTCATTGGAGCTTTTATCCGTCCATTCGGCCTCGGAAACGCTGTACTTACCTCCACTTGTATCTACTGCCACTTCTCCATCTGAAACCGTGGTCGTTTCCAGTTTTATATCCGGAAGCTTGCTGCCTACTTCCAGCTTGGATGTAACACGGATATTTACTGTTTTAATCTCTTTTGCTGCTGCAAAAGCATCTATCTTTCCCCATTGGAACAGCAAGACTCCCGAAAGAAGGAGCAGAAACATTTCCCGTCCGTGTCTGGATCTTCTGTCAGGTATTTTCGACTTTTTCTTCATTTTCTTTTTCCTCCGGTGACGGCACATATCCTAAAAAGTAAATATAGATCTCTATGATCGCCTGATATAATTCTTCCGGCACAGCCGCTCCCAGCTGTAATCTGCTTAAAAGAGTTGCAAGAGAATCATCCTCATAAACCGGAACCCCTGACTTTCTGGCTGCTTCCGTGATCTTTTCTGCCATATATCCCATTCCGGAAGCAACGATTACCGGGGCAGTGTCCTTTTCCGGCGAATATTGAAGCGCAACTGCCTTTTGCTCTAATAGCCGCTCAAACGCTGACATTGATTCCATTCTCCTTTTTTCTTATCTTTGGAAAAACATCCAGCAGACGGTAATGAGCTTTCCGTTCCTGCACCTGCATCATTTTCACGCGCATCCCGTTTCTGGTACATATTTCCTGAAGCTTTGCCTGTATCTCTCCGGCTCCGGCAGAAAGATTTTTAGGAACTCCCAGCTCCATGGATATTTTATGATCCTGGAGATCTGCCAGAAGCTGGAAATCTCCCAATCCCCTGATCTCAAAGTCCACCAGAAGGCGTATTTTCCTGCCTCCATCTTTTTCTTCTTCTTTTTTCTCCGCGTCCGGATCGATCCAAAATTCAGATACTGCCTCTTTTCCCTGATATTGAAAAGGAAGGACAAAATGATTAACAGACATATATACGCTTTCGTTTACCAGCATCCCTCGCATCAGCTGATAAAAATCCTGTACATGTTCCAGCCCGGCTTCTCCTTTGGCCCCTCTTTCCACAAGTGAGCCAAAAATATCTCCATAAATATTTCCTTTTTTTCCTTTTGAACCGGTAAGTACAGCATACAGTTCTTCAGGCTCTGTTTCAAAAAAACGTTTAAAATCCCTATTAGCTGCCATTTGTTCAAAAAGGCTTCTGAGAAGGGTGCTGCTTCCGTTTTCATAACGTGCCCCATAAAGGATCAGCTGGATCACGCTGCTTCTTACATTGCCATAATCATGAGTACGGGAAATATATCTTGAAAGAAAGGGGACCAGCTTCTGAAACAGAACCTGGGAATTTTCCTTTGTTTCCCCATTTTCTGCCTTCCAGTCCAGCTGATCCAGAATTGATGCGTATTCCTGTCTTGCAGAGGTGTAAAGCATTCCTTTTATTTCATCTGTCAGTTCCTGCATCTGTTCTAAAAGATGCTCACCGCTGGAATAATTGTTGAATACCTGAAGGAATTTGAGGGCTGTTTCCTGCAGGCCTCTGTTTCCTTCCTGCTGCAAAAGAGTTCTCAGGTTTTCAAAGAAAGTACCGGAAAATTTAGTCTGTCCCTGCATTTTTAAAAAATCCAACAGCTGGCCAGGATCTTCAAACCTGGCAGAATCCAGCAGCTGCTGCACCATTTTACCCAGACCTTCATCACCTTTAGCGATAAAGGCTCCATCCCGGAACAGGATCCGGCCCAGGGAATCCTTTATTTCATTTTCCTGCCCCAGCTTCTGAAGAAAGTCAGTATAATTTCCATTATAATTGCGGACGCTGAAGCCACTTTCATTTTCCTGGTCACCAGCGGTACCGCTTTTCTGTCCATCTGCCCGCACTACACGAGATGGGTCAGAAGGATTCTGGATCTGGGAACTGTTCAGGGCGCTTTGCTGCTCCTGGCCTGTATGGACATTTCTATTATCTATATATGTAGAAGGATCTGTTACCTGTAATATATTAGACATGTTTTATCCCTTTTCTTTTTGATTCTATATATTGTAATAATATGAGTTTATCCTGCATACTTCCATATGTTTATTTAGTCGTCGTTTTCCCGTTTTTTATAAATATAATTTTTCTTATATTTTCAAGAAAAAAGGCGATAATTTACATAGATATAGATTCAGTAAGCATGTGAAAATCACAGGATACTTTTGTGGTCCTGCCGTTTTATTTTAAGGTGAGGAGTAATTGTATGAAAATTCAAAATTTTATCCAGGAGCAAATACACATGGAACATGTATCAATGAGACAAAGCAACATTGCTTTGTCTGATAAAATTTCTGCAAAACCGGCTGATCTTGACCGAGCCAGTTTTGAATACACCGAAGGTATTTCGGCTGATGAAACACTTTTCGCACGCTCTCTGGCTCACAGCATTACAGAAGATGTCTGCCGCGAGAAAGGCGTTTCCGTTGAAAAGGTTGCCCAACTGAAAAAACAGGTTGAGGAAGGAACCTACGAACCGGATCCCATGGCCATTGCAAGGGCCATGTATAATCTATGAGGGCGCCTGAAAGCCTGATCCCGGTATTAGAACAGCTGTGTACTGTATTAGAACAGCTATGCCGGGTTGAGGCTGATAAACTAACCGTTGTTTCAGCTGATCATCCTGACCAGCTGGAATCTCTTTTAAATGATGAAAACATGCTTTTACTGCAGCTGCGCGGACTAGATAAAAAACGAAGTGATCTTCTTCGCAGGTCGGGTCTTGAGGGGCTTACTTTCCGCCAGATTTTGATGCAGGAGGACAGCGAGGAGGCTGTGGCACTTCTCTCTCCGATCCTGGAACGGTTATCCAGCCAGGCAGAAAAGCTGAAAAAAGTAAAAGGTGGCACAGACCGTCTGATCCGGATCCGCATGAAACAGTTAGAACAGCGCCTTTCCGGTGCGAAGCAGAGCGATCCTCATGTTTATGACAAATATGTCTGATAAAACTGTGGGGACTGCAGGATACTTATATTTTGGAGGTAATAATATTTTATGGTAAGAGCAACTTTTTCCGGTTTTAATACCGCTCTGTCCGCTCTCCAGGCCAACCAGAAACGTCTGGATATTACAGGACAGAATTTGTCAAATATGAATACTGCCGGATATACCAGGCAGCAGTTAGAGGCATCCAGCCTTAATTATACGAATCCTGTTTCCCATTATTCTAATGGGAATGAAACTGCAGTAGGCTTTGGGGTAAGCATGGACCGGGTCTCACAGATCAGAGATCCTTATCTGGATATCCAGTACCGCAGCCAGTCTGCTGACTGCAGCTATACCAATCGTTTACAGACTGCCCTTAATTCCCTGTCAAAGGTACTGGACGAAACAACCATTTCCGGCATCCGCCAGGCATTTGATGATGTTCTGTCTACCCTTACAAGCATGCAGGATCCTGCAAAGGTATCCGATCCCATCTATGAAAGTGAGCTGCGAACTAAAATGCAGTCTGTATGTAATCTTTTTAACCAGGCATCCAGACAGATCACACAGGCCGAACAGAATGAATTTCAAAGGCTCACAGGGGAAGGCAGCAGTGAACAGGGCGATGTGCAGAAGATCAATGACATCCTCCGCCAGATCGGCGACCTGAACGTGCAGATCAAACGTAACCAGGTTGCCGGTCATCCTTCCCTGGAACTCCAGGATGAACGAAATCTTCTTCTGGATGAGCTTTCCGGTTATATTCCTGTTGAAACCAGATATTACAAGGATGATGCCCATTCCGGGAATAACGCCTATGACTATGATGCAAATGGTGCTGTGATCGGCAAGAAGGATTGGCCTGATGACCTGGAAGTGAGCATGAATTATATTGATGCCCAGGGAAAGAGCCAGAAGCTGATCCTGGTAAACGGATCTGACCTTGGTGCTGACGGTCTCACAAAAAACTACGGTCAGTTAAGTATGTTAAAAGGCGATCACCAGACAGCTGCTTCTGTTTCTGATCCTGCAAACATTTCCATCAAGTTTGAAAAAGCCCCCAGCTATAAAGGGAATGGACAGGCAGCTGCAGATGTATACGCAGAGTTAAAAGGGATCCATTTTGAAGGCGGCTCTCTTCAGGCAAGCCTGGATATGCTCCAGAAAACAGGTACCGGCAATGTGATAAATGGATCTACTGCTGTGGATGATGTCCGTGGATACCAGTATTACTCAGGAAAACTGGATCAGTTAGCTTCCACTTTCGCAAAATCCATGAATGACATCAACAATGGCAAAAACCACACGGATCAGAATCTTTTATCTAATTCCACCGATGACTCAACAACTGGTATAACAGCCGGAAATATCGGTATCAGCAAAGGCTGGACCAGTGGAACGATCCATATTTCTACAGACGGCACCAACCGCACAGATACAATCCTTGATATGATCGCAGCTATGAAGGATACCAAGAAATTGAACGGGAAAACATTTGCTGATTATATGAATAACCTTTCCACCCAGCTGGCATCTGATTCCAGCTCCAACCAGACTGCATTAAAGACGGGCACAACTGTTTTAAACAGTATCCAGGACTCCAGAGACTCTCTTTCCGGTGTCAGCCTGGATGAAGAAGCAACCAATATGATGGCCTACGTTTCAGCCTATAATGCTGCTTCCCGTCTGATGACTGCCCTTGATGAAGTGTTGAATACCCTGATCAGTAATACTGGTGCATAAATATAAGGAGGATTAATAAATTATGAGAGTTGTACGTTCATCTGTTTACCGCAGGTATACTTCTTCTTTAAATGATCTTCAAAGCAATCTGAACAAAAGCATGAACAAGGTTTCTACCGGCGCTGCTTATGAAACAGCTGCTGATAATCCTCTTGCTTATTATCAGGGAAAGAAAATGGATCATTTATATCAGGATGCAAAGAGTAAAAGTTCTATTTTAGGTGATATTAAAAACCGTCTGTACCAACAGGAGCAGGGCGCAAGGGATATCCAGAAAACTTTAAGCAACAGTAAGACTTCCATGCAGTATGTGCTGGATTCCTCCCATAACAGCTCAAAAACTTCTGTCCAGACAAAAAGAGATGCTCTTCTTCAGGATGTGCAGAGCATGGTCAGCAATCTGAACAGCCAGTATCAGGATTTCTATGTTTATGGAGGAAATGATATTACAACAGCTCCGTTTTCTTTAAGCGGAGATGGAAAAACCCTTACTTATACCCATAAGTATTCAGACGGTACCACAAAGACGGTCAATATGACCATGGCTTATGATAAGGGCAAAAATACTTACAGCTATCATTTAAGTGATGATGACCTGAACAGCCTTCTTACAGCCATGAGAGAACAGGGGCGGGTAGATATCGGTTATGGCGATATTTCCAACCGCCAGTCTCTTTTAGATACCTATACCGGAGGACTGAATATGCTTACGGGGCTTACCTCGGATTCTTTAAATGCCATGTCTGATGATGATGCAAAGAAGGCGATCAAAGCTGCCCTGGAAACCACTCCTGTGGCACTTCTCAGCCGTTCGGTTATGGCCTGTGATAATTATATCAATGATACTACGACCGTTGATCAATTTACAGATACTATGGGCAGTGTACTTAAAGATGCAGCTAATACAGAGCATACCATCAGCACCATTTACAGCGACCTTGGCAATAAATATTCCCTGGTAGAAACTACAAAAACCCGTCTTGATACTTTAAGCGACAACCTGACAGAGGAATACAAAGACATTCTCGGAGCTGATCCTTATGAGGCCATCACAGAAATGTTCTCTTACCAGTACTCCTATTCTGCTGCTTTAAAAATGGGGTCAAACCTGATGCAGTCATCTCTTTTTGATTTTATAAAATGATACCGGTACATTGTTTACAAAAAACAAGCAAAAAATAATTTTCTATTTTCAGGTCTGAAGAAGGTGAAAATGTATGAAACCTGTGATTGAAGCAAATTTTAAACCTTTTGAATCTGTCCGTTTCCGTCAAAATGCCAGTCTGGTTTCAAAGGACCAGCTGGCAGCAAGACAGCATCAGGCGATTTCCCAATACCGCCTGAAAGTACGTCAGGCTCAAAATTACGGGATCAGTTCTCCGGAAAGCATGACCTGTATCCAGGATATCAGACAAGCTTTTAATCTCCGGGATACTGTCCAAAGAGTACATGGCACAGCAAACGTCTCTGGATCAGGAAACAGCTTTTGTGATCCATTTTCTGGCAGCCCTGACAATAATGGGCTGTATACCCTTCAGAGAGGTGAATTTGAATTTCGTGTGGCATCTGGCAATCTGGAATACATACCAGCCCTGGAAATGACCATCATAACCTCTTATCCAAAAGTAGAGTTTGTGTATACCGGCACCCCCAATTATGTTCCACCAAAAAAAGAGCCGGATTCCCCTGCTCTTAATGTTACCATATAAAAACTGACCCCCGGAGGCTTATGCAATCATGAAGATTGATACAAAATATTACGGCGAGATGGATTATACGAAAGACGAGCTGGTTGTATTTCCAGATGGTTTATTTGGTTTTTCCCAGTACCATGACTATCTTCCCCTCTCTATGGAGGAAGATGACAGTTCCCTGCTGATATTGCAGTCTGTAGACGAACCTTATGTAGCCTTTTTTCTCATCGATGCAGCAGCACTCTTTCCTTCTTATTCACCGGTTCTTCTACCGGAAGAATTATCCTTTCTGGAAGTAAATTCCAGTGATGAATTGTCCTATTATGTCATATGTGCTGTAAAGAAGGATTATCTGGATGGAACCGTCAACTTGAAATGTCCTCTTGCCATTAATCCGGATACCCGCAAAGGAATCCAGGTGATCTTATCCAACGCTGACTATGATTACCGCCATACCTTACGTTCTCTTCTTGGTAAAGAGATAAAGGAACAGGACACTAAAAAAGGAGATAAATAGCCATGCTGATACTGAAACGTAAAAAAAATGACAGTATCCTGATCGGGAATGACATACGCATCACTGTACTTGACTGCGACAATGGATCTGTCAGCCTGGCTATAAATGCCCCGAAGCATATTTCTATTTTGCGGGAAGAATTGACAGAAGCAGAACGCAGCAACCTGGATGCCTTATTATCTGATACAGATTCACTGCGCTCTATTGAAAAAGGACTGAATTCTTATATGAAGAAATAGACCATAAGCTTAATGACCCGCAAACGGGTGAATACTGATAAAATGACTCTTATCTGCTAAACCAAATATCATATAGCTCTTTCAGCTGCCGGCGTACGAGAGAAAAAAACTCTCTCAGACGCCGGTAAAATAATGCTCTTTTTTCCATGCGGTTTTCCCGCTCTTCTTCTTTTAATATGTCTGATCTAAGATCCAGCGCCTGTTCATCTGTTTCCGGCCCAAATTTCCCTGTCATGCCGTAGAATACATTTTTCTCCAGTATATCAAATACCTGGAGTTCTTCTTCCTCTGTCTCCATGCTGGCACATTCTTCCCGTGTTCCAAACCACATATAGCTTAAATGCAGAAGCTTCTGCGCCAGTATATTTACTTTAAATTCCTTTAGCCGGTTCTCAAGCTCCTGAAACTGGTCTTCTTCTGCTGCTTTTCTGTAAAATACATATAAGTCTGTCAGATGGCGTATCTGCAGATGTCCTGTTACATATAGGTAAGCAGACTGGATCATCAGATAGACTAGCTGGTCTATGGCATTCCATTCATAAATGTAGTTTTCATTTTCTTTCAGGAAAGCACGCTGGATCAGCTTTTCCATCCCCCTCTGGTATACCTGGGTTTTAAAAGGAAAGGTATGATAGATCTCCACAGAAAAGCGGCCTGGTATACGCATCTTTTCACCCACTCCCGGATAGAGCGTATCCGTTTCGTAGCCTATATTGACCAGATAGCCTTTTGCAAAAAGATAATCTTCCGGGTCAAGAAAAAAAAGCTTCAGAGAGCTTTCCCCCGCCATTTCCTCTCTTGGATACAGCTGTCTGCGGCTGCTGGAGGAAAGGACGAGTACCGGGATTTTTTTTAATTCCAGAAGGACCAGTATCTCCCGTTCTCCTTCTGTGCAGCTTTCGTTGAATTTCAGAATATCACTGTAGCGCTCATAAAAGCGTGTTTTCCACCGTTCCGGTATTTTTTCATTATTTCCAAGGATTGCAAGATAGATCAGGTTTGAAATTTTATTATAATCTGCAACCCGGAACAGCCTTTCCCAGTCCAGATTTCCATGAAGCGGCTTTAAATCATCCTGGCGCATAACAGATGCAGCCATATTTACCAGTATGCGGCCTTCATAAAAGTTTTGATTTTCCATTTAACTTCACCTGTTTTTTGATATTCTTCTGTTAAGTCCCCCATCGATCCTGCGTATCTTATCTAAAAGCTTTTCTGTGCGGCAACGCAGATCCTCAATACGCTTCTCCAGCATTTTTTCCTGCTCTGTCTTTCCTTTAAAACAGCTTTTTACATTCTTTAATGGACCTTTAGCCAGATCTCGTAGATACCGGGCCTGAAGGCTGTTTCCCGCAGTCTGCAGGATGATCTGTTCTTCACAGTCTGCATGGCGCTGCAGCTGTTCTCCCCTCATATCTAAAAGAAGAGAAGCGGAGACTGTGTCGCCGCGCTCCACTGCCTCCGCCAGTTCTTCCGTCAGACTACAAACTTCTCTTAATATATTATATCTCCTTTGAAGATATATCAAAATTGTTTCCAAGTCTGCGCTCATATATTCTCCTTTAACCGAAAACACTTCGTTCTCTCACAATATGCTGATCGCCGGAAATCTTTCCTGCCTGGTTAAATGCATCTCTTAATTCAGAAAGTATGTGGCTGATCCTTGGAATCTCTTCTGCCCTGCGTTCCCTTCCTGCTTTAACACGGCTGATATCATAGATCAGGTACTCATAGATACGTTTCAGATCCTTGCTGATGGGATACTGCATATCCAGTATCTGTATTAAATACCGGACGATCCGTCCTGTTCTTTCGAGACATTCTTCAAAAGTCTCATATTTTTTATCCTCAAGTGCGATCTGTGCCATTTTCAGACGCTTCACTGCTTCGTCATACAATAAAAGCAACAACTCCAGATTGCTCATAGAATAGATCGTACTTTCCTTGTACTGCTTAAACTTTTCATACATGTTTCCTTACCCCCATCAGCCACCTAACTGTGACAGGTAGCTGGACTGTGAATTCATCTGATTGATCAGCCTTTCCATCTGCGTAAACTGACTGATATAACGGTCCTGCTCAGTTGACAGCTGGGACTGCAGGTTTGTGATGGTTTCCTGCATATCCTTTAATTCTTTATAAATACTGTTGTTAGTCAGGGTCAGGCTTAGTTTTTCAGATCCTGCCTCTTCAATAAGCACACCATAGGAATTTCCATTCCTGCTTGCATATCTGGTGGCATAAGTAGAAAGAGTACTGTCTATGGTGTTTACAATACCATGCGTGCCTGTGAACAGGTCTGATACCTTTTCCGGATCACTGTCCATGGCAGTTTTAAACTTTTCTTCATCAAATACGATCTTTCCACCTGCTGTGTAATCATCTGAGAAGGAAATTCCGATCTTTTCAAGATCGTCATAAGAAACACCGTTTATCATCATTGAAGAGAAAATGCCCTGGGTAGCATTATCCAGGTCTTTTAAAGCGCTGCTGTTGTACAGAATACCCTCTTTTGCCTTATCCTCCCAGTTTTTAATGGAGGTTTCATTCATTTCATTTTTCTGGTCATCTGTCAGAGGCTTATAATTACTGTCCGGCTTGGTTGTTGCCTGGGTGCGGACCTCATCGATCATGGCATTATAAGCTTCAATGAATTTCTTTACAGTCTCTGTCACCTTTTCTGTATCTGCCGAAGCAGTAAAGCTGACACCGCCTTCTGCTGTTGCAGAGCCTGTATTAAATGTATTCGTGGCTCTAATATCCAGACCGTCAATGGAGAAGGTATTGCTGCTGCTGGTAATGGTGGTCTGTACACCATTATAGAGAATACTCATCTCACCATCTGTACCATCTGTGCTAACCCCGCCGAAAATGAGATTTGCTGCATCAGTAGTATCTTTTGGATCTGCACCAAGGGTGATCTTACGGCCCTCACCTTTTTCATTGGAAGAAAGAACAAATTTATTTTCCCTGCCCAGATAGGTGGCAGTTACTCCTGCATCTTTATTATTATTGATCGCAGTAAGCAGTCCGTCTACTGTGGTATCTGCAGTGATATTATCTATTTTTGCACCATTGACTGTAAAGTTTTTTAATGCGTCGTTTAATTTCTCTTTTGTATCGTATTTTCCCAGTCCCAGTTTGACCCTGTTCTCCCACAGGCTGCTTCCTGTACTGATCTTGTTTGACTGGGTAGATGTGATACCCAGGGCATTCTGGAGTTCCTTTGAGTCTGCGGATATCTGTAATGTCTGTTTGTTGTCTTTTGCAGTAAACGTCAGGCTGCCATTTTGACCCTCACCTACAGTAACCTTTCCTGAACCGAAGGCTTTATCCAGCTTATTCTGTAAGCTATCCTTAAAAGCTTTAAAATCTTTTATCTCTTCCTTATCGCCGATCAGTTCAATATTCTTTGTCTGTCCGCCATAAGAAACAGAAATTGATTTTCCCTTAAGATAGCCGGAAAGGGGCTGCTTTGTTATAGCTGCAGCCTCGAATGAAGATGTATGGTCGTTAAATTCCTTAAGTGAAATGCCGTTATCTATTTCATCCTGATTCATGTTGCCGGAATTAAAGCCAAGACTCTTTAAAGCAGATGATGTTCCCCTGATCACATAGCTTTTTCCTTTATCGGTAATACTGTCTGTCTGACTGATCTGGATCTGATCACCATTCAGTGTAAATTTAATGCCGCTCTTTCCATCTTTTCCGAGAAATCCCTGGGAATCAAGGGCTTCATTCAGCTGTTCTACTATCTTGTCAGAACTAGCCGTATAATCAATGGTAACTGTCTCTGTTTTTCCACCGTCCAGCTTTTTTTCATAACTGGTGGGGAACGTAAAGGTTGCTTCCTCTGTGAATTTCTTATCTGTAATACTGTAGGTTCCAAATGTCAGCTTCGTTCCGGAAAGATTGGAGGTCTTTACTTCTTTATTTTCAAAATCAGACGCGCTGATGCCGCCTAAGGTAATAGCTGAATCTGTTTTCTTTTCGCCGGAGATCAATGTGGCAGATGTTGCTAATTTGTTTACTCCCAGAACTGATACTCTGGATGCAGTGTCTGCATTTCCTGTCGCTGATATATATTTTGTATAGTCAGGATCTCCCTGTACACTGACCTGGTTTTTTGCAAAGAAATCACTGTTTTTTAAGCTCTTTGTTGCTGAATAGCTAAGGTAATTGTCCTGAAGATCTATGATCTTATTGCTGATAGAACGATATGCATCCCGCTTCCATTCCAGTTTTGTCATAGCCTGTTTCTTGGATGTGATCTTGGATGTTGTTCTTGCTGTCATCTGTTCGATCAGTGCATCCCTGTCAATACCGGAAGCTAAACCACCAAATCCTCTTAAAGCTGTATTTCCAAGACTGCTGCTTGTTCTTGATACACTTGACATATCTGCTGCTCCTTTCAGTCATGTGATGTCGCGGAGTACATAAAATGCGCCGCTTCTGTATACTTTATCCCTGTGATCCTATAGATTCTATATACATATTTCGGCGCAGCATGAAAATTTATAAGATATGGCGTGGATGTTCTTTTACTTCCATACAGGCTCTCATGGACTGACTTAAAACAGCCACACGGAATTTATTGCGGTAAAAGGTTAACAGCATCGGGACTGTCGTATTATCTGCTACAATATATTTGGGCGGCAGCCTGGTAAGCATCAGCGCCTTCACATCTGCCTGACAGCGGCTGCAGGTACAGGTGCCATTGCTTTTTAAGGCGTCAAGGATCAGTTCCGGAGTAAGGATCTCCTCCATGATATTTACGACCCGGTAACTTGGACCATCTTCCTGCTTCTGCTCTTCCTGTTGTTCCGGTTCTTTCTGTACAGGTGTCCCTGCGTTTGTTTTGGGCTGCTCTGTCTGTTCTTCTGTCTGTTCTTCCGGCTGTTCTTCCTGCTCCCCGGGCTGTTCTGCCTGCTCTTCTGTCTGTTCTTTTTCCAGCTCCTGGATCAGATTCTTCTGGATCTCTTCTGCCAGCTTTCCTTCTTCTCTTGGATCAACTACAGTCACATTAGCGGAAGGCACTCTTACCGGTTCTTCAGCAGCTGATCCTTCCTGCTGTGTTTCACCGGAAGCTGAAGAAGGCGGCTGTGTTTCGCCAGAAGACGCAACTGGCGGCTGTGAACCTGTGATAAGGTTCAGCACATGTGAGGTTTTATTTGTTTTTTTTGCCATATTATTTCTCCCTGAAACCTATGATCTTTTCTACCTCATCTAAAAACTTTCCATAATCCTTTACAGCTGATGCTCTCGGACTGTACTCAAAAATACTTTCTCCATGGGCCGGTGCTTCCGCAATCGCCACTCCGGACCTTATTTTTGTGTCAAATACCCGGGTTTCCAGCTGCGCGGCCAGCTGCCCTGCCATTTCCAATACATCCCTGCAAAGACATGTTCTTGGATTAAAGCGGTTTAGCAGGATACCCATGATCTTAAGGCCGGGATTGATCTGTATGCGGACAGATTCTACTGTTTCCTTTAACTGTGACAGTCCAACCAGACTGAGGATATCCGATGCCATTGGTATAATAAGATAATCAGAAACTGCATATGCGTTAACTGTGAGAAGATTTAAGGCAGGGGGTGTATCGATCACAATATAGTCATAAAAATCCATTACCGGCTTTAAAACATTTTTTAAAATAGATTCTTTTTCTTCTCCCGGATTATACTCCAGACCACTGCTGCTTAATGTAATATCAGAAGGAAGGATATCGATCCCTTCTGTGCGGCTGATAGCCTTTTGTATGGATATATCTCCTTTTAATACATCCAGTATAGTAGATCCTCCTTCGGTATCCAGACCAAGGCAGAATCCAAGATTTCCCTGGGGATCCAGGTCTATACACAGAACCTTTTTACCTGCCATCGAAAATCCTGCAGCCAGCGCTGCTGATGTTGTGGTCTTTCCCACACCGCCTTTTTGATTTGAAACCGTAATGACCATTTATGTATCTCCTTTTATCCTCTTTTCTGCATACAATGACACAGGTGCCAGCCGTTTTTCTGGCACCATGATATCAGAAAAATACACTGTATTATTCGCCAAGGCGTTCCATGGATTCCTCTACCTGTTTTACCAGCTCCTGGATTTCCTGATATACAGCTGCTGACTCATTTGCCATACGGCCGATCTCATCTGCCACAACACCAAAGCCTACACCTGCTTTTCCGGCACGGCCTGCTTCAATGGCCGCATTCAGGGAAAGCATTTTTTCCATCGTGGCTGTCTGCTCCAGTCCCTTTGCCTTATACTTGATCTGTCCTACTGCATCCCGTACTTTCTTTTCCTCTTTTGCAAATGCTTCTACGCTGTCTGCATTGCTCTTCCGGTAATAAAGGGCATTAGCCCACAGATTCAGCATCTCAGCTAAAAGCTGTCCACCGGCACTTACTACTTCCTGGCTTGGGGCTGAATCATCCGGGTAATCTCCAAGGACGATACCGCCGATCACTGTACCTGCACGGAATCCTCCTACTGTAAGATCCTGGGTAAACTCTCGCAGCTCATTATGTTTTCCATTGGTATACCTGCTGTAAAAGCTGGTAAAGGAGTTTCCTCTCGTAATGTATTTTCCTTTCATATCCACTACTGCTGCTGTCATGCCTGTGACCGTTAAAAACAGATCCTGGATCCGCTGAAGTTCTTTTATATCCAGGATCTGACGGATATCCAGATTTTCTGTACTTTCATCTTTTGTAACGGTATCCATATAGGAAGTTTTCCCTGATACAGCTGATCCTGTTGCCGCTTTAGAAGCTGTATCTTCATTTTTGGTCCCATTCTGGATCCACTGGGCCAGCTTGCGGTCTGTTGCCCGGATATGCTTAACCAGCACGCTTACCATATAGTTGATCTCGCCCAGGGAATTGATCGTCGGACCTTCCTGCTCCAGTTTTATAATGGCATCCCCCAGTTTCTGTTTATACCATTCATGAAATTTATGATGTTCTGTATATTCCGGATATTTTGACTGCTTCTGGAGATCCTCCTCATCTGAAAAGTGTTTCGTTACATATTCAACAAGAAATTCTCCCAGACTTGAGAGATTTTCTCTTCCCTTTCCTTTTGAGCATGCATCCAGAAGGGTATTGACTTCGTCAAAAATCTTCCTGTGCTCACTGTCGATCAGTTCATTTCCTGTTACAAGATCCTGTGTTAATACATATTTTTCCATCCTTAGAGTCCTCCTTACTGCTGACTGTACTGTTTTTTAAAACGGGCAAGCAGTTCATCCATTACTGTGATCAGATGCCCGATCTCCGGCTTGGAAAGCTGTTCGTCTGCACCTAATTCTTTCCCCTTCTGCCTCATCTGCTCATTGATCAGGGAAGAGAAGATGATAACCGGGATCTTCTTTAAATGTTCGTCATCCTTGATCAGCTTTGTAAGCCTGTGGCCATCCATTTCCGGCATTTCGATATCTGTAATGACCAGATTGACCTTATCATACAGATCAGAATCATTATGTATTTGTGAAAGGTAATCCCATGCCTCCTGGCCATTGGAAAAATTCTTTACATTGGTAAATCCGGCCCTTTCCAGGGAATCATCGATCATTTTACTTAAAAGAATGGAATCTTCCGCGATCACAATAGGACTGTTGCAGATAGGACGGTCTCCCATCTTATCTACATCTGTCACCTGTATAGTTGTTTCCGGTGCGATCTCTGCCACGATCTTTTCAAAATCCAGGATGATCACCAGCTCTTTTCCGCACTGGGCAATACCGGTAGCAACACTGTCATCTCCATTTGCAATGGTCTTATCTGGCTTCTGTATATCTTTCCATGAAATCCTGCTGATACCTTCGATACTGTCTACCCGGAAAGCGACCGTCATTTTATTAAAATTTGTTACGATAAACAGATCTCTTGGCCCATTTTCCCGGTCATTTCCTGTAAGATATTTTGCCAGGTTGATCACTGTGATCAGCTCATCCCTTGGTTTAAAGATGCCTTCTACTGCCGGGTTTGCATGAGGCATCGGTTTTACCTTTTCACTCATGATGATCTCCTGGACTTTTGCCACATTAATGCCATAAAATTCACCCAGAACTGTGAATTTCATTACTTCAATCTCGTTTGTTCCTGATTCTAAAAGAATCCCTTCTTTTTCATTTTTGACCATGATCTTCTCTCCTTTTTTCTGTAAACAGGCATGTCACAGATGGTGACACCACCATAAATGAAAGCCCTGGCTATAGATGGCGTTCCGGTCGTCCCACTGTACGCACGATCACATCGCCTGTTGCAAGATCTAAAAGCATGGTACGGGCATAATTTCCTCCTGTATCCTCTGCTGCGATACAGATTCCTTCCTGGGCCATGACTTTTTTTACACTTTCTGCATTTCTCTGCCCGATATTTCCAAAGCTGCTGTTTCCGCTGATCTCAAACATCTTGGCTCCCCCTGCAATCTTAACTACCATCCGGCTTTTTACCATACCGAATATTTTCAGCTTTCTGAGGGTTTCCCTGATGCCGCTGTCTGCAAATTTAAATGGATTGGAATCCTTTCCTTCAAACTGTGCCGGAAGCATGATGTGCAGAAGTGCTCCCAGACGGGTAACCGGATCATAAAAGGTTATCCCGATACAGGAACCCAAAGCATAGGTTATGATCCTTCCTTCCCCTCGTGAAAACTTCATATCACCGATTCCTACTTTTAATTCTGTGCCTCCGATCATTATGAAACTCCCAACCTCTCTAAAATATCGTTTAGAGAACGAATGTCCGGCAGCATGAGCAGCCAGTCAGAAAGTGCTTTTCCGCCGATCACAAAATCTGCATTGCAATACATCAGTTTATCTGTTTCATATCCATACTCAGCAATAGGTACCATTAAGATCCCACCCAGCATGTTGATGGTAGCACTTGGAACAGACAGTTCCACCTCTACATTTACAAGTTGTGAAAAAGCATTTATATAAGAACAGATAATGATGTTTCCTACTTCTACCAGTGCTGATCTGGCCATTTCGTCCATATCCAGAAAGGACTTATAACGGCTTCCAAGCAGTTTTTCCAATACCTCATTTGCAAAATCCAGGTCGAAAAGGAACAGCATCAACCCCTCAATATCACCTGACATTTTTACAAGGGCTGCTGCAACAAGCTCCTCCGCATCACCGATCCGGTTCATGGCATCATTGTATCCAAGGATATTCACAGATGGGATCGAGATCCGGACTTCTTTCTGCAGAAGCTTGGAAAGAGCAGTTGCTGCATGACTAGTACCGATACTGCCGATCTCCCGCATTACATCCAGAGCCTGCAGGTCCATATCTTCATATCGCTTTATTTCCATTTTTTACCTTATCCTCTCAGTGAATTGATCGTTCCCTCTATATCATCTGATGTAGTGATCATTTTTACAGCATAAGAAAAGGCTCTCTGGCATTCGATCACATGGACCATTTCTTTTGCCATATCGGTGCCTGAATTCTCCAGTGCCCCTTTTTGCAGGACCGCATCTGATTTTAAAGAAGCTTCCATTCCATCCTGTGCTTTATATTCATTATCTCCTACGCTTAAGAGACGGCTGGGATTTGAAAATGTGTATACACTTACCTTAGGAAGGTCAGTATCATCCTCTGTGCTGTCTGTATCATCTGTATCGTAGTCATCGTCTTCTGACTCTGATTCCTCCTGCAGCTTTTCTACATCTGTTACTTCCAGCTTAAGAGGCTGCCGGTTCTGGTCCAGCACCAGCTTTCCATCTTCTGTTGTAAGATAAAATCCATCTTCACGTTCTCCCCTGTGAAAATGACCGTTTCTTGTATAGGTGATCTCACCTGACGCAGGATCCTGTATCATAAAAAATGCATTAGGCTCCATAATTGCATAATCATATTCTTTTCCGGTCTGAGTAGCACCGGCTGTACTAAAATCCGTCCAGGTACGCTCCAATCTGGCTCCTGAACCTGTCTGCAGCTCTGTCTGGGCATTTTCAGAATCATTAAGATTATAGTGGATCAGTTCAGAAAAAGCCGCTGTTTTAGGTTTAAAGCCTGTATTGTTGATATTGGCCAGGTTATTGGATACAACTGACAGTTTTTTTGTAAACTGTCCGGCTCCTGCTGCTCCTGTATAAAATGACATATTCATTTCTTTATCCTCCTTACAGCTTACCGACATCTGACACAGACTTACTCATGATCTGATCATACATTTTCAGTGACTGGGCTGCGCTTTGAAGCGCTCTCTGGGATGACATCATAGCTGTCATCTGCTCCACCATGTCTACATTGGATTTTTCCAGCATTTTCCATTGAACAGTTGTATCTGCAGGCGTTGTTTCTGCCTGTGCAGTAGAGAAAAGTCCATTATCCTCTGCATGAAGCTGCCCCTGATCTGGAAAATCCACTACTTTCAAAGTTCCATAATCCTCTATGGTAACTTCCTGGCTGCCGCTTTCTTCACCATCAGACTGATTTGTAATAGCAGCAGTAATGTGTCCTTTGGAATCAACTGTAAAGTTCTCATTTTTGATCTGGACAGGCTGTCCTTCTTTGTTTAAGACTCTTCCTGCCTGGTTTAAAACCAGATATCCATCTTTATCTACTGAAAATGAACCATTCCTTGTATACCGGATGCCCTGTGATGTCTGGATGCAGAAAAAGCCATTTCCATTTAAGGCAAAGTCATAGATCCCATCTGTCTGTTCCAGACCGCCCTGGTCATAATTGGTATAAACCTGCTTTGCTGTCTTTATTTTTGAAACAGTTGCCAGCTGGGTTGGATTTTCTTTGCTATACTGTCCTGTAC
>ERZ773190.1450-NODE-1450-length-22610-cov-4.461937_pt1 | contig 22610 bp, 17 predicted proteins | sample MGYA00511111_ERZ773190 | MGnify/ENA primary metagenome ERZ773190 (study PRJEB29015, sample SAMEA2737777) | human gut metagenome | biome: human gut; feature: human-associated habitat; material: faeces | place: China | collected 2012 ... | reverse complement strand
GTATATCTTATTATTACTCATATCACTTCTTTTATGGGACGACCATCAATGGGATTGACAGTTCAAATAAGACAGCATATGAGGTTGAGCAGGAGATTGCTGGGAAAAAGGAGAACTATACTATTCAGGTAAGGGCAAGAATGCAGGACCCGCAGGCCATTACAGGAAAAGACATTGATTATAAATACGTATCCAGCGGTGCGGTTCTCCAGCTGCTGAAAACTCAGAAATCATGGGAATGGATCGGCAGTCTTTTTGAAACAAAAAACTATATGGTTCAAGAAGAGACTTTTTTCAGCCGGGAGAAACTGGAAGAACAGGTAAATTCATTAAATTGTGCGAAAAAAGAGAATCAGATAGCACCGGAAAATGCGTATGTAAGTTTTGTTAACTCAGAATTCACTATTGTGCCAGAAACGGAAGGCAACGAATTAAATACCAAAGAAGCTTATCAGATGATATGCAGGGCAATCGATAACGATGCGGCAGAGGTAGATCTGGAAAGTGATCCAAAGGCTTATAAGAAAGCAGATGTGACGAAAGAAAGTTCAGAGCTTCAGAATATGGTAAATACATATAAGAACCTGACAAAAGCAAATATCACATATACATTTGGAGACGAAACGGTAACACTCGATGGGAATACCATCAAAAACTGGCTGCAGTTTGACGAGAAAGGGCAGTTGCTTCCGGATGATGGAGCCTTCAGGCAGCATGTAGTGGATTATGTGGCACAGCTTGCAGCAGATCATGATACAGTTGGCACTGAAAGACAATTTGAGACCACAAGCGGAAGGATTGTGTATGTATATGGCTCAGCCTATGGATGGAAGATTGATCAGGACAAGGAAGCAGCACAGTTCATGCAGGAAATTCAGTCAGGAACCCAGACAACCAGGGAACCGGTATATTCTATGAGAGCAAATGCACATGGGATCAATGATCTCGGAGATACATATATAGAGGTAGATCTTACAGAGCAGTATATGTGGTATTATCAGAATGGAAATATTATTTTTCAATCAGAAATCGTATCCGGACTGCCAGGTGATCCGGATAGAAAAACACCCCCTGGAATATTCACACTGAATTCAAAGAGCAGTCCGTCCGTGCTGCGAGGTGAAATGACAGCAAATGGAACCTATTCTTATGAACAGCCGGTAACGTACTGGATGCCATTCAATGGAGGAATTGGCTTTCATGATGCAGACTGGCAGCCGTACTTTGGTGGTGACAGATATCTTACAGGTGGTTCTCATGGATGCATCAATCTTCCCCCGGAAAATGCCGGGCAGCTTTATAGTCTTATTCAGTATGATGTCCCGATAATTTGTTTTTACTAATTCTATATTATTCTGCCAGACGGCTTTAATTAATATGTTTTCAATCCGCCGGATATTTGTTTTTGGAAAAGAAGACCTCATTTTTAAAGAATAAAAAAATACCTGTGATGTGGGCAAAACTTTTTCAGGATCTTTTAAAAGATTGTGACCGGGAGATATATTCAAATCCGCAATTTTATACATGGAAGAAAACAAAGTAATAGCAAGTCGAATGGCTGTGTATTAAAATTAGGTAATGTAATTGAAGAAAAGATATGATATCATATGGGTAACAAATTGAACTGTGTGTGGAGGTGATGGCTGTGAAGAAAAAAGTGACAATAGTGTTGGTCATTATTAGTATTGTTGCTATAAGTACAATGATTATATTTTCAACATATAAGTCTTCAGAAGCCTGTCGAAAAGCAAATGCCGCGATACAGTGGGATTGTTCTGTAACCTGTGCGGAAGAGTCAACGCCTGATTCTTATGTAATTACATATTCTGATGCAAAAATTTTATCCAAAACAGGCGTGTTGACGGTTCAGAACAGAAACGATTTTGATATTATTGTGTATTTGCTCTGCGAAGGAAAACAGGAACTCGTGTCTGGCAGGATTCCTGCAGGTGGCTGCTATTCTTTTCTGAACGTTACAGATGAAGAATACACGGTAGGCATCCATGCTGATGTTGATGAAAATACGGATATAAAAGTATTTGTATATGACGGAAAAGACACCGAACCATATACAAGATAATTGATAAGACAAAGGAATATTGAAAAAAATATTCGCAGATATTTTGGGATATGAAGTTCAGGAATGGATAATGGATTTAGAAGCATTAGGAATTCACTCATATGACTTGGATGATCTGGCACAAACACAGAAAACATTCCACTGCCGATAAAAAAGGCAGCTTTTCCCTATATCTACACGCCATAGGTATCGAAAACCTATGGCGTTTTTTATAAAATTTTTTCTTGAAAGCAAATGGCTGTTTTTCAAGTCTAATAATTATAAGAAGAAAAGGAGGTACTTTATGGATGCTTTAATAACAGAGGCTAAAAATGGAGATAAAGAAGCATTTGTCAGATTAATCCGGATGAATAAGCAGAGCCTGTATAAGACTGCCTGGATTTATCTTCGGGATGAGCAGGACATTGCTGATGCCCTGCAAAATACAATCCTATCCTGCTATGAAAATATACAGAGACTGAGAGAACCGAAGTATTTTAAAACCTGGCTGATGCGGATCCTTATAAATGAGTGCAAGGACATTCTCCGCCAAAAGAACCATGCAGCAGAACTGGATGATTTTGCAGAAGGTGTACATTGTGAAGAACTGAATCTCTGTGAATGGAAACAATTGCTTTTATGCCTGGATGAAGAAAGTAGGAAAATCGTGGAACTCTATTATTTTGATGAGTTTTCAGTTAAGGAAATCAGTGCCCTTCTTGAAATGAACAGCAATACCGTATCAACCAAACTTTCCCGGGCAAGAGCAAAATTAAAAAAGGTGATCAGGAGGTGAGACTATATGAGGGAAATCAGAAGGATTTTAAAAGAAGAAACTGCAATACCGGAAAATATTGATAAAGCCATGGAAGATGTTCTGAGTGGAATTTTAAATTCCCCAGACGAGAAAACAACGGGGGCTTTAAGTAAAAAAACAGATGGAGAAAGAACGAAAAATTCAGGAAATAAGAAAAAAATAATTCGGATTCTTCTTCCGGTAGCTGCTATATTAGGAGTTAGTACTGGTGTACTTGCAACAAATATCGGACGACTGTATAAAGAACTTGAACAACAGGGTGTCGCTGAACAGGAGGCAGCTCAAATGGTTGTCACAGAACCTGAGTCAACTGCAGAAAATGTGGAAAATATTACTTCTTATTCAATAACGCCCGAGGAGGTCGATTGGAATCAGTCCATGCTGACTGTTAAAGAAGCGTATTTTGATGGCGGCGGTTTAAGTTTTGTGGGAGAACCTTCCAATGAGGCAAAGAATTATATGATCACTTGCCGTGATCATGCAACGGTGAATGGAAAAGATGCACTGGCTTCTTTAAATAAAATAGAAGGAGAAGATCTTTATTATGGGCATATTACTTTGTATGATGACGCTTTGATTGAGAAAATATTAAATGAAGATTCTGAAGTAGAACTTTCCATGACTATTCAGGCATATCCTGTTTATGACGGTAAAATTTATTATACCTGGAAAGACACTGAAGCCTACGAAAAGATTTTTAAAATTGGTTCTTTTACAGATTCAGAAGGAAGGGTTTCTTATGCACTTCCTGCGGAGGACGTTTACAGAGGATATACGCCTCAGACTCTTACGTTAACCCTTCCATTAAAGGATGAAGTAAGGGATATCATTGAAAAATATAGAAAAGAAGGGAAATTGCAGGCTGCTGACACCGGAATAGAACCATCTTCGGGTGAGAGTATGCAGAACACAACAGATTTGGATAATTCGTCAAATACTACGAGTGTAAATGAAAAATATGATCCGGAGAAAACAATGTTACAGGTAAAGAAAAACTATGTAACAGCTTCTCTGCCAGGGAAATCAGGAACCCTTACAATAGAAGCTGATGTTACCGGGAATACTGATGACGTTTCAAAGGGAGTTCTGAAAAAATGCAATATATCAGAGAAAGACATCTGCTCCTGGTTTGGTGGGAAAGATGGATGGGAAAAATCTGTAACAGATGAAACAGTCTGGGAAAATAAAGAAAAAGGACTGCAGTTATTTATTTCGGATGGGATGATAGAGTGTGATGGATTAAGTGAAAAAGATATGGGATTTTTAGGCGAGAATACGGAAGATGAGAAATTAAATATTATAAATCAACTGTTTTCCAAAGCTGATTTATCTGGAACTTCTGTAAGAAAATCAATTAGCGACATGACGGAAGGATATGATTATTACGACACAGAAGTTATGTTGAATGGAATACCGGCAGGTGGACTTTCTCAGTATCATTACCAGGGAAGCGCAGGATTTGGTCTCAAGCCTGAAGACTGCTATTTCAAAATACCGATCCCGCTTCAGGTGAAAGAGAAAGAAACAGTTACTATGCTTCCCATGGAAGAAATTATGAAATCGGTGGAACAATATGTAAAAGAAGGAAAAATCGGATTTTTTACGGAAGAGGACACGACGGAGAAAACAGAACCAATCACGATTCCAGTTACGAAAATCCGCCTGAAATATTATATTGATGAAACTGCAGATGGAATTGTTTACAGACCTGTATGGAGTTTTTGCTGTCCCTACCAATGGAAGGATTCACCAGAAGAACAGGAATTGTTTTATATAGACGGAGAAACCGGGGCTTTGATCCGGGACGCATTTGGATGGTAGACATGAAAAACAAATTTTATGGGGAACATGACCATGGATGATGCTATAGCTTCTAAGGCAAAGTTTTCGTCATAGGCCTTGCATCTGCTTGAAGATAGTTAAGAATAGTTAAGGTACAGTTAAATGAACAGGTAAGAATTAAATGTTATTGTATAAGTACATTCTAAGAGATAACTCTTAGAAAATAATACATGAGGAGAAAAGTAAAGGAGCATTTATGAAAATAAAATGTACGTTCCATATTGCAATAGCATTCATTCTTATTCAGCTTACGGATGAATTTAGTATAGCATTTGCATATGGGATATGTGAGAAGAATCCATATGTGAGAATTCTATATGTGACATTTGCGATTTTGAGCCTGCTGACCATGATATATTTATATACGAAGTATATTATAAGAATTCAAATGCAGGATTTGTTTTTAGGAATGCCGCTTCCGAAAAAAAAGTGGTGTATAACAGCGGTATTAATGCCGGTATTAATATGCCTTTTTTATATATTTTTTACAAAGGGAACATTTGAAAAAGGAAACCTTACATATAAAGAAATCATAGATGTAGTTACAATTTCTATTTTATCATCAGGTATTAAAGCGGCAGTAACAGAAGAAATTGTCTTTCGTGGTATGATTTTAAGATTGCTTCAGAATACTTTTGGAAAGAAATGTGCAGTGTTTGTTTCAAGTTTTTTATTCGCTGTTTATCATTTTGATGGGATTGATACTTCTGATATAAAAAAAGTAATTATGATGATTATTTCTGTTGAAATTGCAGGAATTGCATTGGCACTTGTTACAGAGCAGACAGGTTCTATATGGTCTTCGGTTATGATTCATTGTCTGTATAATATTCTATCAGGAGAAAGCCAGATTTTTCATATTGATGTGGCACAGAACTTTCCTGCAATATGGATGTATACTGTAAACAGTAAAAATATGTTGCTTACAGGAATTAATGGTTCGGTAGGGTTTACAGCTTCAATTCCAACAATGGCAGGATTTACCGGGATCATATTAATGGTGATTTATGATGAAAAAAAGAAAAAAACATATGGGAAAAAGTTGTAGTAAAATTATTCTTCTGATTTTAATTCTGGCAGCATGGATAGTTGTGACAGTAAGAGCGAAAAAAACTGAAGAGGGTATTATATTGACAGATGCTTACAAAAAACAGATAATGGAAAGTGCAGAGTGGAAGAAGATATTTTTACATACAGAAAATTATCCGGATATTCTTTTAGAGGATTTAAAAAGAAATCCGGAAATGCTGGAATTTGTCGAAGGATACAATGATGTACATAAGAAGTCTTCTGAAGGACTTACATTTGAGGAACGGAAGAAAAAAGTTCCTTTATTTATTCAATGGGATAAAAGATGGGGATATGAACCTTATGGAACAAGTGATATAGGAATTTCCGGATGTGGTCCGACGTGCATGGCAATGGTAATATACAGTTTAACCAGAAATACAGAGGCAACACCACCTGTGCTTGCGCAAAAATCCATGAACGAGGGATATTATGTAGAGGGTATTGGAACATCCTGGAAATTCATGAGAGAAGCTGCTTTGGATTACGGTGTAATTGCTTCGCAATTTGATATGCTGGGAGAACAGGAAATGGCCGACAGACTTAAAGATGGAAATCTGATAATCTGTGCTATGGGTCCCGGAGATTTTACAAATTCAGGGCATTTTATTGTTATTTATGATTATTCCAGAAAGAAATTTTCTGTAAACGATCCATTCAGCTATACAAACAGTTCAAAAAAATGGGAATATACGACCCTGATTTCTCAATGTCAGCAAATATGGGTATATGCAGTTTAGAAGACGAAAGGATGAAAATGGATAATCATATTTTGGTTGTAGAAGATGATGCAGCAATTAGAGAAGGAGTGAGGATACTTCTTGAAGGTGAGGGATATATTGTTCAGGAAGCAGAGGATGGATATCAGTGTTTGAAAAAAGTATCAGATGATATTGACCTTGTTATTCTTGATATTATGATGCCGGGAATATCCGGGATAAAAACTTGTGAAGAAATTCGAAAAATCTCACATGTTCCAGTGTTGTTTCTGACAGCCAAAAGTCAGGAATCTGATAAATTACTCGGACTTATGGCAGGAGGTGATGACTATCTCGTGAAACCATTTTCGTATGCGGAACTTCTTGCCCGGGTTAAAGCGTTACTACGAAGATATCATGTATATAGTCAGACATTACAAGGTGAGAAGACAAAAGAACATTGGATTAAATATGGAAAAGTAAAAGTGAATACTCAATGTAATGAGGTATTCCGCAATGAAAAGGAAATCAGTCTCAGAGAAATGGAATACAGAATCTTATTGCTTATGATGGAAAACCCGAAAAAGGTATTCTCGGTAAAAAATCTTTATGAGAGTTTGTGGGAGGAGCCGTTCTTATATTCATCTGGAAATACTGTTATGGTGCATATCCGAAGATTACGAATGAAAATCGAAGATGATCCACAAAAGCCAAAGATGATTCAAACCGTATGGGGAAAGGGATATCGCCTTGGATAAAATTTGCGGAAATAGTTTGACAGGCAAGATAATTTGCTATCTTATGCAGGGGTTATTAGCAGGTTTATTAGTGTTAAGCGTGACATATTTCGGGGGAAAGGGGTTACTGCAACGCTTTTTCTTTCGTACAGGATATGTTTATGCTGAAGAGACAGAACGTGCAGAAGAACTTCAGGAATATGTCACACAAAATAAGTTGAGTGCATCTGATTATAAAATGTTGAAAAAATGGGGTACAGAACGAAATATTGATGACTTCACGATTTCAAGGGGAAAATGGCTGTTGTTTGATATTTCCTACAACGGAAAAATTATGTATGGCAGCAGAGAAATACCAAATCTGACATGGAGAATGTACCACAGAATTTCATTTAAGGATGGAACGGCAGATGTATATATATATGAAGGAACAGCGGATAAATATTTTAACATATTGATGGTCTTTTCTGTTGTACTTGGAGTCGCGGCGTGTATTGGAATTGTTGTATCTGGAATGTATGAGAATGTAAAATATATACAATGCCTTATGAAAGAGGTAAATATAATCAGCAGAGGAAATTTGCAGGGGAATGTAACTGTTCAGGGAACAGATGAAATTGCACAGTTAGCCAGTGGACTGGAACATATGAGACAAACATTGGTGAAAAAAGAGCAGATAGAGTATGACCTGAAGAGTGCACAGGAGAAGCTGGTGTTAGGAATGTCACATGATCTGCGTACTCCTCTGACTGGTTTGATGGCATATCTTGAGATTCTAAAAAAGCAGCAAAAAGAAGGTGCGGTTACTCAGGAATATATAAATAAAGCCTTTGATCGTGTACTTCAGATCAGAGATTTGTCGGAGCAGATGTTTGAATATTTTTTTGTAAATTCACGACACCATATAGAACTGGAACCTGCAGAAGATATTATGTGTGCTTTTGGTGATTATCTTTCTGAACTGTGTGCTTTACTGGAATATGAAGGATTTAAAGTAAATACAGATCGGTTGGAGTGGAGACAGATATCTGTATGTATAAATACAGATTTTATCGGCAGAATTATGAATAATATTATTTCTAATATTGAAAAATATGGAAAACATGAAAATGAGGTATGTATACAGCTTTGTTATGGGAATGAAGAAGTAGGAATCAGTATTCAAAATAGTATTACCAGGTTTGATTCTGAGCATCAAAAAACAGGGATTGGGTTGCAGAATATTTCTATTATGATGGAGCAGATGGATGGGCGAATGGAAGTTAACGCAGACGATTTAACTTATTGTATAGTTTTGTATTTTCCAGAGAAAAAAGAGTATCATAAAATTTCAAAAGTATAGAGAAATCTGTTGGCATAGACGCCTGCTCAGGCAGACAATCATAAACAAGGTATCCGCAGAGTAGAAAATTATTTACACGCCATAGGCATTGGAAAAAACCTATGGCGCTTTTTATGTCCATTTCTGAAGGAATACCGGAAATAAAACTGGCAAAAGTAAAAATGAAGATGGAGTTTCAGAGGGAAAGTGAAGGAGTACTACTCTGAGTGAAATCTACATAACATGATCCACTTGAAAAATCACCTGTTCTTTTTAAAATTTTGTGCATGTTTTGTATTATATCTTTTATGTAAATTCAGTATAAACAGAGTTATTATAATGACGTAAAATCCAAAAAAATCAGAGAAAATTGTTGAGGTACATAGCATGAAATCTAAGTACATGGCAGTAATACCGTTTTTGTTTGCTTTTGGGATATTACTGATATCAGGATGTTCAGTTACAACACAGAAAAGTACATCTTCACAGGAAAATATGCCAGAGATAATCATTGGAAGTGACGATTTTCCACCTTTTAATTATTCCGATGAAAATGGGGAACCGGCAGGGATTGATGTTGACATTGCAAATGAAGCTCTGGGGCGCCTTGGTTATAAGCCGGTATTTACAAAGATTGTATGGGATGATAAAGATAAAGACCTGGAAAATAAGGAGATAGACTGTTTATGGGGGTGCTTTTCCATGGATGGCCGGGAGAATGATTATAAGTGGGCAGGTCCATATATGGTGAGCCGGCAGGTCGTTGCAGTCAATGAAAACAGTAATATAAAGAAGCTTAGTGATCTGTCGGGAAAAGTAATCGCAGTACAGGCTTCCACAAAGCCTGAGGATATCTTTCTTAACAGGATGAATCCTGCTATTCCATTGGTAAAAGATGTGTATAGCTTAGAAAACCGAAAACTGCTTTTTACCTCTCTTGGAAAAGGTTATGTTGATGCCATAGCAGCTCATGAAACCTCCGTACAATAGTATATAAAAGATTACGGGGCAAAGATAAGAATCCTGGACGAAGCTATCCTGACTACAGGAATTGGAGTAGCTTTTCCTGAAAACACGGATAGTGAACTTCCGGAAAAACTCACAGAAATCTTTAAAGAAATGAGAAAAGATGGAAGTGAAGAGAAAATTCTAAAAAAATATCTTCCCGAAACCAGTGGATATCTGGAGGTGGACAAAATTGAAAATAACTAAACTGTCCAGACGGCAGACTCAAATCATCATTATTACTACAGGACTGCTTCTGTTTCTGATAACTATAGTTTATTCTGTAAAAACCGATATAAAAGCAGTTGCCAGGCAAATGGACGAGACTCTGAAATATGTGAAAGAACAATGTTATATTTATAACAGATATAATGAAGCATCCCAAACAAAAGGTTTAATACGTGCAATTGAAAATGCTCAGCAGGTTAATCGTAATCTGACGTATACAAAGGATGAAGTTACGAAGGATAAGCTGAAAACATATGCAGAGGAGCAGAAACTTACCGGAATTATTATACTTGATGTAAACGGAAAGGTAAAATGTGAATACAGTACAGACAATCTTAATTCCCGGGCTTTACAGAATGAGATTCAAAAGAAAACAGTACTTGATGTAGTTGCTTATCCCCGAAAAACATATGCTGCAAGTATCGTTCTTGAGGATGGATCACAGGTGGATCTGGCTGCATATGGACGTTCTGACGAAAAAGGCATAATTATTACTTTTTATCATACAACGGCTGAGTATGCCAGAAACTATAATCTTACGATCCAGAGCCTTTTTAGTGGCTATGATACATATTCCAGCGGAATGATTGTTGTAACAGATGGAAAAAATGTGGTTGCTTCAAACGACGAAAATCTGATTGGACTGAGCTCTGAAGGTATTAATATTATCCAACAGGAAAAACAGAAACCAGTTAACAAACTGGTCCGTGTTTCAGACAGAAAATGTAGATATATTGGCAGAATGACTAAGGGGCGTGATTATTATGTTTATATGTTTATAGATGAGCAAATGGCGTTTGCTTCTGTTTTTAAAAACCTGTTGGTCGTGTTACTGTTGTATATCTTTGTGGTTGCTTCCGTATTTGCCTTCCGCAGGAGATCAAATGCGCAATTGTTGAAGATTCAGATGATGCAGGAAGAAGCCTGTAAGCAGAAACTTTTGCAAGAAGCTCAAAGAGCTGACATGGCAAATAATGCAAAAACAGAATTTCTGCAGCGAATGAGTCATGATATCCGAACTCCTATTAACGGAATCCGTGGCATGATCGAGGTAGCTGATTATTATAAAGATGATTTAAAAAAGCAAGATGAGTGCCGCAGGAAAATATGGGATGCTTCAGGATACCTGTTGGAGCTTATTAATGAAGTGCTTGATATGAGCAAATTAGAGTCAGAGGAAATTGTGCTGGAAAATAAGGATTTTGATATTAACAGGCTACTGCATGAAATAAGAGAAGTTATAGAAAAGCAGGTGTATGAACGCGGAATCAGCTTATCTGAAAAAGAATACAATCTGGAATATAGATATTTGAATGGGAGTCCGGTTCATTTAAAAAGAATCCTTATGAATATCATAAGTAATGCTGTCAAGTATAATAAAGAAAAAGGAGAGATACTGCTCAGCTATTATGAAACACAGGTAGATGACAGGCATATACTGTTTGAGTTTCACTGCAAGGATACCGGAGTTGGGATGAGTAAAGAATTTCAGAATCATATTTTCGAACCATTTACTCAGGAAACAGGCGGTGCAAGATCTGTTTATGGAGGAACAGGTCTTGGTATGCCAATTACAAAAAAACTAATAGAGAAAATGGGTGGTACGATTAAATTTGAAAGCGAGAAAAATGTAGGAACCACATTCATGGTACAGCTTCCATTCCTTATTTCTGCTGATATGAAGCAGTCAGAAAGGCAGGAAGACGATGTATCAATTGAAGGTATGAGAATCCTTTTGGCCGAAGATAATGAATTGAACATGGAAATTGCGGAATTCCTTCTGACAAATGCAGGAGCAGAAATTATAAAGGCTTCAAACGGTAAAGAAGCTGTTGAAGCATTTGAAAAATCAGGTGTTGGTGAGATCAATGTAATTCTGATGGATATTATGATGCCAGTTATGGATGGCCTGGAAGCTACCAGAGAAATACGCACAATGAACAGAAGTGATGCATCTGCTGTTGTGATTATAGCCATGACAGCAAATGCCTTTGCAGAAGACAAGAGTAAAGCGTTGAAAGCCGGAATGGACGAATATCTTACCAAACCACTGGAGTCAGAAAAACTGATTCGTGCCTTAAGTAGATACAAACACAATTAACAGTAGCGTTCTTATTTCAGCCATAGAAACAGGGTGTGGTACGAAATATTATGCGTAAATTTATAAAATGGAACAGTAATCCAGACAAAGAGGGGGCATATCAATTGGACAATGATATGCCCCTCTTCCGATGTTTGTTAACTGATGCATTTTGTTTATATATTCCCTTATTTTGTACATGGACTCTTTTATATAAAAGGTGTATAGTGAATAAAAATTATATGATAAGGTTTGTTAAATTTCAGGACAGACCAGAAATATTGATCAATAAAAGAAAAAACCAGATTCATATCATCTGTCGGGAAATATCTCATTATTACCGCGCACTTAATTATGCCATACATCATATGGAAGAGGATGAATTTCAATATCAAGAGCATGTCTGTTTTGAAAGAAACGGTCTTATGCTGGATTGTTCCAGAAATGCTGTATTTACAGTTGAAAAGGTGAAATTCCTGATCAGGACACTGGCAAAACTTGGAATGAATGTACTTATGCCTTATACAGAAGATACCTATGAAGTGGCCGGGAATGGATAAGATTCGGGATTCTGCGGACATTCTCCAGCCTGAAAAAGAGGAAACTTATCAGTTTATTGAAAAGCTGCTCAGCTCAGTAAAAGAGAGTTTTTCTACTAACAGGGTACATCTTGGAATGGATGAGGCTGTCATGCTGGGACTTGGAAATTATCTAAAAGAAAATGGATATAAAAAAGGGTCACTGATAATCAGGGAACATTGTAACAGGGTCGTAGATATTTGCAGAAAATTAGAATTAAAGCCTATGATATGGAGTGACATGTACATTACAGCAAATTCTACAGGCGGATACTATGATCTGCCCGAAAATACGGACTGCTCCAAATGGGAAAAACCGAAAAAAGATTTAGGATTAGTATATTGGGACTATTATCATGATGATACCAGAACCTATGAAAAAATGCTGGATATCCATGCGCAGCTTTCGGATAACGTTATTTTTGCAGGAGGTTCTTGGATTTGGAACGGAATTTCCCCCAATTATTCTAAGACCTATGCGTGTACCAAAGCAGCTCTTTCTACTTGTAAAAAATACAATATAAAAGAGGTTCTCTGTACAGCATGGATGGATAATGGTGCAGAAACCCCGATGGATGCTTTGCTTCCGGGACTTGTACTTTTTGCACACCTTGATTTTCACAGAGACTATGACGAAACAATCCTTAAGCAGGAGTTCAGGAACTGCACAGGCGGAGAATTTGATGATTTTATGGCACTTGACAATTTTGATTCTTTATTCTTAAATTCGAAAGAGAATAAAGAGGCTCAAAATCCTTCAAAATATCTGTTATACCAGGATCCAATGTTAGGCATTTTTGATTATCATGTGAAAGAATCAGGTGTCAATACAAAATCTTACTACCAAAACATACAGAAATATATGAAGGAATGTGCAAAAAAAGCAGGAAAATATCAGCTTTTATTTTCATTTTATGAAAAACTGGCGGCGGTATTAGCTGATAAAGCCGATTTGGGTATGTGTATAAAATCAGCATATGACAGATCGGACAGAGCAGCGTTGAAAGATATCAGTCAGAATGTTATTCCTGGAATCATCTGTAATCTGACAGATATGAAATCATCAAGAGAAAAAATCTGGATGAACGATGCAAAGCCATTTGGTTATGAGATCCTGGATATAAAAATCGGTGGCGTGATTACAAGACTTAAAAGTACAGGATACCGGATTGACAATTATCTGAATGGAAATGTGCTTCGTCTGGAAGAGCTGGAAGAGGAAAGACTTCCCTATTTTACCAAAGGAATGGACAAGCGGGAGAACTTATGGAATCGCATCATCAGTGGATGTGATTTGAATGATACGATCTGATAAAGGTAAATGAAAGGAATCACGCTACGTATGAAAATTCTGGTGTTCTTAATAATTTTTGTATTTGCATTGTCTCTCTTTCGAATGATTCTGGAATGGAGTAAAAATAATAATAAATGTTCTCACCAGCGTTATAAACGATTAGAAAATAACGATTTATACAGGAAATCAAAACTATTCTCACAGAATGGTTTTGGTTTCCTTTTTTGCTGTTACAAATCAGTTACAACTGCAATACAGAATTTAATGTATAATTAACCTGTGAAAAGATATTTATAAAAACATGTGAGGTAATAATTATGAAGGCAAGAATTCTTGTGATAGAAGACGAAATGTCAATCAATGACCTGCTATGTATGAATCTGGAGATTGCAGGGTATGAAACAGTAGGATATCTGGATGGAAATGAGGCATATGAAGCAATTATTCAAGATCATGCGTTTCAGTGTGCACTTGTAGATATCATGCTTCCCGGAAGAGACGGATATAGCCTGTTACCGAAACTGAAGCAGTATGAAATCCCCGTAATATTTCTTACCGCAAAGGGAGATATCGCGAGCAAGATAAAGGGATTAAAAGACGGTGCGGAAGATTATATTGTAAAACCATTTGAAATGCTGGAAGTGATGGTTCGTCTTGAAAAAGTACTGGAACGTAATGGCACTGTACAAGAACAGATTCAAATTGGTGATGTCATCATTGATACTGCTAGTCGTACTGTTACAAAAATGGGCATGGAAATCTATTTAAAGCCAATGGAATATAACTGTCTCATGGTGTTCGCCAAAAACCCGAATAAAGCACTGACCAGGAATCAGATTCTGCAGGAACTGTGGAATGAAGAGTTCTGCGGAGAAACAAGAACTGTGGATGCACATGTGGGTCGTATCAGGAAAAAACTTGGCTGGCAGGATAAGATTAAAACAATTCCCAGAATCGGTTACAGACTTGAGGTGGATTTATGAAACTCTTAATAAAGATCTTTTTTCAGACTACATGTATTATTCTGTTGGCATCGTCAGGGATCTTTCTCTATACCACTTATTGTTGGAAAAATCAGAGTATACAGAATATCAACAGTTATGAAAGCAGTATATTCAGAACAAATATCTTACAGTTTGAAAATAAAACAAGCCTTTCTGACAATCAGAAACAGAATGCCGACAACGAAATGCGCCCCCAAATAGTTACTTATGCTTTTCGGCAGGTTTTTCATGACAGCGCGGTTTTATATCTTGATGGAAAAATGACCTATAATGGAACTGTTTATGAATTCGATGTAAAAAAGTTAAGAGAATTATGTGCAAGTAAGGCAAACATGGTGGATCATGGCAGCAACAGTGATGGTCATGGCCCTATGATCAGTCAGATAAATGGAAGGACACTTTTGTTATTTTACTATGGCAATGTAAATATGGGATATCAGATTGTTACTTATAAAGATATAACAGATGTAATAGAAAAAAGTCATCTGCTGTTTTTTCAGACGGGTGGATTTACTTTATCTTTGATCGTGGTGATGGGAATTATCCTTTATTTGAGCCTTCGAAAAATCACAGCACCGCTTACAGGCCTAAGAGAAGCTACGCTTCTTGTTTCTGAAGGTATTTATGATTTTAAAGTACCGTCAGAGGGAAATACAGAACTTGCGCAGATAGGTGCAACCTTTAATTTTATGACAGGTAAAATAAAAGAACAAATTGAAAGTCTTTCTAACATAAACCGGACACAAAAACAGCTTATTGGAAGTCTGGCTCATGAGCTGAAGACCCCAATGACTGCAATCATAGGCTATGCAGATACATTGCTTACTGTGCGCCTAACCCCAGAAAGGCAGGAGAAGGCTCTGATTTATATTGAAAATGAATGTCGCAGGCTGTCAAGACTTTCTATGAAAATGCTGGAATTAACCGGACTCTACGAAGCTTCGGAAGACTCATTCAATCCAGCTGAAATACAGGTGGATAACTTCCTGAAAGAAGTAAAAGAACTTATTGATTGCAGGCTTCAAGAAAAAAACATCTCTCTTGATGTATTTTGTGAACCAAAAGAATTGGTAAAGAAGTTTGATCAGGACTTAATGATAAGTGTAGTGACAAATCTAATTGATAATGCAGTCAAAGCTTCCAGGAAAGAATCTAAAATTGTGCTTGAGGCAACCCCAGACCATCTGATGGTTCAGGATTTTGGAAAGGGAATACCGAAAGAGGATCTGGAAATGGTGACGGAACCATTTTATATGGTAGACAAATCTCGTTCCAGGGCAAAAGGAAGTGTAGGGCTCGGTCTTTCTTTATGTCAGAAAATTATAGAACTGCACGATTTCCAACTGAAGATTGAAAGCAATCCGGGAAAAGGAACTACCGTCTCTGTTTTCTGGTAATCACACTAACGTTTACATATCAGTTACAAATCGCGAAAGATTTGGTGTAATGCTCGATGATATACTTATAACAATCTTAGAAAGGAGATATTACCAGAAATGAGAAAAAACATAAAAAAGTTTGCAGGAATAGTGCTTTGTATTGGAATGTTTACAGGATGCGCACAGACCCCGGATTCTTCTTTGGTAAAGCCGAAGGGGAGCAAGGCTGTAGATGCTTATACGGAAGCGGATGATGTTAGCGGTTCTAAAGGAGAAGCATCTGAAAGCAAGAACGATGACGGTTCAGAGTCAAAGACAACCATCAGGAATCTCATTGATGCTCCTCAAAATTATAAAAGCCATGTGGAAGATGACAGTGCCAAGCTCGTGGTAAATACAGATGCAAGCGTAGAAATTCCGGAAGTGGAAAAGATATCTGCTATTTCTGTCACTGCGGCAGAAGTTACCCAGGAGCTTCTCGACCGTATTACAAACGCATTCTTCTCAGAGGCAAAACTTTATACCCTGGATAGTTATTATGTGAAGACAAAGGATGAAATTAAAAAAACTCTGGATGAACTAAAAGAAGACGTTGCTAACGGAAACCTGGATCCGTATAACTATGGAACAGACGATGATGGGAATTATGTCTATGATATCTATGAAGATATTGAGACATGGGAACAGGAATACGAAACTGCTCCGGAAAAGAAAACCCTGACAGAGGCAAAACCTGTTGCCGGAAATTATTTCAGTTGTATTGCACAAATGCCAGACGATTCACAATACTACTATATGATATCTTCCGATGGCTCCGATACCTTGTCAGTCAAGATCAAGAAAGCAGCAAACAAGGGCGGGGAAAAAATACCGGAGGATGCAATGTGGTGTGATTACGGATATTCTGAAGAGGAAGAAAAACCCACAGAAGAATCTATCGGGCTGTCCCTGGATGAAGCAAAAAAACTTGTAAAGGAAAAAGTTGAAAAAATGGGCATCACAGATTTACAGTTTTCTAACTGGAATTACGCGGTGTGCAAAAGTTTTGAAGGCGATAATAGTTCAGGTAATTTTGGAAATGGATATAGAATTGATTATGCACGTACCATAAATGGTGTGCCGGTAACTCAGACAATTGCAGACGGTGGGGCATTGGAAGATATGGACAGCACGATGGAAACATGGTCTTATGAAAGTCTCTGTTTCTATGTCGATAAAGATGGCATAGAAAGCATGACTTATTCAAATCCCTACACAATTGGTAACATAAAGACAGAGAATTTAAATCTTCTTTCATTCAGCGAGATTATGAAAATTTATGAAAAAATGATGGTGGTAACAAACGCTGATAATATGCAATATGAAAATTCCAGAGTCTATAATATTGATCGGATCGTTCTTGGCTATGCCAGAATATATGAGCCGTCTACTGACGCACACACAGGTATTTTGATCCCCGTCTGGGATTTTTTCGGCAGCATGACTTCAGAAAGTGAATATAACGGAGAAACAGAATCAAATACCAGTAAAGATCCAAATGAAAGTTTCCTCACCATTAATGCCGTGGATGGCAGTATCATAGACCGGAATCTGGGTTACTGACATGAGACAGGTATTTGGAATTGTAAGGTACAATTTCTTCGGATTTTTACGCAATCCCAAAGTTATTTTTATATTTCTGTTAGAATTTGTACTTAGTTTCCTGCTTACAGGCAGAATCATGGTTGTAATGGAGACCTACGATACACCGGTACAGGCCATTGAACCATTTATCTGGACATTTGGGGATGGGATAGCAGTACTGTCCAGTTCGCTGCTCTTGCTTCTTATGTTTTCTGACCTGCCGAAGATGACACCTATTACTCCATACCAGCTGACCCGGACAACCAAGAGGAAATGGCTTTTAGGTCAATTCATTTATGTTATTCTTGTAACTGTTTTATATACGGTTTTGATGCTGCTGTTTACGGCCGTGCTGTGTATGAAAAAGAGTTATCCAGGTAACCTGTGGAGCGAAACTGCGGCCATGCTTGGTTATTCAGAATTAGGAAAAAACCTGCAGGTCCCTTCTACAGTAAGGGTCATGGAAGGTATCTCACCCTATGGCTGTATGCTGCAGGTTTTCTTCCTTCTGTTTTGTTATTCGCTGACCTTAAGCTTTGTAATCCTTGTAGGGAATCTCTATAAAGGGAAGACTAAGGGGATGATTTTTGGCCTTCTTTACAGTGTCTTTGGTTTTTTATTGGACCCGAAAGTACTGGCTGCAATTTTACATAAAGAAAAATACGAAATGTATCAGGTAAATGTATTAATCTGCTGGATCAGTCCTCTGAACCAGGCAGTATACGGAAAACATAACTTGGGTTATGACCCATTGCTCCCGAAAATCTCGCATTCCTATATGTTTTTTCTGGGTATTTTAGTTCTTCTTGCAGTTTTTGCAATTAACCGGATGAAAAAATATACCTTTGAATTTCTTGGAGAAAAGACATGATCGGAAGGGGGAAAACCTATGTGGGGTGAAACAAAACGTATGTTTTTTAATAAGAATTTTCTGGCAGCATGGCTGATAGCCTGCATTTCCATAGCCATTGGACAGACTTATCCCAGCTTAAAAAAAGCACTGACATGTGGTACTTTTATCAGTATACTGGAAGGTTCCTTAAAAAGCCAGGCAGTATCTTTTGCCCTTCCGGTAGCAGCCGTATTGCCATGGAGTGATTCCATTCTGCAAGAATATAAAAGTGGATTTTTAAAGGAGATACTTCCCAGAACGACTCGCAGACAGTATATCGAAGGTAAAGTCTTTTCCATTATGGTATCTGGTTTTATGGTCTGGACGTTATCTATACTAACGGTACTTTTTATCAATTTTATTGTGTTCTATCCGCTGGAGATAAAGGGTGCTATTCAGAGAGAAGCACTTCTGGACTTACTCATGAAGGCATTTCGGACAGGACTTATCGGAAGTATCATAAGTACTTTCGGTGGAAGCTGCGGGATTTTATGGGATTCTGCTTACATGGCATATGGAATCCCTTTTGTAAGCTTTTATTTCGGAATTATCCTTCATGACCGCTATTTTAAGAATCAGATATGGTTTTATCCAGTAGAATGGATACTGGCTGATGAAAATTGGGGACCGGACAAAATAGGAGTTTGGCTATTTCTACTGTTGTTTTTATTAGTAATGCTGGGAATTCTGGGAGGTGTTTTATATGGAAGATTGGAAGAAATCTGAAGGGACATTTAATCTGGCCTGTGATCTGGAAAGAGCAAGTGGAATGATGCAGAACACCTGCGTAAAAATAGAACACGTGACCAAACGTTTCGGTGAAGACATGGTGTTACAGGAAGTAAATCTTTCCCTGAAAACAGGGAACGTCTATGGGATTGTTGGAAATAACGGTTCCGGAAAGACCGTCCTTATGAAATGCATCTGTGGGTTTCTCCCTGTAACTACGGGCACTATTTTTGTATTTGGAAAAAAAATAGGCCATGATGTGGATTTTCCTGAAAGTCTTGGAGTTATTATCGAGACTCCCGGTTTTCTTACACAATATACGGGCTTTAAAAATCTGGAGATCCTGGCAGACATGAATGGCCGGATTTCGAAGGCCGATATCCGCATAGTCTTAAAAAGGGTAGGATTGAATCCGGACATGAAGAAACCAGTCGGAAAATATTCCCTTGGAATGCGTCAACGCCTTGGTATTGCACAGGCCATTATGGAAGATCCTCTGTTTTTGATCCTGGATGAGCCGTTTAATGGACTGGATAAACATGGCGTGGAAGAAATAAGAGAACTGCTGCTGGATTTAAAGGCAGCAGGAAAAACCATTTTGCTGGCAAGCCATAATGAAGAGGACATCAGAATCTTATGTGACCACGTATATGAAATGGATGGAGGAATCTTAAGAGAAAGGACTGCCTGATAATGAGAAATTTATTTGTAAAAACGGCATTAGTATTGTGTACGACAATAATATTTCTTCCAGCTACCGTTTTTGCCACAGAGCCTCAAAACACGGAAGTTACATCTGCTGAAGAAGGATTTACGGACTCAGATCCGTCCGTATCTTATGAGAATGACAACTCGTTAACCCTTGATGAAAAAGAGGATGAATCTACGAGTACCGAACCTCCGAGTACCGAACCTCCGGCAGAGGATGAAAAGACTCCTGATAAAGCTGATACCGATAAAGAAAATCCGGATCCGGATATTTTTACATCAGGAGATGACTTTGGTGATGGTTCTAAATCGAATCCTTTTCATGTTGTAATAGACAGTGATAATCCGGAGGACGGTGACGCCCCGCAGATAACAGATCCGGTTATAGACAACGGGTATTCGGGCGGTGGGGGAGGAGGTAATTCAACATCAGACTCATCAAGTGAAAAAATATTACATAAACCGCAGGTATTATTAGAAGACAGCAATCTTTCAGGTGGACGATTGGAGGCTGGTTCTACAACAGAAATGTCTCTGACATTTCGAAATAAAAGCTGCAGTCAAAATGTATTTGGTTTAAAAATTTCCCTTTCTACAGAGAACAAAGGAATCGAATTTGAGAAAAACTCTTTTTATGTACAAGTCCTGGCTCCTGGTGAAGCAATTACTTTGGAACAGATGATTACTATAACAGAAAACTGTGATCCTGGCCAGGCTGTCATTACTTTTTCTCTGGATTATGAAGATTCGAAAGCAACGGCAACTACCGGTACAGAATTACTGTCTTTTCAGATCATCCAACCGGTTCGTGTTAAGCTGGAAGCTTCAGATATTCCATCTGTTTTATACACTATGGATACAGTAGAGATCCCGGTAAAAGCAATGAATCTCGGAAGAGACAAAATATACAATGCAAGTGTCAGCTTAAAGGCTGATGAATTAAGCTCAAACGATACTGCATTCTTAGGGACCATAGAGGCCGGAGATTTATCCCAAGGAAGTCTTCGCATATATGTAAAAGGAAAAACAGGAAAATGTGCAGGTCAATTAATTCTTACGTATGAGGATGCAGATGGCAAATCATATGAGGAAGAAATAAAATTTGATTCTGAAATCAAAGAAACCCAGATAAAGTCTTTAAAGGTTGAAGATGACCAGGAGAAAACCAATAACTGGTGGTATTCCATAGCTGCAGTTGTTGCAGTACTGCTTATTTCCATAATCCTGATTCTGGTCAGAAAGCTTCATAAGAAAAATATCCTTCTTGAAGAAGCGAGAAAGGCGGCTTCTCATTGAAAAGAAAAAAAATAGACAGCTTTACCTTATTTGTCATACTTCTGCTGGCATTGATACTTACATTATTAGGAATGCTGCTGGCAGGCATGAAAGAAGAAAAACGGCAATTTACTGTGCTGCTCCCACTTGGAGATCTGGCTTATGATGAAGATTTTTTGCAGAAAGCGAAGAAGATAAAAGGTATAAAAGAAATCTGGCCAGTCATAGAAGTCCCGGTTGTCATCAAAATTGAAGATTATACGGAAACAACGACTTTTTCAGGAATTGATATGAATGCGTTTGGAAAAAATCCAACTCAGAATGAACTGGGGAAGATGCCGTTGTTATTGCTGGGAAATGGTTCCCTACGGGATATGAAAGACTATAATAATCATGCCATTTCAAAAAAACAACAGGAAAAATTTTTAGAGATGGGTGAAAACCTGAATATTTTTTATTCCCTGGATGAAAAAGAGAAGGATACTTCCAAAGCCACGGATGATCTTACCACTTTATCCGGCAATTCCGCAAGAGGACCGCAAACCTCATATATGCCCTGTAAAGCCACTGTAGTAACAGAAGGCAACGAAATCTACATACCCATTTCCCAGGCACAGGATCTCTGCAGAGAAATAGGAGAGCCTTCTGAAATCAGTAAAGTATATCTAAAAATAAATGGAAAAAATAACCTGGAGAACGCAAAGAAAATACTTTCAGGAATTTAACATAATATTAATATATAGCAAGAATTCTCCTTCCTCTGCAGATGTGCAATGAATTGTAAAAGCAAAAAAGAACACTTGTTTGATGCTGCAGTTCATGGTATAATAGTATCAGTTGATAACATAAATGATAAAAAAGCTAATTTTGTTAAAAAAGGATCACAATGTACATTTAGAATATCAGATTTACCGCCTTTTGATCATGTGGTTGTAATGTTCCGTGCATAGCCCAGAATGGAACTAAGTAAATTTATCAATGTCTGTCCCTTTTTCAAAATCTGAGATTTAATTGGCAGAAGTATATCACATGATAATGTTTATGGTATGAAAAAAAGCTTTCGTTGTAGCCTATGGTTCTGCATGGAAAGTTATTGGATAAAAGATACTGATTAATACTTGGTAAAATGAGGGAGCTCACAAATGAAAAAAATTACAATTGCCTTAATTATGGTTATATCATTAATAGCACCAATTCAGACAATGGCGGAGAGTGTTACCCAGAACGGTACAATAATAGAGCCTTTGGAACAGAATATTGAACAGATCATTGA
>ERZ773190.1449-NODE-1449-length-22628-cov-5.128206_pt1 | contig 22628 bp, 27 predicted proteins | sample MGYA00511111_ERZ773190 | MGnify/ENA primary metagenome ERZ773190 (study PRJEB29015, sample SAMEA2737777) | human gut metagenome | biome: human gut; feature: human-associated habitat; material: faeces | place: China | collected 2012 ... | reverse complement strand
TCTTTTCAAGCCTTGCATAGCCGTAATTTTTCTCTACATACTGGAACAGTTTTTTCAGCTGCTTTTTCTGTGTCTTTTCTTTCTTTGCTTTGCTCTTCTTTACAAGTTTCTGAACATCTTTTTCAAGTGTGCTCTTTGCTGCTGCCTCTGCGGTCATTGCCGTCTGCGGTGCCATCATACCAAAGGTCAGGACCGCTGCAAGAACAGATGCAGTCAGTTTTTCAGCCATATTTCTTTTCATCTTTTTTCTCCTCGTATAGCCATTTTATTTCTTAATTTTTCCTGAACATTCTTATTATATTACGTTATATCTGCTTATTTCAACAAGTAATCACTATACACGAGTGTCAAAAAATAACTTTTTCCGCTCATTGATGGATACAAAATCACCGTAAGCTGCAAATGCTCAGAATGACCGTCTGCTTTTATTAGACTTCGAAAAACAAAAAAAAGTTGCATCTGTTTGAATTTTATTTCAAACAAATGCAACTGCTGTTTTTCATTTACAAAATGATGTTGGAGTCAAAAGAATCCATACGAATTGTTCCGTACTTCATACTCCCACAATTCTCTCATAGAATAAAAAAAGAAGCCGAAAATCTTTCCAGATTTTTCGACTCGCCCCTGCCAAGGAATCGATGCGACAGGATTTGAACCTGCGACCTCTACGTCCCGAACGTAGCGCTCTACCAAGCTGAGCCACGCATCGTTTTCTGTTTTATTTTCTGCTGTTTTCGTCAGCTCCATTAATATATCATCTTTCTTTTCAAAATGCAAGTGTTTTTTTTAATTTTTTTATTTTTTCTTTGCTTTTACCACACCTTTGGAAGATACGGTTGCTACTCACTGCCGAAGAAAAATATTTCAACTCTTTATTGCAGTAAAGCTGCTGATTTTTGAAAGCAAAAAGATCCACAGAGCAGTTTTTATACTGTCTGTGGATCTTCTGTTATTTTTTAAGGTGATGTGTGATAGGATTTTTGTGTTTTCATTACTTTACTTTTACGCTTTTTTTCTGTCCTTTTCCTTTGAACAGTGCTTTGTATGCCTTTTTCTTTGCTTTCGGTACGCGGACCACTGCATGTTTGTTGATGCCTTTCAGTGCCTGTTTACCGACCGTTTTCAGCTTTTTGCCTTTTACAGTGATGCTCTTAAGTCTGCTGTCACCATAGAATGCTTTTTTGCCGATCTTCGTTACGTTTGCACCGATCACGGCTTTGGTGGCTTTCTTCTGGCCGGCAAATGCCTGATCTGCAACTGCAGTCACTTTGCATGTCACATCTTTGATGGTTACCGTTGCTGCCACGTTGATGCTCTTGATGTTCTTCTTTGCAGTGCCATATGCTTCTGCTGTCTTGGCTGCCGCATCGGTTACACGGTACTGTACGCCACCTTCGGTAACGGTATCACCGTTTTTCAGTGTCATGGAATCTTTCAGTTTTTCAATCTCTTCTCTTGCTTTCCGGGCTTCTTCCTGAGCCTTTTTGATTGCTACCTCAGCCTCTGCACTGTCTTTTGCTGCCTGATCCTGAACTTTCTTCAGTTCTGCCTGCAGAGCTGCTTTTTCTTCTTCCAGAGAAGCTTTTTCGCTGCTCAGTGTCAGGACTTCTGCTCTTGCTGTATTCAGTTCTGCTGTCAGATCTTCGATCTTTTTTTCAAGTGCTGCTTTTTCTTGGGATGCACTGTCTTCCAGGGCTGCCAGCTGATCCTGTGCCTCTTTAATCTGTGTCTGAAGTGTTGTTACATTTTCTTTTACTTCTTTCTCTAAAACATGACTAGCAGTGTCTAAAACATCAAAGCCTTTGCTAGATACGAAACTTGCATACTCCATTCCATCGGCTACAACTATTCCGTTTTGAGGAAATTTTCCGGATTTGATAAGATCTTCTGTTTTAGCTTTCGCTTCGGAATGCTCTCCGTCTGCCGGAACGTACAAATCAATGATTTCCCCATTGCGAACAACAGCAGCGCCTGGGGCATTACGCAAGTTCCAAGTGTGGTTCTCATAAGTCTTTTTACTACTCTCATTTCTTACTTTTTGGGTATCAACAGCCTTATGAGCCGCATCTATCAAATCTTGATTAATTTCATCTTCGACTTCTTGGATGAAAGAATCTAATCCGGATAAGTCTTTTTTGATTTTCATAATTTAGGTTTTGCTGTCATAGATGATAATTGTTTGGCTATGTGGGATAATTGCAATAATGCTGGTTGCATTATATCAATGATCAGTGATTTTATTGCTTCTGCTATTTCTTCCTTACTTCCCTTATTTAGCTTTTTTGTAAGGGATAGATCACCGGAGATAAAATAGGACAACGCATTGCATAACATATCTTTGTCTTTTTCTATTAGTATCTCATAAATATTCTCTTTATCCGTAATTTCACCTAAGCTTTTTATGGCCATATCAGTTCCTTTGATTGTTGGACTTATGAGATTGTATGTTTCCTTGCCTATAATAACGGACTTCTTCATAACTATTTACTTTTTTGTTGGTAATACTCAAATGCTTTTCTTGGATCTATGTCAGAGACGTTCACATTCATCTCTCTAGCCATCCGATAGGCAGCTACCCACTCATTAATCTCTTGATAGGGCTTCTTCCGGTTTTTAATGCCTATAAACACTCCTGTTGCGAAGATGTAAAATTGTGGTGCATATTCTATCAGCTCTCTTTTATCAAAGGCCTTTGCAACCTGTTGAGCGGTAATCTCTAGATCACAGACCGGAGCGGTGAACATACTTCGAATACTCTTTTCATACTCCGAATAAATCTCTCTGAAAATGTCGCCTAATACATCATTAGGCAAGTTTAAAATATTGTCTTTCATAATTCATTATTTGATTATTAATGGTTTTCGTCCTCTTGATGCAGGCAAGATATATTCATCTAACTGTCGGTTGTATTTTTCCAGTTTCTTATGATATGTCCAAACTTTATGTCCATAAGGGGTTGTTTTTCCTCTATAGAACTGTTTCCCGTATCTTCGTACTGGGTATTCCAATCGTCCGAATCCATAGAAAAAGCGGCCGGATCTGCTCTCTTTCTGAATACTGTAAATATGGCTAAAAGCATACCGACTTGCGATCGTCTTACCATCCAAAAAGAGTTTGCGGCATTTATGACTGGTGTAAGGACAAAGAAAGTACTGCACGGTCCCGTTTCCAAGATTGCTTGGTTCAGTATGGAGCTTGATCGTTTTTTGGTTCCTTGTCCCTTGATGTTCCCAAAAGAAGATCAGTTTCTGCTCTTCTATGGACATCATAACGGTATACTGTATGTTTTTAAGAGTGAAACGGCTAAACAGTGTTTTATCTGTCTCAGCTTGTCGTTTTATTAACTCTTTGAAGTTTGATAATGTAACTCTTGGTATGTAATCTATAATTGCTGCCATTTTTCTAAATTCAACCTAAATAGTTAGAGAATACACCGTTTTCATCTTGATTTTCTTTAGTAAACCGGGCAGAGAATCAATAGAGCATCCCTGCCCGGAATTATTTAATATTATGCGTCTGGCAATCCTTGTGCCCAGTTACGGGCTAGTTCCTTGTCTGATACTGTAAAATCCTCTTTGTGGTATTCAATACCAAGATGTTTGCAGATCGCTTGATTCTCATACTCTGCATCCCGTTTCCATTTGTCAAACGGATTATTTGCCGGTTGAGGCTTTTCTATTCCTTCCACATTCGCAAAGAAGCCTAATCGGTTCGCCGGGCTTTCCTGTAACTTCCTTTGGAAAGCGTCAAAATTTTGTCTTTCTTCTGTAGTCATAATGATAATTCTTTAAATAAATTCGTATGCTTCTTTGTCCTCATGCAACTCTCCTTCATCATCCAACCAGCACAAACATCTTCGGGAGTCATGTGAAGTCGTAATACCTTTCCCAAAGCAGGGGTTATCGGCGACAAAAGCATTCAATTTATCAATGGCTTCCTTAACATCGTTGATAAGTTTTGTTGCATGGGTACGGGCTATTGTAGGAGATATCATAAACTCCTGTGCTTTCCGTTCTGCCCATTTCCGGGAAAATACTACATTATTGCCCAACATCTCGTAGGCATCCACATCTAACGGCTTTGCTGTATGGTACAAAAGAGCTTTTCTTAGTTCATGTGCGTTCTCGGATATACAAGTTTGTAAACGTTCTAAAGTCTCTTTATAATCCTCTTCACGTTTAAAGGCAATTTTTATTCGAGAAGCATCTTTTTTCGCCATCTCTTCCGCTTGTTTAGTGAGCAAGGCACATACACCGGCCAAGTCATCAAGCTCTTTGGTTGAAATAGTAAATCCTGTTTCAGTCATGCGGCTTACAATAGCCTGTATATTATCAACATTATCTTCGTGGCGTTTAAGAACTCTCTCCAGTCCTTCTTTCTTAATTTCATTCATAGCTTTTTAATTTTATTGTTTTTCATTTCCATACATTCTCGCAAAAATGCCATTGGAGTGACATTCGATCAAAGTTCCGGGATAGAGACGGGCCGTGTCTTTTTCAAAGCCTATTACAGCCCTGTATCCTAAAGCATTGCAAGCATACTTAGCTGCCATCTCCTGAAGCTTGTTTATTTCATCAATGGCTTTTATTGCCTGATGATAAACTTCTATCTGCTCCGGCTTGTCTATGTAAATCTTTCCTTGTTCATCACATAGGGCAAACGCTTCTTCCTGAGCGTGAATCCAGCCGTCATCACCAATGAAGTACATTTCTGGAAGAACATAAGGGAAGTCTTTCGCCGACTTGTGTACGGCTACTTTCAACTGTTCGAACTCCTGCAAGAGCTGGTTGTACATCTGCTCCTTCTGTCTGCGTATGATTGGCAAACTGACATCATCCAATAGGTCTTTATTAAGACGTTCCAATACGTTTTTTCCGGTGTTTTCACCGCCAGCGATCAAATCTTGCAATACTTCGGTACTCAACTCAACACCAAACTCTTCTACTTTTTGGCGGTTAATAATGCCTTGCAATTTGCTAAGCATCTTTTCAAAGTCCTGTCGAAAAGTTGTCTCACCGACACCGATACAAATTCTTTTAGTTTCCTCTTTTTTCATCTTTCTTTTCCTCCAATCTGTCTTTCATATGGTTAGCTACATCCTCACCAAAATGTGAAGCAATCCCTGCCAGGTCAAGAATCTTCTTTGTCCCTTCATTAATAATTTCCAATAATTCCTCGGCATTCTTTTTTTCGTCTATTTGTTTCATTTCATTTTGATTTATGCCGGGTAGATCATCCGAAGCAGACCTACCCGGTATTGGGTTATACAATCTTTGCCAGTAATGCTATCAGTTTCTCAAGGGATTCTCCTTCTATGTCGAAATTCGGTTCCAGTCCGCTGTTCTCCCAAAATTCCCTAGCATCCTCGTTTTCGTTAATCACAATACAGGCGGTATTGCACGGTGTATCGTCCGGGTTAATCCTTTGGCAGACAGAAATAGTTTCCATATCGGTTTTCAATTCATATGCACCTTCAAGCGGTTCGGTTCCTAGCTTTAGTAACTGAATCCCCAGTTTACGGGCTTCTTCCGCATCAAGGTGTACGGTATTTTCTTCCGTTATGAGTTCCTCGTTCTTTGTTTTGGTTACAAGGATTTCACCGTTATCCCCTTTTCTTACATAAACATGTTTTTCTCCTTTTCCGAAAAATTCTTTCTGTTTCATGACTTTAAAATTTTGATTGTTAATAATTTATTTAATTTGAAAATGTCTTTTGCATATACTTCAATACTTTCTTCATTGCGTTCTCGCCATCCCTGATACACCAAGCTGTATCACCAAATTGCGATGAACGGGGATAGGATTCATAAACATTCCCGTTGTCGTCCTTCTCCAGATTCGACCGGAACACCTCAAAATATACAATCCCTTCCGGGGTGGTTCTTCGGTAGCAGTACATTCGGTTGCTTTCGTTTTTAGATACCAATTTGAAAGAATCACCGTACTTTTTAAATTTATCCTTTAATGGAGGATATTTTATGTGCTTTAATCTTTCCATTTTAAAATCTTGTTTTTATATTAGCGACTTTCTCTGCAAAGATGAACATCTTATTATCCCGCAAAAGAAAATGGCTTAAATCGCTTTGTTTTGGCTGAATATATTTTTTTGCTCGTTTATCTCTTCCATACCAAACTCTACTCTCGGATTCCGTCGGTCTATCCGTTTCTCCGCATGAATCTCAAAACATAGGCTGTCGTTTGTAATAGCCTCCACCATTTGCAAGCAATCAAGGATCGTTTTTAGAGCATTATCCAGATCAAAGCGAATATTTCCATGCCAAACACGAATAAATAGTTTGAAACGACCGGAAATGCACTTTCCTCGATACTTCTTGCATTGTAGGCAGAAAGATTTCTCATACTCCCTGATCCGGTCGTTTTTGATGATCCGTTTTTGGCCGTCTTTGCCCGGTACGGCTTGATAGTTATTTGCTTTCGCTATCACTTGCCCGTAGATTGTTTCTATTTCCATAGCTAGAAGGGATCAGGTTCAACATTTGCCGAAATGGGTATATCCTGTAAGTCGTAAAAGTGAGTAGTCGGAGCATCGAACTTGCAAATAAACTTCATTATCCCAATGTTTCGGCCTTTGGCAACATCTATCATTGCCGTGCCTCTTGTATCTACATGGGAAAAATCTCCCGGATATGGCTTACCTTTCACTTCCGGACGATAAATCAACATAACCACATCGGCGGCTTCTGCTATTTGTCCGCTATCTCTCAACCGGGCTATAGAGGGAACCGGGTTATCTTTGTCTCTGTTGAGTTGCGATAATGCGATAATCCAGATATCAAGCTCTTTTGCTAGATTTTTCAAGCGTCGTGCCACGTCGCCCATCTGTTGCTCCTTATTGGCTCCCTTCATGTTTACGTTGAGAATCTGCAAATAATCAACAGCCGCACCGTCTATATCATACTTCCGTTTCATGTACCGGATAGAGTTTATTATACTGTCTATATTGCTGGTACTGTTATCGTCGAAATATATCGGAAGATGAAGTAATCTAGCCAACCCTTTATCAAAGCTTTCTAACTGGGAGCTTGTTAATTGAGAGTACATGATTTGATTTGCCGGAACTCCGCTTTCGATAGAAGCCAAACGGGACGCAATTTGCTCTTTTCTCATTTCCATTGAATAGATTATGCTCTTTGTACCTGAAAGTGCCGCAAACCGCAAAATAGACATTAACAGGGATGTTTTACCCATGCTTTGCTCTGCCGCAATGATTATCAAGTCGGATTTTTGCAATCCTCCTGACCTTCTATCAAACTGATCGAACCCGGTAGGCGTTCCGGTTAATGATGTCTGACCGGAAAGATTGCGGTTCACTTGTTGGTGTACTCCTGTCAAACCATCCTTTAGCGTGTATATGTTGTCCGAAGATTGCCGGAACATACCGGATAGGGATTCGACGGCTTTTGTCTGCACCTGTTCAATATCTTCCTCTTCCGAGGCGGAATGTTTCAGAAGAAACAAACCTATCTCTCTGAATTTGCGGTGTATACTCAAATCAAACAAGCGGTTTACATATTGATTGAAATCAAGCGTCATACCATCCAACCGTTTTAATAATTCAGCCACATTGAAAGATACTCCCATTTTATCAAGGCACCCTTTTATTGCGATTGGTTCGGGATGATCTCCACGGGATATAATTGTGTCAATAGCCCGAAATATATTGCGGTTAAATTCGTCATAGAAACAATCTTCCGTCAGATTTTCCGGGATCTCTCCATTGGATAATACAGAACTGGTTAATGTGCCTAGCACTGCTTTCTCACATTCCAAATCATGTAGCGGGCATATATTGTCTATCAAGATTTTCTCTGTCTTTGCCATGATTGTAACAGTTTTAAATTATCGTTCTCCGAATTTCTTCTTCAATTCGTCTAATGTGCTACGATATACATTAGTCCGTTTCTTAGGGAAGTCTTTCCAGTTGTTCAAACTTTCAAGCACATCGCTAATTTCTTTCTTGGTGTATTTGGCAAGAAGCTTTTGATATTCCGGTTCTGTCATTTGCGTTTTTACCTTCAATACGAAAGGACAGTGGTCATCTAGCCATTGATTGAATTTTATAAATTCTTCGGATGGAGGCGATAAAGAAAGCTTGTCTTTCTTTAATACGATAGTATTTTCTTTAATATCTACTTCAGTAGATACATTTACATTAACATTATCATTTACATTAACAGCTACGTTTGCTTGGCTTTGCTTAGCATCTTTAGCATTTGCTACGTTTGCTTGGCTTTGCTTAGCATTTGCTATCTTTTGCTTGCCTCCTTTACTTCCGGCTTCTATGCGCTTGGTTTTGATTTCGTTCCACTTTTTATTGTTTTCGTCGATGTGCATTCGGAAGAACTTAAAAGCCAATAGTACAACAGGTGGTAGAACGTTAGTGTTCCCGGTTGACGCATATTCAAAAATGGCATCAAACAACATTCCTTTTTCTTCCAAAGACAAATCTTTAACTGGTTCGTAGTCAGAGAGGTATAATAAAATACTATTTTTATCCATTGGGGTGATTCTCCTTTCTTTTTTTCAACGTTTGAAACTCATCTCTCCATCTGTTTAACATTGGACGAAGTTTCTCAAAAGCATCTTTCCGGCATCCTCTTATACGAGGCTCTTTTTCAGAAAAAACATACTTCGTTACTGCATTATTTACTTTTCGAAAGTCTTTGTATGAAAGGGAATCCATTACTTTCTGGTATAGCTTGGAATCTTCATCATTCATTTTGTACCTCCTTCCCAACCAATAGGCATTTTCCGTTTGTCCGGCTCTAACCAATATAGTTTTCTTCTATCGTCCAGACGGACGTCTTTAATATCCCAGCCTTCATCATTACGAAGGGTGGAGATTACACGTCTGGCATCATTCGAATTTGTTTCAGCGTTAATTTCTTTTGCCGTTACTTTTCGACCAGATAAGAAAATAGATCGCACCTGTTGGATTATTCGAGATGATTTGCTATCTTTGTTTCTGGATCTATGTTGGAGATTGGCAGTCGTGGAGGCTGCCTTTTTCTTTTCTTTCATAGTCATGCCCTCCGATATTTGAATACGACCTGTTTTTTTACTGCCTCATCAATAGCTTCCGCTTCATACAGGATTCTACTACCTACACGCTTGGATGCAAGAAGTCCGTCTTTTGTTATTCTCGCCAGTGTTGGTAAAGTGACATGAAGGATTTCAGCGGCTTCTTTTCGGGTGTAGAACTTTGGTTCTTTCTTTGATGCGGCTAATACTCTTTCTGATACTCTGTCTACTATTTCGTCAATAATAGGGGAGATGAAGCCCATAACGATCTGTTGCGTCTGGGTAATGTTAATGTCTGACTTTCCCATGTCTTTAGGATTTAGAAGAATTAAAGGCATTTTTGATAGCTTCGTTAATGTCTTTCTCAACATAATAGATACGAGTTCCGATTTTTCGAGACTTGATTAATCCCTGTTTTGTCCATTTCTCTAATAGTGTAGGAGAGATGTTTAATTTTTCGGCTGCTTCCTTACGTCTATACAATTTGTTTTCAGGAAATCGTTCTACCGTCGGGGTAGAATTTTGAGAAGGAGCCAATTTCTTATCGAGTAAACGGCTCATCATGCTTTCAAGTTCATCTATTGATATGACTTGAATAAGCATTGAAGTAGGTGTATAAAAAGACTTTGCGCCCATAAGTTTACATTTTTAGTTCTTATGGACGCAAAGTTAAGTGTGGTTTAGAGGGTGGGGGTACCCCCATTTATACCCCCCATGATGATGAATTTTATATTTTGCCGTTTTTAACCCTCTGTGCAAGGTCAAAAAGTCCTATCTCTTCAAATCTAGCGGCAACAAAATCTAAATCTTTATTGATTGTCTCATTATTACGATTATCTTTACTTGGCTTAAATAAGTCGGCTATCGATGTGTTTTTTATGTTATCTTCCATTGTGCCATTCCCTATAAGGAAGTAGATAAAACGCTGAATTTGTGCGGAAGATATAGAGCCAAAGCCGCTACTTTTAATACCTAATGCCTCTAACATTGCGCTAATAGCTTCCTTTTTACGATACAAAGTAAATTCATTTTTTCTACTAGGATTTTTTAAGTTATTTGAAATAATAGGCATGTATACTTCCGAGAGATTTACGCACATATAGTTTTCTTTTATATCAGCGATGCTATCGGCTATTTCTGATAAATCAATATTGCAATTTTGAAAAAAGTCAGAAATAAGTATGAGGAAGATAAATTTGCTTCCTATTTCTGTTCCTTCTGACAGGTTTGCTATAAGCCCATCAACTCCCCCTATGTTTTCAAATTCTTCTACTGTTATAAAGAAGTCTAAATGGTATAAGGTATTAACTATCATTTTCCCATAAGCAAGTTGGTTATCTTTGCTTAATGTAAGAAGTTTATTAGCAATATTGTGTGAATATTTATAAGCATAAATTTCTGTATCGGTAATATCTGGATTTTGTTTTAAAACAGAAAGATATTCAAAAATATTTTCCATGATTAATTATTTTGCAATTCGTAATTTCGTGAAATAGTTCTCTTTAGCTGCTATCATGCTCTTTTCCGATTCATCTAGTTTGAGATATGTCTTTAGCTGCTGTTCGCTGCTGTGTCCGGTGATAGCCATTATAGAACTTAATGAAGCACCGGCTTTATACATATTGGTTGCTAAGCTTCTTCGGCAGGTATGAGTTTTAAGAAGGTCGCAGAAACGTTTCTTTGCTGTATACTCCATTGCTCCCCGTTGTTCGTCTAACTCTACTATTTCCGTCCATCCTAAAGCCTCGCCAATCTCTTTGATATGGTCGTTTATCTTTTGGTCATAGACTTTGGGTAGTGTACCGTTATATTTGTCAAGGATAGCAGCGACCCGATAATCAAGAGGAATATAAACGATATTTCCGGTCTTTTCCTGTTTAAGTTTGATGTACTTATTGCCATCGGTAAGGGTAACTATCATTTTTGAATTGATGCGCTTATAATCACTTACTCGTTGCCCGGTCAGACAGCCGACTACAAACACATCTTTTATCTTTTCCCATGCCGGACGATTGGATAAATCGTACTCATAAAGTTCCTGTATTCGTTCTTCAGTCAAATAGACATTATCAACATCTTTATAGATCACATCAAAACCAAACCGGACGTTTGCCGCATCCATTAGTTTAAGCTGTTCGGCTGCATAACAGATTGTTTTGCATATCTTCACCATCCGGGCAATAGTGTTAGGGGAATATTCCTTATCTGTGAGGAATGATCGGAAGTCATTATAAAACTCTATTGTCAAGTCCTCAAAGTCAATAACCTTTAGCCTTGTTTCCTGATACGCTTTAAACTGGGACTGAAAGCCTTTGTAGCTTTTGATTGTTCCAGGAGATATATTTGTAGTTCCTCCCTTCTTTTTCCGTTTTCCTGTTTCGCATTCGTGAATGAATTGTGCTATGAAGTCGTTGAAGTTGGTAGCCTGTTCTTCTTCTAGGGCTTTAGCTTCGGCTTCTGCTCGTTCTTTTTCGGCTGCTATCTGTTCAGCATATACTATTTCATGTATACGCTCTTTAGCCATGTCGGAAGTTATGGCTACACCATTTTTTATTAGTGCGTCAATCGTTGATGAAATAGCGTCTAGTTTAAGGTAAAGTTCTTTTCCTTTGCCTGTCCTGAAAGCTGTTAGGGCTTTGGCTCCTGTTAAAGATTTGTTCCACTCTTTTATATCAACCTCTAATCCGGTAGATACTCGAATGTTAATCTTTGGAACCCTGTTTTGTATGCGAGCGTATAAGGTTGCATATCCTTCGCTTTTGTCAGTTCTTAAAATGAATGTTGCACCCATATTTTTACTTTTATAAGTTGGTACTACAAAGATAGAGATTCTTTTTGATTTGGTACTACATTGGTACTACAAACTTTTATCTTATTTTATTCTATTTTCTTTATGTGATAAATAATTTGTTGTTTTTCAGTTGTTTATGAAAGTAATGTTTTATCTAATAAATAAGGGAAATAAAGAAAAAGAGGTTCGCCAGGAACCTCATAAAACCCTTTCAGATGATCTCTGAGAGGGTTTTTCTTTTCTCTTAATCCAAAATGTTCCCACTTTGTTCCCAGCTTTTGGTTAATATCATGATATAAGGATGGTGTTTTGAGAGGAAGGCTGTTTTTTATTCTTCTATTTCTTTTATTCTTTCGATTTGTTTATTCAAGAAGTAATCAGTGTAAAGAGAATATTCTCCAGTTTCGCAAAAAGATATTAATCCTTTCTTGTAGTTCAAGACATTAAAATAGCAAGATTCTTAACTTCGCTATGATAAAGCTCAGAAAGCTTTGATAAAGGGCTTTCGATGATGAATGCAGCTTTATTTATTTGTTCTTCATTAAATATCTGTTTCATGTATTCCAATTGTCTCACTATTGTTTTTATCCTTGACCGACCCTTGACATCATTAGCGGAATTTGTCGGAAATGGCGGTATTTCATCTAAATTGAAATCCTAAAAGGGACATTGGAGATATTTACTGGTTTATTTTTTTTTCTTCTCTCCAATAATCGTAATACTGCATGGGATTCCACCTTTCAGCATTTCTGCGTGGATAATGACCGGATTGGCATACATACCGTTCTGACATTCTATGCTAATTTTACCATTTTTGTCAGTTTGTATAGTAGGATTCCAATAAAGTGTACGGCGACGATGGTTGACATTTGCAGTCGGTATTTTGTCTTTGTAGACAGGAGAATAGAAAGCTAATGGGCGAGAATATCCTTGGATTATTGTACGACGTGTTCCATGGGCAGCCTTCATTGACTTTTGCGTTAATCTGCTATAATTGGAGTCAAAATGCGGAGTTATGTAGAATAAAGCATATTGTCCGAATCTTGAAAAATCGATATTGACGTTTACATTATTGTTGATTCCTGATGATTTCTTTCTAAAAAGGGGTTCTGATTTGGCCTTTTCAGTATCGTCTAACGATATTTTTTTCTTTGCAGCATCTCCATAAAGATAGAAACTGTCATCAAAGGTACGTGGGGGATTCATTGCTGTCATCATGTCTTTTACATTTTGTCCTTTTGTCATATTTGAACCGTGTATTGAATTAAGCACTTCATTAGTATACGAATTGCTTCCTTCGCATATCATAATCTGTTTTATACCATCTATCTCATTCCACAATGTCCAAGCAGTTAAAGTATCAAGTACTTGTTTGCCAACAATGAGACAGATTGTTTTCTCTTTATATCGTGAGCTTCCGTCTTGCACATCGTATGAAAAGTTAGGATTCACTTTACTAAGCAAGTCGGGTATAGTATTAATTACTATTCCCTGATCGCGTAATTCATCAACCAATCGCGTTACATCATAGTATGCGTCTACGCTTTTCTCGAATACTTGAGTAGTGATGTTCTTATTTTTTCTTTTTTTTGCTATTTCCACTTCGCTCAATAAATAGGTGTTGTTAGTTTTGCTAATAGAATCTACATATAGCGAGTCTATACGGTTGGAAAGGGTGATCCATGAGTTTTTGTCCATCCACTGTGGATGTTCTTCTTCATAGCTGAAGGCACGTGGGGTAGGGGCGAAGTTACGGTCGAGCATAACAGAAGCATCTTTCTTATGTTTAGATCCCCTACGGCGTATCTGGAATACCGCTTCTACTTCTCCTTCAAAACTAGTAACCGGAAGTTGAAATTTGCCGTTTTCATCTGTAAACGTATTTCCTGCTACAAATGTATTGTCCACTTTAGCCATGACGCTTACCTCCATATCTTTCATTTCTTTTTTTAATAGAGAAGAACGAATCTGTCCTTGTAGTAACAACTCTTTTTCAGCTGACTGTTGAAGTAGCTTTTCATTTTTACCGGAAATAAGTTGTGATAAGTCATATTGACGCCAACCGTGAACCATGAGCAAAACATCAAGTTCTTGCAATTTGCGAAGCGTAATATCTGCAAAATAATACCCCGGTTTATCAATATATCCTTTTAAACCGGATGTTAATAACATATCTGTAAATATATTATTATCATATTCTGCATAATCCGAACGTATAGCATCTCTTACTGATATGGATAAAGAACCTTGTAAAGGATTTCCTTTTTGATCTGTTACTTGTATTTCGCAGCGAATTGGTTCGAAAGGCCGGTAAATATCTTTAATTCCATTTAATTGTATTGAATTCAATTTATTGGGTTGCACAAATGTAAATCGTTCGCACAGCATATTCCCGGTTTTGTCTAGTAGACTGACTTGGTATATGCCTCCGGGAAGATCGCGCGTTTTAAGTAAGAAAGTTTGATTTCCACCTGATCTCATTCGTAGTATCCAATACGAATAGGGGCGACCTTCATGACTTATGAATGCTACAATGTCTGCATCCGGGGTATTCTCATTGCTCAATACGTTACCTACAATAGCTCCGCTTGAATTATTCACGTTCAATACATATCCGGCGGAAAGGGCGTCCGGTAGATTGAATTTATATTCTTTTTCTTTATAAGTTACTTTAGCTACTGCTGGTTTTTCTTCGGGTGTATAAGTGAATATTCCCATTCCGTCATGTAGGGTTTTTATTTCTGTCAGCTTTTCCCCGTCTTTCGTATAAATGGCACCTTCAAGGATAACATTACCATCTTCTCTACTTTCAGCTTTAAATGCCACACGAGAAGAGATGCCTTTCACGAGTGTTCCTCCTTCGGGAAAGAATTGGATAGCAAGTTTATCTGTCACATTTTTCGGTCGCTGTTTCATGGAAGGATTCAGATTATAGGTCGAAATCCTCCGTTCTGGTCTTTCTCCTTGTGCAGACTGATAGATCGGGAATGTACGTGAGAAGTAAGAAGGTTCGCTGAATGCGAGCATCCAACGGGTGTAAGCTCTGATTTCATAATAGCCGGACATGGTACTTTCATTCAGGATTATCTGTCCATGTCCTTCACCGCTATTCAATTCAATGATTTGGCGTTGGGTAATATGCCCTGTCTGGTCGAGCATTTCTACATAAAGGGGTTTGCTGATGGTGCTTGGCATATTGTTCTCAGCATATACCGTGTAGGCTTTAAACCATATAGTATCTCCTACATAATAACTACTATTATCAAAATGCAAGTATACCTTCTCACGTGGGTATGTGTCAGCAAAAGCAATGGCATTATCGAAGAACTGTTTGAAGATGATGTCGCTGCTAGCGTTTTGTGAACGGAGAAACAAAATGCTATGTAGACTGCAAAATAGAATTAAAAGTATTCGTTTCATTATTGTGATATGTAAGGTTGTTAATCATAGCTAAACTCATTGCAACTAAACATGATATAAATTTCTTTGCTTGTATATTCTTGATAGATACCGTGTCGCACTGCAGTTTTAAATTCTTCCGAAACATTGCCTGCGTATTCAGCTGTTATGAGATATTCTCCAGTCTTCCTAAATTTTGGAACAGTAACTTCATATCTTCCGCCTACTAATTGGGGAAAAACTAAATATCCATCAACAAGCACTCTTACAGAAAAAGATGAGCCACACTTAGGATCATTAATTATGAATTTTAGTGATTCCATATTGTTGAAATCCTGTGAATTATAACCATAAGGGTTATTATAAGTTGGCTGATTGTAATCTTTATAATACCATCCAGTTGCAAGGTTTTTATTGTACCATTTTTCTTTATCATTAATACTTTTATCTGCTTTCCCTGGGAAATCTTTATGCAACAATCTATATCTAAGCTGAACTCTAGTAGGCAAATGTGTAGCATTTAAATCCATAGGATCTTGAAATCCATTGACTTTCACTATTCCATAATTATAATTCCCCGGGCCCCCTTCACCTAAATAACGCCAAGGAAATGCAGTAGTACCACTTATTAGCCTATGTTGTACTTGCATATATTGATAATCCATCCAATTAGCTTCTGTAATAGGAGGATAACAAGTCCAAATAATGGTCATATAATATATGCAAGTATCAGGACCATGTCCAGAAGGAAAATCACGACAGGATACCTGATATTCATATAGAGCAGGTAGCGCACCTTCTCTATCTTTCCACCAATCCATCCCCTCTTCATATTCTTGTTTAGTGAAGAATGCATTAGTAGCAGACGTTGAGTTGGATATTGTGTTGTCTTTACCAAGCATAGTACTATCTGTTGCTACATCTGAACTTATTAAAGCATTGCTTTCGTTTAAGAGAGTTTGTTCTATTCCTTTTATTTCAGTGACAGCAATAGTTTGCAAATCATTATTACATGCAGCAAATAGTGCATAAAATAATAATGCAAGCAATGAGCCGGAAAAATAATTAATTGTTTTCATAACTACTGGATTTTAAATAATGTTACTATTTTTCAGACTTTAAGGCGTTGTGTAAAATATGTTTTTGTTATTTGCTTGGATCTCTTTAAAGTATTTAAAATTGTTGGTTTATTCTCTGACCTTTAATATAGATAAAAAAATGACGTAAAAAAAATAATCCTGTCTTATTTATATATGTTTAATATCTTCTTGAAGTTTTGTATCGATAACTCTCCTTCAATTGCTCTTATTGTATCCATATCTATTCCTCATGGCATTACTATAATGTTTAAAATTGACCATATATATCCTGCCAGCGTAAAACCGGTGTAACGGAAGAGTTTTCTCGCAGTGTGTACATAGCTTTAGTTCCAATCTGTCTACTATAACCCGGTTCCTGGGCTTCCGCTTCACCAGATCACAGGATATATACATTCTCTTGTAACATATCTTCGACAATAAGCTATAGATCGCTTCCTGTATTTAGCAAAATGAGTGCAATCCGGCCGGGATGATGTTTGATGTATGTCATGGCCTTTCAGTTGTCGTTTGATGAGATTTTCAAACGGGAACAAACGGACTGCAAGAATGATAGAAAGTATTTCTTTGATGAATGTTGGCATCATTCCCGTATATCCTGTCAAAGATTCGGATATACTGAATTACAGAAAAGGACTGATAGCGTTTTATGAAATGGAAGACTACAGCCTATATACTGATTATTTTCTGGATAGACAGATTGAACGAATTAAGGAAATAGAATAATTCTTTGCTTACTCGTTTCAGCTTTTCTAAAATTATCCCATAAATACTGTTTATGCTGTTGAGGTGTCAAAAGTTTGCTAGGGAAAAATAAGGATTTGCTAATATGGAGGCAATATTTAGAATTAAAATGCGTAAAGATTATGCAACCAAGGATAGGAAGCGACCAATCTCTTAATATTTTTTATCAAACCCTGACATTGGAATATCGTAGTACTGAACCTTGTAGTTGTTATAATAAGGCGATTGATGAAATTTGCAGGAGGTTAGAGCTACATAGAAAAAGAGGAATTTTGTCGATAGTTGCTCTCATTACATTCATTAATGGTATTATTAAAGCCTGCTCTTTTACCTTTCTGAAATATATTTTGTATTTCTGTTATATATTATTGGAGATATGAAAATTAAAGATAAGATAACTCAGAGTCTTGCAAGTATAACTGTTGAATTACAGGAAATAAGTCCTGATTTTTATGTTATAGGTGCATCTGCTATGATTTTATCAGGTATAGAGGTCGGAGAAACTGCTGATATCGATATTTTGACTACCGAAATGAATTCATGCAAATTGCAACACTTGCTAAAAACATATATGGAAATATCTCCGGAAACAAAAGAGGATGATTTGTTTCGTTCTAATTTTGCCAGATTCAAACTTCCTTTAATGGATATTGAGGTCATGGGGGATCTTCAAATTAAGAAAAACGATATTTGGCAGTCTGTTTGTGTAAAAGAATATGAGGAAATATTCATTGGGAATTTAATTATCAAGATACCAACTATAGAAGAGCAAAAAAGAATCTTATCTCTTTTTGGCAGAGAGAAAGATTTAAAGAGGATTTTAATACTAAATCACTATCTCTTATGAAACTATAACTATTATATTCAGCCAAAATGGCAGAGTGCACCGTTAAGATCGGTTGATTGATGATATCTAATTTAAAACGAATGCGTATATGAATACAGATTTTGTAAACTTAACAAAGGAAAACCTCAGTGATGAGCATCTATGCTGCATTATTCGCAGTAAAAAGCCTCATGCAGGTATTGACGCGAAGCGGCAATGGCTTTCCGACAGACTAAATGAAGGTCATGTTTTTAGAAAGCTAAATGCAAAAGCTACGGTTTTTATTGAGTATGCACCTCTTGAGACAGCTTGGGTTCCCATCATTGGTGATAACTATTATTATCTGTATTGCTTATGGGTCTTAGGAAGTCCTAAGGGGAATGGGTATGGAGGAGCTTTGATGGAATATTGCCTGACAGACGCCAAAGAAAAAGGCAAATCCGGTGTTTGTATGCTTGGCTCAAAGAAGCAGAAGAACTGGCTTTCTGACCAATCGTTTGCGAAGAAATTCGGTTTTGAAGTTGTTGATGCGACTGATAATGGATATGAACTGCTTGCACTTTCTTTTGACGGGACAATGCCGAAATTTGCGCAAAACGCGAAAAAAATGAAAATTGAAAGCGAAGATCTGACTATTTATTATGATATGCAATGCCCTTATATTTATCAAAAGATTGAAATGGTAAAACAGTATTGTGATACAAATAACGTTCCTGTATCTTTAATTCAAGTGGATACACTCCAAAAAGCGAAAGACCTGCCTTGTGTTTTCAATAACTGGGGCGTTTTTTATAAAGGAAATTTTGAAACAGTGAACTTACTTTTAGATGTCGAACATTTAAAGAGAATACTTAAAAAATAAATAAGCAGATGCAGATAATGATGGATTAATGAGATAGGGTTATTCTCTGTTTTATTTATCCTGTCTCTTTATTTTTTTTGTTTCTGAAACGATAAGCGGATCAATAACCAGGCGATTAAGAGACAGATCCCGATGGCAGTGAAAACTCCTTTGCGATAAGAATCCTCCAGCTGAATGCTGCATTTTACACTGTCGATATTGGTATCGACCGGATGTACCCATACACTGGTCAGAGGTGTTTCGTATTCCTTTCCGTTTGCCTTGATGGATGCCAGAGGTAGTTTGGTGTTTCCTGGCTTCTTGAAACGTATGCGGTAGCTGAATCCCTGCTCGTAGATATCTGTCAATATGCCGTTTTTTACTGTATGACCAGCTTTGTGTGGTGTTGCTCCTTCAACTGTTTCTATAAGCGTTCCGAAGTCGGGTGGAGATACAGAATCGAAATCGGCTGTGCTGATGTATTTTAATTCAAGCTCTTGTCCTGCTTTGGCTCCATTGCGGGGAGTGTCCAGTTCCATATAGAAACGTTTTGTTTCTTGGGCAAAACTTTTTAGTCCTATAGGCAAACCGATAATGATAAACAATATAATTCTTATTAGTTGTTGGATAATGTATGCATGCATATTCCTTATGTGAGATATAATTATAAATGATGAAAAAAATATTGTTTATTTTCGGTTTGCCTATTTCTGCTTATCTATTTTTAGCCGATATAAAATTCAGTCGGGATTAGTTTGAAATCAACAAATTGATTTTCTACCGGGGCGGACTTTAATAGAAAAGGGACGATGCCATCGGATGGTAAAGCCTTGCGTGGCAGTGCTGTCTGTTTGTCGAATTTATAGGTGGCACACCATGCGTTGGCGTCACCACATACACTTTTGCCGATACGAAAACAGAATTCGCTGGTGTCATCACGTAACGTCTGTATTAGTTTGCGGCAATCACCGGGGATTTGGTCGGCATCTTGCAATACATTTATTTCTTCTGCTATTTGTTTTAGCCATTCGGTGTCGTGAATGTGTTTTTGATCAAGTGCAAAAACAAATACGGCAGGATAATAGTCGTTATTACCGGGCATCCATAGGGCGGTATTAGCTTGCACTACCGCGGCATAAACAATGGGAGCCTCGGTGTATTTTCTTTTCCAACGATCTTTGAATAGCCAGGGGGCGCTGCCTGCCGTAGCTTTGAAAAAAGAAGTGCTCATGTCACGTGGTGTCTGCAGGTAAGGGGCGAGTTTGTTCAGGTTAGTCGGATTCTTGAAGTTTTCCCGCTCTTCTTTTTCGCGAAGGCGCTCTTTTTCTTCTTCCTCTGCAGATTTCGCGCGTTTGGCGCGTAGTTCTGTTACATCATAACCTTGTGATTCCATTTGTGCGATGTCTTCTTCACTCATGTTCTTTTCCCAATCTTTGCCGGGATTTACAAATAATGCCATAATCTTTGTTTTTTAATTGGTTATTTATTGCTTCTTGAAAATAGTGTTTGTTTTATAAGATATTTGTTTATATATAAATATAATATTAAAATATTGATATATAGTATATTAATAATATATATGATAATATTAGCTATATATATGGTTTCAAAAATACATTCTTTTATTTAAAAACAAATAATAAATGGAAGGTTTTTTATTTGCAAATCTATTATTCTTCCTGTTTGGTATCTTCTTGGATTTATATTTATATCTTTGCAGTCATAAATATCGGATTTTAGTTGAATATATTCATGAATCGTATCAAAGGCATACTTTATGCGGCAGTTTCACTCTTCCACTTTTGGACTGGCTCCGTTTTTTTCATCACTTTATTGCTGATCGGTTTTTCAGCTTTCGAAGTACTTTCTTATCGTTGGGGGATAGCTTCGGTAGTGTTAATCATATTCGGATTATTTTCCGGCTGTGACTTTCGGTTGAAAAGAAAGGATTTGGCAGTTGTGTTTGCTTTGAGCCTGTTGAGGGGGTAAGCATGGTTGTGTTTCGTGAACATCGAATGAAAAGGATATAAAAAATGCCGCATATAGCGGCATTTGAATTTTGAGGAGAGCCTCTTGTCGGATTCGAACCAACGACCCCGAGATTACAAATCACGTGCTCTGGCCAACTGAGCTAAAGAGGCGTTTTCTGTTTTGCGGGTGCAAAGGTACGAATTTATTTTAAAAATGCAAATACATCGTGTACTTTTTTTATATTTGCAGTCTCACTAATGATTGCAAGAAGATGAAAAAGAAAATTATGAATGTATGTGGTGTGGCTTTATTAGCCGTTAGTTTACTGGCTTGTTCAGGCCAGAAGAAAGGAGCAGAAGCTACTGAAAGTGCTTCCGACGCAGTGAAAGTGACTGCTGAAGCGACGTCGGCACAGGCTGATAGTACAGGATATATTGTCAGAATAGGGGAGATGGCCCCTGATTTTACGATTACATTGACGGATGGCAAACAAGTGACTTTGTCATCTCTTCGTGGGAAGGTTGTCATGTTGCAGTTTACAGCAAGTTGGTGCGGAGTATGCCGTAAGGAAATGCCTTTTATAGAAAAAGACATTTGGCTGAAGCATAAGGATAATGCAGACTTTGCACTGATTGGAATAGACCGTGACGAACCGCTTGAAAAAGTGCTTGCCTTCGCAAAGTCTACCGGAGTGACTTACCCGCTGGGACTGGATCCGGGAGCTGATATTTTTGCAAAATATGCATTGCGTGATGCCGGAATCACACGGAATGTGCTGATAGACCGGGAAGGAAAGATTGTAAAACTGACTCGTCTGTATAATGAAGAAGAGTTTGCTTCACTGGTTCAGCAGATCAATGAAATGCTGAAATAAGTGCTTATTGCCGGTCTCTGAACCGGATGCGGGCACAATAGATATAGTGTCACTATCACACTGGGATGGTGACACTATATCGTTAGTATGGTTACACTATTCCGATGTGATACTGTCACTATCCTGAATAGGGCTTTTTCTGATTAAAATAATACGCTGTCAGGCAAGGCTCAGCTTTGCCAGATAGTCATAATGTTTTCCTTCTTTGATTAATTTCGCTTTGAATCCACATTCGGAGGCGTACAGGCTAAGAGTCTGAAAATCGATATATAGCCAATCGAATGTATCTCCTTTTACATCCTTGTATTGCATCTGGAAATCTACTTCCCCATAATAATCGCCTGCCAGGTCGATAAGCATGCTGCCGTCTTCTTCTTCGAAAAGATAGCGCAGATCACTTGAATCCATCAGAATACATCCGCCAGGGCGTAGGATACGTTTCATCTGTTGGAAGAAGGCAGGCATATTATTTAGTGTTCCTATGATGCCCGAACCATTCATCAGCATCAGAACCGTATCGAATGTTTCGGTGAATGTTTCGTCAAAGAGATTGATCAGGCGGGAATCTTTGACGCCGCGTTGTTTCATTACTTCGTTGGAAAGCGGAGAGATGTCAATGGCGCAAACTTCTTTTCCCATTTCTTGAAGTGCCAATGCGTGGCAGCCGCTTCCGGCTCCTACATCTAATATTCTTCCCGTAGCCATTTGCAGAGCAGTGCGTTCGAGGACTGGCATGGACTGTATACTTCGGAATAATTCCTTAACGGGGATTTCATCTTCTTCGAATTGAGAAGAGAATACTCGCAAGCGGTCAGCTCTGTGATGATTGAAATAATCGGAGATTGCAGCTCCCATCGGGTCCTTTTCTGCGGAAAGGGTTATTGTTGCCATTTTGGTGATTATGTATTGTTTTATCCGCCAAAGATAAACAATTCCGTAGAAAAGGCTTATCTTTGCATCAGAAATGTGAATGCTAACAATGTAATATATATGAGTATAGAAGATGCAATCATGGGTGGAATCGTCTTTAAAGGTAAGAAAGA
>ERZ773190.1437-NODE-1437-length-22745-cov-5.938299_pt1 | contig 22745 bp, 20 predicted proteins | sample MGYA00511111_ERZ773190 | MGnify/ENA primary metagenome ERZ773190 (study PRJEB29015, sample SAMEA2737777) | human gut metagenome | biome: human gut; feature: human-associated habitat; material: faeces | place: China | collected 2012 ... | reverse complement strand
CTCAAGGACGCCTTCAACGAGCAACAGCAGATTCTGCGCAAGCGTGCCCGGCCGAAAATCCTGCTGGCCACCAATTACGAGGAGGCCGTGGAACTCTACGACCGTTACAAGAAGAACATCCTGGGCGTGATCTCCGACGTAGGGTTCGTGTTGCACCGCAACGACCCGCCCGAGAGCGAGAAACGCGATGCGGGCATCGACCTCTGCCGCCGCTGATGCCCGTCCTGCTGCAATCGTCGCAGACCGAGTTCGAGGTACAGGCCCGCCAGCTCGGGGCGGGGTTCATCGCCAAGAATTCCAAAACGCTGCTCACGCAGCTGCACGAATATATCGACAAGGAGTTCGCCTTCGGCGAATTCCTCTTCAAAGACCCCGATACGGGTGCCGTCATCGGCAAGGCCAAAGACCTGGTGCAGATGCAGGAGATGATCGCCACGATCCCCGACAAGGCATTCGAATATCACACGTCGCAAAACCACCTTTCGAAATGGCTCTATTCCCGGGGGCTGTTCCCGCTGGCGGCGGCGATCCGCCGGGGCAACAAGAGCCAATTCGCGTCGACCCAGGAACATCGCCAGCGCATCGTCAACCTCATCAAGGATTACCGCACGCTGCTCGGGCAGGGCGTAGTGGCGCGTTTCGACCCGGAAACTTACAGCGACGCGGTGGCCTTCGCACGCATCGGCGAGGGTTCGCTCGGCGGCAAGGCCCGCGGGCTGGCCTTCATGAATTCGATGATCCTCAAGCACCGGCTCTACGACAAGCACGCCAACGTGCGCATCATGATCCCCCGCTCGGTGGTCATCGCCACGGACTATTTCGACGACTTCATCCGCCTCAACGGCCTCAAATACATCATTTCGCAGGAGTTCTCGGACGAGGAGATACTCTCGGAATTCGTCAGTTCGACGGTGCCCGCCAGGTTGCAGCAGGAGCTGAAGGCCTACATCCAGACCGTCCGCACGCCGCTGGCCGTACGTTCGTCGTCGAAGTTGGAAGATTCGCACTACCAGCCCTTCGCAGGCATCTATTCCACCTACATGATCCCCTACGTGGACAACGGGGATCAGATGCTCCGACTGCTGCTCAAGGCTGTCAAGAGCGTCTACGCCTCGGTCTATTTCGCCACGTCGAGGGCTTACCTCTCCTCGTCGCAAAACCTGATCTCGGAGGAAAAAATGGCCGTCATCATCCAGGAGGTATGCGGCACCGAGCAGGACGGCCTCTTCTTCCCGACCTTCTCGGGCGTGGCCCGGTCGATCAACTACTACCCCATCGGCGACGAGGCCCCGGCCGACGGCGTCTGCAACATCGCCATGGGCCTGGGCAAACTGGTCGTGGACGGCGGACGCACGCTGCGCTTCTCGCCCCGCTACCCGCAGAAGGTGCTCCAGACCTCGACGCCCGAACTGGCGCTGCGCGACACGCAGAACGAGGTGCTCGCCCTGAGCCTGCGGCCCGAGGAGTTCCGCACGTCGATCGACGACGCGGTGAACCTGCGCCGGCTGGGACTCACCCAGATCGGCGGCTTCCGCAACTCGAAATTCGTCTGCTCGGTCTGGGACCGCGAGAACGAACGCATCTCCGACAGCCCGTTCGACCAGGGACGCAAGGTCATCACGTTCAACAACATCCTCAAGTACAACACCTTCCCGCTGGCCGAAATCATCTCGGACATCCTCACGATGGGCGCCGAGGAGATGCGCTGTCCCGTGGAGGTGGAATTCGCCGTCAACATGGACGTGGCGCCCGGACAGCGGCAGGTTTTCAACCTGTTGCAGATCCGTCCGATCATCGACAACCAGGACAACCGGTCCATCGACTGGAACGAGGTCGACGCCTCCCGCGCGCTGATCTACGGCGAGCAGGCCCTCGGCATCGGGCAGATGACCGACATCGCCGACATCATCTATGTGAAATCCGAGGCCTTCGACTCGCTCTCGACCGAGAAGATCGCCGAAGAGTTGCTGACGCTCAACAACCGCATGCGCGACCAGGGGCGGCCGTACATCCTCGTGGGACCCGGCCGCTGGGGCTCCTCGGACCCGTTCCTCGGGGTTCCGGTCAAGTGGAACCACATCTCCGAGGCCAGGGTGATCGTCGAATGCGGCATCGAAAAGTTCGACGTGGAGCCTTCGCAGGGCACGCACTTCTTCCAGAACGTCACCTCGCTGGGCGTGGGTTACCTGACGATCAACCCCTTCCGCGGCGACGGCCTCTTCCGCGAAAAGGAACTCGACGCCCGACAGGCGCTGTACGACGGAACGTACCTGCGGCAGGTGCGCTTCGACAGCCCGCTGTGGGTCTGCATCGATGGGCGTTCGAACAAAGGCATGGTACGCGAGGGGAAAAACGATTAGGATTTTAAATAAATTTCCCCGAAAAGATTACAATCTGTCGGAAATATTTTTATATTTGTGAAAAGATAGAATCCGAACAGGAGATGCAAACCAACCAAAAACCGATAGAGCTATGAACGTTAACAAAATTATGGCGGAACTCGAGCGCAAGCACCCCGGCGAAAGCGAATACCTGCAAGCCGTGCGCGAAGTTCTGATGACCGTGGAGGATGCTTACAACCAGCACCCGGAATTCGAGGCAAACCGCATCGCCGAACGCATCGTGGAACCCGACCGAACCTTCACGTTCAAGGTCGTATGGGTCGACGACAAGGGCGACGTGCAGGTGAACACGGGCTACCGCGTGCAGTTCAACAACGCCATCGGCCCCTACAAGGGCGGACTGCGCTTCCACCCCTCGGTGAACCCCTCGATCCTGAAGTTCCTCGGTTTCGAGCAGATCTTCAAGAACGCGCTGACGACCCTCCCGATGGGCGGCGCGAAGGGCGGTTCGGATTTCAACCCCAAAGGCAAGTCGGACCGTGAGGTGATGCGCTTCTGCCAGGCCTTTATGACCGAACTGTGGCGTCACATCGGTCCGCAGACCGACGTTCCGGCAGGCGACATCGGCGTCGGCGGACGCGAAATCGGCTATCTCTACGGCATGTACCGCAAGCTGGCCCAGGAGAACACCGGCGTGCTGACGGGCAAGGGCATGACCTACGGCGGTTCGCTGATCCGTCCCGAGGCGACGGGCTTCGGAGCCGTCTATTTCCTGCGTCAGATGCTCGAAAAGGCCGGCATGGACATCAAGGGCCAGACCATCGCCATCTCGGGCTTCGGCAACGTGGCCTGGGGCGCGGCGACGAAGGCCACGGAACTGGGCGCCAAGGTGGTGACGATCTCGGGTCCCGACGGATACATCTACGATCCTGCGGGTCTCGACGCCGAGAAGATCGCCTACATGCTCGAACTGCGCGCGTCGAACAACGACGTGGTGGAACCCTACGCCAAGAAGTTCCCCGGCTCGCAGTTCTTCGCGGGCAAGAAACCGTGGGAGGTCAAGGTGGACATCGCCATGCCGTGCGCCACGCAGAACGAGCTGGACGGCGAGGACGCCAAACGGCTGCTGGCCAACGGCGTGAAGGTCGTGGCCGAGGTTTCGAACATGGGCTGCCGCCCGGAGGCCATCGACGCCTTCATCGCGGCGAAGATTCCCTACGGACCGGGCAAGGCCGTGAACGCCGGCGGCGTGGCCACGTCGGGTCTCGAAATGACGCAGAACTCGCAGAAACTCAACTGGACGGCCGAGGAGGTCGACGCCAAGTTGCACCAGATCATGTCGTCGATCCACCACGCCTGCGTGGAGTACGGCACCGAGAAGGACGGCTACCTCAACTACATGAAGGGCGCGAACATCGCGGGCTTTATGAAAGTCGCCAAGTCGATGGTCGAGCAGGGAGTGCTGTAAAATAAATAGCACGAACGAAAGGCGGAGCTGTCGACAGCTCCGCCTTTTTTGTATTTTTAGAAAATATATGCCTTATTAATTGCATTTCTGAATATTATTATGTACATTTTACTCATCATTCTTTAAATATTAAGCCTTATGAAAATAATTGTTACGCTTTTATCCTTGGCATTAGCCACTGGAGCATTGTTTTCATCATGCTCAAAAACGGAGTTGGGAGAAGTGACGCCTCCAGAAACCAAAGTTCCGGGCGAAGATGAAATTTCGCCACGGTTTACTTCAAATAATCTAACGTACGCTGAAGCTATAGATTTTGTACAACCCTTTTTAGAACGAGAACCAGAGTTTCGCTTTGCAAAAATATTTGATCGTGAACCTGGTTATTACATTCAATATAATGGATCATTCTGCTCATCAAAAGGACCTTCTGGGATTTGTTTCAGAGGTATTTCATGTTCTGCAATAAGACGTGAAGGAAAGCCTTTTATAATTTATTCATCAAGTCCCAGTTGGCGTAGTGATATCAATTCATTGAGTGCAAGGCTGAAAACGGCTGAAGATATATATGAAATAATGGCTGATGGCAGTAGAAATATTGTCGGCAGAACATATAAATATGAAACAAATTGCAGAAGCGAATGTTGGCTTTCGGTAAGTGCAGAAAGCGTCCCCAACTTTGAGGCAATAGTATATCAAGACTGGCCCAATTAATTATTAGTCATCTTTTCGAAATGCGTCCTTACCTCTTAATCGCCTGCCTCGCGCTGTCGTCGTGCGCCGCCTCGCAATGTCCACTGCTCTACATGAACAGAACCCGCGGCGGAGCGCCGTGTTATTTCACCGACGAATACGGCCACGCCGTTTTCGGGAATGCCCGTTACGAAGATGCCCGGCAGTTTATCGGCGACCGGGCCGCCGTACGGCTCAACGGCAAATGGGGGTTCATCGACCCCTCGGGCGCAACGGCCGTCCCCCTGCAATACGACTGGTGCGGCAGTTTCGGGGAATACGGGTTCGACAAGAGCGTCGCGATGGTCAAAAACGAAGTCGACAAATTCAAAGTGCCGATTCTCTCGGATTGCCCAACGGCCCTGATCGACCGGAAAGGCAACCGGGTCACGCCGTTCTACGGGTTCATCTTCCCGGTCCGGGACAAGGTGGCGTTCGTGAACGACGGTCGCACGGATTTCGCGGACACCCGGTTGCAGAACCTGGGCTTCGCCGACGGGAAATGGGGCTGCATCGATCCGAAAGGCCGCCTCGTCGTGCCGTGCGTCTATGAGCTGGCGTACCTGCTCATAGCCACCCCCGGATTCACAATCGTCCGGCGCGACGGCAAGTGGGGCGTGCTGAACGACCGCGGCCGACCGATCGTCCCGTGCGTCTACGACGCTGTTTATTACAAAGAAGGGCATACCGTTATCGACACGCAGGCCGACACGGCAGAAGCCGGAAAGAGCGTCGCGGCTCCGAACGGCGGTTTCCGGGAAAAACTGCTCTATATGCAGAAAGAGGGCGAAACAGAGATTTTCACCGAGAAAGGCCGACGGGTGCGCGGTCAATAAACGCCGCGGCCAATAAATAAAAAAAGCCAATCCCCGGCGGGGATTGGCTTTTTCGGTATCGGCTTTAGAAACCAGCCGGATGGAAGCGCAGGAGCGGCACGGAAACGCCGCCGCCCACGCCCCTGAAACCCGTTTTACAAACGGGCCTTGATGGCTTTCGAAGCCTCCTCGTAGCCGGGTTTGTCCAGCAGGGCGAACATGTTCTTCTTGTAGGCCTCGACGCCCGGCTGGTCGAAGGGATTCACGCCCAGCATATAGCCGCTGATGCCGCAGGCCTTCTCGAAGAAGTACAGCAGGCCGCCGATCACGCTCTCCGAGATTTCGGGAATCTCGATGCGGATGTTCGGCACGCCGCCGTCCACGTGGGCCAGCTGAACGCCCAGCTCGGCCATGCGGTTGACCTCCGAAATGCGCTTCCCGGCCAGGAAGTTCAGCCCGTCGAGGTTCTCCCCGTCAGCCTCGATCAGCACTTCGGCGGCGGGTTTGGCCACCGAAATGATCGTCTCGAACAGGGTGCGCTCGCCGTCCTGGATATACTGGCCCATCGAGTGCAGGTCGGCCGTCAGCGTGACGCTCGCCGGGAAGATGCCCTTGCCCTGCTTGCCCTCGCTCTCGCCGTAGAGCTGTTTCCACCACTCGTTGATATATTGCAGTTTAGGCTCGTAGGAACCCAGAATCTCGATCTTCTTGCCTCCGTCGTAGAGGATGTTGCGCACGGCGGCGTAGACGGCTGCCGGATTCTCCTTGAAAGCGACGCCTTCGGCCGTGGCCTTCTCCATCTCCTGCGCACCGCGGACGAGGGCCGCGATGTCCACACCGGCGACGGCCAGCGGCAGCAGCCCCACGGGGGTCAGCACCGAGAAGCGTCCGCCCACATCGTCGGGAATGACGAACGTCGGGTATCCCTCCTGCGTGGCGAGCGTCTTCAACGCCCCGCGCGCCTTGTCGGTGATGGCCACGATGCGCTCCGCAGCCTCCTTCTTGCCGTAACGCTTCTCGATCTCGGCCTTTATGAGGCGGAACGCGATGGCCGGCTCGGTCGTCGTGCCCGACTTCGAAATCACGATGGCGGCGATCGAATGCTCCTTCAGCGCGGCGAGCAGTTCGGCGGTGTAATCCTCCGAAATGTTCTGTCCGGCGAAAATGACCGTGGGGTCCTTCTGCTCCTTGTGCAGCAGTTTGAAGGGGTCGCTCATGGCTTCGAGCACGGCCTTGGCGCCGAGGTACGAGCCGCCGATGCCGATGCAGACGACCACGTCGGCCTTCGAGCGCAGTTTCGCAGCCTCCTTCCGGATGGCGTCGATCTCGTTCTCCGAAATCGAGGAGGGGAGGTGCACCCAACCCAGAAAATCGTTGCCGGCGCCTTTGCCCGAATGCAGCAGGGCATTGGCTGTCTGCGCTTTGGCCTCGATGTCGGCGGAAATTTCAATGCCCGTCTTGGCAATGTCCAATTTCACATTTTTCATCATATCGCTAACTAAATTAATTTGGTTGTCAGTTCCTGCATGCACCTGCGCGCCGAGGCGCCCTCGTAGAGCACCCGGTAAACCATGTCGGCGATGGGCATGTCGACCCGGTGGCGGAAGTTGATGTGACGGATGCAGTCGGCCGCGAAATAGCCCTCGGCGACCATCGTCATCTCGTTCAGGGCGCTCTTGACGGTACAGCCGTGGCCGATGAGCAGCCCCAGCCGGCGGTTGCGGCTGTAAGTCGAATAGCAGGTCACCAGCAGGTCGCCCAGATAGGCCGAGACCTGCGTGTTGCGCTCATCGGGATAACTCTCCTCCAGGAAACGCGTCATCTCGCCCGCCGCATTGGCGATCAGCACGGCCAGAAAATTGTCGCCGTAGCCCAGCCCCACGGCGATGCCGACCGAAAGGGCGTAGATATTCTTGAGAATTGCGGCGTATTCGACGCCATAGAGATCCGCGGAATAGCTGAGGCGAATGTTCTCCCCGGCAAAGCGTTCGCCGATGCGCCGCGCGTTTTCGGGATCGGCGCAGACGACCGTGAGGTACGAAAGCTTGCCGCGCGAGACCTCCTCGGCGTGCGAAGGCCCGGTCACCAGCCCGATCTGCCTATACGACAGCCCGTAATGGTCGTGGATGTACTCCACGACGGTCTGATAGTCGCCCGGGACGATGCCCTTGATGGCCGAAACGACGAATTTGTCACGGAGCGGAACGGTCAGCGGGGCGAGGAAATCCTTGAGGTAGGCCGAAGGCGTGGCGAGGATCACGATGTCGGCGTCGCGCACCACGGCGTCGAGGTCGGAAGAGGGGGCGATGCTGTTGCGGTCGAACTCCAGATCGTTCAGATAGCGGGGATTGCGGCCGTCCGAGCACAGCGATTCGAGCACCTCGGGATTGCGGACATACCACCCTACGCGCCGGCCGTTGGCTGCAAGCAGTCCGACGATGGCCGTCGCCCAGCTTCCATAGCCGATGACCGCACAGCGGGCATCGGTTCCGATTTTGTATTCCATGCGGAGATTCAGTTTTTCCAGCACAAATGTAATTAAAAAAAATCAGAATAAAATACAAAAAGTTCCGGGGCTTTTTGCTACCTTTGTCGGGATATGTCATCCGCCGAAGCCCGAAGCGACGTTGCGGGTGCATATCGGATTGAGAATAAAGCATTTCACGAAACAGAACAGTTGGGTGTAAGAATATGGGAATTTTTTCATTGACACAGGAGTTGGCCATCGACCTCGGAACGGCCAACACGCTGATAATTTACAACGGAAAGGTCGTCGTCGACGAACCTTCGATCGTGGCGCTGGACGTCCACACGGGCAAGCTCGTGGCCATCGGCCAGCAGGCCCGCCAGATGCACGAGAAGACCAACCCGAACATCAAAACCATCCGTCCGCTCAAAGACGGCGTGATCGCCGACTTCAACGCCACGGAGTTGATGCTGCGCGGCATGATCAAGAAGGTCAAGACCTCGGGCAGCCTCTTCGCACCCTCGCTGCGCATGGTGATCTGCATTCCCTCCGGGTCGACCAACGTCGAAATACGCGCCGTGCGCGACTCGGCCGAACACGCCGGAGGACGCGAAGTCTACATGATCTACGAACCGATGGCCGCGGCGCTCGGCGCGGGTCTCGACGTGGAGGCCCCCGAAGGCAACATGGTCATCGACATCGGCGGCGGCACGTCGGAGATCGCCTGCATCTCGCTGGGGGGCATCGTCTGCTCGGAGTCGATCAACACCGCGGGCGACGTCTTCACCAACGACATCCAGAGCTACGTCCGCCAGCAGCACAACATCCGCATCGGCGAACGCACGGCCGAGGCGATCAAATGTTCGATCGGCGCCGCCGTTTCGGACCTGGAGCAGGAACCCGAGGACTTCGTCGTGACGGGTCCCAACATGCTGACCGCACTGCCCCAGACCGTGTCGCTCTCGTACAGCGAAATCGCCTACGCGCTGGAAAAGTCGCTCACGAAGATCGACGCGGCGCTGATGAAGGTGCTCGAATCCATGCCGCCCGAGCTGTACGCCGACATCGTGAAGAACGGCATCTACCTCGCCGGCGGCGGCGCGCTGATCAAGGGACTCGACCGGCGGCTGAACGAAAAGACCGGCATTCCGTTCCACATCGCCGAAGACCCGCTGCGGGCCATCGCCCGCGGAACAGGAATCGCGCTGAAGAATATCAACCGGTTCTCGTTCCTGATGAAGTGATTCTTGCGATAACGGCCGTCTTCCGCACGTCGTTCGCCGTCCGGTGCAGTCACATACCCGAGTATGCCCCTGCACCGCCGACTTCGCGAAGCCCGAAATACGGTTCGTTCCGACAAGAATCGGATAAATTGACAAATACGGATTGCGGGCCTTGGTCCGCAATCTTAAATTAAGGAACTGCTTTGCGCAAACTGTTCGAGTTCATACGAAGCATCTACGTCGTGGTGCTGTTCGTGGCGTTGGAGGTCGCGGCCATCAGCTACTACGCCCACTCCACCCACTACACCCAGGCCCGGCTGCTCGCACGGTCGAACCAGGTGGCGGGAGGCGTGCACGGATTTTTCGCGGGCATAAGGCGTTACTTCAGCCTCGGGCACGAAAACCGGCTACTGCTGGGCCGCGTCGCACAGCTCGAAGAGCGGCTCGCCCAGTACGAGGAGGCCGAAACCAACGCGCGGCTGGACAGCTATATGCAGGACATCGGCGAATCGAAATACCGCTTCGTCACGGCATCGGTCGTGGCCAACACGGTCAACCGGGCGCAGAACCTCATCACGCTCAACCGCGGACGTCAGGACGGCGTGGTCGAAGAGATGGCCGTCCTCTCGCCCGACGGCGCGATGGCCGGCTACGTCGTCGACTGCACGGAACGCTACGCCGTGGCGATGTCGGTGCTGAACACCTCGTTCCGGGCCAGCGGCAAGCTCGCCGACGCCGAATATTACGGCTCGATCTATTGGGACAGGCTGGACCAGAACGTGGTGATCCTCGGCGAGCTGTCGAAATACGCCGACCCGAAGCCCGGACAGGAGGTCGTGACGACCGGATTCTCGCAGTATTTTCCCGCCGACGTGCTGATCGGTTGGGTCGAGAGCGCCTCGCTCAACGAGACCCGCACGGCCTACACGGTACGGGTGCGGCTCGCAGCCGAAATGTCGCGGCTGAACGAAGTCGTGCTGGTCGGCAACCGCGACTTCTACGAAATCCGCAACCTGCAGCAAAGCGAACAAATCGAACAACACACCCGGAACGACTAAATGTACCGCACACTACCATATCTCGGACTTTTCGCGGCGGCGGCGCTGCTTCAGGTTTTCCTGTTCGACAACCTGACCATCAGCATCTACCTCAACCCGCTCGTATACATCGTCTTCATCGCCCTGCTGCCGCTCGACACGCCGCCCGCGGCAGTTCTGGGCGCCGGACTGGCGCTGGGCGTCACGATGGACTTCGCCATGGGCGCGGCGGGGATCAACACGATCGCCACGCTGCTGATCGCCTTCCTGCGCCCGACCCTCGCCGGCATGATCTGCGGCCGCGACAACGTCCGCGAAGGGGGCATCCCCTCGTCGGCGCGTCTGGGCGAACGAAAGCTCATCACCTACCTCGTGGCGCTGACGCTCGTGCATCACGCCGTATTCTTTTCGCTGGAGGCCCTTTCGTGGACCCACGCGCTCCATACGCTGCTGCGCATCGTCGTCAGCACGGCGGTATCGGCGGGCTTCATCTGGATCATCGCCCGCATCTTCACCGCCAAAATCCCCGTGCGCATATGAGAAACTCCGAGAGTTTCATGCGGATGCGCACCCTGCAAGTCATCGTCCTGCTGATCTTCGCGCTGATCGTCGGACGGCTGGCCTACATCCAGCTCTTCGATTCGCGCTACGACGATCTGGCGCGCGCCAACGTGCTGCGCCACGTCGTGCAGTACCCGCCGCGCGGCGAGGTCTTCGACCGCAACGGCGAATATCTGGTGCAGAGCCGCGAATGCTACGACCTAATGGTCATATCGAGCGAAATCGGCAAACAGGGCTTCGACACGGCCCGCATGTGCGACGTGCTGGGACTTTCGCGCGCCCGGCTCGAACGCGAACTGGCCAACGCGCGGATGCGTCCGCGGGCGCCGCGGCTGATTATGAACTACATCTCCAAGGAGGACAAACTGCGCTTCGACGAGTGCAACTTCCGGGGGTTCTACACCGTCTACCGCACCGTCCGCCGGTATCCCCGCGAAGTGGGCGGCAACCTGCTGGGGTATGTGAGCGAGGTGAACCCCGACTACCTGAAGCGCAACCCCGAATACAAGACGGGCGACTACGTAGGGATGAACGGCGTGGAGTCGGCCTACGAGCCGCAGCTCCGGGGCCGCAAGGGCGTCCGGATTCAGGAGATCGACACCCACGGGGCGATCAAGGGTTCCTACATGAACGGCCGCTACGACTCGGTTCCCGAACCGGGACGCTATCTGGTGAGCACCATCGACGCCCGCCTGCAACTGCTGGGCGAGGAGCTGATGCGCGGCAAGGTGGGAGCCGCGGTGGCCATCGAGCCTTCGACGGGCGAAATCCTGATGATGGTCTCCTCGCCGACGTACGATCCGGACCAGCTGGTGGGGCGCCAGCGGGGCAACAACTACATGAAGATGCTCTACAACAAGCGCAAGCCGCTGTTCAACCGTGCGGTGAAGGCCAAATATCCCCCGGGGTCGACCTTCAAGCTGGTGCAGGGGCTGATCGGCCTTCAGGAAGGGGTGCTCCGGCCTTCGGACCTGCACTCCTGCCACATGGGCTACCAGGCGGGCCGCCTGAAGATGGCCTGCCACGCCCACGCCTCGCCGCTGGACCTGCGCTTCGCGGTGGCGACCTCGTGCAACGCCTACTTCTGCTACGTCTTCCGCGACATCCTCGACAACCCCAAATACGGAAGCGTGAAGGAGGGTTACGACGTCTGGAAACAATATGTCGAGAGCTTCGGATTCGGGCGCAAGCTGGGTTCGGACTTCCTCGACGAGGGCAACGGATACGTGCCCGACCGCGCCTACTACGACCGCCAGTACCGGGGTTCGTGGAACTCGCTCACGGTGCTGTCGCTCTCGATCGGGCAGGATGCGCTGGGCTGCACGCCGTTGCAGCTGGCCAATCTGGCGTGCATCGTGGCCAACCGAGGCTACTACTACATCCCGCACATCGTGAAGAAGATCGAAGGACAGGACTCGCTCGACGCGCGTTTCTACGAACGCCACTACACGATGGTCGAACCGAAACACTTCGAACCCATCGTCGAGGGCATGTGGCGGGGCGTGAACGTCGGGGGAACCTCGACCCGCGCCCGGCTCGAAGGATTGGACGTCTGCGGCAAGACCGGAACGGCCGAAAACCCGCGCGGCCGCGACCACTCGACCTTTCTCTCGTTCGCACCGAAGGACAATCCGAAGATCGCCATTTCGGTCTACGTCGAAAACGGCGGATTCGGCGCCTCGGCGGCCCTGCCGATCGCCAGCCTGCTGGAAGAGTACTACCTGACGGACACGATCCGCAGGCCCGAACTGCTGCAATACATCAAGGACATGAACATCTATTATCCCGCTTATGACAAATAACCGGCATAACGGCATCTTTTACGGCGTGGACGGCTGGACCGTCCTGCTCTACGTGCTGATCGTCGCGGCGGGATGGATCTCGATCACTTCGGCGTCGTACGACGACAGCGCGGCCGACCTGCTCTCGTTCTCGCACTTCTACATGAAGCAGCTGATGTGGATCGGCATGGCGTGGGTCACGGCGATCATCGTCCTGCTGCTCGACGAACGGTTCTACCACATGTTCGCCTACCCGGCCTATCTGGGCGGCATCGCGCTGCTCGTGGCCGCGCTGCTCTTCGGCCGCGAGGTCAACGGCGCGAAGGCGTGGTTCGAGTTCGGGTCGCTGCGCGTGCAGCCCGTGGAGTTCGCCAAGATCGCCACGGCCCTGGCCCTGGCCCGCGTGATGAGCGAATACTCCTTCTCGATCAACCGCGCGGGCGACCTGATGAAGGTCGCCGTGGTGATCTGCATTCCGCTCTTCATCATCATCCTGCAGAACGACACCGGATCGGGCATCGTGCTGGGGTCGTTCCTTTTCGTGCTCTACCGCGAAGGGCTGAACAAATGGCTCTGCATCCCGGTGCTGCTGATCGCCGCGCTGTTCATCGTCTCGTTCCTTCTCTCGCCGATGACGCTGCTCGTGGCGCTGATTCTGGTCTGCACGCTCTCCGAGGCGATGATGAACGGCCAGTGGCGTTCGCGCCTCGTGTTCCTGGCCGCGGTGATGCTGTCGGCCATCCTGCTATGCCTCGTGATGGCGCTGATCGCCCCCGGAACGCTCGATCTCTACCACAGCCTGCTCACAACGACCCTCGCGGCCGTGGTCTTCGCTGCCGTATACGCCTACCGCTCGAATCTCGCCAACATCTTCATCACGCTGGGACTGTTCGTCGGTTCGCTCGTCTTCCTGCCCACCACCGACTACATCTTCAATTCGATTCTCAAACAGCACCAGCGCGACCGTATATTAAGCTTCCTGGGCATCATCAGCGACCCGCTCGGAACCGACTACAACGTCAACCAGGCGAAAATCGCCATCGGCTCGGGCAACTTCTGGGGCAAGGGCTTCCTCGAAGGGACCCAGATCAAATACGGGTTCGTCCCCGAAAAGCACACCGACTTCATCTTCTGCACCGTGGGCGAGGAGTGGGGATTCCTCGGCTCGGTCGTGGTGCTGACGCTGCTGTGCCTGCTGATCCTGCGGCTGATGCGCATGGGCGAACGGCAGCAGGAGCCGTTCGGACGCATCTACTGCTACTGCGTGGCGGCGATCCTGCTGTTCCACGTGCTGGTCAACGTGGGCATGACCATCGGCCTGATGCCCGTGATGGGCATTCCGCTGCCGTTTATGAGCTACGGAGGCTCGTCGCTCATCGCCTTCACGATCCTGCTGTTCATCGCCGTGCGGCTCGACGCCTCGACACGACAATTTTCCGTACACAAACTATAATACCCGATGATTCGCTACAACCCCAAAGGACTGACTACCCCGCAAATCGACGAAAGCCGCCGGCGCCACGGCGACAACGTCATCACCCCGCCGAAGGACGATTCGGCCTGGCGCCTGCTGCTGGAAAAATTCCGCGACCCGATCATCCGCATCCTCCTGCTGGCCGCCGTGCTGTCGCTCATCATCGGATTCGTCCACAAGGACTTCACCGAATCGGTGGGCATCATCTGCGCCATCATCCTCGCCACCTGCGTCGGATTCTGGTTCGAATGGGATGCCCAGCGGCGTTTCCGGAGGCTCAACCAAGTGAACGACGACATCCCCGTGAAGGTGATGCGCGAAGGGTCGATCCGCGAAATTCCGCGACGCGACGTGGTCACGGGCGACGTGGTCTACATCGAGAGCGGCGAGACGATTCCCGCCGACGGCGAACTGGTCGAGGCCGTATCGCTGAAAATCAACGAATCGACGCTCACGGGCGAACCCGAGGTGGACAAGACGGTCAACGAAGCCGACTTCGACCCCGAGGCGACCTATCCCTCGAACGCGGTGCTGCGCGGCACGACCGTGGCAGACGGTTACGGCGTGATGGTCGTAACGGCCGTGGGCGATGCGACCGAAGCCGGACGCGTCACGGAGCAGTCGACCGTGCAGAGCGAAGAGCAGACGCCCCTCGACCGTCAGCTGACGCGCCTCTCGCGTCTGATCGGCCGGCTGGGCATCCTCCTTTCGGCGCTTATCTTCTGCGTGATGCTCGGAAAGGCGATCTTCGCGGGCGGGCTGCTCGAGAGCGACTGGCTGACCATCTCGCAGCACGTGCTGCAAATCTTCATGGTTTCGGTGGCCATCATCGTCATGGCCGTGCCCGAAGGGCTTCCGATGTCGATTACGCTGTCGCTGGCGATGTCCATGCGACGGATGCTGAAGACCAACAACCTCGTGCGCAAAATGCACGCCTGCGAGACGATGGGCGCCGTGACGGTCATCTGCACCGACAAGACCGGCACGCTGACCCAGAACCGCATGCACGTGCAGGAACTGATCCGCTACGACACGCTTCCCGCACGGGAATTCGCCGAGGTCGTGGCCCTGAACACCACGGCGTTCCTCGACGCCGAAGGCCATATCATCGGCAACCCCACGGAAGGGGCCTTGCTCGAATGGATGCGCGCCGGAGGCGAGGACTACGAACCGCTGCGCGCCGAAGCGAAGATCGTCAACCGGCTGACCTTCTCGACCGAACGCAAATACATGGCGACGATCATCGAAAGCGGCATCTCGGGCCGCCGCATCCTCTGTGTGAAGGGCGCCCCGGAGATCGTGCGCACGATGTGCGCCCCGGACGGCAAGGACGCGCAGGTCGCCGAACAGCTCCTCGGGTTCCAGAGCCGCGCCATGCGCACGCTGGCCGTGGCGTGGGCGGAAACCGCGTCGGACGACTGCCTCGAAGCGGTCAAGGCGGGCGGGCTGCACTTCGCGGCGGTGGCCGCCATCTCGGACCCCGTGCGCGAGGACGTCCCGGCGGCCGTCGCACGCTGCCTGGAGGCGGGAATCGGCATCAAGATCGTCACGGGCGACACCCCGGCCACGGCGCGCGAAATCGCCCGCCAGATCGGGCTGTGGAACGACGCCGCGGATGGCGAACGGAACCACATCACCGGCACGGAGTTCGCCGCCATGAGCGACGAGGAGCTGCTGGGACGCGTGCAGGAGCTGAAGATCATGTCCCGGGCCAGGCCGCTGGACAAGCAGCGTCTCGTCAAGCTGTTGCAGCAGCGCGGCGAGGTGGTGGCCGTGACGGGCGACGGCACGAACGACGCCCCAGCGCTCAATTTCGCCAACGTGGGTCTTTCGATGGGCTCGGGAACCTCCGTGGCGAAGGACGCCTCGGACATCACGCTGCTGGACGACTCGTTCGCCTCGATCGCCACGGCCGTCATGTGGGGGCGTTCGCTCTACCGCAATATCCAGCGTTTCGTGCTGTTCCAGCTGACGATCAACTTCGCGGCCATCACCATCTGCTTCATCGGCGCGTTGTTCGGAACCGACATGCCGCTCACGGTGGTGCAGATTCTCTGGGTGAACATCATCATGGACACCTTCGCGGCGATGGCCATGGCCTCGCTGCCGCCCAACCCCGAAGTGATGCGCGACAAACCGCGCCCGAGGGACGAATTCATCATCACCCCCGCCATGGCCCGCACCCTCTTCACGTGCGGCGCGGCGATGGTGGTCGTACTGCTGGGAATGCTCTTCCGGTGGACGATCCTGCAAGGCGGACTCACGGTGGAGCAACTGACCGTGTTCTTCTCGACGTTCGTCTTCCTCCAGTTCTGGAACATGTTCAACGCCAATGGATTCGAGACGCGCCATTCGGTCTTCACATGTCTCGGCGGCTGCCGCGAATTCTTCCTGATCCTCGCGGCGATCGGCGTGGGACAGGTGCTGATCGTGGAATTCGGAGGCGAGGTGTTCCGCACCGAACCGCTCTCGTGGATGCAATGGGCCGAGGTGATCGGATTCACCTCGCTGCTGGCTGTCGGCGGCGAAATCATCCGTGCAATCCACAGAAAAAGAAAACAGTTGCGATAAAATACGATGCTCAAACGCCTGACCGCCGCCTGCCTGCTCTCATTCGCGGGCCTGGGAGCAGCGGCGCAATTACCGGACAGCGCAGACATGAGCGCCGGAGGGGAGTTCCGACGGCGCATCGACCGCCACACCTCGACAAAAGCCTACCGCATGCTCTTCGTCGGCACGCCGCTGATCGTGGGCGGCGTCGTGATGCAGGCCTACGATTCCGACTTCCGGCGTCTGCGCAACGGGTACAGCCGTTCGTTCCGCCACGACTACGACGACTGGCTCCAGTACGCTCCCGCCGGGGCGATGGTGGCCCTGAAAGCCTGCGGCGTTAGGGGACGCAGTTCATGGGGCCGCATGCTGGTCTCCGACGCCTTTTCGGCGGGACTCATGGCCATCGGGGTCAACTCGCTCAAATACTCCTGCCGTGTGATGCGCCCCGACGGATCGTCGCGCAACTCCTTCCCCTCGGGGCATACGGCGACGGCCTTCATGGCCGCCACGATGCTCCACAAGGAGTACGGCCACCGCAGCCCGTGGTACAGCATCGGGGGCTACACCGTGGCGACGATCACGGGCGTCACCCGTCAGCTCAACAACCGGCACTGGATGAGCGACATCATGGTCGGAGCCGGTATCGGCATCCTCGCCACGGAGCTGGGATATTTCCTCGCAGACCTGATTTTCAAGGAGAAGGGGCTGAACGTCACGGAAACCTACTCGGTCTACGACCGCTGCCGCCGGCCGTCGTTCCTCGGGTTCAGCCTCGGATTCTCGACCGTCCCCGGAAGCTACACGCCCTACCCCGGGATGCACATGCAGTTCCTCTCGGGGCCGGCCGTCTCGGTGCAGGGCGCCTGGTTCGCAACGCCCTACTGGGGTTTCGGCGGCCGCATGTCGTGCACCAACCTGCGCGTGAAAGTCAACGGCGTGGCGCAGAACGACAATCTGGAGTGTGCGTCGATGTACGCGGGACCCTATTTTTCCCACCCCTTTTCGATGCGGTGGCTCGTGGGCGCCAAACTGCTCGGAGGGTGCGAGATCTACAAACCGTGCCGCACGGATTTCCGCAGGCTGGAAAGACGCGCCGGATTCTCCTTCGGAACCGGGCTTTCGACCACTTACCTCGCCACGCAAAACCTCGGCGTGCGCTTCTCGACCGATTACGACGTCGCACCTCCCGTGGTGCGTTCGTCGCGCGAACGGCTTCACAAGCTCACCTTCAGCATGGAGGTCTGCGCGGTATTCTGAAACGCAAAGGGCGGACCCGTGGGTCCGCCCTTTGCGTTTTCTTTCCGGGCCCTTACAGGAACGACTCCCCCTGCGCGGCGCTGCGCAGCCGCCCGGCCGTGACGCCGTCCTTCACCGCAGCAGGGATCGCCACCCCGGAATAGACCGAGACGACGCCGTCCTTCAGCGCGCGGAGCCGCAGTTCCCGCTTCGTCATTTTTTCAACCGCATAGCTGCTGTCCCACGGCGTACCGTCGGCATAGGTCCCCGAAAGCACCTGCCCGGTCGCCGGATCGCCGACAAGGGCGTAGGTCCCGGTGAACCGGGCGTACCCGAACGTCCCGATACTCTGGTAAAGGGTGAATGTCCCGTCTTCGCCGAGTTGCAGGTAAACCGTTCCGGTCAAGGCCGTACCGTCCTTCCAGCGGGTCAGCATCCAGCCGTCGTAGTTCGCCTCGTCCTCACCGCCGCCCTTGTCTCCGCCGCAGCCGACAGCCAGCAGAGCCGCGGCCGCCACGGCAAAAAGGCTCAATCCGATTTTCATACCCAAGGCCGTCCCGCTCCTGGTTTCCGCAAAGACGGATTACAAATATAGGGATTGGAACCCGAAATCCAAAGCAGAGCTGCAAAAATCCCCGGCGGCAGATGAAACAGGCGCCCGTTGGCACAAAAAATGCACGTTCCGGACTGCGGCTTTCCCCCGGCAACACATTATGAAACTGCGTCTCGGTCTGATACTTCTGTTATTCGCGGCATCGGCAGGCATTCTTGCCTGGATGTACTACGCTGCGACGCGCGAACCCCGGTCGCCGAAGGGTTCGCCGTGGGCCGAAACGCTCGCCGACCTGGACGCCTGCTGCCGCCGCAAACACGTCAAATCGGTGCAATACGACCATTTCGCAGGCATCGCGGCCGACGAAGAGCGCCACACGGCCGAACGGCTGTTCCGGGCCATGGCCTTCTCCGAGCGGTTGCAGGAGAACAACTGCGCGACGGCGATCCTCCATCTCGGAGGTCATTACACGCCCCCGGGGAAGATCATCATTTTCGGCGGCACGACCGACGGCAACCTCGAACGGAGCGTCGCCTACGAACGACAGGCCCACGCCGGACGCTCCGGAGCCGACATCCGCCGGGCGATGGAGCGCGGCAACCGCTATGCGGCGCGCATACTGACCTGGGCCTCGGCGGGAGACATGCGGAACATCGCCCTGCTGGAACGCTGCCGGCAGGAGGGACGCAACGCCCCGGACACGGGCCGGTTCGCAGTCTGCCCGAACTGCGGCAACCTCTATCCGTCGGAATACGCCGACTGGTACTGCCCCGCCTGCCTGACGGAGGGAAAAAGGTTTGTCCTCTTCGAGTGAGCCATGCTACATAGGGGGGGGGATGAACGAAGCGAGGCACGAACCGGTAATCCCGTCCGTGCCTCGCAGGTACAAGGGCAAAACGCCCCGTGAAATCAGCGACTACTCCTCGTCGGCGTCCTTCATGGTGTGGTATACGTTCACCACGTCGTCGTCCTCTTCGAGTTTCTCGACCAGCTTCTCGACCGATTCGCGGCCTTCGGCGTCAAGCTCCTTCACGTCGGAGGGGATACGCACCGACTCGCCCGAGACGATCTCGAAGCCCTTGTCGTCGAGCCACTTCTGGATGGCGCCGAACGATTCGTAGGGGGCGTAAACCGTGATTCCGTCCTCCTCGGAGTAGAACTCGTCGACCCCCAGGTCGATCATCTCCAGCTCCAGCTCCTCGGGATCGACACCCTCGGCGGCGCGGAACTTGAAGACGCACTTGTGGTCGAACAGGAAGCCCACCGAGCCGCTGTTGCCCAGCGTGCCGCCGCATTTGTTGAAATACATGCGCACGTTGGCCACGGTGCGGTTGGTGTTGTCGGTGGCCGTTTCGACGAGGAACGCAATGCCGTGAGGGCCGTATCCCTCGTAGATCACCTCCTTGTAGTCGGCGGCATCCTTCTCGGTGGCGCGCTTGATGGCCCGTTCGATGTTCTCCTTGGGCATGTTCTCGGCCTTGGCGTTCTGAATCAGAATGCGCAGGCGGGTGTTGCCCGACGGGTCGGAACCTCCGGCCTTGACGGCGATCTCGATCTCTTTGCCCAACTTGGTGAAGGTGCGGGCCATGTGACCCCAGCGTTTCATTTTTCGCGCTTTGCGATACTCAAAGGCTCTTCCCATAAGATTATCGTTTTTTTTCGGATTTTTTCGTTCGTGGTGCAAAGGTATAAAATTCGGAGTTAAAAATTAAAGATTAAAAATTAAAAATTACTTTTGTACCGTATAAAAACACCTGAATCTATGGAGATCAAAAGTCGTTTCGACCATTTCAACATCAACGTAACGGACCTCGACCGCAGCATCGCCTTCTACGACAAGGCCCTCGGGCTGCGGGAAACGGGCCGCAAAGAGGCCTCCGACGGAGGATTCACGCTGGTCTATCTGGGCGACGGACAAAGCCCCTTCCGCCTGGAGCTTACCTGGCTGCGCGACCACGCCGCCGCGCCCTACGAGCTGGGCGAGAACGAGAGCCACCTCTGCATGCGCGTGGCGGGCGACTACGACGCCGTGCGCGAGCACCACCGCGCCATGGGCTGCGTCTGTTACGAAAACCACGACATGGGGCTTTACTTCATCAACGACCCCGACGACTACTGGATCGAAATATTACCCCTGAAATAACCGCCATGCAGACGCAAACCGAAATGCAAAGGGAGGTCGACGAGGCCGTGCGCACGATGCGCGCGGGCGGCATCATCCTCTACCCCACCGACACGGTCTGGGGACTGGGCTGCGACGCCACCTCCGCCGCCGCCGTGGAGCGGATATACCGTCTCAAGCGGAGCGGGAACAAGAAATCAATGCTCGTGCTGTGCGCCTCGGCCGACATGATCGTCCGCTACGTCAACAAGGCCCCGGGAATCGCCTTCGAGGTGATGGAGCTGGCCACCTCGCCCCTGACGGCCATCCTGCCGGGCGCCGCGGGGCTTGCCGAAAACCTCATCCCCGACGAAGGGACGCTCGGCGTGCGCATCCCCGACCACGAATTCTGCCGCCGGATGCTCCGCGCCCTGGGACGGCCCATCGTCTCGACCTCGGCCAACATCTCGGGCGAAGCGACGCCCGTGGGATTGCAGGACGTGGCCCGCGAGATCATCGACGGCGTGGATTTCGTCGTCAACCCCCGTTTCGAAGGCAAACCGACCCGCAAGGCGTCGTCGATCATCGCGTTCGGCGAAGGCGGCGAGGTGAAAATCATCCGCGAATAAGATGGCGCGCACGCTCGAAACCCCGATTCAGAAACGGTTCTCCGACGTGGACCCCTTTCAGCACGTGAACAACGTCTCGCAGCAGATGTATTTCGACGTGGGCAAGATGGAGTTCTACGAAAAGGTGCTGGGCGCGGAGGTGCTGCTCGCAGACCTGCGGATTCTCACCGTCTCGACCTCGACCTCCTACCTGGGGCAGGTCAGGATGCACGACCCCGTGCGGGTGACGACCACCTGCGAACGGGTGGGAACGAAGAGCCTGACGCTCTTCCAGCAGCTGCTCGCCGGCGGCGAGGTGCGCAGCGAAAGCCGCTCGGTGATGGTCGTCTTCGACTTCGCACGCCAGCGGAGCGAACCGGTTCCCGACGCCTGGCGCGAACGGCTGCTGGCCGATTAGTGTTCCAGCCGTCCGTCGCTGCGCAGTTTCGGCAGGCCGTGGCGGACATAATACTTATAGCCTACCACCACGAGGATGACGCCCGCGAAGATGAAGACCGAGGCGGTGATGTTCGCGGCGTCGAAATGCGCCGCGCGCGCGTAGACGTTGTTGTACAGCCGCTCGGCGGCGATGCCGTGCGCCGCGAGGTGGCCCGTCAGCAGATCGGCCGTGCGCGCCTCGTCGCGCGACACCGACGGAGTGGCCACCAGCCTTTCGAGCAGTGCGACCGCCTCGGCCTGCAATTCGTTCAATCTCTCCATAACCGTCTGCGCAATCGTTTCGTCAACCCCGGATCGTCGTGCCGCCCGCGTCGAGCAGCGCCTCGGCCTGCTTGATGACCACGCTCTCCACGCCGCTGGCGACGGCGCGCAGCGCCCCGTCGATCTTGGGCAGCATCCCCGCGCTGATCGCCCCTTCGGCACGCAGCGCGGCGTAGGTGTCGGGCGTGATTTCGGCGATGACGCTCCGTTCGTCCTCCACGTCGCGCAGCACCCCCGCCTTCTCGAAACAGAAGACGAGCTGCGTCGGCGCGATGCGCGAAGCGGCGACCGCCACGGCCGACGCCACGCTGTCGGCGTTCGTATTGAGCAGCGTTCCCCGCCCGTCGCACGTGATGGCCGAGAAGACGGGCGTCAGCCCCGCATCGAGCAGCGTGCGCAGCAATTCGACGTTCACGCCCCCCTCGGCGATGTCGCCCACATAGCCGTAGTCGACGGCTCCGGCCGCACGCCGCACCGAGGTGACGGCATCGCCGTCGGCACCCGACAGCCCGATCGCGCGGCAGCCTGCGGCCGACAAGGCCGCGACGAGCCGCTTGTTTATCAGTCCGGCGTAGACCATCGTCACCACGTCGAGCGTCTCGCGGTCGGTGATGCGCCGCCCGTCGACCATGCGGCTCTCGATACCCAGTTGCGCGGCCAGACGCGTGGCGAGCTTTCCGCCGCCGTGGATGAGCATCTTCGGCCCTTCGAGCGCAGCGAAAGCCTCGACGAAGCGCGCCGTCGCCTCGGGCGAATCGATGACGTTGCCGCCGATCTTGACTACGGTGATCCGTTCCATAGCTATTCCAGTCCCTCCAACAATCGTTTGAGCACCACCTGGGCCGAGATCTCGCGGTTGGCCGCCTCGGGAATCACCAGACTGCGCGGCGACTCGATCACCTCGTCCGTGACGATCATGTTGCGCCGCACGGGCAGGCAGTGCATGAAGAAGGCGTCGTTCGTGAGCGCCATCTTCTCGGCGTCGACCGTCCATTCGCGGTCGCGGCTCAGCACCCGGCCGTAGTTGGGATCGGCATAGGCCGCCCAGTTTTTGGCATAGACGAAATCGGCCCCTTC
>ERZ773190.1413-NODE-1413-length-23005-cov-3.699651_pt1 | contig 23005 bp, 17 predicted proteins | sample MGYA00511111_ERZ773190 | MGnify/ENA primary metagenome ERZ773190 (study PRJEB29015, sample SAMEA2737777) | human gut metagenome | biome: human gut; feature: human-associated habitat; material: faeces | place: China | collected 2012 ... | reverse complement strand
TCTGATCAAAGATACAAACACAATGGTTGTTCATAATCCAGAATCCAATATGGGAAATGCCTGCGGATGCCCTCCGACAATGGAACTTGTACACAGAGGAATCCTTACAGGACTTGGAACAGATGGATATACACATGATATGATGGAATCCTTCAAAGTGGCAAATATTCTTCATAAACATCACCTTTGCGATCCAAATGCAGCATGGGGAGAAGTTCCGACAATGCTGTTTGAGAACAATGCAAAGATTGCAGGACGTTATTTCGACCAGAAGCTCGGAGTTCTTGAAGAAGGCGCAGCAGCAGATGTGATCATTGTTAATTACAATCCGCTGACACCAATGAATGAGAATAACATCAATGGTCACCTTGTGTTCGGAGTAACTGGACACGATGTTGTGACAACTGTTGCAAACGGTAAAGTATTGATGAAAGACAGAAGACTGACAGAGATTGATGAAGCGAAAGTTATGGCAGACTGCAGACAGGCAGCAGCCGAACTTGGAAAACGTATCAACAGTCGTTAGGCTTAGATTGACGGATACCGTTCATTAATGTTAACATATATAACAGATGTGGACAGTATCTTTGATCGCACATTTCGTCAAAACTAACCGGAAAGGACAATAAAATAATGAAAGAAAAGAAATCAGAAGCACCTCGCAGAGGAAACGAAGAACTGTTTAAGTGGAATGGTAATCCGACATTTGGTCAGATACTTCCGCTTGCTGCCCAGCATGTACTTGCAGCAGTTGTAGGATGTGTTACACCGGCAATTCTGGTTGCAAATGCAGCGAATAATGCAGGCGGAAACGTAAACATGGGTCTCTTGATCCAGATGTCACTTGTATTTGCAGCATTATCAACATTCCTTCAGTTGTATGGAAATAAGATCCATCTTGGATCTGGACTTCCGGTCATCATCGGTGTAAGTTTTGCTTATGTTCCGACAATGACAGCAATTGCAGCACAGGCTCAGGACGTTAACACGATTTTTGGCGCGATGATCGTAGGTGGTATTGTAGCAATTATCGTTGGACTTACTATTAAGCAGATCAGAAAGGTGCAGGAAGGCGAATACATCGCTGCCGATTATATGCCGACAACAGAGAAAAGTACAGATGGCATGTATGAGGAACTGCTTGGATACATTAAGAAAGTAGACAACCAGTATTTGAGACAAGTACTGGATCATTATTTTATAAAAGACGAGACATTTATCCGTAATTTCAAGGGACATTCGGCCGCGAAGACGGTACATCACGGGTTTGCCGGAGGACTTCTGGAACATACACTGAGTGTAGTGAAGTTCTGTGATTACATGGTGGGGGCATATCCGATCCTGAATAAGGATCTGCTTTTCACGGCGGCAATCTGTCACGATATCGGAAAGACGAAGGAATTGTCATCTTTCCCGGAAAATGATTACACAGACGAAGGACAGCTTCTGGGACATATCGTGATCGGTGTGGAGATGATCGGAGATGCAGTCCGCAATATTCCGGATTTTCCAGAGAAACTTGCGAACGAATTAAAACACTGTATCGTTGCGCATCACGGAGAACTGGAATACGGTTCCCCGAAGAAACCGGCACTTGCCGAGGCGATGGCTCTGAATCTTGCTGACAATGCAGATGCGAAGATGCAGACCCTGACAGAGTTATTCAAAGATAAAAAAGGTAATGACTGGCTGGGATATAACCGCCTGTTTGAATCAAATATCAGAAAGACAGTTATTTAATGATGCAGAAGAATGAATTAGTAAAGGTTAAAATTGAAGATATCGGAGTCGGAGGAGAAGGCATCGGCAAGGTGGACGGGTATACACTGTTCATCAAAGATGCCATTATAGGGGATGTCGTAGAGGCAAAGGTTATGAAAGCCAAGAAGAATTACGGCTATGCCCGCCTGATGAATGTCCTGACTCCGTCGAAGGACCGCATAGAGGAAGTGGTCTGTCCGATGGCGCGAAAATGTGGTGGATGCCAGATACAGGAGATGAAGTACCCGGCACAGCTTGCATTTAAAGAATCTAAGGTACGCGGCAATCTGGAGCGGATCGGAGAAGTTCCGGGTGAACTTCTGGATCAGATCATGCATCCGGTTGTCGGCATGGACGAGGAAGGGATGCAGCCGTTCCGCTACCGTAATAAGGCACAGTTTCCGATTGGGACAGACAAAGACGGCAAAGTGACCGCCGGATTCTATGCCGGCAGAACACACAGTATTATCGGGAATACAGACTGTGTACTTGGTGTGGAAGTGAATGAAGAGATCTTGAACTGTATCCTGGATTTTATGGAAGAATTTGAAATTCCGGCATACGATGAAGTGAAACATAAGGGACTGGTGCGCCATGTGCTGCTCCGTTACGGATTTAAAACGGATGAGATCATGGTGTGTTTGGTTATCAATGGAAAGACCATTCCGCACTGCCATGATCTGGTCGGACGTCTCCGACAGATTCCGGGCATGACAAGCATCACACTCAGCTCGAATACGGCGAAGACGAATGTGATCATGGGCGATACGATCCGCCTTCTGTGGGGGCAGGAGTTCATCACAGACTATATCGGTGAGATTAAGTATCAGATTTCCCCTCTGTCATTTTACCAGGTGAATCCGGTCCAGACAGAGAAGTTATACGGACTGGCACTGGACTATGCAGGTCTTACAGGCAATGAGACAGTGTGGGATCTGTACTGCGGAATCGGAACCATTTCCCTGTTCCTTGCGAAGAAAGCAAAGCAGGTATATGGTGTAGAGATCGTACCGCAGGCCATTGACGATGCAAGGAATAATGCGAAGATCAATGATATTACGAATGCGGAATTCTATGTAGGCAAGGCAGAAGAAGTTCTGCCGGAATATTATAAAGAATATGAAAAGACACATAACGGAGAGACGGCGCACGCTGATGTGATCGTGGTCGATCCGCCGAGAAAGGGCTGTGAGGAATCCCTGCTTCAGACGATCGTGGATATGCAGCCAGAGAAAGTCGTGTATGTAAGCTGCGACAGTGCAACGCTTGCGAGGGATGTGAAGTTCTTAAGAGCAAATGGATATGAACTTAAGGATGTGACGCCGGTGGATCAGTTTCCGCATACGGTGCACGTGGAAACTGTGTGCTTATTATCACGGAAATAGGCATACTCCTCCTCGCCATTAGGAAGCGGCGTACCTTGGAAACGAGCTACCGCATTCTGGTAGTCCAAATCATCAATCGCATCCCAACGGTCGGCAAACAATTCCTGAGTCGGTTTACTAAACGCATAAGAACCTTGGTAATTAAATATCGGTTTTTGGTTTTTCGTTCCTCCCTTAGTCGTTACCAACACGACACCATTTCCAGCAGCGGAACCATAGATTGAGGCGGTAGCCGCATCTTTCAAGAAGCTCATTTGGTCTATTTCATAAGGTTCCAATAAGTCGAAAGCCTCTTTATCGCGAATCACCCCATCAATAACGAACAAAGGATCACCGAATCCTCCACGCATACGAATCTCGGATTTAGCCCCCATCAAACCAGAGTTGCCCGTGATCGTAGCTCCCGGAGCACGTCCGGCCAAAGAGTTTGAAAGGTTTGTACTCGGGATCACAGATAGATCATCCGCTTTCACGTTCGATATAGACCCGGTCATGTTCACTTTTTTCTGCACGCCATAACCTACGACAACGACCTCATCCAACTTCTGCGTATCCTCTTTCAAACGGATTTCCAACGTACTTTTCCCTGCCACAGGAATCTCACGGTCTAGATATCCGATATAAGAAACCACCAAGATTGCGTTTTCAGGAACATTGATTAACGTAAACTTACCATCCATATCGGTAATCGTACCGTTTGTCGTACCTTTTACAAGAATGTTTGCACCAATCACTGGTATACCGGCTTCATCAATAACGGTACCCGTCAATCTTATATCATTCTGATTTACAGAATAATTATGGGGGGGGTATTTTGTACACCATACAACGGAGAGAACGCTCCTAACGCTAAAAGCACCGTTGCTAAGTAATATTTATTATTCATAAAACTAGATTTAAGTCTCTTTTACACTTGAATTATACTAAAAATTCTTTTCAAAAACATCTCATCTGAATGAGATTACCCACACACTGTTCTATCCATCTCTCACCATATCTAAAATTTAAGATTTATTCATTAAACATCAAGGTTAACTTGCCTCAAAATCTTGTTTGCATTGAGAAGCATTTTTCTTTTCACCGCAAATATAAATAAAAATCATAAAAAACAAACAACACGATCAGGTTCCGCCAACATCCATTCAATAATTCAATCCGAACTACAAATAGACTATAGATTGAACCAATAATTCATTTTGATCATGAACGTATTTGTAGCGGGGAGTCCCCACATACGATCCAGATTACTTCCCCAGCCGGAGGAGTACCAGTTGTCCCGGTTAGACATCCGGTGTTCCCATACGAAATAAAGCGTGGAACCGGGCAAGTATTCCCAGCGGGCTACCAAGTTGGAACGAAACTCGTTAAACCTAAAATCAGGGTTCCTAAAAGGCATCTGCCCAGCTCCCTCCCCGATGGTATAGACTCCATCCGCATAAGTCAATTGATCCGGATCAATACGTTGGAAACGGTTCTCAAAGGTATGCGACTTCGTATCCGCCGCTAATTTAAAATCATCGTATTTAGCGATGGAGGTGAACGGGGCACCATAAAATTGAATGGAAATATCGGGGGTCACGTTCACTTGTAATTTCAGCGTGAGGCCATAGGTCTTCTGATCCATGTGGCCCATGACATAATAATAAGGGGCCAAGCTACTCGAGCTAAGCGGACTCGTCGTAGCCACATATTGCATCTCATCCGTATTCCACGCATAATCCAGTTGACCGGACAAATAGACATGGTTTCCCAAGCGGAATGTCAAGCTCGGCGAGATCGTATTGAAGCGATTTCCCTCGAAATTATGATCGCCCTCGTATTTGAGCATGAACATCATTCGTTTCGCCTTATCGGTATTGAACTTAGCGGAAGTTAAGAAATAAGAACCGAAGCGAACATCCGGTCCCCCTCGCAGCAAGCGGCTATCCAGCCAATTCCAAGCAAAGGTTTCCTTGACATCCCATTCATACCGGTTCATCGTCATACTTTGCCAACGCAAAGAAGCGTTGTTGCTAAAAGGAGTACCGCCGTAATTCCACATATTCTTTTGGGACAGGGTAAAGGCGTTGTACCGGAATATCTTCCAGATATCGGTCTGCCGATACATGATCTCCGTCTCATTCATCAGATAATCTGTCTCCTTCATATATCCCATATCATTCAAGTCGAAACCGGGTGACGACCAAGTAAAGGTCTCCGAGAAGTTCCATTTGGCGTTTCCTTTCCGTCCCACTTTCACATAACCACCCGTTCCGGTCAGGGAGCGACGGGTAGGATCCACCCCCAGATAATCGGCGGAGGAAGCCCTTTGATAATAATGCGCCACGCTATTCTGCAAAGCCGTGATCGCCCCGGCGCTACCATGCAAGGAACTCAACATTCCCTTTACATCTATATAATAAAGGCGATTCTTGAAATACTGGGTAAAGTCAATACCCGCCGTGAAAGCGTTACGCACCATGAAATCCTCCAGATAAGGCTGATCCAAGGCACGGTTTACCGAAGTCACCATACCGCCCAGCAAGGTATTCCCCTTCCAGTTCTTTTGCACACGGGCCACGGTATAGTTTGTCAAAGGCTCCACGACTTCCACATCCTCCACCCCGTTACGGGTAACCTTGGAGGAGGAACGTGCCGTTACGCTCTCGATCACTCCGATCGTCAAGCCCCGTTTATTCGTACCCGTCAGTTTCAAAGCACCAATAATCGGCACATTCTCTTTCGTCTCGGCATAACTGCCTACATTGTCTATACCCCGTGGCGTATAAGAGGGAGAGGCGCCGATCCTACGGGTATAAAACATCATATCGCTACCGTTCGCAAAATCCAAGATATGTTTTCCTTCCAAGAAGAAGGGGCGTTTCTCATCGTAAAACGTCTCGTAAGCCGTAAGGTTCATTACGGAGGGGTCCAACTCCACTTGTCCGTAATCCGGATTGATCGTCATATCCAACGTATAATCCGAGAGGGCGAACTTAGCGTCCAAGCCCACGTTTCCTCCCCAGCTATGCCCTTTTTGATAAGGGCTGCCGTCTATCCGGGGTTCCTGCCTGTATTTACCCATTACATACGGCAAGAACTCGATGCCGCGAGGCTTGGGAACAGAGTCCATGCCGCTCATGTTTCCGAACGAAAAGACATGTCCGTTATTCTTCAAGGGAATCATGCTCCAATTTTGCACCTCGTTATTCCTACGTATGATACGGCGTACGTGCAAGCCCCAAACGCCATCCTCCGATTGCTGGTTATAGCGCAACTGGCTGAACGGGATACGCAGCTCGGCGGTCCAACTGGAATCCGCCCGATCAATATGCGTCCGGCCCTCCCAAACGGCGTTCCAGCTCTTATTGACATCCAACTTGTCGGTAACGATTAAATCGGTCTTATTCCCTCCCAGATTGATATTAAATTCCGGCGCCGCCCGATAATCATGGTAGGTATCGAAAGCGACACTGATCAAATCGCCCAGACTATTATCATCCCGGTTCCCGATAAAACGGTTCATCTTATCCGGCACGGCGTCCTTACAATACACGCCTATATAGATATATTTATCATCATAGAAAAGTTTCACCCGGGTCGGAGATTGGGTGATCGCCCGCTCATAGGGGATAATCTGTACGAAACGATCCGACCATTCGCCTTGCTTCGTCCAAAAGTCCTCATCCAGCTTACCGTCAATCGTAGGTTTCACTTCCGATACTTTCCGGATATTATAGGTACGCTTATAAGCTTTCTCAAAAGGGACGATCGAATCTTGCTGGGCTTCGCACAACAACGAGATTCCTAAAAACACGAGTAGAGTCAGATATTTCATAATGGTCTAGACTATAAGATAACAATAAGCCTCAAAGATAAGCACTTCTTTTCAGAAAAGAGCACATCTTCCCAAGATTTATCGCAACGTAGCCAAAGGCATACGATATCAAGTATTCACTGCAACCCGTATTGCAGTAGTACTGCGACGCACGTGCAGCGCTACTGCAACCGGCGTGCAGTAACACTGCAATGCGGGTTGCAGTACAATAACAATAGCGTCACGATAAAAATCAACAACCGCCTCCCAACGCCCGGTATAGCAATATCTTCTTCCGGCATAAATCGGTGACGATATCGATATGCTCCAGCTCGCTATCCAGATAACGCTCCTCGGCGGAAAGAACCTCCAAGAAACCGGTATAGCTTAATTGGAACATCTCGCCGGCATTCACCACGGAACGTTGGTGGGCAAGGGATTCTTTCTCTTTCAAGCGGATACGCTCCGTTTGGGTCTGGCTGGCGCAATAGAGATCGAGCACCTCGGTGTAAGCGTTCAAAGCGGTCTCGTGGTATTGGGATAAAGCGATACGCTGGGAAGCCTTCGCCTCGTTCCACATCGAACGGATCTCATTGCGGCGGAAGATAGGAGCCGTGATACCCGCCGCCAAGTCGTACACCAAAGAGGCCGGCGAATGAAACCACTTACCCACATCAAACGCATTGAAACCACCACTGGCGCCAAGCACTAACGAGGGATAGAAAGCCGCCTTCGCCGCTATCACATCCGCCTTGGAGGCGATCAACCCCATCTCGGCGGAACGTACATCCGGACGCAATGTCAAGAGGTTCGCTGGAATCCCTTCCGACAAGGGAACCGGCAACTTACGCAACTCATCGAATCCCATCCGGCGAATCTCGAAGGGGAAAACACCCAACAGGCAAGCGATCGCCCGCTCCTTCTCACCGATCAACTGATCGTTTTCCAGCAATTTACTCTCGATCGACAACACACGGGCATAAAACTGATCGACCGCCAACTGCGTCTCCGCCCCTTCCTTCTTCAACTGGCGGGTCAGCTCATGGGAACGACGGGCACTGGCCAGCGCGTTCCGCAACACCTCCTTACGCCGGTCCAAGCCGATCAACTCATAATATTGAATCGCCAAATCGGAGATCAACATCGACTGGGCAAAACGGGTAGCCTCCACGGAAGCCATCCAGCGAGCGGCGGCGGCCTGCTTCTTCCGGGTCAGTTTGCCCCAGATATCCGCTTCCCATTGAAAGCTCAAGCTCAAGCCGAAATCCCGGTAAGGGTCCGGTATATGCTTATCTTTTGGCAAAGAAGGCACGTTCGTCTCGCTATTCCCCACACCATCCATCGTATATTCACCGAAACGGTTCACGGAGGCTCCGATGTTCAAATTCACGTCCGGCAGCAAAAGCCCTTTCGCCCGCTGCAAGGCCGCGCGGCTCATGGCGATGCGCTCCATGCTCTGCCGGAAGGAATGGTTATTGCGTAAAGCCACATCCACATAGCCTCGCAATAAGGTATCTTGGAAAAAGACATCCCACGACAGCGGTTTCACGAACGTAGTGTCGTTCATTCCCATCTCGCCAGATTCCGGAAGCGAGATCCGCTCGTCCATCGATAGCTCGGGAGTCTTACAACCGGCCAAAGCAATCAGAGCCAAGGCGCAGCCTATCATTATATATCTCATCTTATCAATACACATACTCGTCTTCTTTAATTTGCTCTTTCTCTTTTCTCTTTTTAAAATAAGTAGCCAGCGACTCGAAGATCACGTAAAGCCCCGGGATCAAGAAGATACCGACAAACGTACCGATCAACATACCTCCGGCCGCCGCCGTACCGATAGAACGGTTACCCAAGGCACCGGCTCCCGAGGCGATCGTCAACGGGATCAAGCCGCTGATAAAAGCGAAGGAGGTCATTAGGATCGGGCGCAAACGACTGGTAGCCCCTTGAATAGCGGCCCCCATCACGCTGATACCTTCCTTACGGCACTGGTTCGCCACCTCGATAATCAAGATCGCGTTCTTTCCCAGCAAACCGATCAACATCACCAACGCCACCTGCGCGTAGATGTTATTCTCCAGCCCTACCACGTACAGCAAGAAGAACGAGCCGAACACACCCGCCGGAAGCGACAGGATGACCGGAAGCGGAAGCAATAAGCTCTCGTATTGGGCGGCAAGCAACAGATAGACGAATGCCAAACAAATAGCGAAAATCACCAATGTTTGCCCACCGGACTCTTTCTCCTCCTTCGCCACACCGGACCATTCGGTATCGTAACCACGGGGCAATACCTCGGAAGCGATCTCCTCGACAGCAGCCAAAGCCTCACCCGAGCTGACACCCGGGGCGGCCTCGCCGGTAATCATGGCCGAGGTAAACAGGTTGTAACGGGTAATCTGGCTCGGGCCATACACACGCTCCATCGTCATGAAGTTGGAGTAAGGCACCATATTCCCCTCCTTATTCTTAGCATACAGGCTGAACAAATCCTCCGGATTCATACGATACTCCGGCGCCGCTTGCAACATGACCTTGTACATCTGGCCGAAACGGACGAAGTTGGAGGAATAGAAACTACCTACATAGGATTGCAAGGTTTCCATGGACTCGTTCACGTTGATGCCTAGCTTAGCCGCCTTCGCCAAATCCACCCGGAGCAGATATTGCGGGAAATTCGGGTTGAAGCCGGAAGTGACACCGGTCAGGCGAGGATCAGCGTTCAGCTTCGCCACGAAGTTCTTGGCGACCTCATCCAACTCGGCGAACGTACCGGCGGTCTTATCTTGCAGACGAAGCTCGAAGCCGCTCGCGTTACCGAATCCCGGAACCGTAGGCGGTAGGAAGAACTGGATGTCCGCATCCTTGATATGGGCGACACGATCGGCGTACACGCTCATCAACTCCGCCGCTGTCTGCTCCCGTTGATCCCAAGGGGTCAGGTTAATCATACCCATACCGAAGCTGGCACCCTCCGTCTCGGTCATCAAGCTATAGCCGGCCAAGGTAGAGATCGTCTCCACCTCTTCCAACGGCAACAAAGCCGCTTGCACCTTGTTCAAGGCCGCTTCCGAACGCTCCAAGGTAGCTCCGGGAGGCGCATCTACGTTCACATAGATCATACCTTGGTCCTCGTTCGGGATAAAGCCGGAAGGCAACACGAACGTCATGCCCCACGTGGCCAGACAGAAAAGGATCAAGGTTGCGTACGTCAGCATCCGACGGTTCAAGAACCATCTTAAATTCAAGCGATAACGACGCTCCAAGAAATCATAACGGCGGTTAAAGCCCTCGAAGAAACGAGTCAGAAGGCCCTTCTTCGCCTTTTTCGAATGAGATACCGGCTTCAGTAACAAGGCGCAAAGAGCCGGAGACAACGTCAAGGCGTTCACGCCGGAGATCACGATCGCCACAGCAAGCGTCAATGAGAACTGGCGATAGAAGATACCCACCGTACCATCCATGAAACCGACCGGGATAAACACGGCGGACATCACCAGCGTAATAGCGATAATCGCCCCTCCGATCTCACCGATCGCCTTTTTCGTCGCCTTCAACGGGGGCAGCTTCTCGTTGTGCATCTTCACGTGGACCGCCTCTACCACCACGATCGCGTTATCCACCACGATACCGATAGCAAGCACCAAGGCGAACAAAGTCAGCATATTGATCGAGAAACCCAGCATCTGCATAAAGAAGAACGTACCGATCAACGATACCGGAACGGCGATAGCGGGTATCAACGTAGACCGGAAATCCTGCAAGAAAAGATACACCACGATAAATACCAAGATAAACGCCTCCAGCAAGGTCTTGAGCACGACCGATATGGAAGCGTCCAAGAAACGGGATACGTCGTACGAGATATTATATTCCATACCCGGGGCAAACGTCGTTTCCTTCAATTCCTCCATCTTCGCCTTGATCTGCTGGATCACCTCACGGGCGTTCGAGCCCGGACGCTGCTTGATCATGATAGAGGCCGAGGGCTTTCCGTCCGTCATGGAGATCATATTATAATCCTCGGAATCAAACTCGATCGTAGCCACGTCTTTCAGGCGAAGCACGGAACCGTCCGGCAGGGCTTTCAAGACGATCTCGCCATATTCCTCCGGCGTGCTGAACTTACCGCTATACTGCAAGACGTATTGCAATTGCTGCGGGATCTTGTCGGAGCTGATACCCGTCTTACCCGGCGCCGCCTCGATATTCTGCGAGCGGATCGCCTCCGTAACCTCTTGCGGCGACATATTATAAGCCGCCAACCGGTTCGGGTTCAGCCATACACGCATCGCATAGTCGCGGCTACCCATGATCTCCACGAATCCCACGCCATCGATGCGCTTCAACTCACGCAAGATATTGATATCGGCAAAGTTATATACGAATTTCTCCGTATGGGTACTATCCGAGCTCATGATGTTCAGGTACATCAACATACTGTTTACCTCCTTCTCCGTAATCACGCCGGCACGGATCACCTCTTCCGGAAGCTCATCCAGCACGGTGGTCACACGGTTCTGCACATTCACGGAAGCTACGTCCGGGTCGGTACCGACCTTGAAATAGATCGTAGTCAAGGACATACCGTCGTTCGTACAAACAGAGGTCATATAGGTCATTCCGGGCACGCCGTTGATAGCACGCTCCAGCGGGGTCGCCACCGTTTTCGCCATCACGTCGGCGTTCGCTCCGGTATAACGGGCGGTAACGGTAACGGATGGGGGCACGATATCCGGGAATTGGGTGATCGGCAAGGAGTTGATCGCCAGCAATCCCAAGAAGACAATTACCACCGATATCACGCCCGATAAGATAGGGCGTCTGATAAATATTTCAAACATAGGGCTTACTTATTATTCTCGATTTCGTTAGACGATTCCAATTGGCGACGGATCGTGGCTCCATCTACCATATCGGGATTGATAGTCATGCCGTCTGTGATCATCTGAACACCCTCGTAGACGATGACGGTCTGGTCCGGCAAATCCTGTGTCACGTAATAAGAACCGTGGCGGGCCAACGGCTCGAAGCTACGCACGCTCACCTTTCCATCTTCCGCTACCGTATATACATAGGTAAAATCCTGTATCTCGAAAGTGGATTGCTGAGGAACCAAGACCACGTTCTCCATCTTGGTCAGCATCCGGATCTTACCGGATACGCCATGTCGCAGCAAACGTTCCGGGTTCGCAAAACGGGCACGGAAAGCGATCGATCCGGTACCCCGCTCAAAGTCGCCCTCCACGGTCTCTACCTTCCCTTTATACCGATAGGTGGATTGGTCGGAAAGGATCAGCTCCAGATTATTATACTCCGGCTGGTCGATACCGCTCAACTGCGTCCGTTTATATTCCAGATACTCCTTCTCGTTGATCTTGAAATAGGCGAACATATCCGATACGTCCGTCAAGGAGGTCAATAAGCTGCTCGGCGTAACCAAACTTCCCACCTTAAAGGGGATGCGGTCCACGTATCCCTCGAAAGGAGCCGTGATCGTCGTGTACGAGAAATTAGTCTCCGCACGTTGCAAACGGGATTTGGCCTGTTGCACCTGCAAGCGTGCCACGTCCGCCTCGGCCATCGCCTGCTCCAGACGAATCGGCGAGATGATATCTTTCTCCACCAAACGCTTGATGCGGTCTACCTCTACCTCCGCCATCTTCAACTCGGCTTGGGCCTGTTTGTGATTGGCTTGCGCCTCTTTCACCTCCTCGTACAATTCCGCCGAGGAAAGCTTGAAAAGCACCTGCCCTTTCTTCACGTGCTCGCCCTCATCTACAAGGACGGCCTCCACGAACCCTTCCACTTTCGGTTTCACCTCTACGAACTGTACGGCTTGTACATCCGCTACATAGGACTGCGGCACCTCGATCGTGGTCGTGGTTAACCGCATCACCGGCGTATGATCTTTCTTCCCGGACTTTTTCTCCCGGTTTTGGCTACAAGATACCCATACACAAGCCGTTAAGCATAGTAAGGGTAAATAGTTAGAAAACAATTTTATCCTCATAAAACTTATAGATTTATAATTATTTGAATACGACGAAAAGCACATAGGCGAATCACCCCATGCGCGACAATAAGAAACAGGTAAGTTCTACTAAATCAGATAGGAACAGAACCAAACGAAATTCTGTGCTTTGTGTAGGTTATAAAATAAAGGAAGCTTGGCGCATTGCCGTAGTTCCAAGGAATGAATTAATTCATGTAAATCCAGAATCGTAAACAAGTCCCATATCAAATCGATCTCCAAGGCTCGGATTTGCACTTGCTCCTGACGTACCGTTCGCAAGGAGGCGTTATCGTCAAAATCCAACAACACATCGGGTGCCTCTTTATCGACTATTTCCATCGAGGTAGTGGTAATATTCTCCGGAAAGAAATCGCTTCCAATGGAATAAAACTGTAACAGCACCAACATGATCATAAGCATGATACGCTGGTGAAACCCAAAACGATTATTCACTGTTACATTTAGCATCTTTTATCTAATGGAGGCGCAAAGATAAACAATCTTTTTGGGAAGAAAAAACATTTCACCCGCATACGAGTATTGGTATCGCCCCACGCCGGTATAGGCATGAGGCGATGCCGGTATAGGCGTAGGGCTACACCAATACCGACACAGGCTCACGCCTATACCAGCACTTAAATATATGCTTTTACCTTCTCCCGATCCGTTTGCACCGTCTCGAATTCGGAGGACACGATACTGCTTCCCATCGGGACATTCTCATTACGGTATTCCATTTTACTATATACGATACTTCGGGCGGACGTATGAAACTCTTTCGCTCCTGTCTCCGCCTCTATTTTCCCGATATTATTCTCACGTACACCACATCCCGGCATGATGATGATCCGTCCGTCCGCACGTTTCACCAGCTCGGCGATCAAGGGGATTCCTTTCACGGCATCCGATTGCTGGCCGGAGGTCAAGATACGGTCGCATCCCAACTCGATTAGCTGCTCCAACGCGGTGAATGGGTCCCGGCAAACATCGAAAGCACGATGACAAGTTACGGACAGAGGTTTTGCCGCCTCGATCAAGCGCCGCATCAAGGGTACATCGATATCCCCGTCTTTCGTAAGACAGCCGAAAACGACGCCATGCACTTTTAGCTCCTTGCACAGTTCTATATCCAATAGCATGGATTGTACCTCGGCTTCCGTATACAAGAAATCACCGCCTCTCGGACGGATAATCACATTGATATCGATCTTGGAAGTCAGAGCCTTCGCCGTCTTGATCTCTCCATAACTAGGTGTAGTTCCCCCTTCGGGTATCCCGGCGCAAAGCTCTACACGGGTAGCGCCTCCCGCCTCCGCCTCCACACAGCTCTGGGCGGAGTTCGCGCATATCTCAATAATTCGTTTCATGTTTATTTAGTATTGTTGACGTACAAAATTACATAAATATCACCACTTGCTCAACAGAACCACAAATAACTATCCGATACCATTAAAAACACCTCTATTATGGATTAACAAAATAAAACAGAACTGTCACCTTTACTATCAAAAAGGCAGCAAATTCGTATCTCCTTATCTATCTATGCCTTAGAAATTTGACTATAGCTTTCTGATTCGTCCAAATAAGAAACAAATTGGTCTATTTCGGAACTACAGCTAAATAGTTTAATGTTTAACTAATCTCAAAAAGACACAAAAAGTTCTATTTTCAAGGATCGAAACGCCATAAAACGTAATATTGCAACGACATTTTAATAGGTTAAGATAAATAACAAATAGGCTTTATGGGAGAAATAAAAGGCTATATCTCACAGGTTATCGGCCCGGTAGTGGATATCCACTTTGATTATGGGACAGAAGAAACAGTAACCCTCCCCCGTATCCACGACGCCATGGAGATTTCCCGCCCAAACGGAAAGATCTTGATCGTCGAAGTTCAGCAACACATCGGGGAAAACACCGTCCGTACCGTAGCGATGGATACGACCGACGGATTGAGACGAGGCATGGAGGCCGTGTCATACGGAATGCCCATCACCATGCCGACCGGCGACCAAGTCAAAGGACGTTTAATGAATGTCACCGGCGACCCTATCGATGGCATGGCCCAGCTTACTAAAGACGGGGCTCTTCCCATCCATCGTGAGCCTCCTAAATTCGAGGATCTGACAACGACCCAAGAGGTCTTGTACACGGGTATTAAAGTAATCGATTTATTGGAACCTTACGCCAAAGGAGGCAAGATCGGACTTTTCGGAGGAGCCGGAGTCGGCAAAACGGTATTGATCATGGAATTGATCAACAACATCGCAAAGAAAAACAACGGATTCTCCGTCTTCGCCGGTGTGGGTGAACGTACACGTGAAGGAAATGACCTATTGCGTGAAATGATCCAATCCGGTGTCATCCGATACGGCGAGGAGTTTAAGAAGAGTATGGAGGCAGGCAACTGGGACTTGTCGAAGATCGATTACGATGAATTGGCTAAGTCGCAGGCTACCTTGGTATTCGGGCAGATGAACGAACCGCCGGGCGCCCGCTCGTCCGTGGCCTTATCCGGTTTGACGATCGCCGAATCCTTCCGTGACAAAGCCTCTGAGGGAGAAAGAAAAGATATATTATTCTTCATCGATAATATCTTCCGTTTCACCCAAGCCGGTTCCGAGGTTTCCGCCTTGCTGGGGCGTATGCCTTCCGCCGTAGGTTACCAACCGACATTGGCCACGGAAATGGGAGCTATGCAAGAGCGTATCACTTCAACCAAGAAGGGCTCCATCACCTCCGTACAGGCGGTGTATGTGCCTGCCGATGACTTGACAGACCCAGCTCCGGCGACTACCTTTACGCACTTGGACGCAACAACCGTCCTCAGCCGCAAGATCACGGAACTCGGTATCTATCCGGCCGTAGACCCGCTGGAATCCACCTCCCGCATCCTTGATCCGCTGATCGTAGGCAAGGAGCATTACGACACAGCGCAACGGGTAAAACAAATCCTGCAACGGAACAAGGAACTTCAAGATATCATATCCATCCTCGGTATGGAAGAACTTTCCGACGAGGACAGGCTAACGGTCAACCGGGCCCGCCGGGTACAACGTTTTCTGTCCCAGCCCTTCTCCGTGGCAGAACAATTCACTGGCGTACCCGGTGTCATGGTCTCTATAGAGGATACGATCCGGGGATTCAAGATGATCATGGACGGGGAAACGGATGACATACCCGAACAGGCATTCTTAAACGTAGGAACCATCGAGGATGTCTTGGAGAAGGCCAAGCAGCTGAAAGAACAAGCAAATTAATCGATATGAAACTGGAAATTGTATCACCGGACGGCATTCTTTTCGAAGGCGAGACCGAATCTGTCTCATTCCCGGGAGTTGCCGGTTCATTCGATATCTTGCCTCATCACGCCCCATTGATAGCAGCGTTGAAGGCGGGTACGATCCGGTTCGAGGCAAACGGCAAAAGACAAGAACAAACGATACAAAGCGGATTCGTAGAGGTAAAAGACGACATCCTATCCGTTTGCGTCGAATAAAAACATACGACAATGAATGGCAGATTAAAAATGAGGTTAATGGGTTTGATCACGTTTATCAACGTGGCAATAGGCGTTTCATTGGGTGGTTTATTATATACCATCTGGCCGGAACACTATTTCTCGTGGTATCCGTCCATTCCCTTCTTTTACTGGGTCATGGCCATGGCGATGACTTTCTTCCTAGACCGGGTAAAAAGGAAAAACGGAGATGTGACCGTAACCATGTACATGCTAGTCCGGTTGTGTAAGTTCACGCTCGCTTTCGTCTTCTTATGGATGTACGCGGCGTTTGTCGGGCAACAATTAAAGACATTTGGTTTCACGTTGATGTTATTCTATTTCATTTACCTCGGACTGGAGACTTACATTTTATATCTGTTTGAAAAGAAAAGAATGAAAAGAGAGAAAAGGGAAAAGGATGATGAGTACAATCAAAGATAACAAATACATATGGATCGCTTTCTGGATGTGGCTCAGCTTTCTCACTCCGGCAAAAGCGGCGTCCGGCGAGATAGACGTGCAGGATATCGTCTTCTCCCACATTCAAGACGCCTATACATGGCATATCACGGAATGGAACGGACAAGAGATTGCGATTCCCCTGCCTATCTTGGTAAAAAGCGAGGAAAGAGGATGGGATTTATTCCTGTCATCCCATCTACATCATGGCCGGACGCATCACAATTATTATATCGCCGGGGAAGGTGAGCATGCGGGAAAGGTTGTTGAGAAGAACAGTGCAGGAGAAGAGGTTCGCCCGATGGATTTCTCATTGACCAAGAATGTTTGCGGACTGTTCCTCAGTTGCGGCCTCTTGCTTTTCATCGTTCTCCGGACCGCCCATTGGTATAAAAAGCACCCGAACGAGGCGCCGGGCGGATTTATCGGATTGATGGAAATGGCCATCTCCTACATACAAGACGGGGTGATCAAAGAGGCGATCGGAAAAGAATATAAGCCGTTCTCGTCCTATTTGCTGACGGTATTTTTCTTTATCTTGATCAATAACCTGATCGGGATCATACCGGTTTTCCCGGGAGGCGCTAATATTACGGGAAATATAGCGGTAACAGGCGTATTGGCACTTTGTACGTTTATAGCGGTCAACCTGTTCGCCACGAAAGTGTATTGGAAAGAGATTTTTTGGCCCAAAGCGCCGATCTACTTGAAACTGCCCTTGCCGATCATGCCGTTCGTGGAGTTCTTCGGGGTATTCACCAAGCCGTTCGCGTTGATGATCCGTCTGTTCGCCAACATCATGGCGGGCCATACGATTATCTTGGCGCTAACCTGTTTGATATTCATAACGGTAACGATGGGAGTAGCCGTGAATTTCGGTATGACGATCGTATCCGTCTTGTTCTGTGCGTTCATGAACTGTCTGGAATTGTTAGTGGCTTGCTTGCAAGCTTATATTTTCACCCTGCTGTCGGCCAACTATATCGGATTGGCCAAGGTAAGGGAATAAATCCAAAGAAATTAAGGTATTAGAATTATATTATTAAGGTTACTAATTTAAAATTAAACACTATGTTATCGACTATTTTATTACAAGCGGCAGCCGGGATGGGCGTAGCGAAGATGGGAGCCACTATAGGAGCGGGATTCGCCGCCATAGGTGCAGGTATCGGAATCGGATTGATCGGTAAAGGTGCCGTTGAAGCTATTGGACGCCAGCCGTCGGCCGCAGGAGAGATCCGTACCTCGATGTTGATTATGGGAGCGTTGGTAGAAGGTGTGGCATTGTTCGCTATTGTCGTATGTTTCTTAGCGTTGTTCCAATAAAAAAGTAACAAACTATGTCTTTATTAACACCGGATTCAGGGCTTCTATTCTGGATGATCGTTTCATTCGGGATTGTCTTCGTGATCCTTTCCAAATACGGTTTTCCCGTGATCGTCAAGGCAATCGAACAACGGAAAGCTTACATTGACAATTCCTTAGAGACGGCACGTCAGGCGAATGAGCGACTTGCCCATATCCAAGCCGAGGGCGAGAAGATGCTAGCCGAGGCCAAGGAAAAGCAAAACGCCGTCCTGAAGGAAGCCTTTGCCGAAAAGGAGCGGATCATCGAGGAGGCACGGAAAAAGGCTGTCTCCGAGGCACATCTGCAGATAGAGGAGGCTACCCGGCGTATCCGCGAAGAAAAAGAGAAAGCTATTCGCGAAGTCCGCTCGGAGATAGCGGATCTGTCTATCGCTATCGCAGAGAAAGTAATGAAAGAGAAAATCGGCCGGGATAAGGAACAACGACAGATGATCGACCGGCTGCTGGATGAGGTATCGTTTAGTAAATCGTAAGGTATGGATATAGGAACTATTTCTTCCCGGTATGCCAAAGCGCTTTTCTCCCTAGCGAAAGACAAGGAACAGGAAAGCCGGGTATATGATGATATGAAGATGTTGGCGGACAGCTTCTCGATGGAGCCAGAGCTTAGGGGTGCCTTGAGCAACCCGATCGTTTCCGTACCGGAGAAAGTGAAATTGCTTACGGCAGCGGGAGGTATCGAGGTATGCGAGCTATATACACGTTTTATCAATCTGGTATTAGCCCATAAACGGGAGACACTACTGCCCCTCATCGCATACATTTATATCCATTTGTACCGGAAAGAGAAGAAGATTACCCGGGTACGATTCGACACAGCCGTAACGGTAGACGATGCGGTCAAGTCTCACCTGCAAGACAAGCTACGGAAAGAGACGGGATGCACGATCGAGTTCTCCGGCCACGTGGAACCGGAACTAATCGGGGGCTTCCGCCTACGCATCGGCAATTACCGGATAGACGCTAGCTATGCGACGCAACTACGGGATATCCGTACCGGGCTACTCGAAAACAGATAAAAAAGAAGAAGTATGACAGAACAGATAAAAGTGAGTGAAGTCTCCTCCATCCTACGCCAGCAATTGGAAGGAATCCATACCAGCATCAAGCTGGAGGAGGTCGGGACCGTATTGCAGGTGAGTGACGGCGTGGCCCGCATCTACGGGTTGGATAACGCGGAGGCGAACGAGTTGCTTCAATTCGATAACGGGATGGAAGCGATCGTGATGAACTTGGAGGAAGATAATGTAGGCGCCGTCCTTTTAGGTCCGACCGACCGAATCAAGGAGGGCGACACCGTAAAACGCACGGGCCGCATCGCCTCTATCGATGTCAGCGAGGGGATGATCGGGCGTGTGATCGACCCATTGGGAAACCCGATCGACGGGAAAGGCGAGATCCTTGGCGAAACTTGCGAGATGCCGCTTGAGCGCAAGGCTCCGGGCGTGATCTTCCGTCAGCCGGTAAACGAGCCTTTGCAAACCGGAATCAAGGCCGTAGACGCTATGATCCCCATCGGAAGGGGACAACGTGAGTTGATCATCGGCGACCGGCAGACGGGAAAGACCTCGATCGCTATCGATACCATCATCAACCAACGTAGCAACTACGAGGCAGGGAACCCGGTTTACTGTATTTACGTGGCGATCGGGCAAAAGGGTTCCACGGTAGCGGCCTTGGTGAACACCTTGCAAGAGAAAGGCGCCATGGACTATACGATTGTCGTAAGCGCAACCGCCTCCGACCCGGCGGCCATGCAATATTTCGCCCCGTTCGCCGGAGCGGCCATCGGAGAGTACTTCCGGGATAGCGGACGACACGCCTTGGTGGTCTACGACGATCTGTCCAAACAGGCGGTCGCCTACCGTGAGGTTTCCTTGATCCTTCGCCGTCCTTCCGGACGTGAGGCGTACCCGGGTGATATCTTTTACCTGCACTCCCGCCTATTGGAACGTGCCGCCAAGATCATTAACCAGCCGGAGGTAGCCCGTGAGATGAACGATCTCCCCGAAAGCATGAGAGACAAGGTGAAAGGCGGTGGCTCCTTGACCGCTTTACCGATCATCGAGACTCAGGCGGGAGACGTATCGGCTTATATCCCGACCAACGTGATCTCTATCACCGACGGACAGATATTCCTTGAGACCGATTTATTCAACCAAGGGAACCGCCCGGCTATCAACGTCGGAATCTCTGTTTCCCGTGTAGGCGGTAACGCGCAATTAAAGGCGATGAAAAAGGTAGCGGGTACCTTGAAAATCGATCAGGCTCAGTTCCGTGAATTGGAATCATTCTCCAAGTTCGGAGGCGAGATGGATGCCGTCACCGCTTTCACGATCGATAAAGGGCAGAAGAATACCCAGTTACTGATACAGCCTCAATATAGCCCGATGCCGGTGGAAGAGCAAATCTCGATCCTTTATTGCGGAACGCAAGGTCTGCTGAAAGAGGTTCCATTGGACAAGGTGCATGAGTTCGAGGCAAGGTTCTTGCAAGAATTACGGACCTCTCATCAACGGGACGTACTGGATGTCTTAAAGACCGGCGTTATCAATGATGAGATACGAGGCATATTGGAAAAAACAGCGAAGGAGCTATGGGTTCATTGAAAGAAATAAAAGTCCGGATCGCCTCTATACGGAGTACGCAGAAGATCACCGCCGCCATGAAAATGGTATCGTCGGCCAAGTTTCATCATGCCCAGACGCAAACCGAGCACACACTTACATATGCTAATAAACTATCCGCTATCTTAAACGGTCTTCTTTCGGCGGAATGCAACCTAGACTCACCTTACACCGAACAGCGTAAGGTGAGCAAGGTGGCTATCGCCGTATTCGCCTCGAGCACGGGTTTATGCGGGACATTCAATGCCAATATATGGAAAGAGTTATCCGCCACGATCCAGACTTATAAGAACCAGCAAATAGAGGTACGCCTCTACCCTATCGGCAAGAAAATAGCGGATGAGCTTCATAAAGCGGGGTATAGCTTCGACACTGATTTCGTCACGATCGGCGAAAAGCCGTCTTATGAAAGCGCCGTATCCTTGGCGAACCGTCTCATGGAGCTGTTCGTCACGGGTAAAGCGGACCGGGTGGAATTACTGTATCACCATTTCAAGAACATGGCGACACAAGTCGTAACCCACAAGACGTATCTTCCCCTTTCCCTCTCGGATACGGAAGCGGCGGAAACGGCCACCGACTACATCCTTGAGCCCTCGGCGGAAGAGTTGCGTAACCGGCTTTTCCCGAAATTGCTGAACCTAACCATCTATACGATCCTACTCGACACCTCGACCGCCGAGCACGCCGCCCGTATGATGGCTATGCAGACCGCCAACGACAACGCGAACGATTTAATCCAACAATTAACTTTGCAATATAATAAAACCCGCCAGCAAGCCATCACCAACGAATTGCTGGATATCATGGGAGGGGCGGCCGTTTCATCGTAATAAAAACGGGATGCATCCTTGACTAAACAGACAATGATCCGTATGTAAAACACTTTACTAACGGATCATTTCTTATTTACAAAAAAAAGTAAGACCTTTGCTCACCAAAACATAAGCCTGTATACATTATATTATACCAATCTAGGATCGTACTTATGATGAATCAAGAAAAGCTAAAAGGGCATCTCCTTATTTTAGCGGCCAACATCCTGTTCGCCATTAATATGCCCGTATCCAAATATCTACTCCCCGAGCATGTGCAACCCGAGGCGCTGACCAGTATGCGGATGAGCTTCGCTTGCGTGATGTTCTGGATCACCTCTCTATTCGTTCCCTATGAGAAAGTGCCGTTGAAGGACTTGGGACTTCTATGCCTTTGCGCCCTTTGCGGAGTAGGCTTGAACCAAGGGCTGTTTATCTGGGGATTGAATACCACGTCGCCGGTAGACGCTTCCATCATAGCGACCGCCGTCCCCATCTTTGTCATGATCCTGGCAGCCCTGATCCTAAAGGAACCGATCACACGGATGAAAACGTTCGGGGTACTGCTTGGCATATGCGGGGCGATCTCCTTGATACTACAATCCACGCAAGGTTCCAATCAAGCGAGCAGTCTAGGGGGAAACCTCTTGATTACGGTTAGCGGATTCATGTACTCGATCTATTTGGTAGTATCCAAGCCTCTAACGCTCAAGTACTCATCCGTCACGATGATGAAATGGATGTTCCTGTTCTCAACGATCCTCATGCTCCCGTTCAGTATGCAAGACGTGGTAAACGCCAAACTATTCTCGGAGGAGACGTCTTTAAGCGCTCTGACCAGTCTTTTCTACGTGGTATTTTTTGCCACGTTCCTCGCTTACCTGTTCATCCCGATTGCCTTGAAGCGCATCCGCCCCACGACGATCAGCATGTACAATTACGCACAACCGCTGGTTGCCGCCACGCTAGCCATTCTTATGAGCCAAGACACGCTAACTTGGGATAAACCTATTGCAGCTCTACTAGTTTTCACAGGAGTCTATCTCGTGACGCAAAGTAAGTCACGGGCTGATCTGGAAAATGGAGGGAATTTCACGACTAAAAATAAGGAGTAAACTACAAAGCAAAAAAAGACTTATCACGGATATAGTATGTTCCCGATAATTATTATCTTATAATAATCAACATGAGACAACTACAAAATCGTATCGTCTCTCAACACAAAAGATATTCTTTTACTGCAAGTTAAAACTAATGGTTACCGTTAAATCCCT
>ERZ773190.1391-NODE-1391-length-23231-cov-8.563212_pt1 | contig 23231 bp, 14 predicted proteins | sample MGYA00511111_ERZ773190 | MGnify/ENA primary metagenome ERZ773190 (study PRJEB29015, sample SAMEA2737777) | human gut metagenome | biome: human gut; feature: human-associated habitat; material: faeces | place: China | collected 2012 ... | reverse complement strand
TCGACCGTGAACCGTGCTTTGTGCGGTCTGGTTCATTTTGAACCAGACCACTTTCAGATGCCAAAGTATACTGATTGCCGTGAAACGCTTTGACTTGCTTTTCCGCTTTTGCCTGCTTTCCAATCAAGAACTTTTTCTGTTCCGGGGTCAGGTTTCGCCGCCCAAGCTGATTTTTACAGATCCATACGAGTGCTTCATAGCGGTTAGCAAATTCTTTTTCGATGACTTCAAATGGAATGAACGGATATTTCCGAAGGACTTGATAGCGTGTATGTCCATCCACAATATAGCCGTTCCACGTGATGATCGGATTCAGTACACGTTCTTCTTTGAGGATGTTCATTTCCAGTTGGTGGGTTTCCTCAAACGACGGAGGGTTGATTTGATTCTGGAACTCCGGATCGATTTTAAGCTGGCTCAGTTTTGTCATAGGCAAACCATCCTTTCTGAAATGAAATAGAATATCATTGTTCTTACGCCGTTCTCTCTGCACGGGTTTCCTACCCCCTTCCGGCGGCGTTTTCCGGCTCTCCCATTTGGGGGTCATGGCTGGGTATCCCATGCAGACGGTCATGCGGTTTTCAAGGTTCAATAGGGGGGGGTGAAACTAGATTAACACATTCATAGAAGAATTTTTAGGAGGTCGTACCTCCGGTTTTGGGTTGTAAAAAAGCGGAAGTAATGCTTCCGCTTTTTTACTGCAAACCATTGAAAAAATCATATCACATCGTAAGTTTTATTTTTAGAAACTGGTAGTTCCGGTTTTTAAAAACATGAAGTGAATTTCAAGGCAAAATCGGAACTGCTGGTTCCGGTTTTGCGTATCAACGTGATTTCAAATTTTGGGTGCCGTTCTCTCTGCATGGTGTTCCTGCCCCCCTTCCGGCGGCGTTTTCCGGCTCTCCCACTTGGGGGTCATGGCCGGGTATCCCATGCAGACGGTCATGCGGTTTTCAAGGTTCAATTAGTGTCTTGCTGGTAGCTTATCACACTTTCAAAAGAATTTTTAGGACCTGACAGGTCCGGTTTTGAGGGAGTAAACCGGACACAGTAGGTTCGGTTCGGTGAACGTCTCCGAATAGAGCATACCACAATAACACTCAAATTTTTAGGAAGTGATACTTCCGCTTTTCACCTTCAAAACCGGAAGTAATAGTTCCGGTTTGATGCGATATTGAATGAATCAACGACAATTTTATAAAGCACGTTTTTCTAAGAAAATTCACTTATTCAGCGTCCGTTAAGATGCAGAACTAGCGCATTCTTGTGCTGAACATCGGGTTTGAGCGAAGCTCAACAAGTGTTTTTGAATTTGGATTTGAAAAAATCGGATTCAAAAATTGCGAGGTGGTATCGGCTCGCCCTGCTTGCGGCGGTTGCAAACTCGAAAATTTTTGTGCAGAAAAATAACCGCCCGCTTCAAGTTGAACTTGAAAACGGACGGTCCTGATTGCAAAATAATTTTCAAATTTGGAAGTCGCGTTGAGAGGCTTCATAGCGCTCGCAAGCAGGGCAGACGTATATACAACGTCTGCATCTGCAAGCAATGCAGACGTATATACATCTGCTTATTTTGCGTTGCAAAACGCTTGTTGGGGAGCACCCAAACCCTTGAACTGCATCGTGCCGATGCAGGCTGTGCGATTGCATCGCTGAATAGTAGCGTCGCTATACAGGATAGGGGCACCTTGTCAATAACGCCGCTGTCGTTATTCATCTACGCCAAAATCTTTTACCTTCAGCGTTTTACAGTTCTCCATCACGGTGCGCACAATGGGGGTGGACAGACCGTCCGGTGCATCGGCGGTAACATCCAGCGTTACCGAAACTTTGCAGCCATCTGCGCTGAGCAGGTGTGTAATGACTTCCTCCACCAGCCGCTGCACATCACGGTTGATGCGGGTGGTGTCCAACTCGGCAGTCATGTAGAACCGGGTGTTTTTGGGCGGAGCGGGAACAGCGGCAGGTTGCGCTGTCGGCGGCTGATGCAAGGTTACAGTGGGGTCAATGGGAGCATCCGGGGGAAGGTTGAAAAGGGTGGGCTGTTCGCCGCCCTGAGCAGTTTGCGTAGGCTGCACAACTACTGCGGGAGCACTTTTTTCAGCCAAAAGCTGCTTGCGGGCAGGGTCCAGCTTGACCAAAAGGTCGGAGGTGTTGATGCAGTCCACAAACTGGTTATACCGCAGTTCAACATAGCGGTCGCCCGTGTAACCGGCCGCAAGGGCAAAATATTCCTGCGAGTTCAGACCGGTACGGATGGCATCTTCCAGCACACTGTACTTGGCAAGGCGGGGCAGATAGCAGTAGGTGCACAGATACTCCCACAGCTTCTTAATCTGGATACAGTCGGTGTCCTTCCACAGCACGTTGTTCAGCTCCATCAGCAACAGGGCAGGTGCCCACTTGGTGATGAGCGTTTCGCTCTGCTGCATCTTGCGGGAGGCACGGGACACGATGCTGTCCGTTCCGCCGGAAATGCGGGTAGCATCCCACAGAATGGTTTTCATATCCACGAAGCGGTCAATCTCCGGGGTGAGCAGCCAGCAGTAGGTTTCCCGGATGCGGGCTTCCACGGTATCGTTGCTGCGGTGGAGGTTGGCATCCACTTCCCGGTTCTGGGTGACATCAAGGTTCAGTGTTTCCTTGTCGTCCTGAATTGAGCGCCACGCACGGAAGTCCCGCACCGCCTGCTTCAGCGAGATCACTGCTTCCTGATCCGGTGCCACGAACGCCAACATATTGCGGTAGATGCGGGGTGCTGTGCCGCGGGTGTTCAGGATATTTTCTGCCGCAGTGAGTGCCAGGGCACTGGACGCATTGGCACGGTAGGTCTCATCCGGGCGGAGAATGACCAGCCGCACCGCCTGATCGTCCGACACATCCAGCGAGGAAGCCGGGCAGACGTGCAATCCCGCAAACGGCTCTTCCTTGCGCAGCTTTTTCAGGCGGGTTTCAATTTCTTCTTCCACGTCGGCTTCCGCCACCTGTGTTGCACGGTCCTGCGCGGTTTTGCGCAGGGTGGGACGGGTGTCGAACCAGTAGCGGTCGCCGCTGGTGTTGGTGTACAGATACGCCAGCGAGCCGCGCAGGGTGTTGAGGGCATCGTTGAAGTCTGCGATGTTTTCGCCCGGCTGGACCACGCCCAGACGGATGCGGGAAGCCTCGATGCCGCGCACGGACTGGGAACGCACTGTGGGCGCACTGCCCAGCATGATGGTGCGCGCCACCCGGCGGGAAGCCATGATGCGACCATACCGCTGGTTGCTCTGGTCTTTCTGGTAAGGCACCGAGTTTTTGCCGTCGATCTCTGTGTTGACGATGGAGTTCCAGCCTTCCGGCAGATAGCGGATCAGTTCATCGCGGACGTTGGGTGCGTCCAGCGAGATGGAGCCGGGCAGGATCATGGCGCTGGCATCGCTGCCCATCCACAGCTCATGAATGACCGCCGCCATCAGGCGCAGCACGCCGCGGGTACGCTGGAATCGTTCCAACGTGGACCAGTCATCGTACAGGCGGTCGAAGATTTCCGGGTGGATGGGATAGCAGGAAATCATCCGATCACGGTAGTCCACTTCTTTGGTGTCTGCCGGAAAATCACCGGGGTTGTTCTGGTACATCTGGCTGAACGCCGTGCACACGCGGTCGCGGGCTTCCGGATCCTTGCAGTCGAGGAACAGGCGGCGGCGCACCACCTCAAAGCCCTCGTTGGCGGCAACCGGCTTCCAGATAGATTCCATACGACCAAAGGTATGTTCAATGGTTTCCAGTGCGTTCTTTCCTGCTTCGCCGCCGATCTCGATATTCGATTCCGGGATAGAAGCCACCACCAGACTGTTCTTGCTGGCGCGTGCGGCTTCGGTGATCTCCTGAATGAAAGAGTTGAAGTTATCGAACGACCCGGCGGGCAGACCGGACACACCATACAATTTTCGGGCATACGCCACAAGCTCGTCCATCAGGATCAGGCAGGGGCCGCAGGCATCAAACAGGTTTTTCAACGCTTCACTGCCGGGAGAAACGCCCTTTTTATCTGCATCCTTGACAAAATCGTACAGTTCCGGACGGCCAGCCGATTCCGCCAGCTGCGCTGCCATTTCGCCCCAAAGAGTGTTGATGGTGATGCCGGGGAAATTGATGGGCCGTTTGGTTCGGGTGGGGTCCAGTGCCGTGCCCACCAGCACCGCCACGTTGGCTTTGGGCAGAGTCGAAACGCCTGCCTGTGCCAAAACGGGCTTGATGCTGGGGATGCGGTCTGCCGATACCCTGCCGCGCATGATGTGGTAAAGCGCCAGCATGCTGTGGGTCTTGCCGCCGCCAAACGCGGTTTTTAGCTGAATGACCGGCTCGCCGTCCTTTCCGCTGACCCGCTTAAGTGCTTGCACCAGCAGGCCGGTCATGCCCTCGGTGACGTAGGTGCGGGCAAAAAATTCCACCGGGTCACGGTATTCAAAGGCACCCTCACCCCTCGCTACCTGCGCCAGATCGGCGGCAAACTCTGCGTTTTTGTAGCGTCCCTGCGCCACATCCGGGTGGGGTTCCATCACGTCCCGCCAGCTGGGCAGACCGGACAGGGTCTTGCTCATAATACCAGTGTGGGCAGCCTTGGGCTTCGTCGGGGCGGCAACCTCCACCACGTTGGTGGAGCCTTCGGCGCTGCCGTAGCGGAGCTGGCGCAGGATCTTGCGGATCTCCTCAGCGGCTTCATCGTCAAAGGCTTCGCACAGGCGCGCCATGGTGTCCAGCGCACGCCATGTGTCATCCTCTGAAAAATCAGTCCCGCCGATGTGCGCCAACTTGTTGCGCACGCCCATCAGTTCTTTTGCCCAAGTGCGGTAGTCGATGGACAGCTTCCGCTTGAACAAATCGTTCCATTTGCGGTCAAACAGACGCAGGCAGTTTGCCATATCCAGCGAATCCATCAGGGCGGCGTAATCGCCGTTGTCGTCCGGCAGATCCCGCACCTGATCGGAAAGGGTCATCAGCACCTCCTGCCACCAGTTGTCCTGATATTCCCGGCGCATTTCCTGACAGATATAGCCTGCCAGCAGCGGGTGCAGCACCCGGAATGCCTGCTGCACTTTGGTGTAATTCTCGCTCATTGTTTCGTTCCTCCCGGCATTGCATCAAAAGAAAGAGGTCTGCTCCGGCGTTGCCTGCTGCAGCTCTGCGGCACGGGACTGGATCTCCCGCCATGCTACCACAAGGGCGTTGTAGGCGTAGCCCTCCTGCGTCCAGCCCTTGCGCTCGGCAAGGGTGTACAGCCGGTAGGCGAGGTCCTTGGCCCGCTCAGCGTTGGAGCCCAGCATAGGTGCCACGATCTGAGCGCACGCCTCTATGCCGCCGGTCTCCATGGCACGGGTAAGCTGCTGGCAGAGGAGCCAGATGCTCTCCTCCCGCGGGTCCACCTTTTCCGGCAATTCCTCGCGGGTCAGCAGGCGGACGATGCCCTTTTCGGCACTCAGCACGCCCTTTGCCGCCAGTGCCGCCACCGAGGTATTCTTGGCGCGTGCCAGCGTATCTGCATCGCCAAATTTAAGGTTGTTGAAGGCGTTCTGAGTGTACAGGTCTACGCAGAAGCGGCTGTTGGCGTCCAACTCGCCGTCCTGCTCGTTAAAGTACACATCCAGTTCCTGATTGATGATCTGCAGCGCGCTGCGCACGGTCATGGCGCTGCCGTCGGCTTCCAGCACCCGGCCATAGTGGGAGTACACCCCCATGCCGGGGCCAATGGCGGACTGCGCCAGATCCACAGGTGCAATGTTGCTGCGCTGGAGTTTTTGCAGCGCCGGGCGCAGCTCCCGCTTCAGCTCTGCAATAAAGCCCCGGCGGGTGGTCTGAGGTGCATCTGCCGGGCGCTTGCGGCACACCAGCACAATGGAGGAGGCAAGGGCGTTTGTGCCCATACTGATAGCACGGTATGTTTGTTCTGTACGCATAGGCCATGTGCCGGTGATGGCAAAGCCTGCCCGGATGATGGCACTGAGCATGGTTTCCCAGCCGGTGGAGGCGGTTTTGGAGTCCTCGTCCGTGTCGCTCTGCTTGTAGGCGTAGTAGATGGTTACCGGAATGTCCTCCCGGGCATACTGGTAAATTTGCTGGCAGGTGTGCAGCATTCCGTCCTCAAAGAAATCCCGTGCTTTTTCGGTGCTTCCCTCAAAGCGGTAGGGTGTCGCTACCAGTTCCTCTGCCTTGGGCACCAGCATGGTGCGGAACAGCTTGGGGTAGGTGTCTTTCAGAGACTGCCGCATCCAGACGTAGAAGAAATCGGACAGATCTGCATAGCCGATGTTATCATAGTAAGGAGGATCAGTGGATACCATGATATTCCGTAGACCGCAGTCGCTTTGGGCATCAAATTGAATGGCAGTTCCGTTAAATGCACGAGAAGGAAGCTTTTCAATGCAGCTTGCAACATAGGAAACGATTGTAGAGAAACTACCAACTGCATTTCCCATAGGGTTTGCTTCTGGAAAATCCCATGTCATGGGAATAGCTTGCTTGCTAAAGCAGTTCATGGGTTTCTCGTTTGTTACAGACCAACGAGAAACAGAGGTGGAAAAATCAGCCAAACGATCAACAGAAAATGCTAAATATACCCCCACAGCTTCACCATAAGCTCTTGCGCCGGAGCCGCCTGCGCTCAGGGCAATGTGGTCGTTGATAACGCCTGCGGCAACGGCATCGGCTTCCGCTTTTGCCTGCGCTTCTGCTGCCAGCGAGCTAAAGGCGGCAAGGGCGGTCAGCTGGCGGTTGGTAAAAAGGTCGCTGTAATCTGTCATGCCAAAGGCAGGAGGGCTGAACCAGCGCGGATTTTCCGGCATGGCACCGCTAGGGTAGCTTTCCGGTGCAGGAACATCAGCCGCAATGGTCTGCTCCACATCAGGAGAAAGATAAATGCGCCCATGTTTGCCTTCGCCTACAACTGCCATTAACTGGCTGCCCATTTCGTGCGCTTTTCCATGTTGCTTGACATAAGCATCCGTTGTGATTTCGCCGCAACAAGGGCATTTGAAAACGGCACTGCGACCTACTTTGAATGATTCATATTCTTTAGGACATTTGCTGTACTGTACCTCAAAATGGACGTTGTTTCCTTCTGTGATGGGCTTGACCCATGCTTCCTTGCCTTTCTTTTTGGAAAGCACAAAGGTGCTTGCCAGCGGCATCTCACAGCCGCAGGCGGGGTTGGGGCACTTGACGGTGCGTGCCCAGATCCATGCAATGACGGTGGCTTCGCCGCCGCCAAGAGCATGGGGCACTTTTACCTTGGGGTACAGGTGACCGATGCGGCGGAACGCCTCCCGTTTCATCCACTCGCCGTAATACTGCACATCGGCGGCAAGCCCCTGCGTCCCCTGCCAGCCGGCTGCGCCATCCAGCAGGGTGCGGCTGTCCGAGTTGACCGGTGCCTGCCCGGCAAACCGGGGCGGGATCTCGATCATTGCCTTGTTGATCATCACCGCCACGGGGTTCAGGTCGTGGGCGTGGGCTTCCAGCCCCAGCCGCTGGGCTTCCAGCGGAATAGCACCGCCGCCGGCAAAGGGGTCCAGCAGGGCGGGAGGGTTATTGTTGGTGGAGCGCAGGATCTCTGCCTTGGCAGCCGCCAGCACCTCCGGGTCGTTGGAGTTTTCCCACTTGACCAGCTTTTCCAGAATGCCGAACAGCCGCTGCCGTTCGGCGTTCTGGGCTTCCTCGGTGGGGTACAGCTCCGGGTGGGCAGAGGGGTCGTCCACAAGGCTGGACCAGATCACAGCTCGTGCTGCAACAAACGGACGGCGCGCCCACCATAAATGCAGTCCTCTGGGATGCGCACCAATGCCGGGCATTTTCTCATGAGCTGCGGCAGTATTGATCGCTTCCAGCGGAAGGGCAACTTCGATCAGCTTTTTAGATGCTGCCATTATCGTTTTTCTCCTTTCGGAAGCGGCTGGGTGGGTTTCTTATGGAGAGTGTTTGTGCAAACAGTAGGAACGGGTCTTGGACGATCTCTCGGAGGAGTAGATGAAGCAATCGGAGTTCTGGATTTTTTTGCATCAGACATTTTTCTTTCTCCTTGCGATTCTATTTTTAGATGCCTTTTTGCGACAAGAGAATTTTGATTTAATAAAATAAGAAGTGGTTGTTGTTGGGACAGGTGTAGGACGATGTCTTGGAGGGCGTTCAGTTGCACCCTTTAAAGCTTTAGATAAAGTCTTTGAGGCGGTTTGTTTTAGACGAAGGACTTTTTGATGTTTTTTCATAGCGAATATAGAGTGTTATTAAGTGTAAAGAATAAAAAAGACTAAATTGCCCAAAATAAGAATGAAAACCGAAAGTAGGAAGCAGGTCATAGATGCTTTTATAAGACGAACCCGGAAATCGTTGTTTTTCTTTTTGCTTTTTTGCACGGCGGAAAGCTGATAGACCCATTGCCAGTCATAGTCTGATTGGTCATGATAATCGTTTTTTTGCCGGTAAAGAATATTTTCAAAGCCTTCGGCATCCTGCATTGTTTCGTATGCAAAACGCCACTGTGCAATAATCGCCAAAACTAGGCTTGCGAGCAACGGTGCAAATGCGACCTCTGCAAGATACATGATTTGCCAGTCGGGAATAGAAGAGTATTCTGCTACGATTGGTAAGGCCATTAAAATTGCAGCAGAGAAAAGTGAAAAGGCTGTTAGCATCTGGCTTGATTGATTTACGATACTCTGTTCACGCTTCTCTTCCAATTCAAACGAAAATTTACCAAATTCCCGGACATTCTCCATTCGTAGTAGAGCGTTGCTTTTTGTCGAGTCCTCATTAACTGGTGTTGGTTCTTCGATTTCTGGAGACATGGTTCAATTACTCCTCATATACGACCTCGGCGTTCTGCACAAGGTCGCGGATATCAAAATTTACACTGGTGGCGGTAAAGTCCGGCGGGTTACGGAAAGGGCGTTTCAGGTAGACCGTGTGGGTGTGGGCACCGTCCACCTCCACAATGGCAAGCAGAAACTCCTCCGGTTTGTTTAACCCCGTCAGGATCTCGTTTTTGGAGACGGTGACGGTCTGGGCACCCTTAGCGCGTCCCTTCACCTCGATAAACCGCAGGCAGGCTTCGCCGCTGCGCAGCTGGGGCGGGATGGTGGATTCCACATCGTAGCCCACCTTCTGGGCACTCACATCCCGGGGCAGGTAACCGAACGCCTGCTCCAACTGCATCACCGCATTCATGGCGGCAAGCTCGATGGCACGCTTGTCGCCTTGGCAGAACAATGCAGGCTGCGGAGTGCCCATCAGCTGCCGGAGCAGCCCACCGGGCAGCACCAGCGCACCGCCCACCACCACCGGCGGGGCAGGGGAGATGAGCTTTTCCGTTTCCAGTTCCGCAAGCCGCTTCTGCATCCGGGAGGCAAGCTCTTCTGCCCGGCGTGCCGCCATCTGGGAGTTGAGCCGGGCGTTGGGTTTACCTGCGGCTTCCTTCTGTTTCAGGTCTGCCGCCCTGAAATCCCAGTATTGGATCTCGGCGGTCAGGCGTTCTTTCACGGCTTTGGCGGTCTTATTCAGCAGCTTCTGCTTCCGTGCTTTCACCTCGGCAAAATGCTGGGGCAATAGCTGCGCGATGGCATAGCCCCGGGCGCGGTTCTCCACATCGTGTTTCAGCCAGTCCTGTGCTTGAATGTAGGGCAGGGCGGCGGTGCGCTCTGCCTCGGTGGGAGCACGGTAATCCAGATAGGGCGCGTAACCGGCGCTACCGGCGGTGCCATCCTCCTTCAGCTCCACAAAGTGGACGTGCTGGGAGATGACACGCTTGGTGCCGCCCGGCAGCAGAACGCCATCTTGAATGGCATCCTCGATGTAAAACAGCAGCCGGGGGTCGGTGCTGTCACCGCTGTCGTCCACAAAAATTGTGCCCTGCTTGAGTACCTCAGCGTTGCGCTCCCGCACCAGATCAATGACGGCTTCCAGCAGCGGATGTCCGGGGCAAAGCAATTCGGCTGGGATCATGCCCTGCACATTGCAGCGCTCTTTTTCAAAGCACACCCGTTCGTATCGTTGCAACACTGGCTCCCCAAAGCCGATCTGCATATCCCGGCTGCGCACCGCCGCGGGCACAAAGGTGATCTCGTAGCGTCCGGTCTCGCGAGGGCGTATCTTGCCACCCACAGAGCAGAAGGCTTCCAGAAAGAATGCCTCGATAAAGTGGGGCTGCAGCTTGTGCGCCTCCATCCGCTCCATCTCTTCCCGGATGGCAGAAACCTTCTGTACGTCCATGGTGTCGTCCGTCAGGGCACGCTCATCCAACAGTTCTCGGAGCTTTTGCTGGTCCAGCGAGTTGTCCACAACCTGTTGCAACCGGGCACGGACGGCAGGGTCGTTGCCGTAGCGCACGGCTTCAATCAGTAGCTCCCGCAGGGGTTTGTTGTTAAAGGTCATCTTGCCCAGAATATCAAACACCTTGCCGCCCAGCGCAGTGCGTTCTTCTTCCAATTTCTGGAACAACCGCTGGAACACCATGCCTTCACGGGTCTGCGCCGAAACCAGATTCCACAGGTGGCACACTTCCGTTTGTCCTATGCGGTGGATTCGCCCGAAGCGCTGCTCCAATCGGTTTGGATTCCACGGCAGGTCATAGTTAATCATCAGGTGCGCTCTTTGTAGGTTGATGCCTTCACCGGCAGCATCGGTGGCAATGAGGATGCGCACTTCCGGGTCCTGCTTGAACAGTTCCTCCACCTTGCGCCGCTCGTCCCGCACCATGCCGCCGTGGATGGTCACAACGGCTTCGTCGTGTCCGAACAGGGTGCGGATCTTGTCGGTCAGATAGCGCAGGGTGTCCCGGTGCTCCGTAAAGATAATGAGCTTTTCCCGCTGCCCATCGGCGGAAAACATTTTGCTGTCATCCTGCAACAGTTTGGACAGTTCATCCCACTTGCGGTCCACGCCGCTGACCCGTACGGCATTGGCCATTTGCTCCAGCCGCTTTAGCGTGGAAATTTCTGCTTCCATTTCCCGGATGGTGCTGGCAGCAGATGCCCGATCGGTGACGTTTTCCTCGGTCTGTTCCAGCTCGTCCGCGCTGAAATCATCCTCATCAAAATCATCTGCGATGGTAAACTGTGTGCCAGTGTCCGGCTTTCCCAGTTTTTCCTCCGCCAGAATATGCTCCAACCGTTCCCGCCTGCGGTGCAGGGATTGGTAGATGGCTTCCGGCGAGGAGGCAAGCCGCCGCTGCAGGATGGTCAGCGCAAAGCCAACGGTTGCCTTGCGATCGTTGGTCAGGTTCTCTGCCCGGTTGAACTCCTCCTGCACATAGCTGGTGACCTCGGAATAAAGCTGCCCCTCGGCAGGGGAGAGGTCATAGTTGACGGTATAAGCACGCCGCTCCGGGAACAGTGGTGTGCCGTCGAATTTGAGCAACTCCTCTTTCACAAGCCGCCGCATCACGTCCGAAACGTCGATGCTCTGGTTGGAAGAACGGGCGGCACCTTCAAAACGGTCGGGGTCCACCAGCGATAAAAATAGCTGGAAGTCCTCATTTTTGCCGTTGTGCGGGGTGGCAGTCAGCAGCAGAAAGTTGCGGGTGATTTCCGACAGCAGCCGTCCCAGGTTAAACCGCTTGGTGTATTTGATCTCACCGCCCCAGACGGTGGCAGACATTTTGTGCGCCTCATCGCAAACGATTAGATCCCAGTCGGTGATGCGGAGCTTTTCCTGCAAAGCTTCGCTGCGTGATAGCTTATCCAGCCGTGCAATGCAGAAATTCATCTCAGTAAAGATGTTGCCGCTGACGGCGGATTCAATGCGGTCGTTTGTCAATACCTCAAACCGCAGATGAAATTTGCGAAAAAGCTCGTCCTGCCACTGTTCCGCCAGATTGCCCGGCGTCACGATCAGACAACGCTTCAAATCGCCGCGGGCGATCAGCTCCTTGATGAACAGACCGGTCATGATGGTTTTGCCGGCACCGGGGTCGTCCGCAAGGATGTACCGCAGCGGCAAGCGTGGCAGCATCTCCTGATAAACTGCCGTGATCTGGTGTGGCAGGGGCTGAATAGCCGAAGTGTGGACCGCCAGATAAGGGTCAAACAGGTGTGCCAGATGGATGCGGTACGCTTCGGATACAAGGCGCATCTTATCGGCATCTGCGCCGAAACTCCACGGCAGACTGTCACCCAGCACATCCACGGTCGCCTCATCTCCACGATAGAGGATCTGACTGCCAAGTTGCCCTCGGCTGTTCTTGAATGTAACTTCCAGTGCTGCATTGCCATACCACTGCACCGCAATAACGGTCACAGTTTCCCTTGCCGCAATGCCGTTCAGCTGGCAGCCGACCGTGATTTCCTCCAGATGTGCCATGGAAGCTCCTTTCCGAATTGCCCACTGAGAACCTGTACTTTTACGGATTCTCAGGGCTTTTTACATATAACAACAGTATACCGCGAAACCCCGGCAAACGCAACAATTTCCGGCAAGAGTTCAGCCAAATCCCATTCATCTTCCACAAAAGGCTTCATGTATTCTAACCAATTTGAAAAAGTACGCTTTTCCGAATTCTCAGGGGCTTTTATTAAGTGGTATTTTCGAATTTCAAAGCCTTGCTGTAAAAGGTTCCAACGGGGAGATCACAGGCTTGTGCGGCTTGCTTTAAGCTCAACCGTTTGGCACGCCATGCCTTGTGGACTTCATAAAAGTTATCCGGCAAGGGGCGAGGCGGCCTGCCGAATTTCACGCCCCGGGCTTTAGCGGCGGCAATACCTTCTGCCTGCCGCTGCCGGATGTTAGTGCGCTCGTTTTCGGCAACAAAGGAAAGCACCTGCAGCACGATGTCGCTTAGAAAAGTGCCCATCAGATCTTTACCACGGCGGGTGTCCAGCAATGGCATGTCCAGCACTACGATGTCGATACCTTTTGTTTGGGTGAGCAGTCGCCACTGCTCCAATATTTCTGCGTAGTTGCGTCCAAGACGGTCGATACTCTTGATATAGAGCAGATCGTCTTTTTTCAGTTTTCGCACCAGCCGCTTGTATTGCGGGCGGTTGAAGTCCTTGCCGGACTGCTTATCCATGAAGATGTTTTTCTCCGGAATCTTCAGTTCTCGCAGTGCAATCAACTGCCGGTCCTCGTTCTGGTCGCGGGTGCTGACACGAATATAACCATAGATATTAGCCAAATGTTACTCCTTTGGTTTGCGGCATTTCTGCCATGTGATTGGTGAATCATCAATCTAACACCTCCTTGTGGCAAAATAAAAGCCTGCACAATGGCAGGCAGGCTGTATGTATGAAAAAAGCCAAGAACTGTAAAAATATATTTCTTGGCCTCGAAATCGAATAGCGAATAATAGATTAGTCGTATCTTCTCAAAGGAATATTGGAATGGTAGATCTTTACATTGTCAAGGCTGTTCATGGTCAGAAGCTCTTGAATGCCCAATTCCATCATGGAGCTGTCTTCACAATTATAAGGGTTCATGACAATTTGACTGATAGAAGATTTTTTGAATTTATAATCAACATAGGGAACCAAAGCTTTTCCGCGACGGAAGAAAGATACATCGGCGATATTCGAATTGGATTTTGGAGAACGTAAAGTTTCTTCTGGAATTTTTAGAACAATACGGTATTCTTGTTCCCCGTCAAAGTGGCTGTTTTTGAAAAAGCAGCGCATATTGTTGATTGGTTCCTTAAAAGACTGAACCAGTAAAGCACGATACTTGTCTAGTAAATTTAACTGAAGAAGGTTGGAATAAACATTGAATAGATGATCTAAAAATTTGATGACACACTTTTCTTTGTCGAAATTATTATAAATTACCAATCCACGAGAAAGCCAGATATCACCTGATAATCTTTTTCCTGTGTTGGTTTTGTATGAGTTGCTACCCTCAAACATATTCCATGCAAAGTCAAAACCAATATTGACGCCTGCCGATGAAGTTGCATAATAGTTCCACATATTAAGAGAATCACAGTTTTTGGAAAGCGAGCAGGTATAAGTGCGGTAAGGCATATCTTTGTATGTTTGATCAACATTAGATATGGCAGAATATGATTGACGATAACTTTTCAAATCTTCTATTATAGATGGCTGTAAAAAGAACTGTTTGAATGAGCTCGAGTAATTGCCATTGGTAAGCACATGCTCTATCAATGGGATGATTTCGAGAAATTCAGTAGAGTCGTTCAGAAATCTCACATCAGTAAAACGAAGGCATTGGTTTTCAATTATGGATAAAAGCGTGTCAATAGTGCAGTAATGACACACGTTTGATGCACCACTGTTAAGCTCATCAGAAAAAGGGTCACCTTCATATGGCGTATCCAAGAAGTGGCAATGCGAGAGTGCTAAACAAGATGCAAATACCTCGGCTTCTGTCATCTTTGTCCTTTCTACTGATAAAGCAGCTTCTGACTTCAAAATCAGGAGCTGCTTTATCAGTTGTCAAAACCCTAAAATAAATTAAATCATCTTAAAATATTTCAGCGCATCCCTTATTGCCGCTTCCTTCTCCGGTGGACACTGAGGCTGCTTCGTATTTTCGGACTTCGCCTTGTGGTGGTTCTCCCGTACCTCCAGACCGCATTTCTGCTTGACCTGCGAGATATACAGGGAAGATACCTTCAGTCCAGTCTGTTCCAACACGCGGGCTTTGATTTCAGGATAGGTCGCGCCCTTTTGCAATCCTGAAGTGTCCATGCCCTCCAAAGAGAACTCTACACGGACTTTTTTGGAGTCGATCTCACCCTTGGAAAGTGCAATGACACATTCGCAATGCTTCGTCCTCGGGAAAAGGTCCACCGGCTGCACCTTTTCTGCCCGATACCCATGCTCTTCCAGCCATTTGGCGTCCCGGGCGGCGGTGGAGGGGTTGCAGCTGACATAGACCACCCGGCGGGGGGACATGGTGACGACAGCGGAAAGGGTTGCTTCGTCACAGCCTTTGCGGGGCGGGTCGAGCATCACAACATCCGGGTGCAGGCCCTCGGCGGCAAGCTGAGAGGCGGCCTTACCAGCATCGGCGCAGAAGAAGCGGCTCTTTGCGGCTATGGCATCACCCATGCGGGCAGCATTGGCCTTGGCGCTTTCGATGGCCTCAGGTACGATCTCCACGCCGATGAGCTCCCGGCAATGGTCTGCCATGGACAGGCCAATGGTGCCCATGCCGCAGTAGAGATCCAGCAGCAGGTCATCCGGGGTCAACTGAGCATATTCTGCAGCAATGCCATAGAGCTGCTCAGCGGCCAGAGTGTTGACCTGATAGAACGACAAGGGGCCCAGCTGCACCGGAACGCCGCAGAGGGTGTCCTCGATGAACCCGGGGCCGTACAGGATGTGGGTCTCGCTGCCCAGGATCACATTGGTGTTTCTGGCGTTGACATTGATCAGGATGGTGGCGATATCGGCAAACTGCGCAGTCAGTGCGCGGCAAAGCTCCTCTGCGTGGGGCAGCTTTGCCCGGGTGCAGACCAGACAGACCATGATCTGGCCGCTGTGGACACCCCGGCGCAGAAACACATGACGAACCAGCCCCTTGCCCGTCTGCTCATCGTAGGGCTGGATGTTGTGGGCGGCAAAGAAATCGCAGAGGGTATTGCCGATCTCGTTCAGCACATCCGGCTGCAGCTTGCAGTCGGGGCAGGGTACAATGCGGTGGGTGCGCCCGGCGTAGAAACCGATGCAGGGCTTGCCGTTCTTATCACAGCCCACCGGGAATTGAACTTTATTGCGGTAGCGGTCGATCTCGGGGGAGGGGAGGGGCGGCAGCACGGGTACATCCAGCCCGCCAATGCGGCGGAAAGCATCGGTAACGCTTTCGCCCTTGGCGCGCAGTTCGGCGGTGTAGTCCAGATGCCGCAGGCTGCAGCCGCCGCAGGGGCCGGCCACCGTGCAGTCCACTGGGATGCGGTCGGGCGAGGGGGTCTGAATGGCATCCAGAATACCGAAAGCGTAGCGGCCGCAATCTTTAACGATGCGGATGGCGGCAACGTCACCGGGGGCGGTGCCGGGTATGAACACAGCCTCGCCGTCCGGGCTGTGAGCAACGCCGCTGCCATCGTTGGACAGGCGCTCAATGGTCAGGGTCAGCACCTGATTTTTTTGTAAGGGCATGGAAATTCTCCTTTGGAATGGGATTGGGTCAGGCTTCTTCCGAAGCGGGGGCATCTGCATTTTCGCTCTGGGCGGCAATGTATTTGCTGGGCGGCATCCCCTTGGCCCGCTTGAAGACCCGGGAAAAATAGAACTGGTCAAAGAAGCCCACCGAGATGGCAACCTCTGCAATGGAAAGGTTGCCGGCCCTCAGTAGCTTGCAGGCTTCGTTGATGCGGTATTCGGTCAGATAATCGATGGGGCTCTTGCCCACATTGAGCATAAACACCCGGTACAGATGACTGCGGGAAACGCCCACGCTCTTAGCGACATCGTCGATGGAGATGTCGTGCGAATAGTTGAACTGGATGTATTTGATGGCATTCAGTACATATTGATTGGAGGAGGAAGCGTTGTGGGGGCGCGTCTCGCTGGTTTCCTTCATCAGGGCAGAGATGAACAGGTAGAGGTACCCCACCATGGCAGCCTCATCCTGAGGCGCTAACCCACGGGAAGAATAGATGTTGGTCAGAGCTGCCCGCATTCCCTCCGGGTCCTGCGTATGGTGCACAGGAGCAGTATCGGTAAAGGGAAGCTGTGCCGCCAGTTTGTGAGCGCAGGCACCGTTGAAGCCGACCCAGCTGTACTCCCAGGGCTGCTGCTCATCGGCAGAGTAGCGGATGAGCTGACTGGGCCGGGCAAAGAACAGATCTCCCGGCACGACCTCAAAGGTCTTGCCGCCCACTTCAAAGGTGCCCTTGCCCGAGACCACCAGATGGATCAGGTAGTGATCCCGGATACCGGGGCCCCAGGTCTGGCCCGGGGCACAGCGTTCCAGACCACAGTTGAAGATGGATAATTCAATATTATTGGTGTAATTTTGCTTGAAGGACTGCTTGTAGACATCTGCCATGATCGTTTCCTCCAGTTGACCGCATTCTTGATTCCAGTATATCATAACTGTATCTGCAAATTCAACAAAAGTACATCCGAAACTTTGGTTTTCGCGCCGAAATTGGATTTTTTGCGGATTCAAATTGCAAAAGAGGGCGGAATGAAGTACAATAAGGCTAACCCAAGTGCATGGACCCTTCATGCACGGACTTTGCGGAGAACGCTTGTGGAGGAGGAATGGCCATGGCGACCAGTGCACAACTCAGACGGGAGATCCTTGCGGGGCAGTGGGACGAAGCGCTCTGCACGCTCTATGGCACAGAACCGGCGGTGCTGGCCCGCCAGCGGCAGCGGTATGCCGCCGCGCTGGAACAGTTTGAGTTGTACTATGGCCCCGGGCGGCAGGTGCATGTCTACTCGGCTCCGGGCCGGACGGAGCTGGGCGGCAACCACACCGATCATCAGCACGGGTATGGGCTTGCAGCAGCGGTGACGCTGGATCTGGTCGCAGTGGCATCCCCCAGTGACGACGGTTTTATCCGGGTCAAATCCCGGGGCTTCAACAAGCTGGATGTCATTAATCTGAGCGAGGCCGAGCCTCAGCAGGGCGAGAGCACCCATTCGGCCAGTCTGATCCGGGGCATTGCGGAAGGTTTCCGGGCACAGGGAAAGACGGTGGGGGGCTTCGATGCCTATACCGCCAGCGACGTGCTCCGGGGCAGCGGGCTTTCCAGCTCTGCGGCTTTTGAGATGGGGATGGCGGCCATCCTGAACGGGGAATATGGCTGTGGTCTGACTGCGCCGGAGCTGGCGAAGATCTGCCAGTATGCGGAAAATACATATTTCGGAAAACCCAGCGGCCTGTTGGATCAGCTGACCAGCGCCGTGGGAGGGGTCATCTTTGCGGATTTTGCCGACCCAAAGAAGCCCCGGATAGAAAAGATCCACACGGCAGGGCTGCTCCCGGCGGACATGACCCTTTGTGTGACCGATACCCGGGGGAGTCACAGTGAGCTGACCGGTGAATTTGCGGCCATCCGGAACGAAATGGAATCGGTGGCGGCCTGTCTGGGCGGTAAGGTATTGGGGCAGGTCAAAGAGCAGGAGTTCTGGACGGCTCTGCCACGCCTGCGCAGGGCTTGCGGGGATCGTGCCGTTCTGCGTGCGATCCACTATTTTGAGGAGAATGCCCGCGCATTGGCCCAGCGGAATGCCCTGGTCAGCGGGGATTTCAATGCCCTCCTGCAGCTGATTCTGGAAAGCGGACATGCCTCTTTTGCCCTGTGCCAGAACGTTTACTGCTCCACAGACGTACGGCATCAGGGGCTCTCGGTGGCGCTTGCCCTCAGTCAGACTCTGCTGGAGGGGCAGGGGGGAGCCTGGCGGATGCAGGGCGGCGGCTTTGCAGGGACCATTCAGGCGTTTGTACCTGGTGCGCTGACGGCAAAGTATCACAATGCCATGGAAAATGTGTTCGGTGCGGGAAGCTGCTATCTGCTCCGTCTGCGGGAGCAGGGGGCCCTGCGGGTCATTTGAACATCTGGATCCGGCCAAACAAAAAGAGCTTCACACTCCGGCAGAAGCCGGAATTGTGAAGCTCTTTCGTGTTACAGGGAAAAGGACTCAGATACCGCGCTGCTGCTGTTTTTGGCGCATTTCATCCGTGAAACTAGAAACGGCAGAGAAGGTATCATCGTGATAACCGAACCAGTTGGACAGGTTCTTGTAAATGTTCTCTACAAAGCGGTAGCCGGAAACAACAACATTGAACAGGAGCAGAGGCACAAACGAGATGGAGATGGAGAGGATCCCCCCCTGAAGGAAAAAATCATCCAGGTGGAGGTTATCCGTAAAGCTGTCCAATGCATCTCCTAGTTCTCCGCCGCCAAAGATCTCCGGCAGCTCTTCTTCCGGAAGCGTTGCATAAGATGCAGGCATACGCAATTTTTCCATAAAAGGCTCCTTTCAGGTGCTTATAAATTAAGCGGCAGCTAAGGCAGCATTCGCAGTTGTAGCAGTCTCCGTCTGGGTGTCGGTTCCGTTATAGATATTGCGCATATCATTATAGATAGACAAGAACGTGTTAAAGAGAGTTACGGCCTGAATATAAACGGCATAACCAACACATGCTGCACCTACAACGGTACCGACCTTGCCAACTGTTGTTTGATTTGTCCAATAGTGATGAACAGCACCAGGAATGGTCAAGCCGTCATTGCGCATATTGGTTAAACCATCAAAAGCCATCTGAAAAGTATACTGTCCTGCAAGGCGAATGCTGTTTGAAATCACATTGGTAACAAATTGCGCAACGGCAGCCCGATCAATATTCAGCTCAAAAGCGCCGCCAACGGTGTAGACCATTTCATCTTCGGAGAGAACCGCATAGGACGCGGGCAGCTGCATCGTGCTCTGATAGGTAAATTCCATGGTGGAAAACTCCTTTCGTTCGTAAAATCCGCGCAAAGGCGGATATGAAGCTAATTGGATTATAGCATAATTGCCCAAAAACAACAAGAGAGCGATAAAACCCAAAATGCGAAAGAATTGTGAAGATACTGTGGCCGTTTTGTAAAAAAGAAACGGTTCTGCGCGGAAATATGTGGAACGTCCTGTGCGGGATGCGGCGAAAAAATGTTGTGTGAAAATTGAAAATAATGCAAAAAGAGACGGCGGGCACCAGTTCCTCCGGAAAGGAGGGGGCTAGGGCCTGCCGTCTTTGTATGGGGAGAAAAGAAGAAGGAACGTTTTAGTGGTCTGCCACAGCCGGAGCCCGGTCATACAGTGCTGTCAGATCGGCAATATGCTCGGCCAGCAGACTGGTAAGCGGGGTGTCCAGCCGCCACTGCCAGTTGGCTCCCTGGGTGCTGGGGGTGTTGATGCGGGCCTCCGCGCCCAGATGCAGCCAGTCGGCCATGGGGATGATGGCCATATCCGAAACACTGGCAAGGCAGGCGCAGATCATGGCCTCTGTCAGATCCTCGGGCAGGCAGCGCAGGTAACGGCAGGCATAGTGGACATCCTCAGGGCTGGCAGATTGCCGCCAGCCCTCGGTGGTCACATTGTCATGGGTGCCGGTGTAGACCACGCTGTTGGGGGTGTAGGTGTAGGGAAGATAGTTGCCCGGTTCCCGGCTGTCAAAGGCAAACTGCATGATCTTCATGCCCGGATAGCCGCTGGCAGCCAGCATGGTCTTGACCTCTGGGGTCAGGTATCCCAGATCCTCTGCAATGATGCCGCCCTGGCCCAAAGTCTCGTGGATGGCATTGATGAAAGCACGATCCGGCCCCTTTTCCCAGTGGCCGCCTGCCGCTGTCTTGTTTCCGGCAGGGATGGCGTAGTAGCTCTCAAAACCACGGAAGTGGTCGATGCGCACGACATCATAAATCGAAGTAGCGTGCCGCATCCGGCGCTTCCACCAGGCAAAATCCTCGGCCTTGTGGCGGGGCCAGTCGTAGAGCGGGTTGCCCCAGAGCTGACCGTCTGCCGCAAAGGCATCCGGGGGGCAGCCTGCCACCTGCGTCAGATGGTTCTGGCCGTCGGTCTGGAAGAGCTCCGGCCGCGTCCACAGATCGCTGGAATCCGGGCTGACGTAGATGGGGATATCTCCCACCAGCTGAATGCCCTTGCCGTTGGCATAGGCTTTCAGGGCGTTCCACTGGGTGTAGAAGAAGAATTGCACCGCCTTGAAATAATCCACCTGCCCGGCCAGACGCTCCCTGGCAGCGGCTACGGCAGCGGGCTGGCGGGTGCGCAGGTCATCCGGCCAGTCACACAGGCCTGCCTGTCCCTGTTCGGCCTTGATGGCCATGAACAGGGCGTAATCGTCCAGCCAAAAGCTCTGTGCCGTGCAGAAGTCTTTGTACTCCACGCTGGCTGCTGCCAGCAGGCGGTCGGCGGCCTTTTGCAGCACCACCGGGCGCTGCTGGTAGAGCACGCCGTAGTCCACCGGGCCAACCGGAACCTCAGCGGGAACTTCATCAGCGGTCAGATAGCCCTGCTCGTGCAGGACACGGAAATCGATAAAGTAGGGGTTCCCGGCAAAGGCAGAAAAGCTCTGGTAGGGGCTGTCACCGTAGCCGGTGGGGCCAATGGGCAGGATCTGCCAATAGGTCTGCTTTGCACGGGCCAGAAAATCCACGAACGAAAAGGCTTCTTTCCCCAGCGTGCCGATGCCAAAGGGCCCCGGCAGACTAAAAACGGGCATCAGAATGCCGCATGCTCGCATGGTGAACTCCTCCTTAGCCCTTGACAGCGCCTGCAACAACACCCTCAATGATGTATTTCTGGCAGGTCATGTACAGGATGATGATGGGGATGATGGCGATGATGATGCAGGCCATCATGGGAGCCAGTTCCACACGGCCATAGCCGCCGCGGAAGTACTGGATCGCCATGGGGATGGTGCGGTACTTCTTGATATCCAGCACCAGAGTGGGCAGCAGGTAGTCGTTCCAGACCCACATGGTTTCCAGAATGGCGGTGGAGATCATGGTAGGCTTCAGGATGGGGAACACGATCTTGAAGAAGATCTGGATGGGGTTGCAGCCGTCGATCATGGCGGCTTCCTCAATCTCCATGGGCACGCTCTTCATGAAGCCGGTGAACATGAACACGGCCAGACCGGCACCAAAGCCCAGGTAGATGATGCAGATGTTCCAGGGGGTGTTCAGTTTGAGGGTATCTGCGGTCTTGGACAGAGTGAACATGACCATCTGGAAGGGGACGACCATCGAGAACACGATGAGCAGGTTCATAAATTTGCTGAGCTTGTTGTTCACCCGGGTCAGGTACCAGCCCGTCATGGAGCAGCACAGCAGGATGAGGGCCACGCTGGAAACAGTAATGACGAGGCTGTAGCCCAGACTGGAAAGGAAGCCCATTTTGATCACGCCGTAGACGTAGTTGGAAAGGCCAGCAAAGGTCTCACTGGTGGGCAGCTGGAACACGGTAGAGGTGGTAAAGGTGCCCTCTTTTTTCAGGCTGTTCAGCAGGATCAGGACGATAGGGTAGATCCACAGCAGGCAAAGCAGGGCCATGATGCCGGTGAGAATGTTATCCCACAACTTTTTCTGTTTAATCATTACTGCTGGACCTCCTTAGAACGGGTGAAGTGGAGCTGCACCAGAGAGATGACCACAACGATCAGGAAGAACACCACAGCCTTTGCCTGGCCGATGCCCTTCCACTGAGCACCGGAGCGGCCATAGAAGGTGTTGTAGATGTTCAGGGCCAGCATTTCACTGGCGTTGGCAGGTTCGCCTGCGGTCAGGGCAACGTTCTGGTCGAACAGCTTAAAGCTGTTGGTCAGGGTCAGGAAGGTGCAGATGGTGATGCTGGGCATGACCATGGGCAGCTTGATCTTGAACAGGATCTCGCGGTCAGAAGCACCGTCGATCTTGGCAGCCTCGATCAGGTCACCGGGCACGCTCTGCAGACCGGCAACGTAGATGATCATCATATAACCGATCTGCTGCCAGCACATCAGAATGACCAGACCGACGAAACCGGCCTTGGCATCCAGTGCCAGCAGGGGCTTTTGCAGGTTTGCCAGCACGCCGTTGAGCAGGATCTGCCAGATGTAGCCCAGCAGGATGCCGCCGATCAGGTTGGGCATAAAGTAGACGGTACGGAAGATGTTGGTGCCCTTGATGCCGCGGGTCAGCACGATTGCAATGGCAAAGGCGCAGACATTGATGAGCACGGTGGAGACCACAGTGAACGCTGCCGTAAAGCCGAAAGCGTGCAGGAAGGTGGAATCCTGGAACACGGAGATATAGTTCTGGATGCCCACAAAGGTGGTCTTGCTCACGGTGGTGAAGCGCTGGAAGGAAAGGAAGATGCCCCAGATAAAGGGCCAGATAAAGCCGATGATGAACGCGATCAGCGTAGGAAGCACGAACACCGGCCAATATTTGCTGATGGCCTTTTGCATGATATACCTCCAAAACAAAGGGAGGCGGGCGAACAGCTCGCCCGCCTCCCATTACGGTTTACACAAATAAAAGGGGAAAGTCAGAATCGCTTAGCCGTTAGCCAGCTTGTACTCCTTGGCCCAGCCATCAACGAAGGCAGTGACAACGGCGTTCCAATCGCCGGTGCCTGCTGCGTAAGCGGTCAGAGCGGAACCAACGCCGTTCTTCCACTCCTCGGAAGGCATGGTGGAGAAGCACCAGTCAACACTGGTCTTGCCGTCGGCCACATACTGGTTTGCAATGGTGATCAGGGGGTTGGTGGAGTCCTTAGCCTTCTTGAAGGGGATGACGAAGCCCATCTTGT
>ERZ773190.1373-NODE-1373-length-23362-cov-14.780281_pt1 | contig 23362 bp, 19 predicted proteins | sample MGYA00511111_ERZ773190 | MGnify/ENA primary metagenome ERZ773190 (study PRJEB29015, sample SAMEA2737777) | human gut metagenome | biome: human gut; feature: human-associated habitat; material: faeces | place: China | collected 2012 ... | reverse complement strand
CTATCCTGAGCGGTGCCATCAACGAGGCTCCCACCAAGAAGATCCCCTACTTCGACTTCGAGGTTCCCACCCAGCTGCCCGGCGTGGATCCCGCTATCCTGGATCCCCGCGACACCTATGCTGACGCTTCCCAGTGGGAGGAGAAGGCAAAGGATCTGGCTGGCCGCTTCATCAAGAACTTTGCAAAGTACGAAGGCAACGAGCACGGCAAGGCTCTGGTCTCTGCCGGCCCCCAGCTGTAAGCTGAACCTCGCCTGAATCATAAGCAAACCAAAGGACGTGTTCCCGCAGGGGAGCACGTCCTTTTTGGTTGCAATCCGTATGCTTTTTTGTTACTCTATCAAAAGAAGGGCACTGTGCTGCAGGCACAGGTGGTCAAGCTCCTCCGGCATCCGATGTCCGGGGGTGTTCAATTTTTTGTGATCCTCCGGACGGTACAAATGGTTACACAGGATACCCAAAGGAGGAGTCCATTATGGATGTTTTGAATATTGTTTTCAGTGCACTGAACCTTCTGGCTACAGTGATCGTTGGTGTCATTCAGGTGACCTGGATGATCTCGCGGGATGTCTTTCGGGGCAGCCCGCGCGCAAAACATTATTCCAAAAGCAAAAAAGATTGACCGCCTCTGTTCCCCAACCGAGCGGTCAATCTTTTTGACATAATGCCGGTAAGGAGCTGACCAATCTGCAGCCAGCGCCCTTCCTTTGCTTTTAGTATAGTGTCATCGTAACTTTTTGTCAAGATATTCTTGCAGGACGCCCGCTCATTCTCCTTCAAAAGCGTGGGTAAACGTTCCGTCGGTTGCGTTTTCCACACAGGTCTGCTATTCTGTGGAAAAGGATGTGATCTGTATGGACGCAAAAACGTTCGGGGCTTTTCTTGCCCGGGTGCGGCGGGAACAGGGCCTGACCCAGGTCGAGCTGGCCGAACAGCTGCATGTGACCGGCAAGGCCGTCAGCCGCTGGGAACGCGGCGTCGGTCTGCCGGACATCAATACGCTGGAACCTCTGGCCGACGCACTGGGCCTGTCTCTTGCGGACTTGATGCACTGCCATGACCCCGGTCAGGGCGCCCCTGCCGCACCGGTCCCTCTGGAGGATTTCTTTTCCATGTTGCGCCGCCAGCATACCGTGGACTGGCATTCGGTCCGCGTCGCGATGCTCTGTCTGAGCGTTGCACTGGCCCTGTGGGGCATGCTGACCTGCCCCGGAAGCATTGCCGTCCATTGGCATGCGCTCAACGACGGCTCCCTGCAGTCTGATGGATGGATGCTCTCATGGCTCATCTTCCCTCTTTCAGTCGGAGTAGAATTTTTCCTGCTGGAGCTCTGGAACAGCTTTGAACAGAGCGGTTTCTATCACCGTTACCTTGAAGCGTGCATCCTTCTGGATACACCGTTTTTACGCCTGACGCGGGTCATATTGGAACTGCTGTTTTTCTTCGGCTTTGGATTTTTGGTGCCCTGCGCGGAAACGACTATAATACTGTTCAACTGAGGTTTTTGATTTTCTCGCTGTGTCAAAAACAGCGTGTCCGTTTTGTGTCATTTACGTATAGTATTCCCTGCGGAAGTATGCTACACTAAAAGTCAGATAATGCCTGTTTATCGTATCCCGGAAGTTTTTGCAAAAAAATGCGGATCACTGTAATTTGGAAATGAGGTGCTTGCGTCATGTTCAAAATCAATAATCTGGCCAATCAGACCGGTCATATCGTCACCGAGCAAAAGGGGATCTTCTCAATCATCGAGCATACGGTCGATTTTTCTGTCGCACCGTCCAATGCAATGGAAGAATACTTTATGAGCCAGATGAACGTCAAGAGGAAACAGGTCGTTGCCAGCCTTGACGGGAAGACCGGCCTTATCCTGCAGGCCGGAGCCATGCAGTACATCGTTGGTGATGTGCAGGCTACTACCGGCCTCAAGGGTGTCGGCGACTTTTTGGGGAAAATGGTTAAAAGCTCTGTCACCAAAGAAAGTGCCATCAAACCGGAATATGTGGGAAGCGGCGTGCTGGTCACTGAGCCGACCTACAAATATCTCCTTGCTGAAAACGTTCAGGACTGGACCGGCGGTCTTGTGATGGAGGACGGCATGTTCCTTGCCTGTGAATCCACTGTCTCGCATCAGATTCAGGCACGCTCGAACCTTTCTTCTGCAGCGCTCGGCAACGAAGGGCTCTTCAATCTGAAGCTGGCCGGCAACGGTGCCTGTGTGCTGGAAAGCAATGTGCCGCGCTCGGAGATCGTAGAAATTGAACTGCAAAACGATGTGCTGAAGATCGACGGCCGTTTTGCCATCTGCTGGTCGGGCAGTCTCACCTTTACCGTAGAGCGCTCCGGCAAGACTCTGATCGGCTCTGCCGCATCCGGAGAAGGCCTTGTCAACGTCTACAAGGGCACAGGCAGAGTGTGGCTTGCACCTTTGACCCCTTCGCAGTCGCTTTTCAGTGCGACCTTTGCCAAAAACGCAAAATAAGAAACTCGAACAAAAAACAAGTCCGGAACGACGATCATCGTTCCGGACTTGTTTGCCTTTGCTTTATTTTGCCGCTTCAAACTCGGCTTCGATCTCCGCGCCGGGTGCGGGGGTGACAAGGCTCACCACAATGCAGACGACGAGCGAGGTCAGGAAGGCGGGCAGCAGCTCGTAGATGCCGAACACGCCGCCCAGCGGGCTGATGAGGTACTTCCACACAAAGACCATCAGGCCGCCGCAGAGCATCCCGGCCAGTGCACCCTGCCAGTTGCAGCGCTTCCAGAACAGGGCGCACAGCACCACCGCACCAAAGGCACCGCCAAAACCGGCCCATGCAAAGCTGACGATGCCGAACACGCTGGAATCCGGGTCGCGGGCCAGCACCACGCCCACCACGCTGACGCAGATGATGGTAAGCCGGGCCGCAAACAGGCTCTGCTTTTCGGTGAGCTTCATATGGCCGAACTCCTGCAGGATATTCTGCGAAACACTGGACGCCGCTGCCAGCATCTGGCTGTCGGCGGTGGACATGGTGGCCGCCAGAATACCGGCCAGGATCAGGCCCGCCAGCACCGCCGCCAGCACACCGTGCTGTGCAATGAGGCTGGCAATGCGCACGATGAGGGTCTCGCTGGAAGAGCCGCTCAGGAATTCCAGCGCACCGGCTTTGGTCATGCCCAGACCCACCACGCCGATGACGATGGAGGCCGTCATGGCAATGACCACCCACACGCTGGCAATGCGGCGGCTGAGCACCAGCTTCTTTTCGTCCTCAATGGCCATGAACCGCAGCAGGATGTGGGGCATGCCAAAGTAGCCCAGGCCCCAGGCCATGGTGGACACGATGTCCAGCAGGCTGTAGGAGGCGGCGGTCCCGGCGGCAGCGTCGTGGCTGGCCGCCATGGTCAGGTAGCCGGAAAGGCTGCGGGCGTTTTCCATCACGGCACCCCAGCCCCCGGCCACACCGATGCCGTAGGCCAGCACCGCCACCAGTGCGATGCTCATGACCACCGACTGGATGAGGTCGGTGGTGGTCACGGCCCGGAAGCCGCCCAGAATGGTGTACCCCACGATGACCAGTGCGGACACGATCATCGCGATCATGTAGTCCACGCCGAACAGGCTGTGGAACAGCTTGCCGCAGGCCGCAAAGCCGGAAGCCGTGTACGGGATAAAGAACACGATGATGATCACCGCGCCCAGCGCGTTGAGCAGGTTGCGCTGGTCATGGAACCGCAGCGACAGAAACTGCGGCACCGTGATGGCGTCCAGATTGGCCGAGTAGCGCCGCAGCCGCCGGGCCACGATGAGCCAATTGAGCCAGGTGCCCACGGCCAGACCGATGGCCGTCCAGCCCGGCGACGCAATGCCGGTGAGGTAGGCAAGGCCGGGCAGGCCCATCAGCAGCCAGCTGGACATATCGCTGGCTTCGGCGCTCATAGCAGTGACCAGCGGGCCCATCTTGCGGCCGCCGAGGTAAAAGTCGGTGCTGTCCTCGTTGGACTTGCTGTAAGCAAAGCCCACCAGCAGCATGCCCACCAGATAGATCACAATGGTGGCAATGATGCAGACATTTGTCATAAAGGTTCCCCCTCTCGTTTGACTTTTCCCGCACGCCGCACGGGAAAAGGATGGTGTTATTTTATCACAGTAAAGCAGCAAAGTACAGCATCTTGCGCCTGCACGGCCGATTTTCGCGCTTTTGTGGGGATTTCCGGGCCGGAACGCCGCATTTTCTGCCACTTTGCCAATAGCATTTCTCCCCTGTCCGCCTGTGCGGAGCGGCGCTTCTGCTGCTTTGCGCTGTCCTTTTAAAGCGGGCTGTGCTATAATCAGACCGGATTTCGGGATATTTATTACTACAGGGAGATGTTTTTATGCAGAATATTACCATTCGGAATGTATCTCTGGCCGATGCGCCCCGCATTCTGGAGATCTACGCCTGGTATGTGGAGCACACGGTCATCACCTTTGAATACGACGTACCCTCACTGGAGGAATTTGAAGGCCGCATGCGCCGCACCATGCAGAAATACCCCTACCTCGTCATCGAGCGGGACGGCCGGGTGGAGGGCTACGCCTACGCGGGGCCCTTTGTGGGCCGTGCCGCCTACGACTGGGCCTGTGAGCTGACCATCTACCTGGACCACGACGCCCGGAAACACGGCATGGGCCGTGCTCTGTACGAGGCGCTGGCCGACCGGCTGCAGGCCATGGGCATCCTGAACCTGTATGCCTGCATCGGCTACCCGCAGGTGGAGGACGAATACCTGACCCGGAACAGCGCCCGGTTCCACGAGCATCTGGGCTTTGCACTGGTTGGCACCTTCCACAACTGCGGGTACAAGTTCGGCCGCTGGTACGACATGGTCTGGATGGAAAAGATCATCGGGGAGCACCGCCCCGACCAGCCGCCCGTGCAGCCCTACATTTACTAAGCCCCACACACAAACAGCCCCGGACTTTTCAACAAGTCCGGGGCTGTTTGTTTAGAATGAAGGAGAAAATCCGGGAATGTCAGATGGTTTTACACCGCCGGGCCGCCGCGCTCGGCGTCCAGTGCCGCGCGGAACTTCCGGTTGGAGACTGCGTTCTGCCCAAAGCCGATGAGTGCCCGCAGCAGGCCGATGATCCAGAAGCCCTTTGCTTCCATCACGATGCCGTCCACCGTCTCCTGCCCGACCATGCCGCCGGTCATCTGGGCCAGCGCACGGACAGGCATGTTGTACTGGAACAGCAGGTTCAGGTCCGGCGTGCCCTCGCGGGAGCTGCACTTGAGCAGGGTGTGCAGCACAGCCCAGGCCAGCCAGCACAGCGGACTGCGGCTGTGCTGCAGCTCGCCCAGCGTCATGGTCTGGTCGATGTGGGGCTTGTCCTCCGGGATGGCGTGGCCCAGCAGGGCCTCAAAGGCGGCATCCGGCACATTCTTGATGTCAGCGGTGCGGTAGCACTGCACAGCCTTGCCAGCATAGGGGTCCGGGGCACCAGTGCCCTGCACGGACACCTCGGCGCGCAGGCGGATGTCCTGTACGCTGGCACCCACCAGCAGCTGGTAGCTGCCGCCCTCGGTCTCCCAGCGGTCCGTTTTCACGTTCCAGTAGCGGAAGGCCTTGTCGTCCAGCGGAATGGTCACGGTCTTGCGCTCCCCTGCCTGCAGGAACACCTTGGCAAAGCCCTTCAGCTCCTTTTCCGGGCGGAACACGGCTGCGTCGGCCTTGGCCACATACAGCTGTGCGATCTCGGCACCGGCGCGGCTGCCGGTGTTGGTGATGGTAAAGGTGACCTTGTCCGCGTCCGCTTTCAGGTCGGAGTAGGCAAAGGTAGTGTAGCTCAGGCCGTAGCCGAAGGGATAGCGCACCGGCACATGGGCCGTTTCGTAGTAGCGGTAGCCGATGTACAGGCCCTCGCGGTACTCCACGTTCTGCTGTTTGCCCGGGAAATACCGGGCCGCCGGGGTGTCCTCGTAGGTCAGGGGCAGAGTCTCGGCCAGCTTGCCGCTGGGGTTCACCCGGCCGGTGAGCACGTCCATGATGGCACCGGCACCGGCCTGCCCGCCCAGATAGGCGTGCAGCACTGCCTTGCAGCGGCTGACCCAGCCCGTTTCCACCACGCTGCCGGCGCTCAGCACCACCACGAGGTTCTCGTTGGCCTGCGCCACAGCTTCCAGCAGCTGCTTCTGGTTCTCCGGGATGCAGATGTGGCTGCGGTCCAGGCCTTCGCTCTCGCTGGACTCGTCCAGACCCATGCAGAGCACCACCACGTCGGCCTTGCGGGCCAGTGCGGCGGCCTCTTCCACAAAGGCCGGGTTGGGGGTGCCGCTGCGCTCATACCCTGCGCAGAAGCCTGCCAGCGTGATGTCGTCCGCCTCGGCGGCGTCCTTCAGGTTGTCCACGCGGGTAGCGTTCACCGAGCTGGAGCCTGCGCCCTGATAGCGGGGCGTCTGCGCAAAATCACCGATGAGGGCCACGCGCTGCCCGGGCTTGAGGGGCAGCAGGTCATCCTCGTTTTTCAGCAGCACCACGCTTTCGGCGGCGGCACAGCGGGCCAGCGCATGATGAGCGTCCCGGTCGAACCGCTTCGGTGCGGCCTTGACTGCCGCATCGGTGGTGAACACCAGCTCCAGCAGCTCGTCCACCCGGGCATCCACCGCGGATTCCGGCAGACGGCCCTCCTCCACGGCCTGCATCAGCCGCTTGGCCGAGCCAAAGCCGGGGCAGGGCATTTCCAGCGTGGAGCCTTCGCGCACACCCTCCACATGGTCGTTGGAGCCGCCCCAGTCGGTGACCACGGCCCCGTCATAGCCCCACTCGCCGTGCAGGATATCCTGCAGCAGGTGATGGTTCTCGTTGGCGTAGGTGCCGTTGACCCGGTTGTAGGAGGTCATGATGCACTTGGGCCCGCCCTCTTTCACGGCGATCTCAAAGCCGGTGAGGTACAGCTCCCGCAGGGTGCGCTCGTCCAGCACGCTGTTGCTGGCCATGCGGCGCAGCTCCTGATTGTTGGCGGCAAAATGCTTGGGGCAGGCCGAAACGCCCACCGACTGGATGCCGCGCACATAGCCTGCTGCCAGCTTGCCGGACAGGTACGGGTCCTCCGAGAAATACTCGAAATCGCGGCCGCACAGCGGGCTGCGCTTGGTGTTCAGGCCGGGGCCCAGGATCACATTGACGCGGTAGGAAGCGGTCTCCTCGCCCAGCGCTTTGCCGATCTCCTCGCCCAGGGCGGGGTCCCAGCTGTTGGCCACGGTAGCCGCCGTGGGGAAGCAGGTGGCCGGCTCCGCGGGGTTCAGGCCCAGATGGTCGGCCGGGCCCGCCTGTTTGCGCAGGCCGTTGGGGCCGTCCGACAGCCAGATGGCCGGCACCCCCTTATTGGGCAGGGCATGGGTCTCGAACACGGTGGCACCGGAAAGCAGGGCGCATTTTTCCCGCAGGGACAGTTTGGCGATCACATCTGCATGGTTCATTTGGCTTCACCCTCCGGGAAAATGATCTTATAGATGGGGAAATAGATCACCATCTGCACGCCGCCGTTGATCACGGTGATGAGCACGTTGTACACCGCCGGGGAAAAGAACTGCTTGCACAGGGGCACATACAGGCCCATGAGGAAGCTGCACACGATGGTGATGAGCACAAAGGCGATGACGTACCACAGGATCTGATACCAGATGTTGCCCTTGGACTTGAAGGTGATGTTGCGCTGCATGGGGAAGTTGACGCACTGCGCCAGGAACAGGGTGATGGCAAAGGCGACAAAGTAGCCCATGCCGCCGGTGGCGTCCCCGGTGACCGGGTAGTTGAACACATAGGTGTCCACCGGGCCAAGGTTCAGGTGGATGAGCTGGCAGGGGATGCTGCACCAGTCGGTGTGGGCGTAGAACAGCCCCGGCAGAAAGGTGAGCAGCAGGTACTGCAGCAGGGTGACCAGCATGGAAAAGGCATAGAACTTGAGGAACTGCCCGGCCAGCTTGGCCAGCTTGGGGTTTTTCTCTGAAATGGACATGGGTATTTACTCCTTATGAACTTGCACGGCAGCCACGGCAGAACCAACGGTGCTGTCGGCCTGCAGGGTCACACAGCCTTCGGTGCCGGCTTCCACGATGGCCATGGCCTCGCCCCAGTAGGGGTCGGTCTGGCTGGTGCGGTAGCCCTGCAGATTGAAGGGGCAGGCATTGCCCAGCGCCAGCAGGCGGCCGCCGGTCACCTGCACCCGGATGGGCTCCCGCACAGTGGGCTTGAGCACGCCGTTCTGGTCGGTGTAGCGCAGGCGGATGTAGCACAGCTGGCCGGGGCGCAGCACGGCTTCCTCCGGCTCGGCCCGCAGCTCGGTGGCAGGGCCGGCGGTGGTCAGCGCACAGCGGCCGGTCTCCTGCCCCGCTGCGTTGTAGGCCACAGCCTCCAGCGTACCGGGCTGGTACGCACAGCGGAAGCGGAACAGGCAGTCGTTTTTCGCATTCTTGCGGGCGATTTCCTTGCCGTTGAGCACCAGCGCAGCGGAAGCCGCGCGGGCATAGACCTCCACCTCAGCCTGCTTTCCCTCGCAGCCGGGCCAGGTCCAGCTCGTCATGGCGTCGGTCATCTTCCAGGCCGAGGGCGAGTGCTTGTCGCCGGTGTGGTTCACCGGGCGCACGGCCAGGAACGGCCCTTCGGCCTGTTCCAGCGCCACCCGGGTATACAGGGCCTCACCCAGCGGCTTGCCGGTCAGGTCGATGCGGCCGGAACCGGCGCTCACCCAGCCAAGGCCGCCGTCAAAGCGGGGCGCGTTGTCGGCATACTCCCAGCTGCCCACCATCACTTCGCCCAGGTAGTCCATACCGGCCCACACAAAGTCACCGATGAGCCGGGGTTCTTTCTTGGCCAGCTCCCGGAACCGGTAGGCGTCGCTGCAGAAGGTCTCGCTGCCCAAAATCAGGCGGTCGGGGTATTTTTTCAGGTCGTGCTCGTAGCGGTAGATGCCGTAGTTGTAACCGGCAATGTCCATGTTGGCAAAGGCGTCGCGGGTCTTGACGTCGCAGCCATGCAGGGTGGCACCGTGCTTCATGAACTCGCTGCCCAGCAGGCCCGCCAGATTGTTGAAGAACTGGCTGCCCACGGCCTTTTTCTTTTTGGTGGCGTCCTCGGCCTGCTTTTTGGCTTTTTTGTCGCTGTACACACCAAATCCGATGGAGCTGAGGAAGTTGAAGAAGATGTTCACACCGCAGGTCACCGGGCGGGTGTCATCCAGGCGGTGCAGATACCGGGTGAGCTGCTTCGTCAGGGCAATGCCCTTTTTCTGAGCCGTCTCGCTGACCTCATTGCCGGTGGAATACAGGATCACACAAGGGTGGTTGTAGTCCTTTTTGACCATGCTTTCCAGGTCGCTGCGCCACCAGTCGTTGAAATAGTCCACATAGTCGTGCTCGGTCTTGTGGATGTACCAGTGGTCGATGTACTCATCCATCACCAGCATCCCCTGCTCGTCGCAGGCGTCCAGCAGGGCCTTGGAACAGGGATTGTGGGCCGAACGGATGGCGTTGTAGCCGTTCTCGTGCAGGATGCGCACCTTGCGGCGCACCGCATCCGGGTGGCACACTGCACCCAGCAGGCCGTTGTCGTGGTGGATGCAGGCACCCTGCAGGATGATCCGGCTGCCGTTGAGCAGCAGGCCCTCCCTGCCCCAGGCAAGGCTGCGGATGCCAAAGCGGGCCGCTGCCGTGTCGGTGCCGTAGGCCGCCTGCAGGGTGTACAGCTGCGGGTGCTCCGGGCTCCAGAGCGCTGCCTCCGGCAGTTTCAGGCGCACCGGCTTTCCGGCCTCAGCGGACGCACTGGCCAGCACGGTAGTGCCGTCCAGCACCTGCAGCTGCACGGTGCCGGGGGCGCTGGCCGCCGCCGTGACTTCCACTTCCGGCGGGTCGATGGACACGGTGCGCACCCGCAGGCCGTCCAGCAGCAGGTGTGCTTCCGGGCCCACCCACAGGGTGACCGGGCGGTAGATGCCCGCACCGGAATACCAGCGGCTGTTGGGCTGGTCGGCGTTGCGGGCGATCACCTGCAGCACGTTTTCGGCATCAAAGTCCAGCTTCCCGGTCAGGTCTACCTTGAAGTCGGTGTAGCCGTAGGGGTTGAACGCCAGCTTCTCGCCGTTGAGCCAGACTTCGGCGTTGTGGTACACGCCCTCGAATTCCAGCACAAGGGTCTGGCCCTGCAGGGCTGCGTCCGGGGTGAAGCGTTTTTCATAAAGGTAATCATAGCCCTCGTACCAGCCGGTGTTGGTGCCGCCGGGGGCCGTCTCGGTACGGGGTTCGGCCAGTGCCGCATCATGGGGCAGGGTGACCGGCACGGCCGGTCCCTCTTCCAACAGGTGGCGGCAGGTCCAGCCGGTGTTGAACGAACAGGCGATCACAGGCATCTGCCTCCTTTCATTTGATCACAAGATAAGGTCGGAACCCAAAATGCCGCCCGGCAGAGCTTCTCCGCCGGGCGGCTGGGGGATTCATCAGTTCTTTGCGGAGAAGCCTTCCACGATCAGGGTCACGATGCCGACCAGGTAGCACACGGCACCCACGATGGAGATGTGCAGGGCCGTGGCCTCAGAAGCCGGATAGTTGACCGGGATGAAGTAGACGTCCGCAGCCAGCGAAACGCGGGCCAGAACGAATACGGCGAAGCTGCTGATCAGGCAGACATTGGCTGCCACCAGCAGCACGTCGTTGACCACGGCGGGCAGCTTGCTGCCGGCGAACTGGCGCAGAGCCAGGCACACCAGCGCGGCCACGGTGAGCACCACCGGCAGGGTGCTGGTGGCCGAAGCCGCCAGATAGCCCACCATCGAGGTGTAACCATAGACTGCAAGGCCGATCACACTGGCCACAGCAGCCACGATCGTCTTCGTGTTCAGTTTCGTTTTCATGGCTCAGGCCTCCTTTGCAGTCTTCTGCTTCTTGCTCTTGACCGCAGACACGACGTACAGCAGGGCGCACAGTGCGGTGAGGGCTGCAAAGCCGTAGATGCACACGCGGTAGGTCATACGCCACCAGGTCATCACGCTGATGGTGCGGGTGGTGGAGTTGACGCCGTTCATGGCGGCACTGTTAGCCAGAGCGTACAGCAGGTAATGGATGTTCTGCTTGATGGCCAGCAGCATGGTGCGGTCGCCCTTCAGAGCGTCAGCATTCCAGTAGGTGATGCTGTCGTCCTTGCCGAAACCGCAGAATGCGGTGGTGCCAGCCAGGATGGACTCCTTGGGAGAAGCATGCAGGGTAACACCGGTAAAGTCGGTGACGTTGTAGCCCTTGAAGCCCCACTCGTTGCGCATGATCTGCACCTGGACACCAGCGTTTGCGCTGGAGGCCACAGCACCGATGCGGTTGTAGGAGCTCATCACGCCCAGAGCACCCACCGTGTAGGTGTCATCGCGGGAAGGATCCGCCTCGAAGGAAGCGGGCTTGCCGTTGCCCTCAAAGGCCTGCTGCAGGTTGCGCAGCTCCAGCTCGCGGGCCTTCTGCTCGGTCATAAAGACTGCGATGCCGGAGCGGTTGATCTCCTGATCGTTGAAGGCGGCGTGCTTGATGTTGACCAGGGTGCCCTTGCTCTGAGCGCCCTGCACCACAGCGGAACCGGTGTAACCGGACAGGACGGGGTCCTCGGAGTAATACTCTGCGCCGCGGGCGTTGTAGCCGTGACGATGGATGTTCATGCCGGGGCCGATCATGATGGGCAGGTTCAGCACCAGGGTGCTCTCGCCCAGGGTGATCTCACCCACGCGGTAGGCCAGTTCCTTGTTCCAGCTGTAAGCGATGTTCTCCGGGGTGGGGCCGACGCGGGTGCCGTAGTCGTAATCGGCAGCATCTGCATACGGGGTGCCCTGGTAGCTGCCCTCGGTCAGGTAGTGCGAGTCGGAACCGTTGGGGCCGTCGTCGGCTGCGTACTGCAGCAGGCCCACAGAGTCGATGTTCTGGATGTTGTGGAAGGCGTTGGAGGCAAAGTTCAGGAACTCGTCGATGGTCACTTTGCCGACCAGCTCATCCCAGCGGGGATCGTCGAAGTCAGCGCCCTTCAGGTCGTTCAGGGTCAGGGTGCTGGTGGTGTCGCCGAACACGATGTCCGAGGTGTCCTCATCGGTCTTGATGTCGATGAAGTCGTTGGCCAGCAGGGTGGCCAGACGGCCCTCGGCCTTCAGGCCGGTAATGGTGGTGGGGAAGGTGCCGTCCCAGTCGCTGCGGGACAGATAAGTAGCGGTGCCGGGGATGAAGGTGTTGATGTCCATGGAGTAGTCGCCGTCGCTCACTGCGTTGGTGATCTCCACGCCGGCCTTGCTCACAGAGAAGGTGTCGGCATCCACAGCGCCGTCCCAGGTCCACTGGTAGGTCTTGGAAGCATCGCCGTCGGCGGTCATGCCGTCGGCAGTGGTCTTGCCCTGAGCAGCCAGGATATTGTTCAGAGCATCATGGGCGTCAGAGCCGATGGCGAAGTAGTAGTCGCCCGGGTCCACGATGAAGGTCTTGGCGTTCTGGCTGTCGTAGCTGGCCAGCAGGCTCATGTCCACATTCATGGTAATGGTCTGGCTCTCGCCGGGCTGCAGGGTGTTGGTCTTTTCGTAGTCCATCAGCTGCAGGGCGGACTTTTCGATGCCGTTCTGCTTGTCGTAGTCGGTGTAGGGTGCGCTGGCGTACAGCTGCACGACAGCCTTGCCGGCTACATCGCCGGTGTTGGTGGTGGTCACGGTCACGGTAGCGGTGCGCTTGTCACCGGTGATGACCACGCTGTCCAGGGTCTGCTCAAAGGTGGTGTAGCTCATGCCGTAGCCGAAGGGATAGACCACCTCGTTGTCGTAGCTCCAGGTGCCGTCGCTGGCGGCCACGGTGCCGTCGGCGTTGGCGTAGGTACCGGCAGAGGCATTGGCACCGCCGTTGCCCAGCACGATGTCCGCATAACGGGTCTCGTAGTAACGGTAGCCGGTGTAGATGCCCTCGGTCTCGATCAGGTAGGAGTTGACGCTGGTGCCCTCAGCAAAGTCCGAAGCGTTTGCCCAGGGGATGTTGCCAAAGTTCTGCATGGCGGGAGCCAGTGCACCGTTCTTGACGAAGGTATCGCCCAGATGGGCAGAGGGAGCCACGGTGCCGTTCAGCACGTCGGCCACGCCGTAGAAGCCATAAGCACCGGGGTAGCCCACCCACAGGATGGCGTCAATGTCGGGGTCCTCTTCCAGGTTGGAGATCTCCATGGGGTTGGCTGCGTTGACCAGCACGATGACCTTGTCGAAATTGGCCTTTGCTTCCTCGATCATGGCCATTTCTTCATCGCTCAGGCTCAGGATGTTGCCGTTGACGGTGTGCACGCCGTCTGCCAGGCCTTCCTCGCCGGGGTAGTATGCACCGGCTTCGCCGCCGACACGGCTCACCACCACGATGGCAGCGTCGCCGTACTCGGTGTACTTGGACTCAAAGTCGGGGTTGAGCTGCTTGAGCTCGTCCAGGGTCAGCTCGTGGGGATCATCGTAAGCGGTGATCTCGGCGTAAGCCGGCAGGATGCCGCCGCCGAACTGGGGCTTGGTCCATTCCTTGTCCGCAAAGAATGCCTCGTAAGCTGCCAGGGTCTCCGGGTTCAGCTGGAAGCCGCGCTCGGTAAAGGCGTCAAAGATCTGCACGGTGGACTTGCCGTCCGGCACGCTGCCGCCGCTGTTGCCGTAAACAGGAGCATAGCTGCGGACGCCCAGCATGGTGATCTTGGCATCCTTGGCCAGAGGCAGGGCACCGTTCTCGTTCTTCAGCAGGGCAAAGGTCTCCTGCGAAGCCTCGATGGCGAAGTCCTTGAAGCCCTCGTAGGCTTCTTTGGCCGTGGTGAATTCCGACTTGTAGGTCCAGGCATCGGATTCATCGTCCGACTGCTCGGTCACAGTCTGGGTGCTGCGGGTGCCCAGGAAGGCATCCACAGAGGTGCGGTAGAGCTCCAGGATGTTGCCTGCCATCATGGAAACGGCCAGAAGCAGGGCAAACACCATGGTCAAACCGCGCCACAGGTTTTTCTTCTTCAACATTTTGTCCTCCTTTGAAAGTTGTCCGCTCTCCCCCTGTGCGGTGCGGAAGCAAACGCCGCACAAAAAGAAACCGGCAGAGTGATTCAAAGCTCTGCCGATAGTATAGAGGTTTTGTGAATATTTACAACAGATTTTTCCCAAACTGTCATTTTGGGGCCCTGAACTGTCATTTGAGCGGCAGGAGCGCCACCAGACGGAACATGCCGTCCTGTGCCTGCATCGTCAGGGTGCCGCCGTGCTGCTGCACGATGCGGCGGATGCTCTTAACGCCAAAACCGTGCCACCGGGCGTCCCCCTTGGTGGTCTGGGGCAGGCCGTCCACAAAGTGCAGCGGCTCGGCGGCGCAGTTCTCCATGCGGATGAGCAGCATGCCCCGCTCGGCCCGCACCTGCAGGCCGATGTAGCGGCGGTCCGGCTCCAGCGGGGTCACCGCCTCGATGGCGTTGTCCAGCGCGTTGCCGAACAGCGAGTACACCTCGCCGGGCTTCAGGAAGTCCAGCTTTGCACCGTCGGCGATGTAATCCAGCTGGATGCCGCGGCCCTTGCACACGATGGAGCGCTCCGCCAGCAGCACGTCCAACGTCTCGTTGCCGGTCTTGATCGTGGAGTCGTAGATATCCACCGCCTTTTTCAGCTCGTCCAGCTCCTCGGTCGGCACCCGGCTGCCCAGCGTGTACAGCTGCTTGCGGATGTCATGGCACTTGATGTTGATGAGCTCCACCGTCTCCTTGGACAGCTCCATCTGCTGGCGCTGCTGGCGCATCATCTGCTGCAGCACCATGTTGTCCCACTCGGCGTCGCTGTGCTGCAGGATCTCACACAGCAGGAAGAACAGCAGGATGGTGGTCACCTCGTCGTAGACGCTGTAGACGGTAAAGATGCGCGGGGCGCTGTCCACACTAAAGGCGTTGAACAGGTTGACGAAGATGTTCATGCTCAGCTGGTAGCCCACCATGATAAAAGTCATCGTGCGCCCGGGCAGTGTGCCCAGATTGCGGCTGTGCAGCCGCCGGGTGAGGGTCAGGCAGCACACCGCGAACAGCAGCACGAAAAGGCCCAGATAGACCCACTGGCTCCAGGCCCAGTACTGCCGGTCCATGTGATACACCGCATTCTGCAGCAGCTTGGCCCCCCGGTAGATGATGTGCTGCATGGTGCCCGCAGCCGTAGCATAGAACACCGCCCACGCTGCCGCGATGCGGAAGCACAGCCGGATGCCCACCGCCGCGATGCTCCACAGCAGAAAGGTGCGCAGCGACTCGGTGTAGAGGTTGTGGGGCACCTGCTCCCACACGATGGTAAAGCAGGCCTCCGCCAGCAGGATGCCGGTCAGCCGCGCCGCAAAGCGCTCCTGCCGCTCCAGCTTCCAGGTGGTGGCCGCCACGCACGCCAGCAGTTCCAGCACATAGCCGTGGCGTTCAAACAGATCGATGACCGTACTCATAGCACAAATTCGTTGCCCATGCTGCGGGCCAGCTCCTCCATGAATTCCTTTTTGCGCAGACGGCTGATCTGCAGCTTCTCCCCGTTGGAAAGCACTACGTCGCTGCCGGTGACGGTCTGGATGTGCTTCTGGTTGACCAGATAGCACTTGTTGCAGCGCAGGAAGCCCTTGCCGTGCAGCCGCTGTTCGGCGTCCTGCAGGGTTCCGGTGCCCGGCAGCTGGCCTTTTTCAGTGTGATAGGTCAGCTTGTGGCCCTGCACCTCGATGTAATAGATCTCCCACAGCAGCAGCCGCTGGGTGCCGGTGGGCAGGGCCACCATCACGCTCTCGGCGGCGGCGCGCCAGCGCTGGGCCGCACGGTCCAGCTTGATGCTCAACGGCCCATACTGGGCAGGCTTGATGATGTAGTCCAGCGCATCCACCTCATAGCCCTTGACCGCAAACTGGGCCATGTTGGTCACAAAGATCAGGATGACCTGCCGGTCGATCTCCCGCAGGCGGTGGGCCGCCTCCATGCCGTTGATGCCCGGCAGCTCAATGTCCATGAACACGATGTCATAGTCGGCACGGTAATGTTCCAGAAACGACGCCGCATCCCCGAAGGCCGTGGTCTCCAGCGGGATATCCCGCTCTGCCGAGTAGCGGGCAAGGCATTCTTTCAGATGTTCCAGCTCTCTGGGGCTGTCCTCCACGATCGCACAGCGCAGCATCCGGTTCTCCCCTTCACAAAAACTTTTCGGAATCAGTATAGCGCAATCTGTAAAAAATGGCAACAATTGCCCTTGCACACAATAAACAACCACCAGCCGAGCTGGTGGTTGTTCCTTCATTTTTGTCGATTCGTGTCCATTGGGAAACAGCTGAAGGTTTTTCACGCTCCCAGGGTCCGGCCTTGCCCATATTGTAAAAGTCAAAATATTTTCAACATTCAATTAAAAAACAAGGCAATGTGTTGACTTTTGCGGAAAGTCTTGCTATAGTATGAGATACAAGGATTCCATACAGGTTCTGCGTGAGAGAATGAGAGACGCACAACAGCCCCTTTCGGCTTGTGGTGCGTCTTTTTCTTTTTGCAAGGTTGGAATCTTCTCTGCGTTTTTCCGTGTGCACCGGAAGTACAGCAGTCCCAAAGACCCGATGGGAGAATGGCCATTCCCGTCCATCATCACAAGAATGACACGCTACCAAGAGACTGTCAAAAGGAGAACAGAATCATGAAAAAGATTTCGCGGAAAAGTTTCCTGAAGCTGGCAGCCGCCACCACTGCCGGAACTGCTATGGCTCCCGCTCTCATGGGCTGTGCCTGGCCCGACACGCAGGACCACACCCCCTACAAAGGCGATATCGTGTTGCTGCTGAGCAACGATATCCACTCCAATCTGGGTACTTCTAAGATCATGAGTACGGACGGCTCTACCCGGATCACCGGCGGCGTGGCGCGAATGGCCGCCGCACAGGCCGGGGTACGCCACCGAGCCTTTGGCAAAACCCTGACCTTGGACGGTGGTGACTACTCCCAGGGAACTCCTTACCAGGACGGCTATCAAAAGGGCTGGGAGATCCTGGCCCTGGCCGAAATGCAGGTAGATTTCTGCACCCTGGGCAACCACGAATTCGACGTGGGCGATCAGGCCGTCGAAAACTCCTGGGTCAACGCCCGGAAAAACCGGCTGCGCTACGGGGTCTACCACAAACTGCCCCAGTTGCTGGTATCCAATATGTTCATCAAATACAACGCCAACGGCGAGCCGATCTCTTATACCAGCGCTGACATCCGCCCCAATGACCTGAGCACCAATGCTTTTGGTGCCGGGGCCTACGCCAAGACCGGGGCCAAAAACTACGCCATCCGCCAGGTAGCAGGCTACAGGGTGGGTCTGTTTGCCCTGGAAGGCGAGGAGTCCTACGGCTACTGCAAGAACTCGGACCTGACCCGGATGGACTGTGCCGAGGTTGCCAGAGTCTATGCCCGTTTCCTCAAGGAGGAGAAGGGCTGTGATCTTGTCATCGCCATCAGCCACTGCGGCATGGAAGAGGACCGGGCCACCGCGCGGGCTCAGGAAGGCTTCCTGGACGTGATCCAGAACGCTCACGACCACCTCGCCTATGACCAACCCATCGTGGAGAACGGCGTGATCATGACCTCCACCGGCTGCTATGCTCAAAACCTGGGCGTGCTGAGCCTGCAAAAAATATCTGCCGGCTGGACCTGGGTGCCAGAGGAGACCTGTTGCTATGAGCTGACGAAGGCATACGACTACGAGGATCCCCGGGATCTGTCACCGGAAGCTCTGGCATACCGGAGTATGCAGGATCTTCTGGCCCGCTACGACGCAGACCTGACGGCACCGGACGGCTATTTCTCCAAGCTGGGTCTGGACGATGTAACGCCGGACAGCGTGGTGATGACCATCCCCACCGGCTACGACTATATCCAGTACGAAGACGGAAAGGCCATCGGATACACTTACATCCAGTCTCCTGTCACCGCCTTTATCTGTGATTCCTTCAATTATGCCTCCGGCTCTCAGGTATCCTTCGTGTTCGGCGGCTACGTCCGCACTGCGCTGTATCAGGGTGACTTTACCGTCGCGGACGCCTTCAACGAGCAATCCACCGGTGAATCGGCGATCGACCACAGCGCGGGCTCCAGTCTGGTGGTCTGCGACTTGTCCGGTGCACAGCTGGCATCCATCTGTGTCTTTGATGCTGCGTGCTCCGGTGTCACCCCTCAGGGCCGGACCTACGGCGGTGCCGGCACCCTCCACACCGGAAATCTGCGCTACCGCTATCACATTTCTGACGGGCAGATCTCCTGTAATGTTTCCAGCATCGAAGTCTATTTCCCGGAGAGCGACAGCTGGCAGCCTCTGGACTTCCACAAAGCCTACTCCACCTCTTTCACCTTTGAATCCTCCCAGAACTTGGTGAGTCTGCTGCCCTGGGCCAGCAAAATGGCCACAGGGCAGGCGCTTCCCTTTGCCCCCTACGATGAGGCCACCGGCACCTACATGGATGTTCCCTCCGACAACAAATCGGAGGAATACTACCGGTTCTGGGCTCCTTATTGCCGCGGCAAGGGCGTGCTGGAGGGCACCAGCTATGAACTGAAATCCTGGACAGCCCTGTATTACTATGCCGCCAGCATGAACGGTACCTTATCCGATGCCTACACCCCGGACCATCTGATGCAGACCCGCATCCAGGGTTGATTTTCCAACAACTTCTGATGTAAAAAGCTATACGACCACGGCAGGCTAGAAGATTAAATCAAAAACAGCTGGATGCTTCATCTGAACGATGATACACCCAGTTGTTTCTTTTATTGGCACAGCCTCTCTAACAACGCCGTGCAACCTGCCAGTACATCCCGCCATGTGTCCTCGAAATTTCCAGTAAACCACGGGTCGGCCACATCGTGCGGCGTACTGGTATACGACATCAGGAGGGAGACCTTGTGCAACGGGTCGTTCCCTACAAAACGAGCCATATCCCGCAGGTTGCTTCGATCCATTGCAACCAGATAATCATAGGTATCATAATCCTGCCGTGTCATCTGACGCGCCGTTTTGCCTACACAGGAAATGGCATGGTCTGCCAATTTTTGCCGAGCGGGTGGATAGACCGGGTTGCCCACTTCTTCCGCACTGGTCGCAGCGGAGGCGATTTCAAATTTTTCTGCAATACCGGCTTTTTCCACAAGGTCTTTCATAACAAATTCCGCCATGGGACTACGGCAGATATTCCCCAGACAGATGAACAAGATTCGGGTCATTTTCTCTCAGCTCCTTTGGGCAACCGTATACCATTGTCGGGACAGTATTGGAATGGGCTTTTCCCTGCTCTGCCAGAACGTAACGAAAAGCATACCCTCCACCAACTGTGCAAAGACATCCGTCCAGCCCGCAGAATGCCAGCTTCTTTCGGAGATTGGAAACGGTATTGCCAACCACTTTTAAGGTATCGGCGCAATCCTTTCCCCATACAGCATCAAAAAGCTCTTTTTTAGAGAGCGCCGTTCCTTCGCAGACTGCCAGCACCCACAACAGGTCGGATTCAAGACGTGTCAACGAAATATTTCTGCCGTTGGCTGAAATTTCATGTCGGGTGTTGTCAATCACCAATCCCGGCAGTTCCAGTTTTTTCTTTGCGCAGAATGTGATCTGCTCCGCATCGATCTGCGCCTGTTGCAAAAGGCTCAGAATCGTTTGCTCCAGTGCCGGGTCCGGGGTGTTCGCTCGTATCACAATCATGGAAGGCTCCTGTGTCACCGTTACTCTGCATCCATTTCGCGGATCAGATTGACCATTTCGATGGCGCTGACCGCGCAGTCATAGCCCTTGTTTCCGGCTTTCGTCCCTGCCCGCTCGATTGCCTGCTCGATATTTTCAGTCGTCAGAACGCCAAATAAAACAGGAATCCCGCTTTCCAGCGAAACTGCTGCGATGCCTTTTGAGACTTCGTTGCAGACGTAGTCGTAATGGCTGGTAGAGCCGCGAATCACTGCGCCAAGGCAAATCACAGCATCGTACTTTCCGCTTTTTGCCATTTTGGAAGCAACCAGCGGAATTTCAAACGCTCCCGGCACCCATGCGACATGAACATCGTCCTCGCTCACATCGTGCCGAAGGAGTGCATCCATTGCACCGCCAAGGAGCCTTGAGGTGATGAACTCGTTGAATCGTGCAGCAACGATACCGACCCGGATGTTTTGTGCAATCAGTTTTCCTTCAAATGATTTCATTGTAAAATCCCTCTTTTCCTTAATAACTCAGGATATGTCCCATTCTTGCCTGCTTGGTTTTCAGATAGAACAGGTCGTGCGCGGTCGCAGTCATCTGAATTGGGACACGTTCTGTAATCTCCAGACCGAACTCGGAAAGTTGGTATACCTTATCCGGATTATTGGTCAACAAGCGCAAACTATGTGCTCCCAGCTCCCGCAAAATCTGTGCTCCCATGTAATACTCCCGTTCATCCCCATGGAAACCAAGGGCGAGGTTGGCTTCCAGGGTATCCATGCCCTGTTCCTGCAACTCGTAGGCACGCAGCTTATTTATGAGACCGATACCGCGCCCTTCCTGCCGCATATAGAGCAGGATGCCACGCCCCTCCTTTTCAATTTGCGTCATCGCCGCAGCCAACTGCTGTCCGCAATCGCAGCGCAGCGAACCGAACGTATCACCCGTCAGACATTCCGAATGCACCCGACACAGGACATCCCGGCCATCACCGATTTCACCTTTTACCAATGCGATGTGATGCTCTCCGTTCAGGCGGCTCACAAAACCGTATGCGCGGAAGTCGCCGTATTTTGTCGGTAGATTTACGGCAGCCACCTGATCGACCAGCTTTTCGTGACACTTACGGTACTCTTGCAAAGCTTGGATGGTGATGAATTTGATTTGGAATCGTTCTGCCAGCTGTGCAAGTTCCTCCGTGCGCATCATAGTGCCATCGTCCCTCATGATCTCGCAGCAAAGCCCGCACTCTTTCAGCCCTGCCAGACGGCACAGGTCTACGGTGGCTTCTGTGTGGCCGTTCCGTTCCAGAACACCATTTTTCCTTGCTAAAAGCGGGAACATATGACCCGGTCGCCGGAAATCTTCTGCTTTTGCGTCTTCTGCTACACAGGCCAGCGCGGTAATAGAGCGTTCCGCAGCAGAAATGCCGGTCGTGGTTGAAATATGGTCGATGGACACGGTAAAGGCGGTTTCATGGTTGTCCGTGTTATGCCGAACCATCTGCGGAAACCTCAGCTTCTGCACAAAGGCTTCCGACATCGGCATACAGATCAGACCTTTGCCGTGGGTCGCCATGAAATTGACATTTTCTGTTGTCGCAAACTCAGCGGCACAGATAAAATCGCCCTCGTTTTCGCGTTCCGGGTCATCCGTCACCAAAATGATCTTGCCTTGTCTCAAATCTTCCAGAGCTTCAGGAATGGTATTGAATCTCATCGTCGTTTCTCCTTATTCAAATCCGTAGCGTATCAGCATTTCTTTCGTAACAGAGCTTTGCCGGTGTTCCTGCGGTATCGGCTGAAACAGCTTTTCGACATACTTGCCAAGGATGTCGGTCTCCAGATTTACCACATCGTTTTTGTGCCTTTGACACAGATTTGTACAGCTGACGGTGTGAGGGATGGTGGACACCGAAAACGCATCTGAACTGACTTCTGCCACCGTCAGGCTTATACCATCGACCGCGATGGAGCCTTTTTCCACGACATAGCGCAAAAGATTCGGTTCCGCATGGATGGTAAACCAGACCGCATTGTCGTCTTTTTCGATTCGCAGGATGCACCCGGTGCCATCCACATGACCCGCCACAATATGCCCGCCGAACCGTCCATCCGCAGCCATTGCCCGTTCCAGATTGACCCTGCTCCCGACCATAAGACCTGCAAGAGAGGAGCGGTTCAGGGTTTCATGCATAACATCGGCAGAAAAGCTGTCTGCAAAAAGCCGGGTAACGGTCAAGCAGATGCCATTCACTGCGATGCTGTCACCGATTTTTGTGTTTTCCAGAACGGTCCGTGCCTGAATGTTCAGCACTTCCGAATGCTGCCCATGCGTGATCTGCTTTACGGTTCCGACTTCTTCTATAATTCCGGTGAACATGGATACTCGACCTCACTTTCAATCAGAATATCCTCGCCAAGATGGGTCAGGCTGCTGTTTTTCAGCCGGAATGCTGCACTCGGCATAGGAACTCCTGCACCTTCCACCGGTGTTTTTGCTTCCTGTCCGCCGAACAGCTTTGGGGCAATGTACGCCTGCACCTGTTGAACAACGCCGCTTTCCAGAGCTGCCCAGTTCAGTGTCCCTCCGCCTTCCAGAAGAATGCTGTCGAGTTGTTCCTGACCAAGTTTTTCCATAAGTTGTACAAGGTCAACGTGACCGTTCCTTTTGTCCAGACAAATCACTCGGCACCCAGCCTGTCGATATATCGCCTGCCGTTTCGGGTCGGCGCAGCAGGTCGCAAGGATGGTCGGGATCTGTTTTGCTGTTGCGACCACCTGTGCTTGCAATGGTGTCCGCAGCTGAGTATCGCAGACGATGCGAACTGGATTTTTTCCGTTCTCCATGTGGCAGGTCAATAAGGGATCATCGGCAAGAATGGTTCCGACACCGACCATGATTCCGCTGAAACGATGCCGCTGTTGTTGAACATCCGCTCGGGCAGCTTCACTTGTAATCCATTTGGATGCGCCCGTAACTGTGGCAATTTTTCCGTCCATTGTCATGGCATACTTCATAGAAACAAACGGGCGTTTTGTCGTTATAAAATGGAAGAATATCCGATTGAGTGCGTCGCATTCTTCCCGCAAAACGCCTTCCGTCACCGCTACCCCCTGCACCCGCAAAGCAGCAATTCCTTTTCCCGACACCAGCGGGTTTGGGTCTGCCGACCCCACTACGACCCGGCTGATGCCCGCTTCCAGAATAGCATTCACACACGGCGGCTGTTTCCCAAAATGACAGCAGGGCTCCAGCGTCACATACATCGTTGCCCCTTCGGGGTCAACAGCGCAGGATGCTAACGCATTTCGCTCCGCATGGGGCTGGCCATACCGTTCATGCCATCCCTGCCCGATGATCTGACCATCTTTTACAATGACAGCACCCACCATCGGATTTGGGGATGTCCATCCGCATCCTTTTTTAGCCAGTTCTAAGGCAAGACGCATATACTCTGTATCGTTCATCTCTCTGCCTCCAAATAAAAAAGCCCCGAACCAGATTGTTCAGGGCAAGGCAAACAGGCGCAGTATCTCCTGCGCAAAAAGAAAGCTCTGAAATGCAAACGCATCTCAGAGCAGCTTCCATGAGTACAGAGATCTTGTGGTTTCTCTATGCTTTCCTATCTTCTTTCATCCAGACTGTACTGTCGGCTTCGGAGTTTCACCGAATCATGCC
>ERZ773190.1338-NODE-1338-length-23785-cov-4.622587_pt1 | contig 23785 bp, 24 predicted proteins | sample MGYA00511111_ERZ773190 | MGnify/ENA primary metagenome ERZ773190 (study PRJEB29015, sample SAMEA2737777) | human gut metagenome | biome: human gut; feature: human-associated habitat; material: faeces | place: China | collected 2012 ... | reverse complement strand
GAACCCGTGTTACCGCCGTGAAAGGGCGATGTCTTAACCGCTTGACCACGGAGCCGAAGTTTTTGTTTTGTCTGCCGTGATTTTTGCTCAGCGACAAGTAGTATATTATCATAAGAAAACGAGTTTGGCAAGTGTTTTTTGAAAAAAAATCAAAAATTTTTGAGATTTGTGTTGCCGTGCATTCAGAAGGAAAAAATTTGAGTTTCGCTGTGTAAGAAAGTGATTTATCTTTGCGTAGATATAAAAAGGAAACAGAAAAATTTGCCGGGTCAGGGCATGGCCTTTCGATATTCTTCCGGTGACATACCAAAAGTCCGGCGGAAAATGCTGGCAAAATAGCTGGGGCTTTCAAATCCGGTATGCAGAGCAATTTCCAAGATAGAAAGCGAGCTGCCGGTAAGAAGATCTGCGGCTTGGGTTACGCGGTACTGGTTGATATAGGAAATAGGCGTTGTGTGAAAGTGCGTTTTGAAGAAACGACAAAAATATTGTGGATTCATATTGAGTATAGCAGCAAGATCTGAAAGACGGATTTTAGAATCATAGTTATCCTGAATATAACGTAAGAGTTTTTTACACTGATCAGATCTTTCTTTTTTACGAGTGCAGAGGGGTTCCGGATGAAGAAAAAGCTGGTATTGCGCCAGAAGTGCAAGAATCCGATACATGTCACTTTTGATCAGAAGAAACCAGCCGATGGGTTTGGTATCGTATGCATACAGGATTTCCTGGAAAAGCTCAGATAATGTCAGTACAAATGTTTTCTGTGTCTGAGAGGAGGCTTCAGCAGCAGAAAGCTCTTCCAATGGAAAAGCCGGAAGAAGCAGTTGATATGCCATACTTGTTCGTGAAGAGTTCAGTTGCCTTGAATTTATCATGAACAGGGACACGATCAACTGGATTCTGAAATAACTGAATACAGGAGGTCGAACATGGAGCATTTACCAAAGAAAATCCATCAAAACGGAATCAGCTACACGCTGGTGGGAGACTACTACATCCCCGATCTGGAGCTACCGGAGGAAAGCCGCCCCATTGGGCGGTGGGGCCGGATGCACAAAGCGTTTCTGCAAGAACACCGGCCCGGCCAGTACAATGCCCTGCTTCTGTCGGGAAAACTCTGGACATATCTTGCTGACCTGAACGAACAGGCCGCTGACCGGCTGGCGTGTATCGTCTCGCAGATGCAGGAGGCGGAGGGTGTCACCGAGGAACTGAAAGCCCGTGACCAGCTTGCGTGGGTCGGGGGCATGAACAGCATTCGCAGCCGAGCAGAGGAAATCATCCTCTCTGAGATGATTTTTGTTTAAGGAGGTGCCTGTCTATGAGATACCGTATCGAATACGCCGATGGGCGTTATTGTAACTTTGCCAACGGCAGGGCTGAGCTGCTGAAATGGCTGAAACTGCTGAAGCAAGAGGAAATCTCCGACATCCGCAAAGTATATAAAAGCGGTGTGTCAGATTCCGTCCTGGAAACATACCGGAATTATATCCGCCCAGCATAAGGAGGGGCGCTTATGGGTACAGATATAGAAAAATTGGTTGATTTGATGATTCAGGAGCGGATGCAGAGCCAGTTTGCTAAGTGGCGGGAGGCAGAAACCGGCACGGAGAAAAAAGAGGACTGCCTTCGCTTGGAAAACGAGTATGAAAAAGCAATCAGCGCATTGTCTGAGGAACAGAAGGACGCTGTAAGACACTACTGTGATTCTATTTTCGATTCTGGTGCAGAAAGCGAGTGCTTCTTTTACCGGCTGGGCCTCAAAGATGGCATCCGTCTCTGGAAGTTTATGAAAAAGCTGATGAAAACGGTCAGCTAACGGATGTATAACCACATATTTTATTCCGCCCACAAACGGGTCGAAAGCCGTCCAACGGTACAGATTGGGCGGCTTTCCTGTTATCTGCGTTTCTTCCGCTTGGGCGCATAGTACGGCTGCGGCTTGGCCTTTCCTCTCATGTTGTTGGGATTTTTGAGCATTTTGGACAGGCTCAGTATCCGCAAAAATGCAGAGAAGTCCTCTGAGGAAATCTTCTCGAAGGGTATCTGCATTCTGTCGCAAAATTCGTGGATTACCACTTCCTCTTGGCTGCCCTGTTCGAGCGCCTGTTCAAACTTTTCCTTGACGTCATCCAGCGTGGGCTGCGGGTCGGCGGTGGTCTTGTCCTTGCGGTGTGCTTCCCGGATGTCCCGGACGATGCTGTCCAGATCATCGTGCATGACATGGCTGTAAAAATCGCTTTCCTGCACCTGCCCCAGTTCCAGCGTCCGCATATAGAGGTCATCTTCTCCGGGCGCATACTTGCTCATGACGGTCTGCCGGGTGGCCTCCAACACCAGATTCATCTGCTCCACCCGCATATTGGCGATCTGGTCGATGCAGATTTCCATATCTATCATCAGCCGCCGGAAATTCGGGTGGGCAGCCAGTTCGCAGAGAAGCCGGTTGTTGATTTTGCCGCTGCTCAAAAGTTCCACCATATCATCACTCAGATGCAGAGATTGAAGTTCTGTGTTTGGGTGATTTTTATTTTCCGTCAGCCCCATCAGATAGTCGGTGGACACGCCGTAAAAGTCCGCCAGCGTTGCAATCGCAAACGGGCTGATGTCCTTGTAGTCATCGGTTTCGTATTTTCCCAGCGCGGATTTAGACAGGCCGGTCTGCTCCGCCAGTTGTTCCAGCGTCAGGTGCTTGTCCACCACCCGCAGGTCTTTGAGCCGCTCCGGGATTGTCAGCTTTGCGTACATCCAAAGCCCCCTCTCTCGTTATCTTTTTCAGTGATTACACCCATTATAGCACGATTCCATAAGCGTGGAAATATGCGGATTTCGAGCGTTTTTCCGACGTTTTGGATATACGGGAAAGGGCCTCTTTTTTCGGTAAACTGGTTCTTGCAGACAGGCACAGAACCTTGAAAATCGAATGACCGGCTGCAAGGGGTATGGCCTCCGGGGAAGTGACGCCAGGACAGAAATCGAGCACACCAAAGAGGCCGATACGCCGGGAGAAATTCCGGGCAGGAGCGGCTTGCAGGCAGACCGGCGGACAGGAAACAAGTTTATCATGCGGGGCGCATGGCTCCGCAGCAAAGAAATGGAGGAAATCATTATGACACTGAGTATGAAAGAAAAGAAGATTCTCTACGCTTACGGCTGTCTCAGCCACCACAATACGGTGACACGGCTGAAATGGCTGACGGCTCTGACGGTTGACCCGGAGGCCAAACGCCGGATGCTGGGGCTGGCCCGGAAGGTGGAGACGGAGATGAACGAAAGCTGGTACGAGGATTTTTATCACCATCTGCGCATGGAGATGGACGAGTACCGCCGTCTCAAGCGCAACCTGCGTGTGCTGAAATCTTACACCGATTATGAGGAGGATCTGTATGAAGAAGCTGTCTAAGTATGAGAAAGAAACCATCATCAACTGGAACGAGGCGGAGAACCTTGCCAGCGTCTACACCTTCAACGCCAGCTTGAAGCGCAGGCTGGCTGATTTCAGCCGGAAGTACCCACTGTTGTGCCGGTTGGAGCGCAGCACGCCGGAGGGCAGCGTGACCTATGTGCTGGACAAGTCCCGGCTGTCGATCCGGCTGGTGCCTCCGTACAGCGAAGAACGGAAAGCCGCCGCAAGGGAGTACGCAAAGGAGCATGGCTTTCAGGTGGTGGTAACGGAAGAAAAAATCGCCTAAAATCGGGGTGTTTACGGGAAAAATGACGGGTCTGCACCCGATGTTTTGACCGGCAATCCCCGCAGGCGTATTCCGTATCCACTCCCCGCCTATGGGCGCAAATGTGTGGATACGGAGCCGGTGAAACTGGCAAACACCGTTCCTGCGGTGGAAGCCAGCTTCGCCGGTGCGGAAGTACAGAGGGCGGCCAGCCCTTTGTGGCGGGGTGCAGGGGCGGCAGCGCACTGCTGGGGTCAAGGGGCAACGCCCATTGGCAGGTTAAGGGCGGCAGCCATTATCGGGTCAAGGACGAAGTGCCTTGGCAGGTTGAGGGCAGCCGCCCCATCGGGTCAAGGGTGAAACGCCTTGCCCAGGGAAAGTTGATGCCTGCGTCAACTTGTATTGGGTATTACCTGACGCAAAATTCGCAGGATTTGCGGCTTCGCCGCCCCTTCCCCGGCCCCAGAACATCTTCGCAGGAAGGAGGAAATCTGTTTGAAACTGACACGACACAATGGACGCTCCGGCAAGCATGGCACCTATAATCCCCGCCACAATGACCGCCGGTTCGATGTGGAGAACAGCGAACACATTGACGCAGAACGGGCAAGGCAAAATGTCTACTGGGACTGCTACCGGGGCTTTACCACCCATGAGTTCCGGGAGAACCCGGAGCAGCCGGATTTCAGCTTTGAGGAAATCGAGCGGATGTATTACTACGAGCATTACGGCGGCTATGTGGAAGCTCAGAACGCCCGGAATGAGAAAACCCGGCACACCGAGCGCAACCGCACTGTGGAGGACTTGCTGAAAAACAACAAGACCTGCCCGGAGGAAAGTATCTACCAGATCGGCACGATGGGAGAATCCGTCTCGCCGGATACGCTCTTTTCCATCGTCAATGAGTTTTATCAGGAATTTGAGCGCCGCTTCGGTTCCCATATCCACATCCTGGACTGGGCGCTCCATCTGGACGAGGGGACGCCCCACATCCATGAGCGGCACGTCTTTGACTGTGAGAACCGCTATGGGGAACTGTGCCCCCAGCAGGAAAAGGCGCTGGAAGAACTTGGCATCCCTCTCCCCAACCCGGAGAAGCCCAAAGGCCGGAACAACAACCGCAAGCAGACCTTTGATGCGGTCTGCCGGACGATCCTGTTTGACATCGCCAGACGGCATGGGCTGCATCTGGATCAGGAGCCGTCCTACGGCGGGCGGGACTATCTGGAAAAACAGGATTATATCCTGATGAAGCAGAAGGAGCAGCTTGCGGCGCAGGAGCAGAAGCTGGAAGAACTGACGCTCAAAATCGAGGACGTGGAGACGCTGTTAGATGATGTTTCCGATGCGGCCTATGACAAGGCGGTGGAGGTGGTGACCGATACCGTCCGGCAGGAGACACACAAAGAAGATATTCGTCTGATCGAGGAAACGAAAAAGTGGGTGCTTTCGCCGGAGCGGAAGGCCCCGAAGAAGGAGCGTGACTACGCTGCCGCCCGTCTGGATGGAGTGATTACCAAAATCAAACGGGTCATGCAGAACGCCCTGGCAAAAATCCAGAAAACTCTCATGCAGCCGGAGGTCAAGAAGGCCGGTAAGGAGCAGATTAAGGAGAAGGCCAGAGAATCCATCCGGGAGAAGCTGGCGAAAGGCAGGCTGAACGCTGACCGAGATAACCGGGAACGCTGGGAACGTGAGGGGCGGATTGCTCCGAAAAAGAAACACGATATGGAGTTATGAGGCACCTGATTTTCTGCGGAAACGGGTGCTTTTTTCTCTGCCTGGAGGTGAGAAAATCGAATATATTTGAAGCGGTGAAGGAGTCTGTCACCACAAGGCAGGCTGCGGAATATTACGGGGTGCAGGTTGGCAGGAATGGCATGGCCTGCTGTCCCTTCCATGATGACAAACATCCCAGTATGAAGATTGACCATCGGTTCCACTGCTTTGGCTGTCAGGCAGATGGGGATGTGATTGATTTTACCGCCCGTCTGTTTAGTCTGAGCAGTAAGGAGGCGGCGCTGAAGCTGGCGGAGGATTTCTCTGTCCACTATGACGCCAAAGGCCATGACCCGCCCCGCAGGAGGCCGGTCAAGCGAAAAATCAGCGAGGAACTGCGTTACCGGCAGGCGGAGCAGAAATGTTTCCGGGTGCTGTGCAATTACCTGCATCTGCTGGAACGCTGGGAGAAGGAATACGCCCCGCAGACGCCGGATGAAGCGTGGAATCCGCTGTTCGTGGAGGCCCTGCAAAAGAAACCGTACACGGAATATCTGCTGGATATTCTCTTGTCCGGCAGCATGGAGGAACGTGCTTCCGTGGTCGCTGAGTATGGAAAAGAGGTGAGGAAGATTGAGCAGCGAATATCAGAGTTTACCGCTAGCCACCCGGCAGGCCGCCATGAGCGCAGCCGAAGCCTTAGCGCCGGAGCGGAGCGTTGATGAGGTGCGGGAAAGCCTGTCCGTCACCGAGAAGGGCCAGCCCGCCAACACCATCGGCAACTGCCGGACGGTGTTCTGCCATGACCCTCTCCTGCGTGGGGCGATCCGCCTGAACCTTTTGACTGACCGGGTGGACATTGTACAGGATTTAGGCTGGCGCAGGAATACCAGTGCCCTGACGGATACGGACGTGAAATATCTGCTTCTCTATTTTGAGCAGACCTATGGCCTGACCAGTGAGAAAAAGATGACGGCGGCGCTCTCCATCGTGGCGAATGAGAACTGCTACCATCCCATACAGGACGTGCTAAACGGCCTTGTCTGGGACGGGACGCCCCGCATCCGCTCCTGTCTCCATCATTTCTTAGGTGCGGACGAGAGCGACTATGTGGAGGAAATGCTGAAACACTTTTTGCTGGGGGCTATCCGGCGGGTATTCCGCCCCGGCTCCAAATATGAGGAAATGCTCTGTCTGGTGGGCGGTCAGGGGGCTGGCAAGTCCAGCTTCTTCCGCTTGCTGGCGATCCGGGACGAGTGGTTCAGTGACGACCTGAAAAAACTGGACGATGACAGGGTGTATCTGAAGCTGCAAGGACACTGGATTATCGAAATGTCGGAGATGCTGGCTACCAGCAGCGCCAAAAGCATTGAAGAAATCCGCTCCTTTATCAGCCGCCAGAAGGAAACCTACCGGACGCCCTACGAGGCCCAGCCCAAAGACCGGCTGCGGCAGTGTGTGTTCGGCGGTTCGTCCAACACACTGGACTTCCTGCCCCTTGACCGGGCCGGAAATCGGCGCTTTTTGCCGATCATGATTTACCCGGAGAATGCAGAGGTTCACATTTTGGAGGACGAGGACGCCTCCAGAGCCTATCTTTTACAGGTCTGGGCGGAGGCCATGACGATTTACCGCAGCGGCCACTACTCTATGAAGTTCAGCAAGTCCATCCAGCGCCAGCTGGTGGAGGTGCAGAAGGATTTCATGCCGGAGGACACCGAGGCCGGACAGATACAGGGCTTTCTGGAACACTACACCGGCAGCATGGTCTGCTCCAAACAGCTGTTCAAGGAGGCGCTGGGCCACACCTACGATGAGCCGAAGCGGTGGCAGCTGCACAATATCAACGAGATCATGAACACGGTGGTGACGGGCTGGAAACCATTCTCCAATCCCCGGATGTTCACCGGATATGGCAGGCAGAGGGGCTGGGAACGGGACGTTTCCGGCAACGAACTGCCCGGCAACGAAGATGGATTTGTGGAGCTGACCGAGGAAGAATGCTGCCAGCTGGAACTGCCGAAGGAGTGGATCGCATAAAATTAGCGGTCTGTTGCCGGGATGGTTGCCACTTGGTTGCCGGGTTTGTTGCCGGGGATTCTCCGGTCTGGATACGGAAAAAGCCTGTAAATAAGGTATTTTCTAATATCTATCTCTATCTCCGGCAACGAAAACAACGAGATTTTTCAAGAAAATTGATAAAGTAAGATTTGCAGGTCAGACGGTAGTTTACAGGTTTTCAGAGGTTCGTTGCCGGACTTCGTTGCCAGTGCTGCCGTCTGGCCTGCTACTCTATGGAGGTAGCCTATGGAAAAAAGCAAACAGCAGAAAAATAAAGTCCGTTTTGTGGTGGTGCGGGAGTTCTCCGGGGAGAAGTCCATGCGGGAAGCCTTTGAGCAGCTGATCGAGCGCCAGACCTGCGAACACTTCGAGGAATGGCTGGAACAGCGTGAGATGGCGGAGAACGCTGCGTAAAAACGGTTGATTCAGGGGCAGGGACATGGTACTATAATGGTATCGTGTCCCTGTTCATAGAAGGAGAACGCTATGAGCAGGAAAAAACAAGTCTATGAGAAAATCACCGCTCTCTACTGCCGCATCTCTCTGGATGACGGCGGCGACAACGAGAGTATGAGCATCAGCAACCAGAAAATCATGCTTCGGGACTTTGCTGAAAAGCATGGAATGTTCCAGTATGAATATTATGTGGATGACGGCTATACGGGCCGCAATTTCAACCGCCCTGCCTTCCAGCGCATGATCGCTGACATTGAGGCGGGGAAGATCGGCTGCGTCATCACCAAAGACCTATCCAGGCTTGGTAGGAACTATATTGAAGCTGGCAGCTATATCGAAATCTTTTTCCCCAAACACAATGTACGCTATATCGCCATCACGGACGGCGTGGACAGCCTGACCCGTCAGGAGATGGACATTACGCCCTTTAAGAATATCCTGAACGATATGTACAGCCGGGATATTTCTAAAAAGGTGCTGGCAGGCATCACCACCCGCTCCCGGCAGGGGAAGTTCTGCGGAGGGACGCCGCCCTTCGGCCTGATGCGTGACCCGGAGGACAAGGGGCATCTCATCATTGACCCTGAGACAGCGCCAATCATCCGCAAAATCTATGACTATGCCCTTGACGGGCTGGGCTGCATGAGGATTTCCAAACGTCTGATGGAAGAAAAAATCCCAATCACCCATGTCAAAGCCAACACGGAGTTTGACGCCAACTATTATTTCTGGGGCGGAGCCAGAATCAGTCACATCCTGAGAAATCCATTCTATAAGGGCGCACATTTGGTCTTTCGGACGCATCAGAAAGGCATCCGCTCCAACACCTATGACATTATTCCCCGTGACCAGTGGGAAGTGATCGAGGGCTGCCATGAGGCCATTGTGACGCCGGAGGAATGGGAACAGGTGCAGGAACTCATTGACCGCAGGCCGACCATTCAGGGGAATTCCTGCCCCTTTTATAATCTGTTCCACGGTCTGGTCTACTGCGCCACCTGCGGGAAGTCCATGCAGGTGCGGTATGAGAAAGTGGGCCGAACCGGGAAGAACCGCTTCACCGGCGAAATGCGGGAGCCGATTGACAAGGCGTACTATATCTGCCAGACCTACAACCGCATGGGCTGCAAGGTCTGTTCCAGCCACAAGATCGAGGCCAGGGATTTATACAATCTGGTGCTGAAAGACATTCAGGAACTGGCGGCGCAGGCTATGAAGGATGCCGATGCGTTCTACCAGCGGCTCAGCCGCCGGATGGAGCACCGGTATCTGGTGGACGCCTCCCAGACAGAAAAGGAACGCCTGCGGCTGGAAGCCCGAAATCAGGAAATTGACGGGATGTTCCTGAGCCTGTACACCGATAAGGCCAAAGGCATCCTGACCGAGCAGCGGTTTGTGAAGCTGACGGCGGCGCTGGAACAGGAGCAGGAATCCAACCAGAAACGCCTGCATGACCTGGCAATGATGCAAGGTCGTGCCGATGCGCAAGAAAGCGAAGTCCGCACTTTTATCAAGGAAATCCGGCGCTATGCCGCCATCGAGGAACTGGACGAGGCGGTGCTGAACCGGCTCATTAGCCGGATTCTGATTGGAGAAATCAAGAAGATTGATGGTCAGAGGACACAGGAGGTTAAGATTATTTACAATTTTGTTGGGGAAATGTCAAGGTAGAATTTAGACGCTAAATACTTTTAATTTATATCAAAAGTGATACAACAATTTTCTTTTAATGCTATCAGGCAATAAAGTTATTCCTTTGGCCAGAGTAAAAGGGATAACTTTATTTTGCTAAAGCATACTAAAAAGGGCGCGTTGCAGAAAATTATCCGCAACACGCCCTCTTCTATAAGTCCTTATGTCAAAATCAAATTATTGGTAATCTTGAATATTGGGATAAGCGGCACCGTTATTATGCGCGTAAGCTGCTTCAAAGTAGTCGAGGCTTTCAAAAGTAATGCCCTGATAGTTTCCGACATTCAACACATCAAAAGTTAGATTCAGAACATCACCAGCGGAATATTGGTCAAGAAGATTTCCTGCAAATTTCCATCCTATGTTTTCCTCATAAGTATCCTCGGTAAAATAAAATGTAGTCGCATCCTCAGTCGCATCATAACTAATGTCAATAATTATATCAGAGAAATGAACTTGATCTCCAGCATTAAAGTCTTTGAGATAATCTACAGTTTTTCCATCAGCAGGATTAATAAATTGAGCATTAAGTTGTGTCATATCAACAACCTCTGGAGGAAGAGAATTAAGTCTGTAAGATTCTGCAACAGAGAATTGATAAACTCTGTTATTATCCCCAAAGTAAAATCCATCTTCCGTCATAGGAACACTTGAACGAGCATTGGCATTGTAATAATGGGCATAATACAACTGCCATTTGTATGTCTCAGTTGAAACAAACTGTGCTTTCCATGTACCAGAACTGTCTCCTGCTTTCTTTGTATAAAACATATACTGATTTGTACCAGTAGTTGCTTGACTTACCGTATCACCAGAGGCATCTGACAAGATGAGTGCAATCTGTGTAAAAATATCGACAAAGATAATCCTATGTCCATGCATACGGATAGAACCAACGCTGTTATCTACTTCTGGACGAAAATAAACCTCAGGCCCCATATCACCCGTGTTATATTCTATGCTAGGTGAAACAAGATAGGCCCAACTACTATCCTTTTCACTCTGTCCATCGAGATCGATAAGCTTTTCCACATAATCTGAAAGGATAATCCAGCCAATCTTCCACCAATTCACTTTGCTTGCTTCAGCAGAAGAACTGATATTCTCGTTGTCGGCATAAGCAAAAGTAGTGTTAGAAAAACTTATGCACATAACCAAGGAAAGAGTAAGTGCAACAATCTTACGTGTTAGCTTTTTCATTAAAAGCCCCCCTTCTCTTATAAAACCAAAACAATAATGCAAATGATGGATGCAATAAAAAAGAATACTCCAGCAACCCGCATCAAACCAAGATATAAATCTGTAGGTTCACCGCCTTTTACAGAAAAGAAGTGTTCAATTTTCCATAAAAGTTCCGGCTTAAAAATCATAAAAAAACTTAATAGAAGCAAAAGGATAAGCCATATGTTATCTATGTATAACACTTCCTTTCTGCTAATACTGAAAATTCAAATAAAAAAGCGCATAAGTAGACAAATAATCATGCCTAACTTATGCGCAAATAGAAACAATTTTAATTCTAAGCCTCCAAAGCTGGCAGCGCCGGTAAAAATGCTCCATTATTAAGTTAGGCAACTTAACCTTAAAACAAATCATCGGTCTTACCTCCCAACAATATAAATTTCGACTTTTCACTTTTATTTTATCACCTAAAGCAGAACTTGTCAATGAATTTGTCTAAAATAAGTCGATTTTCTTTTTTGATTATGTGCATTTTTAACTAATAGAAAGAAAGTTGTATTGAGGGCGATTGGTGTTCCTTATTCCATATGTCGGAACTGTATGAAGTGAAAATAGTTTATCCGTTGAAGAGTCACTCCACAGGTTATGCTTGATTCTTTCAAAGTTATGTTTCTATAATATGCATCCGTACTGTCATATTATAATTCACATTATTGGATAATATAAATTGACAAGTATAAGATAAACAGACAAGGAGTCGCTGCCACCCGTAAAACGGGTGGCTCGGGACGCAGGCTTTAAGCCCACTCTACTTGGCCGCGCCTCAAGGCGCTAGCTTTCTCTTTTAGGCTATACTAAAGTTTTTATTTCCCTGGTACAACCGGGGATTTTTTTGCTTCAAGCCGCCAATTAGAACGGCAGCCACAAAGATTTTTCTTTGCGGCTGCCGTTTTCTTGAATTCATCACTTGACAATGTGGCAAAGATGAGAGAGCAGCGGACGAATCCAGTCTGCTTCACAGGAATCCAGATAGGCACATGAGAGAATTTCTGGAAGAAATACAAGGGCATGGTGAATCGAAGGGGTAGTTCCAATGCTGCAGAGCTGATGCAGTTCGTGACTGTTGATGAAAAGAAAAGTACCTTCGGAAATTGTCCGGGTTTCAGTTTTCAGTGTCAGAGTGAGAGTACCTTTTTCAACCCAGATCCATTCTAATTCTTTATGCCAGTGAAAAGGAACAGAGAGCCCGCCATGCGCATAATCCTGATGATAGATATGGAGCGGAACAGGTTCGGTTCCATGCACGGTAAAATCCCGGATTCCGCCAGAAAGAACAGGGGAACAAGATTCAGGAGAAAAGAGCTCTTTTGAACGTTCTTTTTTCATAAAAGTCAAAATCCTTTCATTAAATACGAAAATCAGGTTAGAAAATATAAGATAATATCATTATACTGCTCTTATAGGAAAAAAGAAAGAGAGGACAGAAAATGAAAAGAGAGTGGTGGCATAGCTTAACCGTATATCAGATTTACACCAGAAGCTTCTGTGACAGCAACGGAGACGGCATCGGCGATTTTGGAGGGATTCTGCAGAAGCTGGACTATCTGCAGGAGCTTGGTGTTGGAGCCATCTGGCTTTCGCCTTTTAACGATTCTCCTAATTACGACAATGGATATGATGTCAGTGACTATTATAAAGTAATGGAAGAAGCGGGCACAATGGAAGAGCTGGAAGAACTGATCGCAGCCTGTGAAAAGCGGGAAATTGTGGTCATGATGGATCTTGTTTTAAATCATAGTTCCCATCTGCACCCATGGTTCCTGGAAGCCAGAAAGGATCGAAACAGTAAATACCATGATTTTTACATCTGGAAGGAAGGAACGAAGGAGCAGCCGCCAGAAGGCGGCGGAGCATTCTTTGGAGGAAGCACCTGGGAATGGGTGCCGGAGGTTCAGGAATATTATTATCACAGTTTCAGTGTAATGCAGCCGGATCTGAACTGGAAAAATCCGTCGCTTCGGAAAGAGCTGTACCGGATGATCCAGTTCTGGATGGATAAAGGGATCCGTGGTTTCCGGCTGGATGCAATTGACAATATTGTAAAAGATGGACATGGAGGAAATGATACTCATTCAGAGCAGATTCATACATACTTAATGGAAATGAATCAGAATACGTATGGAAAATCAGAACAGATCCTGACAGTGGGGGAAACCGGAGGTGCTACGGTAGAAATGGCACAGCAGTATTCTGATCCGGAAAGCCAGGAGCTCAGTATGATTTTTCAGTTTGAACTGATGGGAATCGACGGCATCCGAAGTGGAAACTGGGATCCGAAACCGTATACGCTGCCGCAACTGAAGCAGCTCTTTGAAAAATGGCAGACGGGACTGGAAGAAAAAGGATGGAACAGTCTGTTCTGGGGAAACCATGATTTTCCGCGTGTCATATCGCGCTTTGGAAATGACAGGGAACCGTATCGGGAAAAATCAGCAAAAATGTTGGCTGTCCTTCTCCATGGGATGAAAGGAACTCCTTATATTTACCAGGGGGAAGAAATCGGTATGACAAATGTGTCAGGGCTTCGGATCGATGACTATCAGGATATCGAGTCTGTAAATTTTGCCGAAGACCGTAAAAAAGAAGGCTGGGAGGAAGAAAAAATTCGTACCTATCTTGCACGGAACAGCCGGGACCATGCGCGGACGCCAATGCAGTGGAATGCGGAAAAACACGCCGGATTTACAGCGGGAACACCGTGGATGGCGGAAAATCAGAATTACGAGGAGATCAATGTGGAAAACAGCAGAAAAAATCCGGATTCCCTCTTCTATTTCTATCAAAAACTAATTGCGCTGCGTAGGAAAAATGACACTCTTGTTTATGGGGATTTCCGTCTGATTGAGGAAGAAAATCCGGATATTTTTGCTTATGAGAGAAATCTGGGAGAGAAAAAGCTGATTGTGCTCTGCAATTTCCGGGATACCGCGGCAGAGATGAAAGCCCGATATGATTTGACAAAAGGAACGGTTCTGATTCATAATGATACAGAAAGTCTCACAAAAGAAGTGTGGAAGTTACAGCCGTATGAGGCGTATATGATTGAACTTCTGCAGTAAAAAGACAGAAATGAAAAGCAGCAGGAGAAGAAAACTGCAGGAGCAACTGGAAACAGGAGGGAGAAAATGTATCGCGTTCTTCTTGTAGAAGATGAAGAAATTGAACTGGAGACATTGCGGGATTATATTGACTGGAAAAAGAACGGGATTTCCAGAGTATTTACCGCGCGCAATGGCAGAAGGGCACTGGAGTGCCTGGAAGAAAATATGGCAGATATTGTGATTACGGATATTCAGATGCCAGGAATGAGTGGAATTGAACTGGCAGAGACGATCGTACGCCGGGGGTATCCATGCAAAATTGTTTTTCTGACAGGATATGATGATTTTTCCTATATCCATTCCGCTTTTCAGGTGAATGCCGTGGATTACCTTTTAAAGCCATTTACGATTGAAGAAGTAGAAGCATGTCTGAAAAAAGTGAGAAGTGAATTGGAGAAAAGTGAGATAGCAGACTGGTCGCGGAAAACGGCGGCGAAGCAGTTGCTGGAAATGGCTTTGCGGGAAAAACAGGAAACAGAGCTTTTACGGAAAAATTTCCGTGGTGTATTTGGAGAAGAACTGGAAGAGTGCAGGTTTGGAATCATAGCGGTTTATGGAAAAACGGAAGAAAACATCTGTAGCCAAATTCAGGAAAAATACAAGGGCATCCGTTACATCAGCAAAACGGAACGGATCAGCATTCTGCTGCTGGCGGGGTATCTGTCGGTGAAAGATACGGCATTTCAGATCTGGAATGATTTGAAAGAAGACGCACCGAGAGCCGTTGGATGGTGCAGTGGAGCATGGACAGCTGACTGCCTGTACGAAAAGGCGGAAAAACTTCGGAACTGTTGTGTTCTGGCATTTCATATGGATCCACCGGAACTTTTCTGTGCAGATGAAAAAGAAACGGAAGAGGAAAAAGCATATCATTTCCGGGAACAGAAGGAGCGGAGAGAAGAAATCTGTCGTCTGGTCAGCAGCGGGAAAAAGCAGGAAACGCTGCAGACCATGAAAGATTATTTTCAACAGCTAAAGGGGCTTGCGCCGAAAACATTTGCGGGAGAAGTTTATAATCTCTATATGTATCTATGGAACCGTCTTGTTTTGAGCGATGAACTGCTGGAAAACTGGATGGAAGCAGAAAAAATTTTGAGAGAAAATGAAATTTTTGAAGCAAACAACAGTTATCAGATGCGGGAAAAGATGAAGCAGTATCTGGAACGGATGTTGGCATTTTTTGAAGAACAGAATCAAAATCCAAATTACTATGCCGTTTATCAGGTAAAAACATATCTTCAGGAGCACTGCTCGGAAAGCGCAGATATCGAGAAGCTGGCCGCGGAGGTCGGTTTGTCTCCGAATTATCTGAGGAGCCTGTTTAAAGAGGCAACAGGAAAAACGATTTTGGAATACAATACGGAAATGCGTCTGCAGAGGGCGGCGGAACTGTTAAAGAATAAGAAAAATAAAGTACGGGAAGTGAGTCTGGCGGTTGGATATGAAAATGTTTCTTACTTTGGCGTTGTGTATCGCAATGGCGATGAGTGTCCTGATGGCAGCGGGAATGCTTGCAGGATGCGGATCAAATGGCAGTACATCATCAAGTACTGCATCCGGCAGTGCATCATCTGCATCGGGCGAGGTATCAACAGACGGAGTTACGATTTCTATCTTTGACAAAAACTCCGGAAGCAATACCTTTGATGATCCAGTTGCAAAAGCAATTGAGGAAAAAACAGGTGTCAAAATTCAGGTAGAAAATCCAACCGGAGATCCGCTGGAAAAATTGAACCTGATGCTGACCGGTCAGAATTACCCGGATATCGTCCTGATGGATCGTGGAAATGATATTGTAAACCGTTACATTGAGGCAGGCGCACTGCTTCCGTTGAATGATCTGATCGATGAGTACGGCCCGGATGTAAAAGAGATGTACGGGGAAACCTTAAACAAGAGTCGTTATACCGATGGAAAAAATTACTATCTGAATAACTGGTACGGAGAAGATCCGGATCCGGTAGCCGGTGTTCTGATGCGCTATGATTATCTGTGCGAAATCGTTGGAAAAGACCGCGCAGACAGCGATGAGCCATTTACACAGGAAGAGTATATTGACATTTGTAAGAAATTCAAAGAACTTCATCCGACCATTGACGGAAAAGAGAGTATTGCCATTACCTTTGATGCAGAATCCAAAAACTACGATGGAACATTAAAAGGAATGTATGGTCTGAAAACATATTATCAGGATGGGGACAATCTGGAACATGTTGCCAAAGCACCAAACTTCAAAGAGATGATGTCCTTTGCCAATGAACTGTATACCGAAGGCCTTCTGGACAAAGAGTGGGTTGTCAACAAGAAAAATCAGTGGACGCAGAAACTGTCTGCAGGCAACGTATTCAGTACCTTTGCTTCCTACTGGGATACCGATGCAGCAAATACAGCACTTGCTTCTTCTGTAGGAGAAGATGCAAAATTCTATTCCTATAAAATCCTTGGAAACGGAATCAGTGCAGATGAAACTACTTACTCCGGAAGAAGTACACTTGGCTGGGATGCAATCGCGATCACCAAGAATTGTAAAAATCCGGAAGCAGCCATGAAGATGATCAACTACCTTGCAAGCGAAGAAGGACAGTATCTTCTGATGTGGGGTATTGAGGGAACCAACTGGAATATGGAAGATGGAAAACACGTTCCGAACGATGATCTGATTGAAGGATTCCAGACGGATTTTGACAAAACAAAACTGGATACCGGCGTCCGCAAATGGACCTGGTTTGTAAAGAACGGAAATGGTACAGACGGAACTCCATACGATGTATCACAGTATAAAGTAAAAGAGACCCGGCAGGTGGCTATGAATCACTTTGGTGAGAACGACAGATGGGATACCGCAGAATTTGCAGGCCTTACCCCGGCAGGAAGCACTCCGGATGGCTTGAAATGGCAGAAAATCCAGGATATCTACGATCAGGAATATCCGAAGATTGTGAATGCAGACAGCCACGATGCGGCAATGGAAGAGTACGACAAGATGATTTCCGAAATGAATGACGCAGGACTGGAAGATGTAGAAAAAGTTATCACGCAGAATTATCAGGAGCGTATGAAACTCTGGAATGAGTAAGCTAAAGTAAAATAAAAAAATCACACACGGAAAAGAACCGGCAGAAATTGAAATACAGATTTCTATGTCGGTTCTTTTTTATCAGAAGAAGCATTGCGATTTTCAAGGAATCTGGATATAATGAGGAAAACTGGAAAAACAGGGAAATCCAACCGCATGAGACAGGAGGCATCGTACATGGCAGCGAAAGAACAGTTAACCGCAATGGAAATGATCTGGGGATTTATGAGTGGGACGACAGGACATATGGGAAAGACGGACTTTGCGCCGCAGAAGGAAGCGTTCGGGGATTTTGCATCTCCGGAAACGTATTTTCCGCGCGTGGTGCCGGAGAGCGAGAGCATCTCATCGGAAAAGCTGACGCAGATGCTTCGTGAGCTCGCCGCTGCGCGCCATACGGACATGCATCATCTGCTGGTCCTGCGGAACGGACATGTCATCTGCGAATGCAATTTCGCCCCATACCGCAGCGGCATCTGGCATGCGACGTATTCTATGTGTAAGAGCATCACTGGCATGGCGGCTGGTTTTCTGATCAGTGAAGGAAAACTTTCCCTGGACGAGAACGTCTATGATATTTTTGAAAAACGAAACGGTCTGCTGCAGAAGATCCTGCGCCCGAATCTGACCGTGAAGCATCTTCTGACGATGAAGAGCGGCGTACAGTTCAACGAGATGGGCGTTGTTTCCGGCAACGACTGGGTGGACAGCTTCTTAAATGCGCCGGTCAAGGGAACGCCGGGCGAAGCGTTTGAGTACAACAGTATGAACACGTATCTGCTGTCTGCAATCATACAGGAGCGCACCGGCATGAAAATGGTAGATTACCTGCGGCCGCGTCTGTTTGAGCCTCTCGGCATCCGGAAAGTTTTCTGGGAGAGCTGCCCGGCAGGGATTACGAAAGGCGGCTGGGGCCTCTTCCTGTGCCCGGAGGACGCGGCCAAGCTCGGGGTGATGTACGTGAACGGCGGAAAATTCGAAGGAAAACAGATCGTCCCGGCGGAATGGGTCGCAGCGTCCACCTCCGTTCATGCGACACCGCCGGAAAAGATGGGAAAATATGGCTATGGTTACCAGGTCTGGATGGAGGAGCGGCCGGGCAGCTTTGCGTTCAATGGCATGCTGGGGCAGAACGTGCTCGGTTATCCGGATACCGGCGTGGTGATTGTGACGAATGCGGGCAGCAACGAGCTGTTCCAGACGTGTGAGATGCTCGACATTGTGCGGAAGTATTTCGGCGCGGAATTTGGTGCAGAGCTGAAATCCGGCGAGGCGGAAAGCCCGATGGCATATCAGAAGCTGGTGCAGACCTGCCGTGATCTGGAGGGCGCGAAAGAGACACCGGGAAGAATCCTGCGCGGCGGCTGGAAGCGGAGAACACCGGGGCCGCGGAACAGCGGAACACCGCGTCAGATCGACATGGCGCAGCTTCTGCACGGAAAAGAATATAAAATGGAAGACACGCATGTCGGCATGTTTCCGCTGACGCTGCAGGTCTTCCACAACAACTTTTCCGACGGCATCCGCCGCATCGGTTTCTTCTATGAAAAAGGCCGTTTCTTTGTAGCGCTGACCGAGGGAGAAAAAACACAGCGCATTGAGATCGGTCTTACGGGGTCCAAAGTTGTAGAATGGGTGGAAAACGAGGAATCGTATCTGCTCGGAACGACGGGACAGTTTGCGGAGAATGAAGACGGCGAACTGGTGCTGAAGCTTGAGTTTGCATTTCTGGAAGAGGCCGCAAGACGGAGGGTCAAAATCATTTTCCAGCGTGATTTCGAGCGGATCAGACTGGAGTGGAATGAGACGCCGGGCAAGGATCTGATTATCGAGGGCCTTGAATCCCTCGTGACGGATGTGGCGATCGCACCGCTTCTGCCGTCGCGGTTCCGCGAGCGGAGCCTTGACATGATCCATCTGCTGATGGCACAGACCATTGAGCCAATGGTAGAGGCACACCGCGTGCGGCCGGGGGAAGAAACGGAGACAGAAGAAGCGGCAGCGGAAGCTGAATCGGCCGCGGCAGTGGAAAATGCGGAAAACGCAGAAGAAACGGTGTAAAAACAGAAAAAATCAGAAGAGAAATGTGGATAAAAAAGGGAATGGAGCTGCCGGATGCGCAGTTCCATTCCCTTTTAAAAATACAGATTACAGATTCAAAGCCATATCGCCGGATTTGATCAGGTTTGCCTTGCGGAATACCTCTGAGAAGAACAAGGTGATCACAGCCGGAAGCACGAAGTGGAGCAGAATGATTTTGATGATGACGAGCTTCGGATCATCGTAAGCGATCATCGTCTGATACGTTGTGATCTGTCCGACAAGACCTGCGGAACCCATGCCGCTTCCCGTTGCATTATTCTGCATATTGGCGAGGATTGTGGAGACGGGTCCTAAAATCGCACTCGAGAAGATGACGGGCAGCCAGATCAGTGGATGACGCATGATGTTCGGCACCTGGAGCATCGAGGTTCCAAGACCCTGTGCGACAAGGCCGCCGAATTTGTTTTCCCGATAACTTGCAACCGCGAATCCGACCATGTTGCAGCAGCAGCCGATCGTTGCGGCACCGGCGGCAAGACCGGAAAGATTCAGAATGATGCCGAGTGCAGCGGAGCTGATCGGCAGTGTCAGAACCATACCCATGACGACCGAAACAACGATGCCCATGATGAACGGCCGCTGTTCCGTTGCCCAGTTGATGATGCTTCCAAGGCCTGTCATCATCTGGGAGATCGGCGGTCCGACGAGCAGTCCGACAACGGAACCGGCTCCGATGGTGATGACCGGTGTCACGATGATATCAACCTTGGTCTTGCCGGAAACCAGATGGCCGCAGGTGATGCCTGCGAAAGCTGCGATGAAAGCGCCGAGCGGTTCGCCAGGTCCTGCCAGAACGGCATTTCCGTCCACAAAGAATGTGCCGCCGGTGATCTTGCCGGCATAACCGCCGACCATGGCGGCGACGGCTGCAGAAACCGTGACAAGCGGGCTTTCCCCATATTTCACTGCCACGCCGACACCGATACCGGCACTTGTCAGGGCTGCGGCAGCTTTTCCAAGCAGATAGATCACATTTCCGGTCGAACCGCCGATCAGAAGACCGATCTGCTGAATCATCGTACCAATAATCAGGGTTGCAAAAAGACCCTGCGTCATGCCGCCGAAGCCATCAATGAAGATGTGCGAGGCGACTTTTTTGATTGTTCGCATATGGAATTCCTCCTCATGTATGTGGTGTGTTACTGTATTCACAAGTGACTTGTCAGTCGACTTTTAGTCTATCATAAGATGGGGGCGGGTGCAATCCTTTTCCGGGGGCATAAGTTGACAAAAGAAAGGGGCACGCTTATAATTGAGACAAATTCAGAGCGCTTCGAGAAAACAGCTCAGACAGTAAAAAAGTGATAAAGGAGACGCATGGGAAAACAGAAAAAGAAACAGAAAAAACGCGGCAATCCGCTTTGGACTCTGGTATTTTTAGCGGCACTTGCTGTTTTCTGCTTTTCCGGGTACAAGCTGATCGGCATTTACCTGGATTACAAGACCGGCACGGATGAATACCGGGATCTGCAGCAGTATACGACGGAAATTACAAAAACACCAGAGACACCGGCAACGACGAAAACAGAGGAGCCACAGGCGGAATCCGAACCGGCGGAGCCTTCCGAACCGGAGCCGGAACCACTGTCGTATCCGACAGAACCGCCGCTTGCCGTCGATTTTGAATCCTTAAAAGCGATTAACCCGGATGTGAAGGGATGGCTTTATATCGAAGCTCTCGACATCAGTTACCCGGTCGTACAGGGGCCGGACAATGTTGCGTATCTTCATACGACGTATGAGGGAACGAGCAACTTTGCGGGTTCCATTTTCCTCGATTACCAGAATCAGGATGATTTCAGTGATGGAAACACAATCGTTTACGGTCATAATATGAAGAATCTCTCCATGTTCGGAAAATTGAAACAGATGAAGGAGCAGGAAAAATATAGGGACAGCGTCTATTTCTGGATGCTGACGCCGGAATCAAACGATGTGTACCAGATTTTTTCTGCTTTTTATACGGAGGCAGACAGTGATGTCTACACGCTGTATTCCGGCGGGGGTGAAGCGTTTGTACAGTATCTGAATACCATGGCGGCGCGGTCAGAGATCCCGGTGGAGCAGCCGGAGATGGATGAAAACAGCCATATTATTGTGCTGTCCACCTGTGCGGCGAGCGATACGACTGGACGGTTCGTCGTTCTGGGCGTGCGGCGGAACCGGTAATGATTGGTCAGGAGGAGGAATGACAGATGGAAGAGGAAAGAAAAATCGAAGAACTGCAGAGATTGATTGATACGCATGAAAATATCGTATTCTTCGGCGGCGCGGGCGTGTCCACGGAGAGCGGGATTCCGGATTTCCGGAGCGTGGATGGCCTTTATCATCAGAAGTATGACGTTCCGCCGGAGACAATTTTAAGCCACAGCTATTTCCTGCGGTACCCGGAAAAGTTTTATGCTTTTTACCGCGACAAAATGCTTCCGGTCGGCGCAGAACCGAACGCGGCGCATAAGAAACTTGCAGAGCTCGAAGCGGCGGGAAAATTAAAAGCGATTGTGACGCAGAACATTGACGGACTGCATCAGGCGGCGGGAAGTAAAGTAGTGTATGAACTGCATGGAAGCACACACCGCAATTACTGTATGAAATGCGGGGCATTCTGCGATACAGAGCTGGTGAGAAGGAGCAGCGGCGTTCCAAGATGTGAAAAATGCGGAGGCATGATCAAACCGGATGTCGTACTCTACGAGGAGAGTCTGAATGAGAAAGTGCTCGACGGTGCGATCCGCTCGATTGCGGCGGCAGATCTTCTGATTGTCGGCGGAACGTCACTTGCGGTTTATCCGGCGGCAGGCCTTCTCCAGTATTTTGAGGGCGATGCGCTGGTTCTCATCAACAAGGGCGCAACGCCGATGGATAAAAACGCGGATCTTCTGATCCAGCAGCCGATCGGGCAGGTGCTCGGCAGCATCAAAGTAAGATAGATTTTAATTAGAAAATATAAGGCGGAAGAAACATGGCAGAACATTACGAAGTAGGCGATATTGTAAAACTGAAAAAGCCGCATCCGTGCGGCAGCAGCGAGTGGGAAATCCTGCGTGTCGGCGCAGATTTCCGTCTCAAATGCACCGGCTGCGGCCACCAGATCATGGTAGCACGCAAGCTGGTCGAGAAAAACACCCGCGGATTACGAAAAAAAGATGCGTAATATCGTGAAAAAAACAAGAAAACACGCGAAAAAGGGCTTGCTATAAGCCCTTTTTTATGTTAAAATAACAAATTGTGACGTATAAAAATAATTCCTTGCTCCCCATAATGAAAATGGGGTGCCAAAAAGTCCAAAAGGAGGTAAAGCATGAACAAGTACGAATTAGCACTGGTTGTGAATGCAAAACTTGAAGAAGAGGAACGCGCAGCTGTAGTTGAGAAAGCCAAAGGTTATGTAACCCGTTACGGCGGAACAGTTGGCGAAGTAGAAGAGTGGGGCAAAAAACGCCTTGCATACGAAATTCAGCATATGCGTGAAGCATATTACTACTTTATTCAGTTTGAAGCAGACGCAACAGCTCCGGCAGAGATCGAGAGCCATATGCGTATTATGGATAACGTACTGAGATACTTAGTCGTTAAAAAGGAAGCTTAAGAGGTAAGCGAATGAATAAAGTTATATTGATGGGAAGATTGACCAGAGATCCCGATGTCAGATACTCTGCTGGAGAGAACTCCACAGCGGTAGCCCGTTATACACTGGCTGTTGACCGCAGATTCCGCAGAGACGGCGATTCCGCAACCGCAGACTTTATCGGATGCGTTGCTTTCGGCCGCCAGGCAGAATTTGCAGAGAAATACCTGCGTCAGGGAACGAAGATCGCCATCACCGGCCGCATTCAGACCGGAAGCTACACCAACCGTGAAGGCCAGAAGGTCTACACGACAGACGTAGTTGTAGAAGAGCAGGAGTTTGCAGAGAGCAAAAATGCAGGTGGAAACAACGGAGGATACTCCGCACCGCAGCATAACAATCCGGCTCCGTCCGCGAATACATCTGACCTGGGCAGCGCCGATGGTTTTATGAATATTCCCGATGGCATTGACGAAGAATTGCCATTTAATTGATAGAAAAGGAGAGATTGATCATGGCTTATAATAATAGTGAAAGACCAGCTTCCAGAAGACCGGCCCGCAGAAGAAGAAAAGTTTGTGTTTTCTGTGGTGGAGAAGAGATCAGCTACAAGGATGCAGCTAAACTGAAAAAATATGTATCCGAGCGTGGTAAAATCCTGCCGAGACGTGTAACTGGAACCTGCGCAAAACATCAGAGAGCAGTAACAGTAGCCGTTAAGAGAGCAAGACATATGGCTATTATGCCGTACGTAGATGATTGATTCTGACTTGCGCTAAGCACTGTCCGAACGTTCATTTTGAATCGGTAAATAAATGGAGGTATCTGCCCGAAAAGGGCGGGTACCTTTTTTGTATCCAGAAGTATCTTGTTGCCAAAGTACAGGTCAAAGTGGTATAATCGGAAGGACAGGAGCGAAATACAACACGCAACGTTGGAAAGGTGTTAGGAAATGAAAAGCAAAATGAAGTTGAGCGGCCAATTGCGGAGCTATCTTCGATGGCCGCTGATTTTGTCCATCCTGATGCTTGTGATGAATATCGGCATGTATTTTGTGGATGTGATGGCAGGAATGTGGTTCACGCTGTTTTTT
>ERZ773190.1329-NODE-1329-length-23964-cov-6.222427_pt1 | contig 23964 bp, 14 predicted proteins | sample MGYA00511111_ERZ773190 | MGnify/ENA primary metagenome ERZ773190 (study PRJEB29015, sample SAMEA2737777) | human gut metagenome | biome: human gut; feature: human-associated habitat; material: faeces | place: China | collected 2012 ... | reverse complement strand
CAGACTCCACCGTAAACGCCGGATCGGTGCTCACAAGATAAAATCGGGTCACCTTGGTATCTCTAAATAGATAGAGCTGGCCCTGCTCGCGTCGGCGTGACATATACGCCACGTGGACCGTACCGAATTCTTCGCCGTTTTCCTTCTTTAATATCAGGATGTTGGGGTCATCCGTACGCTTAAACTGCCCGTCAACGCAGCTGCCGTCTTTGTCGACCAGTTGCCAACGATGGTTATCCTCTTCAAGAAAGGCCAGGGTTTCCAGACTTGTTTTGTCATCCCGATAGTAACCGTCAATGGCAAAGCCTTCGGAAACGCATTCCTGCATATAGGATGTTTCTCGATTTATAGCAAACTGCCCTGCAGCGCCCAGGAGCACAGCAAGGCAGACCACTGCAAGGGTTATCGAAATAACACGGCGATCCATGTTAGCCCAACCGATAGTTGTTTAACGGAGCACGAAACATACCTGGAACCTCCGATATCAGGGCAAACGTCACCTACGGCCTGCCGGCAATCATATGTTTCCAACATCAAACCATATGGTTACAACTCGTTGGAGATAGGTTCCATGAACGGACGGTAATTTGCGGCGAACGGCTACATATGTTCATTATCTCAGGGTTCTGGAGGCAATTTTTGGTGCCGCCGAGACGTCGTTTGCGGAAGTATGCGGCAAATTCCGGAACTCTTGAGCACATCCTGGTTTTTCGCCAATAAAACCGCAGGTACAGAGCTTGGACATATCCGGTGTACTCGGCCTATTCAGATTTTGCCGCATACTTCCGAAATCCGAGTCCGCTGAAGGCGCCTGCAACGCTATTTACGCAACATATGTGCAATAAAAACGGGTGGCAGCCGGTACGGCTACCACCCGTTTGTCTCATATCCAGCACAAAGCAGGCCAGTTACTTCTTAATACCGCGTCCCAGGCGCTCAGCGACCGATGCCACGGCCTCCTCGCTGGCCGGTCTGCAGCTCACGCAGCCATCGTGGGCACGCATCTGGCCGGTGACCTCGTCCATCGCGAGCGGCGCCACCTTCTCGAGCTTAAAGCCCTTGCCGGCGCGCATGTTTTCCTTGGCCACGCTGATCATGAGCTTAATGCGGTTGAGCTGGTTGACCTCGGACGCGCCGGGGTCGTAGTCCACCGCGACGATGTTGCTCTCGGGGTGCTGGCGGCGCAGCTCCTTGATCACGGCCTTGCCCACCACGTGGTTGGGCAGGCACGCGAAGGGCTGCGTGCAGATGATGTTGGGCGCGCCGTGATCAATCAGGTCGAGCATCTCGGCCGTGAGCAACCAGCCCTCGCCCATGTTGTTGCACACCGAAAGCACCGTGCGGGCCTTGTCCGCCATGGTGCCGATGCGCTCGGGTACCTCAAAGCGCTCGGACTTTTCGAGCAGCTCCTCCACCGGCGTACGCATCCAGTCCACGAGCTTAATAAGCGCTTGCATGCCCGCGCGCGTAGTGGCAGAACTTCCCAGCTCGTCTTTCTGCAGCTCGGCGTTGCTCATGGAGTACAGGAAGAAGTCGAGCAGGCCCGGCACCACGGCCTCGCAGCCCTCGCGCTCGATAACGTCGACCACGTGGTTGTTGGCCGTGGGATGGAACTTGACCAAGATCTCGCCGACCACGCCCACACGTGGCTTGGTGCCCTCGCCCACGAGCGGCATGGTGTCGAACGCGCGGATGGCCTCGCGGCACAGCTTGGTGTAGTTGTGACGGTTAAACTTGGGCGCCAGCTTGCGGGCACGCGCCATGTACTGCTCGTAGAGCGCGTTGGCGGCACCGTGCGTGGCCTCGTACGGGCGGCAGCGGTAGAGCATCTGCATCATCACGTCACCAAAGAGCACCGCGTACACGGCCTGCTTAAGCAGCGCCGGCGTAATCTTAAAGCCGGGGTTGTCCTCGCCGAGCGCCACAGCCGAAAGCGAGATCACCGGAATCTCGGGGTGGCCGCTCTCGCGCAGGGCCTTGCGGATGAGTGCGATGTAGTTGGTGGCACGGCAGCCGCCGCCGGTCTGGCTGATAACCACGGCCGTCTTGGACAGGTCGTACCGACCGCTCTCGATAGCCTCCATAATCTGACCCGTTACCAGAATCGACGGGTAGCAAATGTCATTGTTCACATAGCGCAGACCGGCCTCGACGGCATCGTGATCGGTCGAGGGCAGCAGCTCCAAGTTGTAGCCGGCACCGCGGAACACCTCTTTGACCAGGTCAAAGTGGATCGGCGCCATCTGCGGGCACAGGATGGTGTAGCCCTCGTCGCGCATCTGCTCGGTAAAGGGCACCTTGGGCCACGCGGTCGAAGCACTCTCGCGCTGAGCCTCAAACGTGTACTTGCGGCTCGCGAACGCGGGAGCATCCGTGGAGGGCGCCACCGGCGCGGCATCGCCCTGCTCGTAGGCCTCGCCCGCGGCCGTGGCCTCGGCCAAGCGCTCGGCCTCCTGGTCCTTGAGTGCCGCCATGAGCGAGCGGATGCGGATGCGCGCGGCACCCAGGTTGGACACCTCGTCAATCTTGAGCACGGTGTAGATCTTGCCGCTGGCCTCCAGGATCTCCTGTACCTGATCGGTGGTCAGGGCGTCCAGGCCGCAGCCGAAGGAGTTGAGCTGAATCAGGTCCAGGTCGTTGCGCATCGTCACAAAACGGGCGACCGCGTACAGGCGGCTGTGGTACATCCACTGGTCGACGACGCGAATCGGACGCTCAGGCTTTACCAGATGCGCGAGCGAATCCTCGGTAAAGACCGCAAAACCAAAGCTTGAGATAAGCTCGGGCAGGGCGTGGTTGATCTCGGGGTCGTTATGGTAGGGACGACCGGCGAGCACAATGCCATGGCCACCGTGGTCCTCGACCCACTTAAGAGCCTCCTCGCCCATGGTCTGGATGTCCTCGTGGAAACGCGCATCGGCCTCAAAGGCAGCGTTGACGGCGGCATCGACCTCGGAGCGCGTGATCTTGGGTCCACGCACGCGACCACGACCAGCCTCGGCATCGGCCACGCGGTCGACGGCGAGCACCTGATACAGACGGCGCTTGAGCTCGGTCTTGTCGTGATAGGGCACAAACGGGTACAGGAACTCGATGTTCTGCTCGCGGATCTCATCAATGTTGAGCGCCAGCGCCGTGGGGTAGCTCATGACGATGGGGCAGTTGTAGCAGTTACCGGCCGTCGGGTCCTCTTTGCGCTCCCAGCGCACGCACGGCATCCAGATGAAGTCGACGTCACGGTCGATAAGGTTCATCACGTGGCCGTGGCTCATCTTTGCCGGATAGCACACGCTCTCGGACGGCATGGACTCGATACCCGCCTGGTAGGTCTTCTTGCTCGACTGGTCGGACAGCTGCACGCTAAAGCCCAGGCGCGTAAAGAACGCGTGCCAGAAGGGGTAGTTCTCGTACATGTTGAGCGCGCGCGGGATGCCGACGGTGCCGCGCGGGGCCTCGTCGGGGCTCAGCACCTCGCGGTTAAACAGCAACTCGTTTTTCTTTTTGAAGAGGTTGGGGGCCTCGGTCTTTTGCTTTTTGTGGCCGGCACCCTTCTCGCAGCGATTGCCGGTGATAAAGCGCCTGCCGCCGCCAAAATCGTTGACGGTAAGCTGGCAGTTGTTGGAGCAACGGCCGCAGCGGACGTGCTTTTGCGTCACGGTGAGGTGCGCGATGTCCTCGGCCGAAAGGATGGTCGAGATGCCGTCGGCGCCGGCGCGATCGCGGGCGAGCAGGGCCGCACCGTAGGCGCCCATACAGCCGGCGATGTCGGGGCGCACGGCGTGAACACCGGTGAGCTGCTCAAACGCACGCAGCGTGGCGTCGGACATAAAGGTGCCGCCTTGGACGATCACCTGACTGCCGATCTCCTTGGGGTCGCGCAGCTTAATGACCTTGAACAGGGCATTCTTGATGACGGAATAAGACAGGCCGGCCGCGATGTCGCCCACCGTGGCGCCTTCCTTTTGCGCCTGCTTGACGCGCGAGTTCATAAAGACCGTGCAGCGGCTGCCCAGGTCGACGGGGGCCTTGGCATGAATGGCGGCATCGGCAAACGCGCGCACGTCCATGTTCATAGACACGGCGAAACTCTCGATAAAGCTGCCGCAGCCCGACGAGCAGGCCTCGTTGAGCATGATGTGCTCGATGACGCCGTCCTTGACGCGCAGACACTTCATGTCCTGGCCGCCGATGTCCAGGATGAACTCGACGCCGGGCAGGAAAGCCTTGGCGCCGCGCAGGTGCGCGACGGTCTCGATCTCGCCGGAATCGGCCTTGAGGGCCTCGATGAGCAGCGCCTCGCCGTAGCCCGTGGTGGTCACGTGGCCGATGGTGCAGCCCGCGGGGATGTGGTTGTAGAAATCGGCCATGATGACCTTGGCCGTGCCCAGGATGTCGCCGTTGTTGTTGCCGTACCAGGTGTGCAGCAGCTGGCCGTCCTCGCCCACGAGCGCGGCCTTCATGGTGGTGGAACCGGCGTCGATGCCGATGAACACACGGCCGGTGTAGCCGTCGAGCTTGCCCTTGGAGACGACCTCGGTGTCGTGGCGACCCTTGAACTCGGCAAAGTCCTCGTCGGCGGCAAAGAGCGGGTCCAGGCGCTCGACCTCAGCACCCTGCGTGTCGCCCAAGCTGTCGATGGCCTCGATAAGCTGCGGGAACGTGCTGAGCTTGTTGGACTCGTGCGCCATGGCGGCGCCGCTCGCCACAAACAGGTGGGCGTTTTGGGGCACAATGCGGTGCTCCTCGTCCAGGTTGAGCGTGAGGTAGAAGCGGTGACGCAGCTCGGAGAGGTACTGCAGCGGGCCGCCCAGGAAGGCGACGTTGCCGCGGATGGGACGGCCGCACGCCAGGCCCGAGATGGTCTGGGTCACAACGGCCTGGAAGATGGAGGCGGCCACGTCCTCGGGGCGGGCGCCCTCATTGAGCAGCGGCTGCACGTCGGTCTTGGCAAAAACGCCGCAGCGGCTGGCGATGGGATAGATGGTGGTGGCGTTGGCCGCGAGCTCGTTGAGGCCGCTGGCATCGGTGTGGAGCAGGGCTGCCATCTGGTCGATGAACGCGCCCGTACCGCCGGCGCAGGTGCCGTTCATGCGCTGCTCGATGCCGTTATCGAAGTAGATGATCTTGGCGTCCTCGCCGCCCAACTCGATGGCGACGTCGGTGGCCGGGATGAGGGTCTCGACGGCGCGCTTGCTGGCGATGACTTCCTGGACAAACTCTAGGTCGAGCCATTGGGAAAGCAGCAGACCGCCCGAGCCGGTAATAGCGCAGGTCATCTGGGCCGTCGGCAGCACGGTCGCAGCACCCTCGAACAGGTCGCGGGCGCAGGCACGGACGTCGGTGTGGTGGCGCTGGTACTTGGCGTAGACGATCTGGTTGTCGTCGTTAAGCACGGCGAGCTTAACGGTGGTGGAGCCCACGTCGATGCCCAGGTGCAGGTTGCCGCGGGCGGCCTCGGGGTTGAAGATCGCGCCTTCGGGGGCGTGGGCGGCGGCTATGGGCTCAGCGGCGGCGGTGGGCTCGCTAGTGACGGACGCCTCCCCTGCCGCGTTCTTGGCCTCGGCAACAGCCTCGACAACTTTCTCGGCAGCAGCGGTCGCGGCCTTCTGCGCGGCGTCCGCCACGGCGGGCGCGGCCTCACGCGCGGCAGCGACCATACGGTCCTTAATGCCCTCGACGAGTTTGCTCATCTGTCTCTCCTCTTAGTTATGGGACTCAACGGACACGGCGGTGTCGACCGCGTCTTCGAGCTGCAAGTTCAATAGCTTCATGCCGTATTCCGGCACGTTGATATCGATGGGTTGGCCATACAGGTCACCGGGGCGCACAAAGGCGATAACCGTCATGATGCGCGCCATGGCCTCGGGCGATTCGGAAAGGTCACGCTCAAACCAGCGCTGAATCATGCCGACCTCGGCACTCACGACGTAGGTGACGTAGTAGTCAAAGAACGTGCCCAGCGCCAGGCCCAAAATGCCCGTCTGCGCACGCGGCACCACAGCCTCACGCGCAGTGTCGATAATCCTTTTAATGAAGGCCTGGTCGCCGCCCGGCCCCAGCAGCGCACCGATTAAGTCGCGGTTGGCCGCAAGATAACGCAGCAGCTCAACCGAACCGGGCGCCGGCTCGAGCTCATCGATATTGTGATAGAGATCAGGCAGCTGAGCTGCGGTAATGAACTCAATGCGCTCACGGATCTCGGCCAGCAAGCCGTCCTCGATTTGATTGATAAAGTCGGGGATATCGCGGTAGTGCGAATAGAACGTGCGACGCGTAAGGCCAGCGCGCTCGGTGAGCGACGCGACATTAATGCGCGAAAGGTCGCCGCTTTCGGCAAGCTCGCTGGCAAGTGCCTGGCGAAGGGCACGCTGCGAGCGAAGGGACCGGCGATCGCATTTCTCGAGCTGGGACAAGCGTCCTCCTTGTTACTCAGCCTGTGCGCTATTGCACAGTGCGAGTATTATTGCACACCGTGTGTACCAACACGTAAAGGCAATATTTAGATTGTGGCAAAGGGACTGTCCCTTTGTCACATCGAGCCGCTGCTTGGTCCCGTTAATGGGACTAGCAATCGCCGCGTCCGTTTCATCATGCCGGTAACGATCGATAAGGAGGCCAACATGAACAGCCAGGCAAACGATAGCATCAGCGATACCGGCAAGGACCTCGTCCTCAGCTGCATCAAAAGCCAAGAGCTACGGAACCACATGCGTGAATACCTATACTGGCCAGCGCCGATCATCGCCGGTTCGCTGAAGACGCTTGACGAAAAACGCATCATGCTCGAGCAGCTCCGCATGGAGGTTTCGCCGGAGCTGTTCGGAGATATCGATTCGCATCTCACCCAGCTCAACAGCGCGCTTGAAATGCTCAACAACGTCGAGCGCGACGGCGGAATCCTCCTACTGCACGTCATGTTCTACAACGAGGAGGAGCGCGACGCCGATGCCCTTGACGGTCCCTTCCCCATCGCATCGTGGGACGCCGCGCAAACGCTCATGAAGCGCTACATCGAAGAGTATCCTGACGACGACTGGTCCGAATCGTACTGGAAGATCAATCTCTACACCTCGGAAGACCTGCACGAGCATCAAACGGCGCAGCCCTCTCTGTCGCTTGCGGCAACCAAGGACGGCGAGCTCATATTCCTCCGCGATCTGCGCAATCACCGCACTCGCAAATCGCATGTCGAAAGCGTCTGGCGAAACGATAGCAGGCGATTCTGCGCGAACAACGAGCCTATCTACACGCCGTGGGTACCGGGCGACATCATCAAGATCGACGGCCGCCCCTTCGACCACGGGCCTCGCTTTGCCATTGTGCTCGAAAATGACTACGAGCACACGCTCCGTGGACAAATCTGGTGCGCAGGGCCTAGCAGAGATCACGGCGTTAAGGAGGGTTCGCTTTCATCCGGCACCTTCAGCGACAGTCTCTTGGACCCCTTCATCCCCTCTGCCCTCTACACCGCCGAGCGCTACACCGGCGACCTGCCGGACGACTGCGCCTTTATGATCGAGCTTTCGCAGAAGCTGCACGACAACCCTGACTACGGCAAGCAGTGGTCCGAAGGCTCGGTCGGGCACGATTGTCTGCAGCCGCACCGCAAGCCTACCAGCCAAAGTGAGTTGGATATTCGTCCGGACATCTTTGAGTTTTTGGACTCGCGCAGCATTAAGGAGCATCTTCAACGAATCAACTACGAGCTCACCACGCCCGTAGCGGCTTTTATCGTCGACCGCTCGCATAAAGCGACGCTGCAGCAAAAGCTCGAAGGCTGGCAAAAGATCATCGACACCATGCCCAATTGCTCCATGAGCCGCAGAAACGACACGTTCAACATCCCGAACTTCCATGCCTTTCTGCGCAATGTCATCAGGCAGGAGCAAAGAAAGCTCGCACACTTTAAAAGGACGGACGGTCAAGGCCTGTATTTCTTTGAGGACTACTCGTGGGACCGGCGCGATCAGGACCGCTGTCTTTATGGACCTTATAGCAGCTATCAAAAGTGTTTCGATGCCATCTGGAAAGAACTCGGAGGCGACAGTCCCAAGGCGATCAAAATCACTCGCCGCCCCATCGATCCGACCGAAGACCACTATGTCGATGACATGGTCGTGCTTAATGAAAACGGCGAGGTGATGTCCTGCGACTACCGGTTCGAGGGTGAGTGGGACGAGGCGGGCACCGCAAGCGATTTCGAGGACATGTGGTTTGATATCCCAACGCCTTTCCATGCCGGAGACATCGTCTGCAACCTTCAACGCCCCGACGAGCCGATGGTGCTGTTTGACCTGCAAACGTGGAGATCAGAGCGAGTCGATAAAGAGCTGGCATCTCCCGTCTACAAAGACCGCCTCGTTCAAAAGGCCGACAAGCTATTGCGCTGGCACCGATATGATGGCGACACCAGCGACATGTACGCCTACGGGTGTCAGGTCTCATCCGCCCTGCACTTCCCCTTCTATATTGGGGAGCCCGAGGGGTTTCTTTTGGACATTGACTATTATCGCGAGCCGCTCAAGCCGGCGGAGCGAATCCTCTACGGCGTCAGGGCGTATGTCAAAGGCGACCTGACGGTTGATTCACTCGCCGCGATGGCCAGCGCATGCGAGCTACAGGCGCTGGCGGAGAAAAAGGCCCGCGGCTTCGAGGATGCAGACAGCTGGCTCAAGGACCGCTACCCGGAGCTGTTCGATGCGACGATAGACCCTTTGCTAAAGGGAGATAGTACCGGTTGCTAGGATTAAGGGGTCAACGCCTCAGCGGCGGTGACCCCTTCTGTTGCACTTTGATGTGCCGTTTATCAGTACATCAGCGGTACCATTCCTCCAAATTGCGTGACCACGCATATTCCCAAGTGATTGCTGCGGGCGGTTCAGCGATTTGAAGATAGGCCTCCCACATGAGCATGGCTATTTTCTTGAACGGAAGTAATCCGCACGCTCCACCGAACGCGGGAACCACGATTCGCTGACGCGAAGTTCGCATCGCTTCCATAAGCGTTGTCCTCATGCATTGATAGACAACCAAAGGGTCAACGATGGGAGTGGGAACCCGCATGGTTGGAGTATGTATGAGCAGAATGTCCTCGTGCCCGGGAATTGGAACTGAAAAGCTCGTACCAACCGGCTGCTCTCCGTAAAACCGCTCCGTAATAACCGATCTCACTCGTTCGGCAAGCTCCGGTCCAAACTTATCGGTTATTGCCAAGTCGTAATTGCCATCCATCAAGCCATATGAGTTCGCCGGCGATACGACGGCATCGACATCAGGTTGCTGTCCAATGAACGCCCTAAAATCACAGCAATGCACCGCAATGCCTTTGCAACCCCTAAAGGCGTCCCCCCAGGCCTCCGCCATACCGGCGCTATTCGTCACAAGATCCAACATCATCTCCTGCATGACACTCCTTTCAACGCGCGGCCACTCTTGCACCAGTGGGGTTTCCAAAAGTATGTTTGACGAGAGATTCGTATCAGACCCGTTAATGGGACCGTAAAACACAACCTCTGGCGGATGCTATCGGCAACGATCGAATTGGAGGTTGCTATGAACAACCGGGCAGACACCATAATCACCGACGCTGGCAGGGAGCTCGTCTGTAGTTGCATCAAGAACGATGAGCTGAGTGCCCATATGTTCAAACACATGGGAATGGCAGATGGCTCCCTCTGTAAGATCATCGGCGGCTCCCTCAAGACGCTCGACGAAAAACGGACCATGCTCGAGCAGCTTCGCAAAGAGGTCTCATCGGATTACGCCGAGGCGATCGACTCCGGCCTCGAACAACTCGACACTGCACTCGACATGCTTTACAACGTTGACTGCGACCGCGGTATCTTGCTGGTCTCCGGCATGTTCTACAGCGAAGAGGAGCGCGGGCACGACACCTTTGATGGCCCCTTCCCCGTTGCCTCTTGGGATGCCGCTCAAACCCTTATGATGCAATACGTCGATGACGACTCCGATGAAGATTGGTCCGAATCATTCTGGCAGATTAAGCTCTATACCGCCGAAGACTTACACGACCGCCCGCGCGCTCAAGCCTCGCTGATATTCGCCGCGACCATGACGGGAGACTTGGTCTTTTTGAGCGACCGACGGAATCAGCGGACTCCGCATCAAAGCATCGATCACTTGCCGTGGAACAAAAGCAAGCACTTCTGCGCCAATGGTGAGGTCTTTTACACTCCCTGGTCCCCCGGTGACATCATCAAGATCGATAGTCGGCCATTCGACCACGGTCCCCGTTTCGCCATCGTGCTCGAAGACGACTACGATAGTTCATTCAAAGACCAGGTTTGGTGCGCCTATCCGAGCAAAATCTACGGAGTCGAAGAAGGCGCCCTCCGCATGAGGGATTTCACGGACGGCTTCCTCGACGACTTCACGCCCTCTGCGCTCTACACCGCCGAACGTTATACCGGCGACTTGCCCGATGATTGTTCCTTTATGCTCGAACTCTCGAAAAAGCTGCACGATGACCCCGGCTGTGGCAAACAATGGTCGGATGGATCGGTCGTACACGACTGCTTGCAGCCATACCGCACATCGGCCGGCGCCGCCGTCAACGCCATACGTTCGGACATTCTCGAGTTTCTCGACTCGCCTGACATCAAGGAGCATTTGAGAGACATCGGCTACGAGCCCACCACGCCCGAGGCGGCGTTCATCGTCGCCCATTCGAGCGAAAAGACGCTGCAACAGAAGATCGAGGCCTGGCAAAAGATTCTCGAAAACATGCCCAATTGTGCGATGAACAGGCGATACGGCACGTTCAATACCCCCAACTTCCATGTCTTTCTTCGCGATGTCATCAGATGGGAGCGCAAGAAAATCGCCCGGTTCAAACAGCCTAGCAAGCACATGTATTTCTTTGAGGACAAGACGGGAAGTCCCCATGAGAGCGGGTGCAATTATGGCCCCTACACCAGCTACGAAAAATGTTTCGAGGCAATCTGGAATGAGCTTGAGGAGGAGAATCCTACCTCGATTGAAGTAACACGCCGCCCGATCGATCCGGACGAAGACTACTATGCCGCCGATAAGCTCATGCTCGACGCAAATGGCAAGGTCATGGATTGCCAGCTGCGTTGCATCGACAAAGAACGCGAGGGCGAAGACCCCACTTTTGCCTTTGAACTGATGTGGTTTGACATCCCGACGCCATTCCACGCCGGCGACATCATTTGTCGTCACGGCGACCCTGGCGACCCCATGCTGCTTCTCAATATGCAGACATGGACCACACAGCGGGTCATAGACGAGCTTCCGCCTTCCACCTACAGGGAATGCGCCGCAAAAAAGGCCGACGACCTGCTCAGGCACCATCGGCAAAATGGCGATACGAGCGACATGTACGCCTACGGCTGTCAGATTGAATATCCCCTGGAGTACCCCGTCCATATCGGAGAGCCGAGTTGTTTTCTTCTCGATATGGAATACTGCCGTACCCCGCTCAAGCCGGAGGCAAGAATTCTGTACGGCGTGCGGGCATATCTCGACGGCAATCTAGGTCTTGACTCACTTATTGCGCTATCAAGTCTTTTCGAGCTGCAGGCGCTGGTCAAGAAAAAAGCCGAGCGGTTTGAAGGGGAAGACGGCGGGCTTAAGACCCGCTATCCGGAGCTGTTCGATGACACGATAGCCCCGCCGGAGCGATTCGAAATAAAGAGGAGCTAACCATGGACATCTTTGATTTTGTGGACTCCCGGGACATTCGGGAGCACCTGCGCAGCATCGACTTCCAGCCCAGCACCATTGAGGCAGCATATTTTGTTTGGTTTTCGAAAACTGCCACGCTCGATCAGAAATGCGAAGCCTGGCAGGAGATCGCCCGAACCATGCCCAATTGTTCGCTGGAGGCAACCCTTGCCGGTCTTGGAAGGCCGGCCATCCCCGATTTTCATGCCTTCTTGCGCTGGACAATCGATTACAACAAACAGTGCGTCGATGCGTTTACGAATGGGACGGGCTACGTTTATCAGTATGAAGAGGAGATTGTGCCCGACGGGCAACTTTGCGGGGCCTTCGGCGCGCCATTCAGCTGTTATGAGAAATGTGCCGAGGCGTTGCACGGTGATGATGAGCTGGCGAGCCGTCCAGAGGCACGCATACGCATCACCCGGTGCCCGCTCGATATCGATGAAGCTCATCGCCGGGAAGATTGGCTCATGGTGAACGGTAAAGGTGAGGCCCTTTCCGTTTATTGCCCTTCAGCCGGCCCCGTTGAGAACGATTGGGAGATCGCATTCGAGTTCATCTGGGTCGATATCCCCACGCCGTTCCACACCGGCGATATCGTCTGGACGCCGCAAGGCAGTGCCCGTGAGCCGTTCACGTTGTTCGATCTGCCCACGTGGGACCGGACAAAGCTTGAGGCAGAGCTTCGGCAGGCAGACCGTTCTGATGAATGGCTTGATCATGCGCAGCAGCGCCTCGAGCGCTATCGCCATGCAGGGGATATCAGCAACATGCGTGCTACTGGTTGCTCGATTACCTACAACGAGACGTTTCCCCTCTACATCGGCGAGCCAGACCCGCTCTACCTGAATCTCGAGTACTATCGAAAACCGCTCAAAGACGAGCAGAGGATTTTAATCGCAGCCCAGGCATACCTGCGCGGCGACCTGTATGTCGACTCACTTGTAGCGTTTATCGACACCATAAGGATGGAATCCAAGGCAAGGCGCAACCTAGAAGAGCTGCGTCTTGATCAGGCGCCGCTCAAGGAAAAGTATCCGCAGCTATTTGACTAGAGGCCGCCATGTCCGAATCTACGAGAAGCCACACCGGCAAACCGGAGGCCATCATGCACGAAGAAATAATCAACTTGATTGACTCTCCGGAGTTGCGAGAGCATTTGCTGCATAATCCGCAGCTACTTAGCGGCGATGATTACGCGCGCACCATCGGTGGCGCGTCGATAGAAATCAACCGCAAACGGAAGATGCTCAGCAGGCTGGTTGCTGACGAGCGCAACTCGTCAGGCAACACCTTTCATTGGTACGATCCAGAAGAATGTATCGACTACATCGATGACTGCTTGGACGCACTCAAGACCGTCGACGGAAACAAGAAAGTGCTGCTTATCAGCGAAATCAGCTTCATCGATAGCGAAGTGGGATCTGCCATCACGCATGGTCCCTTCCCCGTGGCATCGTGGCAGGCCGCCCTTGCGGCAATGAAGACATACGCAGACAAGTGGGGCGGCATGACAGATTTATCGTCCTCATACTGGATGATTGAGCTGTTCAACCTTGCCAACGACCCGAGCTGCTCATATCCCTACGACGGCTTTCTACAGCCGGACTACACTTACTACGCAAACATCTCCGGCGAAATTCAATACCTCTGTAGAGAGGAAGTGGGGGAATGTGGCGAGGTGCGCGACTGCATTGTGGGTGAAATCTTTGGGCCATGGTTTAAGGGGGCATATGTCGACCTGCCCACGCCGTACAAAAAGGGCGACATTCTCGAAATTGACTGCAGGCCATGGGCGCCGGGACCTTGTTATTGCTTGGTCGCGAACTCAAAATTGGACTGCCTGTATCCCGATGGCGATGGGCAGATCAGATGTGGCTCTATCCCCTACGGCAGTTGCTTTGCCGGATGGGCACACACGAACTTGATGTTGTCGCCCGTGTTCAGGGCGAGAAAAGCAACGCACCCCTTGCCGGAAGTATGCGCGACCTTGCAAGCGATTGAACTGAACCGGATAGATGACCTGCTAGAAGAGTGCGCCGACAACAAGGAGAAAGAGCCTATTTGGCTGGATATATATCGGCACCGCGCTTGATGATAAATAAATAGATATAGATTAAGGGCGGGGACGAAACAACAGCAAAAATTACAAAGCCGCTAGAAAAAAGCAAAACGCTAGATACCCGAAGATGACGAGCGTGACCGGCACTCGCTCCACTTGCATTTCATGCCGAGAACATCGAACCAAATAGCGAGCCATTAGTCGAACCTGCACCGCAACCTTACGGAAAATCGCCCAAGCCAAAACCAAAAGCACCTGTCAGGAAATCCGCTCATGTAATGAATAGCACGTTGAGATGAATTACTATAGTTAAACGAGCACTGGGGATTAGCAAGGCGATTCCCAAACCATAACCGCAGGGGACACTTAGGTAAAGGAAACGAACCAATGCCGCAACAGCAACAATTGCAGTTAGAAAATGTCGTAAATGGTTATACAGAAAAAGATTACCTCACCAAGCAAATAGTCACCTATTTGGGGAACAAGCGATCGCTTCTCCCTCTAATCGATTATGCAACTGAGCTAGTGTCCAAGGAACTAGGCACCAATCAGCTTTCCTTCCTTGATGTGTTCTCTGGCTCGGGAATCGTCTCAAGATTTTTTAAAACAAAAGCGAACTACTTAATGTCCAATGACTTAGAGCCCTACGCGGAAATCATTAATCGCTGTTATCTCTCCACCTATACGGACGAACTATGGAATGAACTAGTCACTAGCTATCAACAGCTAACCCAACTCATCAAGAAGGAGTGGGTTAGCGATGGCTTTATTGCTGAATTGTATGCGCCAAAAGACGACAACAATATCATGAGGGGTGAGAGGGCCTTTTACACGCGGAGAAACGCTGAATATCTGGACACCGCGAGAAAGGCGATAGCAAAGCTGCCCCCATCGAAGCAGTTTTTTTTCTTAGCTCCCCTTCTATCAAGTGCCTCCATTCACGTAAACACGTCGGGAGTATTCAAAGGCTTTTATAAGGACGCCAATGGGATTGGCTGTTTCGGGGGCCGAGGGAAAAATGCGCTGTCTCGCATTCTAGGAAATATCGAAGTCGAATTGCCAACCCTATCTCCACATGAGTGCGAGATTAACGTAACGAGACTGGAAGCATGCGATGCCATCCGCGAAGCTCCACATGTAAATGTTGCATATTTCGACCCACCCTACAACCAGCATCCATACGGATCGAATTACTTCATGCTAAACCTGCTGACACGCTACGAACGGCCACAAGACATCAGCACAGTATCTGGAATCCCTAAAGAATGGAACCGCTCCAATTTCAATAAAAAGGCGAAAGCGAAAACTGAGCTTTTCCAAATCATTGAAAAATGCGATGCCGATTTCATACTGGTTTCGTACAACAGCGAGGGTTTTATTGAATATAACGATTTTATTACTTTTATGAGCACGCTTGGTGATTTACGAGTAATAGAAACTGACTACAATACGTTTAGAGGCTCTAGAAATCTTCGGCAGCGAGATATCCACGTGAAAGAGTATCTCTTCCTTTTAAGGAGAAACTAAAATGGCACATAAAGATGATCTGCGTGAATCTAGAAAAGGAACGGTTATTAACAAGACCTCAAGCAGGCAAGAAAAAGCAATGGCAAGGGCCGTCGAAGCAGTTAGAGTGAATCTAGAGTCTGCCTTTCCGGGTATTAGCATCGAATGGAAAAAACGCGTTTATCTTAAAGAGGTCACAGCGCACATCAATGAGGCTTTTCCTGAAGTCGACACCTTTTACTATCAAGATTCGTCATTCATGACTCCCGACGGCGGTTTTCTATATCTTGTCTCTAAAGATGGAAAACGTTTCCCCATCTTAATCGGCGAAAAGAAAAACCAGGGGACAAATGACCTTCGCGCAGCAGAGGGTAAAAGCAAGCAGGCTAAAGGTAACGCAATCGAGCGCCTGGGGAAAAACGTTATTGGACTCAGAGCATTGATGGCAGATGAAGATATTTTTCCTTTTGTTTGCTTTGGAGATGGCTGCGATTTTGCAGCAGGCTCAAGCATATTAGACCGGGTGGTTACAATTGCAATATTTGGAGAATTAAACAAGGTCTATCTTCATGATGTTGCAAACTTACCGCAGTTCAAAAGAGGAACGTTTTACTTCCGCGCCGAAGAGTGGACGGAAAACGAAATGTATGACAGATTCTATGAAATCGCCAAGCGCTCTATCCATTACTACTTCTCGAAATACGGAGAGAACTGCTTTTTCAATGACTAGCTATCCGACAGGCTACCGCTCATCCATATAAAACCATTTAAATCACGCTTAAGCCCTCAAAGCACGGCAGGCCACGAGGGCTTAAGGTTGTAGTTGTCTTACCTTTGAAATCCCGGCAACTATTACTTGCAGGATCCGTCAAACCCAGACGCAAACGATCACATGCCTTCATAATAGCCCGTCTGCATTACTGACTCCCGTTATTTGCTGTCAGTACTCTTTGCCCTAGCCAAAGACTCGCACGCAGGCGGGATTTTCGTCATCGGTACTTATGCGGACCAGAGCATCTGCATTGCAGTGGGTCTCGGCGAATGCCACATCGTTGTCTCGGCCCTCTGCCGCAAAGCAACCTGCTAAGATTGCCGCCGTCGGGCTGAGCATGTTGCGTAAGTCGCGCAGGACAGCGTTTATCGGACGGTTGTCGTCGAGCATTTCGAGTCCGCCGATTACGACCACGATGTTCTCTAGCACCGCTCTGTTCCACGTCTGGTCGCCGAGTAGCCAACTTGTTACAAGGTCCATGGTCATGTTGTCTTCGACAAAGATGCCCAGGTTGCGCTGCTTGAGACGCATCGTTGCGCGGATTGTCTCAATCTGTTGTTCCTCAGGATCCTCTGACACCTTGTCATCCATCTCGGCACGAATAAGCCGGGCAATCACATCCTCTTCACGCTCCCGAATCGGCATGTAGAGCACGGCGCATTGCTCACTCAGGCGCAAGGTCGCATACACCAGCACGTTCGAGACATCTTCATGCGCGCCGCCAATCACGCTGAGCTTGCCCAGCCCAATGCCGCCACCTAGGGCATCATCGACCGGCATACCGGTCTTCAACACTCGCGGGGCTTCAAGCACCGACGTCTCCATACCGCGATCGAGCCCAGAAACCAGCCGACTGTGAAAACCGCTGAGGTCAAAACCCTCGTCATCACGTTCTTTGCGATTCCCACTACGCTGATTCGCGGGCGTCGGCGGCATCACGCCCGGGAAGCTCACCATCTCGCCCAAACTCACAGAACGGCCAATTCGGTCGTCCCTGGAGTCCATCTTTAGCGTCATCGCAACCCTCCTAACGCCTACCGCGCTTACCAGTAGCCTTAAAATTCCAAATCGGCTTGAGTCGGTGAATAACATCAACCGTCGGGTCCATGAGCCTCAGTACATCATCCGCAGGCTTATACGCTTCGGGCGACTCATCGAGCGTCGTCTCGCATGCGCTCGGACAGTAGATGCCAGCATCGCGCATCTCGTTAACGAACGACCTGGTATCGAGCGTTTGGAACGCTTTGGTGCGGCTCATCGCGCGACCCGTCCCGTGCGGCGCCGAGCAGTTCCAGTCCTCGTTTCCCTTGCCGCGTGCAATAACGGCACCGTCGCGCATATTAAACGGAATCAGCACCGTCTCCCCCGCATGAGCGCTAATGGCGCCCTTGCGAATCATGCCGCCTTCCGAGATGTAGTTGTGCATGGTGGTAAAGCCGTCTCCGTCGAGTCGAATTCCCGTACGCTCAATAATCTGTGCGACAATCGCCTTGCGGTTCTGATTCGAGAAGCGTTGACAGTTATGCATATCGACGAGATACTCGGCAGAAAGATCGCCCTCGAGATACTTAAGCTCGTCGGGGATATCTGCCGTGCACGTCTTCTGCGCCAGCGCCTGATGGTGCTCCGCCGTCTGCTTGCCCATGTTGCGCGAGCCGGTGTGCACGACCAGATATTGGCGTCCATCCTCGTCCTCGTCGAGTTCAATGAAGTGGTTGCCGCTGCCCAGCGTGCCCATGGAACGCTCAACCTTGCGTTTATTCTGCAGCCAATCACGCGACTCCATGTCAAAGTCCGCGAGTACGCAGGCAGCATCGCGATGAAGGCTAAAGCCCGTGGGCACCGCGCGCTTCACATCGCGATTGAACTGAATGAGGTCGTCGCGTGCAATGGTCTCCGCAAGCGGCACACAATACATACCGCATCCGATGTCGACGCCCACCAAATTAGGAATGACCTTGTCACCCAAGTTTGCCGTAAAACCAATCACGCAGCCCTTGCCCTTATGGGCATCGGGCATGATGCGGATCTTGGCGCCTTCAAACGCCGGGCAGCTGGAAATCTCCTCGATCTGCTCCTTGGTTGAATCCTCAAGATTCTCGGCAAAGACTTTGATGTCTACCATCGCATTTCTCCTGTTCTGATCCTTGTAAACCGGAATCGGCCCCAAGCCAATAGAGCGCATGTCACACCAACCAGCCAAACCGCCGATCTCCGTTTAACCACCTTTCGCCCTATTCGGGCTCTTATTGCTGCGAATACTACGGTCGCGCGGGCTACAATGAGTCCCAATAACGGGTCTTGTTTTAAATCTCCGGTTGGTACGATGCCGGCGAAAGGAGACAACGTGGCGAACAGACCAAATCAAAAGCTCAGGCTTCTGTTCCTGCTTAAAACCTTGATGGAAAAGACCGACAGCACGCACGGGCTCACGACGCAGCAGATCATCGAGGAGCTCGCCTATCACGATCTCGAGGCCGAACGAAAGGCTATCTATCGCGACCTACAAACGCTTCGCGACTTTGGGCTCAACATCAACCAGCGCGGTGGCAAGGAATGGGCGCTGGTCTCACGCCCGCTCGACCTGCAAGAACTCATCATGCTTGTTGACGCCGTGCAGAGTTCGCCGTTTTTGACCGATGAGTTAACCGACCATCTCATCGGCAGGCTGCAAAGCCTCGCCAGCCTGGGCGAACGCGAGCTGATGTACAAGCGTGTCGACGTGCCTTCGCGCGTGAAGATGCAAAACTCCGATGCCCTGCTTAACATCGACTTGATTCAGCAGGCTATGCGCGAAAAACGCAAGATTCGGTTTCGTTACTTCCACTACGACGCCGCTAAACAAAAGGCCCTTAATCATGACGGAAAGACCTACGAGCTCACACCCGTGCGCCTTATCTACTCCGACGAACTCTATTACATGATTGGTTTTAGGGATAAATGGGCCAACGCCGGCTCGGACCATCAGCCGTTCACGCCCTACCGCGTCGATCGCATGCTCGATGTTGCGGTGTCCGAAGAGTCCGCGACCAAAGATCCGCGCATTGCCGGCTATGTGCTCGAGGACCACGTTTCGCCATCGTTTGGAGTCTATGCGGCCGATAAGACCACCGTGGTGCTGGAACTTGACGACCGCGCGATGAACCCGCTCATCGACAAGTTTGGACTGGACGCCATTGTGTTTGAAAACCAGGACGGTCGCCTGTTAGCAACTGTCAAAGCCCCGCTGTCGCCGCAGTTCTTTGGCTGGTTGCTGCAACTCAGCACGTTCATTAAGATCGTTCAGCCCCAGAGCGCCATCGATACATATCTCAAATACCTCGATGAAACGCGTGCGCTCTACCAGGAAGACAGGTAATATTTCATGGCTACAACCCCCAAATTCAATGTATCGTTCGAGCGCCTGAATCCCGAACAGCGCGAGGCCGTCGAATGCCTAGATGGTCCGCTGCTCGTCATTGCCGGCCCCGGTACCGGCAAGACGCAGCTGCTGAGCCTGCGCGCGGCGAACATCCTGGCCAAGCGCGATGCCGCCCCACGCAACATCCTCTGCCTCACCTATACCGAGGCGGGCGCGGAAGCCATGCGCAAACGCCTGATTGAGCTCATTGGGCGCGACGCCTACGGCATCGAAGTCAGTACGTTCCACGGATTTGCAAGCAGCATCAGGTCGCGCTATCCCGAGTTTTTCACACGCCCTGCGACCGACACACTCATCACTAGCTTGCATCAGCAGGAGATCTTCGACCGCCTGCTCAAATCGCTTCCCTTTGGGTCGCCCCTGGGCGGAGGGTCGCCCGATATGCCCGCGCAAAACATCGGCAAGATGATCGGCTTTGTCTCCAAGACCAAGCGCAGCGGCCTGGATTACGACGTGCTGAGCGCCATCGCGCAGCAGAATATCGACGCCGCTGCCTGGCTCACCGAGCATTCAGAGCTGCTTACGCTCGCCTGTGAAAGGGCAAGCGCTGCGTTGGCAGAGCGCTTTGAGGAAGAGATCGAGCGCGCCTGCTGCATGGCGCCCACATCGCTCACCCGCCCGATCAACTGTCCCGCCGGCACGTACGTGCCGTACATTCTTGAGTTGCGCGACACCGTTCGCCGCACCGAACTTATTGACGAGAAGGGAAAGTCCTCGGGGTACACCAAGGTGCGCGATGCCTTCTTTGGAGGCAGCAACTCTCAGGGGCGCACCTTTAAGATTGCAGAACAGAGCGAGCGACTTAAAGCCGCTTGCGACGTCGCGCGTCGCTACCAGAGCGAGCTCGACCAACACCATCTTTACGATTACGACGACATGATCGGCGACTTTGTTAACGCTGTCGAACACAACGACGCGCTACGCCAAGTGCTCCAGGACACCTATACCTATATCCAAGTTGACGAGTTCCAGGACACCAATGGTGCCCAGATGCGCATCATCGAGCTGCTCTGCGACGGCATTGATGCGCCCAATATCATGGCCGTCGGCGATGACGATCAGGCCATCATGCGTTTTCAGGGCGCCACGATCGAGTGTGCCAACCAGTTTGCGGCCGAGTTTTCGCCCCGGAGCATCGTGCTCAAGACCAACTATCGCTCCACGCCCGCCATCGTTGAGCTTGGTCAAGCCATCGCCCAGCAAATCGAATACCGACTTGATGCCAGCTCGAATAAGTCAATCGAAGCCTTTAAGCCTCAGAGTGATCAGGTCAGCTTTAGCGAGAACGTCTACACCGGCAAAGCCGAGGAATACGCCGCCGTCGCTGCGAGCATTAAGCAGAGGATTGAGGCCGGATACCTCAATGACTGCGAAGATCCCAATGAAGGAATTGCAGTCATCTCTGCCAAACACGCCGCATTGCGCTCGCTGATCCCCTTCCTCGTTAAGGAAAACGTACCGTTTTCCTATCGCGAGCGGCAGAATCTCTTTGCCTCCGAGCGCATGCAGACGACTTTGGCACTGCTGCGCTGCGTTACCGCGCTTGCGCGCGGGCAGCAGGAGCTCGCCAGCAGCTATCTTCCGCAGATTGTCTGTGCCGCCGAGCTGGGCGGCGACCATCCATCGTCCGTGACGTTTGCGCTCAGCGCCAAGCGCGAGCATCGCGGCGACTGGATGGCCGCCATGTGCGAGAGCAATAGCGCCCACGCCAAAGAGCTGCACGACGATCTTATGCAGTGGGCGGCAGAGGCCAATGCCTCACCTGTCCGAGATTTGCTCTTTAAGATTGCCGAACGTAGCCTTGGCTATTACCGGCATCGCAAAGATCAAGATCCGCTGGGCGCCGCCGAATTCAATGCCGGCATCCGTGCCCTACTCGCCTTTGCCGAGGGTGAAATGGGCGACGCGCGCCGCATGGGACGCACGCTTCGCCTGCCCGATATTGTCGACAAACTCGACGCCGCGCAAAAGTTTAGCGTGAGCATCGACGCATCGATCGATCTTGGCACACCGGGAGCCGTTCGCCTTACTAGCGCTCACAGTTCGAAAGGTCTGCAGTTCGAATGCGTCTACCTGCTCGACGCCGACGACTCCACCTGGCACAAAGGTGCTGGCGGCATGAGCTTGTACCCGTCCAACCTGCTTATTCGCGACGAAAAGGATGACGACGATGCGCGCCGTCTGCTGTTTGTAGCCATCACGCGCGCTAAGCGACACCTCGAGCTGTACCGCGCCGGCGGATCGGCGCTGCAGGAGCTCACGGGGCTTATCGACTCTTGCGAAGTCACCGTCGAGGCAAACCAGCTCAGTACCGCCATCGAAACCGAGTGGCGCGACAACTACGCGTTCGATACGCCCGAGCTCTGCGCACTTTTGGAGCCTCACACCGACGTGAAGTTTCTCTCTGCAACAGCGCTCAACAACTTTGTGACGTACGAGCCTGGATGCGCAAATAGCCTGCACTTCCCCGAAAAGCAGATTGTGCGCCTGCCCACTGCGCCTACGATCCAAACCGAATTCGGCACCATCGTTCACGCGATGTTCGAAGAAATCGTTAATCGGATGGCAACCGATGGCGAGGCGGCAATCGAGGCAATTGAGGCCGAGTATCGTCAGCAGATTTCGTGGCTCGATTTTGCCCCTGAGGACGTCCATCGCTATTCGGAGCGCTTCGAACGCATTTGTCGCGCATTCATCCCCTGGCTTGTAGAGCACGTGCGCGGCTACCGTTGCATCACGGAAGCGAACATGCAGTGTCTAACTGCCGGTGGAACCCCGCTCTTCGGTTTTCTTGATCTGCTCCTCGTTGACGATGCAGCTAAAACGGTGCAGATCGTCGACTACAAGACTGGCTTTGGCAAGGAGGTGCCCGCGGGCTATCATCGCCAGCTCAAGTTCTACAAACTGCTGGTCGAGACGTCAACCGAGTTTTATGGCTACACCGTCACTTCCATGGGCGATTACTATGTCGAGCCCGACAAGGCAACGAATGAGCTGCGTCCGCCGTTCTCGACGACCGCCAGCGCCGATGACATTGCCGAGCTCGAACACCTCATCGATGCCGTATGGTCGCGCATTGAACACGGTGCGTGGGACACCGGCGCCTTTGAGCAAAGTGGCGCTTACGAACTGGCCGTTGAGGAACAAAAGGGCTGCCGCAAAAAAGCTGACAAGACTGAGGTCATGCAACGCGCCTATGAGCACTGGCTTATAGAGAACTCCAGAATGTGACAAAGGGACTGTCCCTTTGTCACATTCTGCGTCCTCCTAGGTTGCATCCATTTTTTGAAGTGGCATTGCCGATTGTCCAAAATGTCATTCGTGGGTAGAATGGTGTCGACGGCAGCCCAAGTTCTGCAAAGCTGGGCAGCGCCGTTGCGTGGATTAAGGGGTCAACGCCTTAGCGGCGGCGACCCCTCTTTCGTTGCTTCGAGCGTTGCTTGAGTGCCTCGGAAAGTCCGATAAGCGTCGTAAAAAGCGAGACCAATGCGGTCAGGAGCCTCACGAAATCAATCAAATCGGTCATGGGCATCACCTCCCATCAGATGGAGAGCGCTACCCGGCACATGGAACTGCCGTCAACGATACCGATTCTATCAAAGCGCAGTTAGATATGCGAATGTTTGTTCGCATTTCAGAAGATCGGAGCTCGGGTATGGCGAAGGAGCAGTTCCTTTGCCATACCCGAGCTTGTCGCCGAACTGCCAACTACATTCTTCGAGTTATTCGGCCACGCTACCGGTTTTGTATAAATGCACCGCCGGGATTATCTGAGGGTTTTTGTCCTTATTTGAGCGTATACATGCCCATTTGCGCACTTACGTCACCGAATCAAACACCATTAGAGGCATGAATGTTCCCGAGAGGGCATCTTTAGCCATTTAACGACCTCCGACAGGCCGAATAACTCGAAATTTGTTGGTGGCGAAAGCGTAACAGTCCTATACGCCAAAAGCCGGTATCTCCCATGTGATAAAGGGACAGCCCCTTTGTCACATTATTCGATGATGGTGCGGGAGTTTTGCTTGCGCATGGTGGCGAGCATGTGTTTGGGGACGGCATGGACCATGCAGCTGCCGATGGTCACGCTCGCGGCGGCCTTAGCTGCATCGCTTGCGTTTTTGGTCGCGTAGCTGTGGCGGAAACGCTTGAGCATGGCGATGTCGTTGCCGCCGTCTCCATAGACCGCGACCTCGTCCTCGGCAATGCCGTAGTAACCCGCCAGCCAGGCCACGCTCTCGCCCTTGTTGCATGCCGCGTCCGTGATCTCGAACATCACCGGATCGAACGGCGCGTTGACCACACGGTCCGAGCGCTCGGCAAGATACGCCTTAAGGTCGCGCTCCAGCTCGGGCGAGGTCACGCGACAATTGATCTTGCATACATCGTGACGCAAGATATCGCCGATCGACTGGTCGAAATACTGTTCCTCGTGATACCCGCCGCGCGCACGCATGCCGCGCATCACAATACGCTTGATGGGGCTGTCCTTTTTAA
>ERZ773190.1328-NODE-1328-length-23972-cov-3.225154_pt1 | contig 23972 bp, 19 predicted proteins | sample MGYA00511111_ERZ773190 | MGnify/ENA primary metagenome ERZ773190 (study PRJEB29015, sample SAMEA2737777) | human gut metagenome | biome: human gut; feature: human-associated habitat; material: faeces | place: China | collected 2012 ... | reverse complement strand
TCAATATTAATAATCATTATTATTTTATAAATTTAATGTACTCTAGAGCGTGTTTGAAAAATGCTCTAGGAATCTTTCTTACAATGGAGATAAAAAAAGAGAACTCCATCATACGATATATCAAAGTAAGAAAAGGTATATCAAACATACCTTCTCCCAAATAATATTACGTCGTTGATAGATTTCTCTTTTTTATTTTTAATAACTGTAAGTGAGCAAATACAGAAAAATACACAAAAATAGGTACTTCTTGTTTGTAGTCTAAGCACATTCCGACTTTTCATATAGTTTTTATTTATCTGAAGCTGACGCTTCTTGTTTGTAGTCTAAACACATTCAGACCAGTCAAGTAAAGTATGTCTTTATAATGCGGACATAGTTGTGCAATATTTTAAATTCCCTCATTTATAGTTAATAATTAATAGTATTTAATTAGGATTCCAGAATCCGCATAAATTCTTCACCAGTAATCGTTTCTTTCTCATAGAGGAAGTTCGCCAGTTCATGAAGCTTATCTTTGTTTTCATTCAAGATATCTAATGCTTTCTTATGCTGGGCTTTTACAACTTCTACAACCTTCTCATCAATCTTCTTCTGTGTGTCTGCAGAACATGCAAGGGAAGCATCTCCACCGAGATACTGATTATTGACAGTTTCCATTGCAACCATGTCGAATTCGTCTGTCATACCGTAACGGGTAATCATCGCTCTTGCAAGCTTTGTTGCCTGTTCAATATCGTTAGAAGCTCCTGTACTTATTGTTCCTGTCACAATTTCTTCTGCTGCACGTCCACCTGTGAGTGTTGCAATCTTATTCTGGATTTCTTCCTTCGTCATAAGATATTTATCCTGCTGTTCTACCTGCATCGTGTATCCTAACGCACCAGAAGTTCGTGGAATAATCGTAATCTTCTGTACTGGTGCAGAATTTGTCTGCTTAGCAGCAACTAAAGCATGACCAATCTCATGGTAAGCAACTGTCATCTTCTCTTTTGGTGAAAGGACAGCATTCTTCTTCTGATATCCTGCGATTACTACTTCTACACTTTCTTCAAGATCCGCCTGTGTTACTATTCTTCTGCCATTCCTTACTGCTCTTAAGGCACCCTCATTAATAATGTTAGCAAGTTCTGCGCCAGAAGCGCCTGCGGCCATACGGGCAATGGCATGCAAATCTACATTATCAGCAAGACGAGTCTTTTTACTGTGTACTCTTAAAATGGCTTCTCTTCCTACTAAATCTGGAAGTTCTACTGGTACACGGCGGTCAAATCGTCCCGGTCTGGTTAATGCCGGATCAAGAGATTCTGGACGGTTTGTTGCCGCTAAAATGATAACGCCATTATTACCTTCAAAGCCATCCATCTCTGTAAGAAGCTGGTTCAGAGTCTGCTCTCGCTCGTCATTACCGCCGATATGTCCATCTCTCTTCTTACCAATAGCATCAATCTCGTCGATAAATACGATACATGGAGCTTTTTCCTTCGCCTGCTTAAATAAATCTCTTACTTTTGAAGCACCCATACCAACAAACATCTCTACAAATTCAGAACCAGAGATAGAAAAGAATGGTACATTCGCTTCACCAGCTACGGCTTTGGCAAGCATCGTCTTACCTGTTCCCGGAGGGCCTACTAAAAGAACTCCCTTCGGCATGGAAGCACCAATCTCTGAATACTTTGATGGCTGATGCAGATAATCTACGATTTCAGCTAAGTTCTCCTTCGCCTCATCTTCACCCGCTACGTCACTAAAACGGATACCTTCCTCGGACGGTACATAGACTTTGGCATTACTCTTACCCATACCAAACATCATATTCGGACCACCGCCGGACATCTTGTTCATCATCTTCTTCTGCGCATAATATCCTAATGCGGAGAACAACACAATTGGGATAATCCAGGATAACAGGAAGGATAATATTGGAGACATCTGTTCCTGAACCTGTGTCGTAAATTCAGCTCCTGAACGATATAATCTCTCCGTTAATCCCCAGTCACCATCCATCTTGGACGTCTTATAAACGGTTCCATTCTGATCGGTAAATGTAATCTGTGAATCATCAATCTCTACTTTTTTAATCTGTTTATTTAATGTCATATTCATAAACTCATTATAATCAACCTTCTTAATGCTCGCCTCTCTAATCATCGGCATAACAAACATATTGACCAGCATGAGTACGAGAAGCACAATAATATAATAAAAAATAAACGGCTTTCTCGGTGTCTTTACTTCTTTCATAACTGTCTGTTACTTCCTTTCTGTATACTTACAGACAATAATACTTTCTGAAAATTCTTACAATCAGTTACTATTGTCTATTGGACTATTGTAAACTTTCAAAGCTAAAGTTGTCAACGAACATTATGTGAAATAAATGTGAATTGCTGTTTCATTCATTAGGCAGATGCAGATGAATCCAGTGAACCCCATCAGCCATATTTGTGATTTTAGTCGCGGCGTGTTGAATGTTCGCTTGTGCACTCACATCCAACACTTGCTCCGAGACCACAAATATAGAGTATTGGTTCTCGTCGCGGGCGTCTGCCGTTTTACTGAATTAAATAGTCATCTCACTTCTTCTGTGTATATTTCGTATACTTCGCTTTGTTTGCTGAGTTTTAATAATGTCTCTTTATCTGCGATTGTAGTAAATCCATACACTTTTATCCCATTCTTCTTGATGTAGGATACCATCTCTTTTAATTCTTTGGTTGTATAATTACTGTTATCTTTCTCCATCATAGCGAGGAACTTCTTCTGATTGGAAAGATAGTTAAGTAAACTGACAAAATGCTGTCTGGCATTGCTTTCACTTTTAAGGTTTTCTTCCGGGTCATCCCATTCGTCCTCATTACCCATATCTTGTGTTTCACACCCTGGTAAAAGGTTTGGATACTTTTTCTCATCCCACTTAATTGCTGTGTTATAAGAAGGATTGCATACAAATCCAATATTCGGTATATTCGACTGAAAGTTTACTACTCCTTCTTCTTCCTTCTCCAGTTCTGCTACCTGCACCGCACACCATACTTCTGCTAAATCCTGCTTATCCACATATTTCTTAAAGTCGGCATATGACATAATTTTATCTAAAGAAACATAGCCTATATACATTTTTCTTTCATCTAATTCCTGTAATGTTTTGAGAGACTCTTCCTTAGATCCTGCCGCACATAGATTGATTTCTTCATCGTCTTTCACATCAAAGTATTTTCTTGTATATTTTAAATTCTCTTCTACCGTATTTTCTTCCTTTCCAGCAATGCTTCCATATACAAAAACATTTGTAGCTGGCTTTTTAAAAATATTGTTATCATAGTATCTTAGCTCTCCCCGTGTGATCTCTCCTGATACATCTGTCAGGCTACCTGTAAAACTGGAAGTCTGATTGACTGTGATATTATAATTCCCATATCCTTTTGCTTCCACCTGCACAGAACCTCTCCTTTTCCCTGGTAGAAAAACTTCAGAATATACTGCCATATCACGACTCATCTTACTTATCGCGTAATCTTTGTCTCCTATATTCTTCGCTGGATTATAATAAAAACATGATACAATCGTTGGAAGGCAGAATTGTACAAATAAAATCAGCACAAATGCCGCCGCTAAAATAGTCAGCCCCATTTTGCGAAACGCACGTCTGATTGAACGGTTGACCATCTCTATAAATTTTGTATCTATATCCTCTATATCATCGTTCCTCTTATTATTCTTCTCAGCGGCTGCTTTTTCCTCAAAAATATCATTAAGTTCTGGAATATCTTCCTGCTCATAAAGGTAATCACTTATCGCTTCCTGCCTCTCAATATCTTTCTCTACCTTTTTTCTCTGTTCTAATTCTAATTCTCCGGTCTTATATAATTCCAGTAATTCGCGGTATGTCATCTTCCTTCCTCCTTCGTTAAATATTCTTTTAATTCCTTCTTTGCACGATAAGAAAGAACCTTCACATTACCTGAAGTTATTTTTAGCATTGCTGCAATCTCTTTTTGCGAAAAATCTCCAAAATACTGTAATAGTATTACTTCCTTCTTCTGTCCTTTCAGGCGGTTCACAGCACCCCACACCCTCTTTTTTTCTTCTTTATGTAATATCTCTTCCAAAATATCATTCTGAATAAAGGCTTCTCCTTCACCAGAAATAATCTTCTCCCTTGAATTTCTTCTATCCACTTCTTCTGTTTCTATGGAAAACAAATTCTTCTGCCTATTATAATAATTATAATAAAGATTCCGGGCTACCATATAAAGCCATGCCCGCATATTTGTATGTCCGTCCGGCAACGCCAGAAGCGCTTTCAAAAATGTCTCATGCAACAGATCCTCTGCCTGATGCCGGTTCCTGCAAAGGGAATACAAATACAGATATAATTCTTTTTGATATGCGCCATATAACTTCATAAAAAGCTCATTATCCACATCTGTTTTCCCCCTTTCCGAAATTCTGCACCGGCAGCTGCCTTTCTGCCCGCTTTTTCCACCGGCATTTTTATCTCTTTCAACAATATAACATCTGAACACGGAAAATGTTACAAAAAAATTCCTCCTGTGAACCAACTCTACAGGAGGAATCTTTTATCTTATTTTATTGTATAGGTATGAGTTCTGATTCAGCAGATTATTTAGTTTCTTCTGTTTCTGCTTCTTCAGGTGTTACGGTTTCCGGTACAGCTCCGTTATGAACTGCTACAACTGTCAGTACAACAGCTTCCGGATCATCCTTGATATCAACATCTTTGTCTTTTGCAAGGCTCAAATCTTTGACACGGATAGTATCGCCGACTTTCAGTCCGGCAACATCTACTTCTACTTTGTCAACCAGTGCTGACGGATAAGCTCTGTAATTTATTTCTTCCATGTTCTCCTGGAGAACACCATCTGCTACTTTGTCGTGGTTTACGATTACAATCTCAGCAACAGAATGTACTTTTTCATTGCTTACCAGTGCCTGGAAATCAATCTCATCTACTCTGCCTGCCAGTGGGTTGAAGTCAACCTCTTTGATCAGTGCGTCGTATGTCTGACCTTCTACATCCAGCATAACCTGGCTTCCTTTGTGGTCAGTCTTTAACAGTTTGTCAACCTCGGTCTTCAGCATTTTTACTGGAATGGAACCTTCGATCTCACGACCAAATACATTACCTGTAACGTATCCTTCTCTTCTCAGTCTTTTTGCCTTAACGTCCATGCTTCTTTTTTCAGCTTTTAAAGTATTCATTTGTCTTTTCCTCCAAAAATCTGATGCTTAGCAGCCTTCAACTTTGTTTTGTGAAAGGAGGTTTTGTTAAGTTCTGTTTACTTTTTACGGTTAGAAGTATAGCACTGAGTGCCAAAACAGATTAACCAAATATTATTTTATTTAGTTCTTATTTTTGTTAATATTTTAAAGTTGTATACACGGGCATGAATTCTCTGACTTTTTTATTACTAATATCGAACTTCCGTCTATGGAAGTCTGTTTTTTAACATGCTATAATATATAAAAATTTATTAGGATGAGGTAACCAAAAATGTATCATGACTTGACCGAGGGGAAAATCTCCCGCTCACTGCTGCTGTTTGCGCTACCTATGATGGCCGGCAATCTTCTGCAGCAGTTCTATAATATTGCGGATACGCTGATCGTCGGGCGTGTGCTTGGAAGCAATGCGCTGGCGGCGGTGGGATCTGCTTATACTCTGATGACTTTTCTGACTTCTATCTTTCTGGGACTCAGTATGGGATCGGGGGCTCTTTTTTCTATTTATAAGGGAAAAAACGATCAGGATTCTCTGCGCAATGCGATCGTACATGCTTTTGCACTGATCATGGCTGTCACAGTGCTTTTGAATGTCCTGGTGTACATAGGAATTGATCCGATCCTGCATTTCCTGCGTGTACCTGACGAGGTATGGGATGGCATGAAAGCTTATCTGCTTGTGATATTTGCGGGTATCATTGCCACTTCACTGTACAATTACTTTTCCTGTCTGCTCCGTGCACTTGGGAATTCCACGATTCCGCTGGTATTTCTTGCGGTCTCTGCTGTCCTGAATATCGGACTGGATCTTTTGTTCGTGGCTGTACTCCCATGGGGTATCCGTGGTGCCGCACTGGCAACGGTGATCGCACAGTATGTTTCAGGCATCGGCATTACGCTCTATGTACTGCTGAAATGCCGTGATCTGCTTCCTTCCAGAGAGGATCTACAATTCAACCGCCAGATCCTTGGTGAGATTGGAAATCTGTCTTCTATGACCTGCGTCCAGCAGTCTGTCATGAACTTTGGTATCCTGATGGTGCAGGGACTGGTAAATAGCTTCGGACCGGTCATTATGGCTGCTTTTGCTGCTGCTGTCAAAATTGATACGTTTGCGTATCTTCCGGTACAGGATTTCGGCAATGCATATTCTACCTTTATCGCACAGAATTACGGTGCAGGCAAGAAAGAGCGAATCCGCAAGGGAACAAAAGAATCATTCCTGATCAGTTTTCTTTTCTGTATTGTTATCTCGGCGGTGGTATGTATTTTTGCCGCACCGCTGATGAGGATCTTTGTCAGTGCGAAAGAAACTACAGTTATTGCTTCCGGTGTACGTTATCTCCGGATCGAGGGGGCTTTTTACTGCGGAATCGGCTGTCTGTTTTTGCTGTATGGTTACTATCGTGCAGTCAAGAAACCGGGCATGTCCGTCATCCTGACTGTGATATCTCTCGGAACACGTGTAGCTCTGGCGTATATCCTGTCTGCATATATCGGAGAAACCGGCATCTGGATGGCGATCCCGATCGGATGGGTGCTTGCCGATATTACCGGCCTCGCTTATATGAAATTTCAAGAAAAATAGTCACCTCTGGCAACTCCATACAGATACAAAAACAAAAGAGCGCAGTTCCCGTTAAAGACACGTGTAAACCCTGTATTCTGATTTCACGGTACTGTAATTACTGGAAAAATCGCTTCAGACACGAAGCTTCTAAGACTGCCCCTGCAGGCATCAGAACTACTTTTATACTATCATTCCTACATATACAACAGGCAGGAATGAGTTTTTTCCACTCGTCCCTGCCTGTTATCATTCTCTTATTTTACTTACTTTTCTTTCGCTTTTTTATCTGCCAGAATCTCCTCTGCCATTTCCACCTCTGTTTTTTCATCCTTCGGAAGAACGATATTCAGGATGATTGCGAATAACGCTGCCGGAACAATACCGGAGCCGCCGAAGATCAGGTTGATGCTCTCCGGAAGCTGTGCAAGAACTGCGGAGTTGGAACCGAGCCCGTATCCAACGCCAAGCGCAACCGAAACGATCGTTACATTTCTCGGTGATATAGGCCATTTGGTAATAAGCTGGATTCCGCTGACTACGATGGAGGAAAACATCATGACAGCAGCTCCTCCCAGAACGCTCTGCGGCATGATAGAGATCAGTGCTGCAAGTTTCGGAAACAGTCCGCATGCGATCAGGAAGATTCCACCGATTCCAATGCTGTAACGGTTTACGACTTTGTTCATTGCGACCAGGCCTACATTCTGGCTGAAAGATGTGTTCGGAAGGACACCTAACAAAGCTGCGAAAGAAGATCCCAGTCCGTCACACATAACACCACCGGAAAGTTCTTTGTCCGTAGCCTCTCTTCCAAGACCACCCTCTGTGATACCGGAAATATCACCTACTGTTTCTACTGCTGTAACTACAAACATAATACAGATCGGAACGATTGCCTTCGCGTCAAATACCCATTTGACCGGCATAATCTTCGGAACTGCAAACCAGGATGCGTCTGCCACCTTGCTCCAGTTCACTACCCAGGCCTTTGTTGCCTCTACTGTGGCACCCGTTTCATCCACATAGGTAAATGTTGTCGGAAGGATCATTGCCATGATCGATACCAGGATATATCCGGCAATAATACCGATCAGAATAGAGGAAAAACTGGTAAATCCTTTTGTTCCATGTTTCAGTGCAATGATCACGACCAAAACAAAAGTACCTACAAACAGATTTTCCAGAGAGCCATAATCTGCTGCTGAACTTCCGCCTCCGAAAGATCCGATACCAACAGAGATCAGTGAAAGTCCAATAGACAGTACCACTGTACCGGTAACAACTGCAGGGAAAAATTTGCGGAGTGGTTTCAGAAATCCACCAAGTACTGTTTCAAACAGACCTCCTATAAAACATGCCGCCAGGACTGCTCCATATCCTGCAACCCCACTTCCCATTGTGATCGCAACACTTCTGCAGACACCGATGAAACCGGAACTCGTTCCCATGACGATTGGTAGTTTTCCGCCGATCGGTCCGATCGTGTATACCTGGATCAGTGTTACGATTCCTGCAACCAGCATGGCATTCTGAAGGAGTGCCACCTGAATACTGCTTCCTGATTCAATGCCGCACACTCCTGTAATGATCAGAAGTGGAGTCAGGTTGCCGACAAACATTGCAAGTACATGCTGCAGTCCAAGTGGAATCGCCAGTTTCAGCGGGGGCTTTCCATCAAGATCATATGGCGTTGCCACGTTTTTTTCTTTTGTTTCCATATTCTTTCCTCTCTTTCTCTTTTTACCGAGCCAAATAAAAAAGGAAACAGCAGGTATTTTCGCCTTCGAAGTCATCTGCTATTTCCTTTATACATGCAGCTTGTGCACAAAATTTTCTCTCGATGCGTTTATTATAACAATTTTTTTGTATCTGTCAATTTCTTTTTGCAGGTATTTTCTTTGTACTTGATTTTGTACATTTATCTTTCCGTACTTAATAATACTCATGATCGATCTGTATCACCGCAAAATATTTACTTCCCGGCAGGCCATGTACCTGTTCTTTCAGACGGTTCATGATCTCATTGTCGGTCAGGGAAGTTTTTCTCGGCACTTCCACATCGAAGATCAGGTTGGTTCTGGTAGGACCCTTGACCATACGGAAGTCGTGCATGCTGAAGGCTTCATCCAGAGACTGTACCATCGCCTCCACCTTCGCCTTCATTTCCAGAACTTCCTTATCGTCTGTCACGATCGGGTCCATGTGGATCGTTGCGGAACAGTTCAGCTTTTCCTGAAGTTCATGTTCGATATGGTCGATCTGCTCGTGGATGTCCTGGATATCCCCATCCACAGCAACCTCCGCGTGGAGCGAGATCATTCTTCGTCCCGGACCATAATCATGGACGATCAGATCGTGCACCCCATAGACCAGTGAATGTCCCAGAACAATCTCCCGGATCTCATCAATAAACTCCTTCTTCGGCGGCTGTCCAATAAGAAGGTCTATGGTTTCTTTCAGTGTAGAACCACCTGTATAAACGATAAAGATCCCGACCAGGATGCCAAACCATCCATCCAGGATCAGTCCTGTATATTTACTGATCACGGTTGCGATCAGAACCAGTGTCGTCGCAACAGTATCGCTCAAACTGTCCACTGATGTTGCTTTCATCGCTGCACTGTCAAGCTTTTTGCTCAGGGAACGATTGTAATAAAACATATAGACTTTCACAAGGATTGACGCAAGCAGGATTCCCAAGACCAATGCACTGCTCTCGATCGGTTCCGGATCACGCAGTTTCCCGAACGATGACCAGATCAGCTCAAATCCCATAACCAGGATCGCAACAGAGACCAGCAGCCCCGAAATATACTCCATCCTTCCATGTCCAAACGGATGCTCCGGGTCCGGTGCCTGACCGGAAAGCCGGAATCCGATCAATGTGATGATCGATGAACCCGCATCGGACAGGTTGTTAAATGCATCCGCCGTGATCGCGATCGATCCGCTGAGCGTTCCTGCGATCCATTTTCCAAGAAACAGCAGGATATTCAGTCCGATTCCCACTGCCCCGCTCAAAACTCCATATGCCTGACGGACCGCCGGTGAATCATAATTCCGCCTGTCCTTAATAAAAAGTGATGCCAAAAACGTGATCATTCCTATTCCTCCCAAAATTTTACACGTGAATCAACAGCATTCTCTCGATAATAGCACACTCCTATGCAAAAATCCAGAATAATTTGTAATCAATCTGGAAAATTTTTTCTGAAAATGATATAGTTTTATTAATGATGCTTTTTATCAAGGAGAAAAAATCGAATGAAAAATCTTAAAAATATAGCAATGCTCATAGATGCCGACAACACCCAGCTGTCCAAGCTGGAATCTGTCATACAGGAAATCTCTGCCAACGGCCGTATCGTCGTGAAGCGCGCGTACGGCAACTGGCGCAAAGGTTCCCTTAAGAACTGGGAGAATGAACTGAAACGCCTCGCGATCAAGGCAGAACAGCAATTTGACTACGTTGCGGGCAAAAACGCCACCGACATGGCTCTCGTAATCGACACTCTCGATCTTCTGCACAGCGGGATCTACGATGCATTTGTCATCGTTGCCAGTGACAGTGATTACACGCCTCTTGCGATCAAACTTCACGAATCCGGAGTCTATGTCATGGGCGTCGGAGAGAAGAAAACACCGGAGCCGTTCCGAAATGCCTGCGATGAATTTGTTTATCTCGAAAATCTGAGCAAAGATCCAGATACTCCGGAGCATCAGCCTGCCCCGGTTTCTTCCAGAAAGACGAGAAACAGCAGACGCAGCCAGGAAAGTGCAGAAGAACGCCGCAAAGCAAAAGAATTAAAGGAAATCCACAAACTGCTCCACATCGCCTGGGACAAGTACCAGGATGACGACCGTTATGTCAATGTCAGCTCTGCAGGCCAGTATATCAAGCGTGCAAAGCCGGATTTCGATGCCCGCACCTACGGTTTCCTCAAACTGCCGGATCTGATCGAAGCTTATCCAAATAAATATGCAATGAAACGTTACCCCGGCAAAGGAACGGTAACGATCATTGCATACAAATGTATTTGATTATTTAATTCTGTTTGTTCTGAGAACATAATATCTTCGGAAAATTGATAAGATCGTCCACACGATACAGATCCCACCCGCGATGGACAATGCATACTGAAGTGTCAGACTGCCATAGTGTGACACTTCTTCTGTATTTCCCTGCACTGCTGCACTCATCGTGTAGTACAGCGTACTTCCCGGAATCAGCGGCACAACTGACGGAATCAAAAACAGCGGGACCGGAGCTCTCTTTCTGGCTGCAAGAAAATCAGCATAGACTGCTGACAGTGCCGAAGCCACCAGTCCGGAAATAAAGATCTGTCCGCCGCTGAAATACATTGCCAGAAGATATCCTCCCCAGCAGATAACACCTCCCAGAGATGCCGATACCCACAACGACTGTCTCAGCCGGAACAGCATGGCAAATCCCAGCGAACCGACAAACGCCATAACCAACTGCAATATCACATCTTTCATACTCTCACCATCCAAATCGCTGCCATAAATCCACAGGCAAGGGCTCCCGCCCACAGAATACTCTCGATCAGTCGCATCAGTCCGGAGATCGTATCTCCCATCAGCATGTCTCTGATGGAGTTTGTCGCCGGAATTCCCGGGATCAGAAGCATGATATCCCCGATCATGATCTTGTCCATATTTAAAACTGGCAGAACTCTTACTGTCAGACAGATTACGGCTCCCACAATAAAGGATATAAACAGGTTAAACATGATCGTATTTGCAAAAAGGCCTGTTATTTTTTCCTGTATAAAACAGATAAGGACTCCTACCAGGGCGGCCACGATTCCATCCGCAAATGTTCCTCCAAAAAACACGGCAAAACTTCCCGCAGCCAGAATGCTGCCCACATAGAGTTCCCATCGTGTTTTTGGTTCTGCGATTTCCTGCAGTCTTCTGTGAAACTGCTCCAGCGGAATCGGATTGATACAGCAGTTCCTGCTGAGTGCATTCAGCTGTTCCAGCATTGTGAAGTCTGTACTTCCTGTATAGTTTATCCTCCTGGTATGTGTCAGAAGTTCCCCGTCTGTTTTTTCCATGGTTATCACTATGCTGGATGTGATAACAAAAACGTTCATCTTGGCTGCCCCATAGGCCCGTCCGATCCTCTGCAGCGTGTCCTCAACACGGTTGATCTCCGCCCCGGAAGCAAGAAGCATTTCTCCCATATCCAGAAGCAGATGCAGCAACCGGTTCTCATCATATTTCCCTGTTTTCATCTTCGTTTCCATCCCTGATCTTTATATATTCTGCAAAAAATATCCACTGCAACACGTTAATTATCTAACATATGCAGTGGATTTGCAAGTGATTTTTAAGACAGATGGACTATGGAATCCTCTTTATTTTATCCAATCAGATCCGCAATATCTTCCTCTACAGAACGGATTCCTCCGATTCCGAAATTATCAACCAGGATCTTTGCCACATTCGGGGAAAGGAATGCTGGAAGTGTCGGTCCCAGGTGGATATTTCTGACTCCAAGGGAAAGCAGAGCCAGGAGTACGATCACCGCTTTCTGCTCATACCAGGCGATATTGTACACGATCGGAAGGTCGTTGATATCTTCCAGTTCGAATATTTCCTTCAGTTTCAGTGCGATCACAGCCAGTGAATACGAATCATTACACTGTCCCGCATCAAGTACTCTCGGAATACCATTGATATTTCCCAGATTCAGTTTATTATACTTGTATTTTGCACAGCCGGCAGTCAGGATCACAGTATCTTTTGGCAGTGCCTTTGCAAAATCTGTGTAGTAATTTCTGGTCTTTGCCCGGCCATCACAGCCTGCCATTACAACAAACTTGCGGATAGCCCCTGTCTTAACCGCCTCTACGATCTGATCTGCCAGCGCAAGAACCTGTGCATGGGCAAAACCTCCGACGATCTCTCCGCTCTCAATCTCCTGTGGCGGCGCACATTTCTTTGCATGCTCGATCACAGCAGAAAAGTCTTTCTCTTCACCTTCTGCTCCCGGAATATGTTTACATCCCGGATATCTCACAGCTCCTGTCGTATAGATCCGGTCTTTGTAGCTGTCCTTTGGCGGAACAATACAGTTTGTAGTCATCACGATCGGACCATGAAAACTCTCAAACTCTTCTTTCTGTTTCCACCATGCATTTCCATAATTTCCTGCAAAATTCGGATATTTTTTGAATGCCGGATAGTAATGTGCCGGAAGCATCTCTGAATGTGTATAGACATCCACACCTGTCCCCTGCGTCTGTTCCAGCAGCATTTCCAGATCACGGAGATCGTGTCCTGAAATCAGGATTCCCGGATTGTTTCGAACCCCGATATTTACTTTTGTGATCTCCGGATTTCCATAAGTCTCTGTATTTGCCTTATCAAGAAGTGCCATCACCTGTACACCATATTTTCCGGTTTCCAGCGTCAGGGCTGTCAGTTCTTCCGCACTGAGAGTATCATTCAGTGTTGCGGCAAGTGCTCTCTGAAGAAAAGCATCCAGTTCTTCCTCATTATGAAGAAGTGCAAGTGCATGCTTCTCATAAGCGGCAAGCCCTTTTAATCCGTATGTGATCAGTTCTCTTAAGCTTCGGATGTCCTCATTTTCGGTGGAAAGAATTCCGACCTTGGATGCTTTTTCTTCGAATTCCTCTTCTTTTCCGTTCCAGACTGCTGCATCCGGAAGCTGATCTTTGTCTTCCACTTCTGAAAGCAATCTTTCCTTTGCCTTCAATGTTTCTGTAATACGTTCTGTAATGGATTCTCTGTCAAAATTTACATTTGTAATGGTTGTAAAAAGATTCATCACCACCAGATGATCAATCTCATCCGGAATCTCTTTTCCTTCTTTTCGAAGTTCTGTTGTAACTGCAGAAAGCCCCTTTGTGACATAGATCAGAAGATCCTGCATCGCTGCAACTTCCGGCTTCTTTCCACAGACTCCTGAATTTGTACATCCCGTGCATCCTGCTGTTTCCTGACACTGAAAACAAAACATTTTATGTTTCATGATAAAAACCTCCTTATGGTTTCTGTATATTCATTTTTTTCACAAACTCAATATAATATACATTTCCCCATAAAGATGTGGTCATAACCACGGATATAAAATATTGCAGAAAAAAAGACGGATTTTTATCATCCGTCCTTTTCTGTCATTTCTTTTATTATCTTACATTACAATCCATTTTTCAGAATAACAGTTTCGCAAAATCTCGAATACAACGTCTCCATACATTCCAGTCATGCCCGCCCTCATAAATGATTCTGATGCATGAAATATCTTTTTTACTTAAAAGTTCATCTTCCTCCAGAAACTTCTGGATAAAAATATCATTCTCTCCCATTGCACGAAAAAAGATCTTAAAATTATTTTTAAATGTTTCTTTACTGTCCAGAATTCTCAGATGTTTATCAGAGGCCTTTCCTCTCTGGACCATGTCCATAATTTTATCTCCCTGAATAAAATCACGAAGAAATCCACTGAATAATCCAATATAGGAAAAATATTCCGGATATTCAAATGCCGTGATACTCGTCTGAATAGACCCCATGGACAGACCTGCCATGGCCCGGCCATCCTTGTTTTCAATTGTACGATATTTCTTTTCTATGTATGGAATCACATCTTTTATCAGATATTCAGGAAATATCGTATGATCTACTATTCTCTTTCCTTCTGCATTTTTCGTCTGAACCATTCCATTATTCATCACAATGATAAATGACCTTGCTTCTTTCGCCTGAACCAGATTATCCATAATAAAATGGACTTTTCCTTCTTCGATCCATCCGGTTTCATTTTCTCCATGTCCATGCTGTAAATACAAAACCGGATATCTCTTCTCCGGACACTCCTCATATTCCGCTGGTGTATAAACAAAACAGCGTTCCCATTCTCCGGTTATATCAGAATAAAAATATTCCTGTCTCACAGTTCCATGTGGTACATTTTTTAGATAATAGAACTCTTCTTCTGTTTCTATTGAAACATAATTATATGGCCGACTATATCCATAACATATCGGAAGATAGGGGGTAAGTACATCCATTCCATCAATCTGCAGTTGTACAAGAGTCATTCCATCCTTTCCCGGATATTTCAACTTCCATATTCCTTCTTCTTTAATAAACGGAAATTTTTGCTCGTAGATGATCAGACTGACATCTGAAGCATGATCTGCCTTAATCTGAATCCATACATTGCCTTCTTCATCTCTGATCTGTCCTTCTGGTTCACCAGCTGCCGGTATAACCGGACAAAATGAAAGAGCCTGTGACGTTATCGCCTGATTCATGACATTTTCCTCTCTTTGCAATTTATTTAATTATGATTTTCGAGTATTAACCTTGTTTTTGTGCCCGGCTCGATCTCTGACAGAAAAGAAAAGACCGGATCCATCTGATCTTCCCAATACGCCATTTCATGATTTCCCTGACCCATTCTGTCAATAAAAGGTATCTCCAGTTCCTTAAGCTTTTCACGGAAATCTTTTACTCCCTTTCCAACCAGATCATCCTGCTCTCCACAGGCAATAAAAAGTTCCGGAATCTCTTCTTTTGGAACCTCTGAGTAAAATTTACAGAGATTTGTATCATTCTCATAATACTTTTCTTCGCTGCCAAATACATTTTCAAATAATTCCCGGTCAAACATCTCTTCATGTCCACAAATCAGATCATAACAATCTGCACTTGGAGATAATGCTGCTATTTTTGAAAAATACGAACGAAATCTGAGTCCATTTAATAATGCCCCATATCCACCCATTGAAATTCCACCTATAAATGTGTCTTCTCTTCTTGTTGAAAGGGGCAGAAGTTTCCTTGTCATATCCACCGTTTCTTTTATAAATGCAGAGTAATTGGAAAGCCTTCTGGAATGATCTACATAAAAAGAATTATCTCCATCTACCACTACTACTGCGATTCCTTTTAACTCACATTCCCGTCTGAATCCCAGATAGGTCATAAGCGTTGTTGCATCATTACTGAAACCAGGAAGAAAATATAAGGTTTTATACGGAGGCTCAAAATTTTTTCCACTCATTCCGTCTGTAGGCAGATAAGCTTTAACCGTTGTAAATTTAGTAATTGTTGATGACAAATATTGTAATTCTATGTATGCCATAATAAAATCCCTTCTATTAATACAATCCTCATCTTTTCTTTTTCATCCATGCAGATGGAGTACATCCATAAAATCGTTTAAAAGTTTCGATAAAAGATTTTATATTTGGAAACCCATTATTCAGTGCTATAACCGTAAGCTGCATTTCCGGATGTATTTTCATCATTTCCACACAATTCATAAGACGAAGATACTGTAAATGATCATGAAAATTAATTCCTATATGCTTTTTAAATAACCGTGATAAATGTGCAGATGTGTAATGAAATTGTTCTGCAACAGCAGCAAGTGTCAGATTTTCTGTATAATGTTTGTCAAGATAATTCGTGATTTCCTTAATTTTATTAATGCTGTCTTCTCTGTTACGCCTGCTTCCTGTTGGTTTCTTCACACAGGACATACGAAGAACTCCGAGTAATCGAAACAACAGTTCCATTGCCCGGATTCTTGACAGATCATTTTCAACAGTTCCATCCAGATTTTCTCCAAAACCAGCATAACCATTCTGTTCTTTCTTCTGCTTCAGTGTTCCAAATTGCAGCAGAATATTTATCATCTGCTGCATATCTTCCGCTTTCTCAGGTATACTCAAATAAAAGTCTCCTCCAAGCCAGCGTTCCATAAAACTTTTGGAAATCTGAACAGTAATACCCTCAAAATGATCTGTCTCATCAATCCAGTGATCCGCATGAATTTCTCCACTGTTAACTATGAAAATATCTCCTTCCGTCTGATCATACTGTATTCCATCTACAATCCGACGGATTCTTCCACAGGTCACAAGATTAAATTCAATATTACGATGCCAGTGAGTAGGTGTAAAAATCTCTATTCCATCAAAGCAATGATTAAAAATACGAATAGGTATCCTGTTATAAATAAAATCTTCACTTTCGTATAATTCTGACATAAACACCTCCGGCAAAATATTGTTTTACCTCATTATAGCATACCCTCTGACAATCTCACACAACATCACGCTTTTATTTCAGCAGCCATTCCACCGCTTCTGGCAAATATTTATTCCAAAACGACCAGTCATGAATTCCCTCTGCCTCGTGATACGTCACTTTTACTCCTTCTTTTTCCAGATATTTTTTCATCATACGATTTTCTTCGATCAAAAAGTCTTCTGTCCCTACTGCCTGATAAACCTCCGGCATATTTTTTTGTAAAACTGCTTTTTTTACACAATACATCGGATCTTTTTCAGAATCTTTTAAACAATCCAGATTTCCAAACGTACGCACATAATAATCATAATCTGCAATGCTGTCTGAATATCCGGCCTTCTGACCAGAAATATTGTCGATGATAAACGCACCTGATAAGGTAAACAGCTTTCCAAATGTTTCATGATAAAGACTTCCTAGTCTCAATGCACCAAAACCACCCATGGAAAGTCCACCAATGTAGGTGTCCTCTCTCCGTTCAGAAAGAGGAAACATTCTTCTGGTAAAATCAACAATTTCTTTCCCTGTAAAATCACTGTAACGACCTGCAATGCTGTTCATATTTTCATAAAAACTGTTTTCCCCGGAAGGAAGAACAATCGCAAGATTATACTTTTCGGATATTGCTCTCAAATTGCTATAATCCATCCAGTCATCCTGACTTCCGCCAAATCCATGAAGCAGATAAAGAGTCTTAAATTTTTCTGGTTTTTTTACGTCAGTTCTTCCATAAGTTTCTACAGGCACAATAACATTTAAATTAACTGTGCGAAATAAAGTCTCAGATGCAAATGCAATTCTAAAAACCGCCATAGTTCATTTCCTCTCTCTGTTTTCTATATAAAATTAATTTTCTGTTACCATAGCATCTCTTTTTTTATTAAGATCTGCACGAATCTGAGGGTAGATTTTGTCAAGCTTATAAAATCCATTTATTATAAATACGATAACAAACAAAATTACAGGAATCCAGACGTAACAGAATTCAATCGCGTTTACAGCTGATGCAGTCTGCACTTCTGCCGCTCCATTATAACCACCTGCATTCAGAATGGCTGTAGTTATCATCTGAACAATAGAGTTTGCAATTTTTACTGCAAATCCGATAAATGCCATCAAAAATCCCTGAACTCTGATACCACTCTTCCATTCTCCATAATCAATACTTTCTGCACACATAACATATATAATTCCGTTTACGAATGCAGTTCCCACAGACGCAATGACCGCACAGGCAATTACTGCAATATTATTAAATTTAAAGAAATAAATACCAATATTTCCTAATACACCAAATACAGATCCAACCCATACAATGTTTCTGTTTCCAATTTTTGCTGCAATAACAGGAATAATCAGTGTAATCGGAATTCCAATAATATTTGCAATAGAAAGCAAGCTGGAAGACATCCCGGCATTCTGTAAAACATTGGTGGAATAATAAACAGTTGTAGAAGATTTGACAACTACCTGGGCAATAATAAACAGCGTAGTAACAGTACATATGATCCAAGGGGTATTTTTCATGGATCTAATGGTATCAGCTGCTGATATTTTCTGCTGTGCGGCAGTTCCCATATTCATTCGTTCTCTTGTATTAAATCCATCTACCATAGTTAATGCTGCACCAAAAATACCAAAGATCAGTATCGTTATATTGTATCCACGGTATTCAGAACCATGCCCCAGCACAGAAACAAGTGTCAACGCAAATGCACCTGTAATCAGCTGTCCAATATTTGTTCCAAGAGTTCCAAACATATTTGTTGCAAGTCGATCCTGTGTATCATCTGTAATTGCAGAGATCAATACATTTTGTGGAATCAGTACAGTTGTATATGCCAATGTATAGATAACATATGTAATCAAAGCATAAATATATTTTACTGTGGCACTTGCATCCGGAACATGAAGCACAAAGAAACAGGCTGCTGCCATAGGTATCGCTCCAAAAATAAGATACGGTCGGCATTTTCCCCAGCGAGTATTGGTATGATCTACAATGATTCCCATTACCGCATCTGAAACAGCATCTGCAATTCCACCGATCAACATGATCGTTCCAACCTGAAGTACACTGATCTTAACAACATCTGTATAGAAATACATAATAAATGTAGTGATAAGTGTAGTGCACAGACATATTCCCATATTTCCCGATCCATAGCTGATTTTTTCCAGCAAAGACATCTTTTTGTTAATCTGATTCATATTTTTTCTCCTTATTTTTAATCATCCAGCCCTGTAAGCATACTCAAATCCACACATTCCGCAAGGATTTTTCCACCCATTGTATTTGGATGTAATCCATCTCCAATATGAACTTCTTCTTTGAGATAAGCCGGAACTGTATCATTTTTTAATATCTCATCAAAATCAAAATATCCATCATAAACACTTTGTGTTCTGATCCATTGATTCACATCTCTTCTTGTTTTTTCAAACGCCTGCATCCATTTCTCTGAATACTCTGTATTTCCACACGGCATAATAGTTGCACCATAAATTCTGCTTCCATGATCGTGTGCTTTTTTTGCAAGATAACTGAACCCCTGCTCCAGATATTCAGCGGAAACAGATTCTTCTGCTTTTTCAAACTGAAGAGGATGCATAATATCATTAATGCCCATCAGACAAAAAATACTGTCAACTTTATCTGTTCCAAATACATCCTTCTCGAATCTTCTCACTCCTGCTTCTCCAAAAAGCCCTCCTTCTGCCGGAGCATCCGGTATCCATGTAGCATCATGAAGCAGTCTGTTCCCTCCGATTCCTGCATTAAGCAATGTTACCTGTCCCGGATATTTTTTATACAGTCTTTTCTGAAGTGCATTCGTGAAAAATGCCATTGCTGTAATAGAATCCCCAAAAGCTGTTATTACTTTGACGTCATCTTCTGTCCAAACCTGAACAGCTGAAAAGCCAAAGAAAAACTGACCTTTTACCGGTGAAGGATCTTCTTTTACAAATTCATAGATTTCCTCCATAGATGTACTTGAAAAAGCGTTTCCTCTCGTATCATCTCCTTCAATATTACATCTGACTTCTGATCCGCCTTCTGCCCAGTATCCACATAAATTCTGAATTTTCTGCTGCTGGTCAATATAAATATTTACTGCGATCCGATCTCCGGCTTTCACTGTAACTTCAACTTCATCACTGTAAACTTCTGCTCCTGCCGGAAGTACGATCTCTTTTGATCCTCGGAGTGTTACTTCCCTTATTCTTTCCACTGTTCCTTCATTTTCAATCCCAATGGTTACCTTTTTTAAGTTCAATGTTTCTTTTGCGTATTTATTTGAAAATAAAATACGCACTTTATTTCCATTTAAATTATTTTCAAACAGAACTCTCTGGGTTTTGTCTGATAATGTTGCCAGTGTCATTCCGTAATTAATCGGAAGATATTTAAAACTGCTTGTCCATTTCATTTGTTGTACTCCTTAACTTACAGACATCGGATAGTTGCTGTTTACTCCGATTTCTGTTCAAACAAACTCTTTTTTGTCTGATACTTCCACATATCACCAGTTGGAACATAAAAAACTGATACTTTATTTTCAGTTAATTCCATAAGCCAGTCTTTTGCATATCGGGCACCAAGTTCTTCCCAGTTAAAATGACCTGGATTGATACATGCAAGATTTTTTCCCAGAAAAATTCCATCGCGGATATACGATAATACCGTCCACTCGATCACTTCCCCCGGAATAATACATTCAACCCCATCCTGCTCCATTTCACGAATAATCTCTGTCGCATAATCACTCCAGCTTCCGTCTTCGTTAAAATGCTGCGGAATAAACGCATCCGGATAAATATGTCCTGTAAATGCTATTTTTTTTAATTCTGCTTCTGGATTTCCTATAAAACGAAGTCCTTGCATTCCAATTTTTTCTATCAATTCCTGATTGATCTCTCTAAGCTTTTTGGCCTTTGGAAAACATACTATATAACCAAACGGAATCTTCTGCTCTTCTGTAAGATATTCCATCCAGCCCAGGTATTTCAGCACTCCTGTAAAAATGCTGTCAGGTTTATGGGCATGCATATGATCATGATCCCGAACAAGCACAATCTTATTCTCTTTTAGTAATTTTAATTTTTCATCATAAATTCTGCATTTATAATCTGCCTTCCACTCAGGCCAGTCAGGGGTCAGATAGGATACAGGCTCATGAACATACAGAAGATTTGCTTTAAGTTCAATCGTCCTTCTGATCACATCAACTGTCGGAACCAATGCAGAAACAATTCCTGTGCATTCCTGTGAGCAATCACCAAACTTTACTTCATCACATCCATGATAATCTTCTCCCAGATCAGGATGATATTCAGAAACCCGATCTAATATTTCCTGAATTGTCATTTGTTCTCCTTTTCCTTTTGTGATATTTTTCTTTTTTTATTATGATAGCAATAAAAAAGAGCTTTTTCTTTTCCTTTTTTTTCTATATAATTGTCATTTTTTGATATTTTCATTTTCAGACAAACTAAGGGAGGGTATAACTCTTCCTGAGCTATACCCTCCCTGTTTTTATGCTGTCCATTTCCAGACAGTCGCTTTTATTAAAATAAGACTGCTTTTCAGTCAAAAAATTCAATTCCCATCAACGTCAGTCCATGGGCCGGTGCTGTCGGTCCGGATACGGATCTGTCGCAGGCATCCAGAATCTTCTTTACGCGCTCTGGCGGATACTGACCGTTTCCTACCTGAATCAGGGTTCCTGCAATAATACGCACCATATTGTAGAGGAATCCCTCTCCTCTTACCTGTATCGTCACAATATCTCCGTCTCTCCAGATATCAATTCCTGTCAGTGTACGGACCGTCGATTTCACCTGTGCTCCTGTTCCACAGAAGCTGGCAAAATCATGCCGTCCGATCAGATAGGAAGTTGCCTCTCGCATCTTGTCCACATCCAGTTTGTAGTGGTAGAAATAAGAGTACAGCCTCTCTGTCGGCACCGGGAATTTCCGATTCAAAATACGATATTCGTAAGTTTTCTCACTGTCGCAGTAACGTGGGTGAAAATCCGGATCCACTTCCTCAGACAGCTGAATCCGAATGTCATCCGGAAGCCGCTGGTTCAGCGCATAGGAAATCTTTTCACCCGGAATTCTTGTATTGGTGTCAAATACCGCCACATTTCCCAGTGCATGTACGCCGGCATCTGTACGGCTCGCACCCATAATCTCGATTTTCTCTCCGAGAAGTTCTGTCAGGGTATCGTTCAGAACACCCTGGATCGTGACTCCGTTCGGCTGGATCTGCCAGCCACTGTAATTCGTTCCATCATATGCAACTACAAGTCCAATTCGCTTCATCTTATCACCATCCCATCACGCGGAATCCAATCGCAACGGCAAGGTACACGAACAATACCAGATATGCGACGTGGTCCCTCTTTGCATAGTGAAGCGGTTTCATCTGTGTACGGTCGTCACCACCATGATAACATCTTGCCTCCATCGCCATCGCCAGGTCATTGGCACGGCGAAACGCAGAAATAAACAGCGGTACAAGAAGCGGTACCATGTTTTTGACCTTCTGGATCAGATTTCCACTTTCGAAGTCTGCACCTCTGGCGATCTGCGCTTTCATGATCTTGTCCGTTTCTTCCAGAAGGATCGGGATAAAACGCAGCGCGATCGACATCATCATTGCGATCTCATGTACCGGAACGTGGATCTTGTTCAACGGACGCAGGCTTTTTTCCAGACCATCAGTGAGCTGATTTGGTGTTGTTGTCAGCGTCATAAGTGAAGATCCGATCACCAGATAGATCAGTCGGATTGCCATGCGGACTGCCATGGAGATTCCTTCTTTGGTGATGGTGAAGATTCCGATCTTCCAGAGCACTTCACCCGGTGTCAGAAGGATATTGAACACCATCGTGATCAGAAGGATCATGAAGATCGCTTTGAGTCCCTTAAAGATAAACTTCACCGGAACCGTGGAAATCAGGATCATTCCTGCAAGGAACACCGTCGCTACCGCATAACCGGCAATTGAGTGAAACAAAAATACAGAAATGATAAAAACCAGTGTCCCAAAAAGTTTTGTTCTAGGATCCAATTTGTGGATCACAGACTTCGCAGGATAGTACTGTCCAATCGTAATATCTCTAATCATTCTGGACTCCTCCTTTCAGCAAGGATGAGTTCATTTCCCGAAGTGCATGCAAAATATCCTGCTTCGCTTCTTCCACCGTTGTATCTGCTGGATCTACAGGAAGTCCTTTTTCTTTCAGGGCATGCATAATATAGGTAATCTGAGGAGCTGCCAGCCCCATCTCTTCAAGTTCTTTATAATGTGCGAATACCTTTTTCGGTATATCGTCAAAAGCAATCTTTCCGTGATTGACTACGATCAGGCGTTCCACATATTTGGCTACATCTTCCATGCTGTGTGATACCAGAATGATCGTAATGCCGCGGACTTTGTGAAGTTCTGCAATCTGATCCAGGATCTCATCTCTTCCCTTTGGATCCAGACCAGCCGTCGGCTCATCCAGAATCAGGATCTTCGGATTCATTGCCAGAACTCCGGCAATCGCAACACGCTTTTTCTGTCCTCCGGACAGATCAAATGGAGATTTTTTGAAATTTTTTTCTTTGAACCCAACCTGAAGAAGTGCTTTCTTCGCCTCTTCTTCCGCTTCTTCTCTGCTCTTTCCCTGATTCATCGGTCCAAAGCAGACATCCGAAAGCACGTCACTTTCAAAAAGCTGATGCTCCGGATACTGAAACACCAGACCGACTTCACTTCGAAGTGCGCGTCGATTATAGTTCTCTGCCCATACATCTTCACCATTGTAAGATACTGTTCCTGAAGTCGGCTGGATCAGTGCATTCAGATGCTGAATCAGTGTGGACTTTCCACTGCCTGTATGTCCGATCACACCAATAAACTGCCCATCCGGAATATTCAGATTGATATCCTTTAATGCATGAATCTCATAGGAAGTTCCAGGACTGTATGTGTATGTTACATTTTTTAATTCTATTGACATAAGGCATTTACCAACTCTTCCGTAGTAAGAATTCCATC